>Ga0134121_10003129_pt1 | contig 13958 bp, 11 predicted proteins | sample KB301_FD_96463 | JGI IMG/M metagenome (GOLD analysis project Ga0134121, IMG submission 96463) | Terrestrial soil microbial communities without Nitrogen fertilizer from Kellogg Biological Station, Michigan, USA - KB3-0-1 | ecosystem: Environmental > Terrestrial > Soil > Unclassified ...
AACGGGAAACGGGTGAACGGGAGAACGGGTGAACGGGAAATCCTTCCACCCGTCGACCCGTTGCCCGTGGCCCTTTGCCCGTTGCCCGTCAACCCGTTGCCCGTAGCCCTTACATCACTCCTTCGGCCGTCTCACGAATAAGGTGATCCACCACCGCCTTTGCGTCGCCGCCGCTTTCGTTGAACACGCGAATCTGCCGGTCCGCGCTCGACCCGTCCTCGAGAATGCGGAACGCGTACTCGACGTCCTTCCGCGTCCCGAGTTCGTCCATCGCGTCGCCCAGGAACCACTCGATGAACTCGGCGATGAGCTCGCGCGCGGGCAGCTCACGCTGCTTGCCGAAATCGATGAGCTTGCCGTCGAGCCCGTACCGCACCGCGCGCCACTTGTTCTCGTCGATGAGATCGGAGCTGTAGACGCGGAACGTGATGTTGTCCTGCCGCATCTTCCACAGCTTGAATACGAGCGTCTGCAGAATCGCGGCGATGCACACGGCTTCATCGACGCGCGTGCACACGTCGCAGATGCGGAATTCGAGCGTGGGGAAGGCGTGGTGCGGCCGGAGGTCCCACCAGATCTTGCTGCCATCGGTGATGCAACCGGTCGCGATGAGCGTGTCGAGGTATTCCTGGTACGCCGACCAGCTCTGGAGGGTGCGCGGCACGCCCGTGCGCGGAAACGCGCGGAACACCACCGAGCGGTACGACTTGAGACCCGTGTTGCGCCCGATCCAGAACGGCGACGACGTGCTGAGGCAAAGAATGTGCGGGAGCACGTACCGGGCCACGTTCGCGGCATCGATCAGGAACTCGCGATCCTCGATGCCGATGTGGACGTGCGTCCCGAAGATCAGCAGCTGTTCCGCCAGCTGCGCCATGGCCGCGTGCGTGTTGGCGTAGCGCTCGAGGGGCGTGATCTGCTGGTCCTTCCAGTGCGAGAACGGATGCGTCCCGGCCGCCGCGATCCTGTAGCCCTTCCGGGCGGCCAGTTCCATGACGCCCCGGCGCAGTTGCACGAGTTGCGCACGCACTTCCGTCGGGTTGTGGCACACCGTCGTTCCCACCTCGACGATCGACTGGTGGAGCTCGGGCTTTACCTGCCGGAGTACGACATGATCGGCCTCGAGGATCTCCGTGATATAGGCCTGGAGCTCGCGCGTAACCGGATCAATGATCTGGTACTCTTCCTCGACGCCGATCGTGAGGGACGGGGGACGTTGCATCCTCATAGTTTGCTCGGCGTCGCGGCGCGGTGCAACTTTGATCCGGTGACCGAATCGCCCGTCGTTACACGCCGAACGTTTCTCGCTTCGGCCGCCGCTGTTGCGCTCGCGGGGCCCGGGTTCCGTCGCGGACCGGCGCGCGCGCCGCAGGCGCCCGACGCGATCCGGCTCGGTGTCGCCAGCTATTCGCTGCGCAACTTTCCGCGCGCGGACGCGATTCGCATGATCACGGCGCTGAAGACGCCGTTCGTGAACATCAAGTCCGTGCATCTGGCCTACGACGCCGGCACGGATGCGATCACCGCGGCGCGCGCGGAGTTCACCGCGGCCGGGCTGCAGATCGTCGGCGGGGGGACGATCACGTTCGACAAGGACACGGACGACGGCGTCGAAGCCTATTTCCGCTATGCGAAAGCCGCGGGCATGCCGCTCATCGTCGCGGCGTGCGAGCCTACGCTGCTGCCGCGCATTGAGCGCTTCGCGATCAGGTACGACATCAAGGTCGCACTGCACAATCACGGCCCCGAAGACAAGGTGTTTCCGTCGCCGCTCGATCCGCTGCGCCACGTGAAGGGCATGGATCCGCGCATGGGATTGTGCGTCGACGTGGGGCACACGGTGCGCACCGGCACGGACGTCGTGAGCGCCCTTGCGACCGCAGGGCCGCGCGTGCTCGACATGCACATGAAGGACCTGCGCGACCTGCGCGACATCAACAGCCAGTGCGTCGTCGGCGAGGGCGCGATGCCAATTCCCGCCATCTTCGCGCAGCTCCGGGCCATCGGGTACGGCGGGTACGTGAATCTCGAGTACGAGATCGAGGCGGACAACCCGCTCCCGGGCATGCGGCAATCGTTTGCGTACATGCGCGGCGTGCTCGCCGAATCGGCGCGCCGCCGCGGGTAAGTTTGACGCCGGAATTCACGAATCACGAACCATCCCGATGAACCTGCTTCTCGATCTCAAATACGCGGTCCGATCGTTTGCCCGGCGACCCCTCTTCACCGCCGTCATTCTCATCACACTGGGGCTCGGCATCGGCAGCAACATCGCGATCTTCAGCGTGGCCAACGCGGTCATGTTCCGGGCGCTGCCGTTCGAGAAGCCCGATGAATTGGCGTTCGTGTGGACACACTTCCCCAGAACGAACGTCGCGCGATCGCTCGTCTCGGGGCCCGATCTCAAGGATTATCAGACCGAGACGACGAAGTTTCAGGGCTTCGCCGCGGCCGTCGCCGTTGCGGGAACGCTCACCGGCGAGGGCACGCCGGAACGGATCACGAACGCGTACGTCACCACGAACATGCTGGACCTGCTCGGGGTGCACCCGATCCTGGGCCGCACACACCGGCCCGAGGATTCATTCCCGATGGATCCCAAGGAATTCGGGAAACCCAATCCCAAGATTCCGCCGAACAAGGTCGTCCTGAGCTACGGCCTGTGGCAGCGTCGCTTCGGCGGGGACTCGTCGGTCATCGGCAAGACGATACAAATGGATGGTTGGGGATCCGTCATCGTTGGCGTCCTCCCGCGCGACTTCCGCATCTATCTGCCCGCCGATGCGGCGATGCCGTCCAACATCGACGCGTGGGGCATTCTGCCGAACAATCTGTCGGACTTTCAGCGCGAGGCGGCGTTCCTCACCGTCGTCGCGCGGCTCAAGCCGGGCATCACGATCGCGCAGGCGCAGACCGACATGGACCGGCTCGCCGCGCGGCTCCGGGACACGTACCAGTTTCACAAGACACAGGATCTTCACATCGTCGTTGCCGGCATGCACCGCGACGTCGTCGAGCACGCACGCCCCGCGCTGTTCGCCCTCCTCGGCGCGGTGGGCTTCGTTCTGCTCATCGCCTGCGCCAACATTGCGAACCTGTTACTCGTGCGCGCATCCGAACGCGGACGCGAAATTGCCGTCCGCGCCGCGCTCGGCAGCGGCCGGGGCCGGATCGTGGCCCAGATGCTCACCGAGAGCCTGGTGCTTGGCGTCGGCGGAATGATCCTTGGACTCGGCCTCGCGTGGCAGGGACTTCACGTCATCAAGGCCGTGAGCCCCGCCGACCTGCCGCGGATCGATACCGTATCGCTGGACGGAACCGCGTTCGCGTTCGCGGCTGCGGTCACGGTTGTCGCGGCCGTGCTGTTCGGTCTCGCGCCAGCGCTGCGCGCGGTTCGCGGGAATCTGTCGGACAGTCTTCGCGATCGCGGCACCGACACCGGTGGCGCCAGGGGCAACAAACTTCGGACCGTGCTTGTGATCAGCGAGGTCACGCTCTCACTCGTGCTGCTCATCGGCGCCGGACTCATGATGCGCAGCTTCGCGGCGATCCAACGTGTCGATCCCGGATTCGATGCCAAGAACGTCGTGACGTTCAACGCACCGATGCCGTTCGTGAAGTATCTCACCTCGCAGTCGCGCGCGACATTCATCAATCAGCTCGGCGAGCGACTGGCGGCGATTCCGGGTATCGGAGTCGTTGGTGGCGTCACGCCCCTGCCCCTCGCCGGCGGCGAGCAATACTCCGTCGGCTCCTACGGGAAGGTCGGAGACGCGGAAGACGTCTACCAGGCGAACAAGGCCGACTTCAAGGCGGTGCTGCCCGGATACTTCGAGGCAATGAAGATCAAGATGATGTCGGGGCGAACGTTCATTCGCTCGGACAACGAGGAGTCGGCGCTCGACGTCGCGATCATCGACGAGAAATTCGCGGCGAAAGTCTTCGGCAAGGAGAACCCGCTCGGCGCGCAGATCCAGGTGGATCACTTCAACGAAAAGACCTTCAAGGTCGAACGCGCCAACATCACCGTCGTCGGGGTCGCGGCCAACGTCCGTTCCGCGTCGCTCGCGGCGGAGGGGCGCGAAACCGTGTACGTGCCGTACGTGAACAACGCGTTTCTGCCCATCACGTTCACGGTGCGCACATCAATCGCACCGGGCACCTTGCTCAATCAGATCCGCAACGAGGTCAAGGCGTTGGACCCGGAAGTGCCGGTCGCCGACCTGACCACGCTCGAGTCGTGGGTGACGAAGGCCATGGCACAGACGAGATTCCTCCTGGCGCTGTCGGCGACCTTCGCCGGCCTCGCGCTCGTCCTCGCGGCGCTCGGACTGTATGGCGTCATTTCATTCTCCGCGCGCCAGCGCACGAGGGAGATCGGCGTGCGGGTCGCGCTTGGCGCCCGGCATGCCGATGTCGTGCGCCTGATTCTCGGGCAGGGCCTTGCCGTGGCGGCGATCGGAATCGTACTCGGTCTCGGCGCGTCGGTGGCACTCACCCGCGTGGTTCGGAGCTATCTCGTGGGCGTGAGCGCAACGGACATGGCCACGTTCGTCGGCGTGCCGCTCGTGCTTCTCGCGGTCGCGGCCGTGGCATCGTACATCCCGGCACGGCGCGCGACCGCCATCGATCCGGTGCGCGCCCTGCACGACGACTAGCGGACTACTTGTGCAGCTCGCAGAAGGTGACTTCTGCGCCGCTGCGCGGGCTGCGCAAACTGAGGGTTGGTGTGCCTTTCGGGAAATAATAGACCGCGTTGTAGCCCTCGATCGCGCTTGCGATGTAGCCGGTGAACGTGATCTTCGTGGTCGCCGGGTCGTAGGTGAACGTGCCGGTGGTCCCGTCAGCCGCGCGATATTTGCCCGGGCCGGTCACGGTGAACGCGAGGCCAAGGTTCGCCATGCCGTTCGCCCAACAATCGTATGACCCGGTGCGAACACCGTTTGCGCCGGATTGCGCCGGTTGTTGCGCCGGTTGTTGCGCCGGTTGTTGCGCCGGTTGTTGCGCCGGTTGTTGCGCCGGCGCGGGCTGAGCGGCGGCCGGCGGCGCCACCGGCGCCTGCAAGGTCACGTTCAGCGTCAGCTGCCGCCCGGCTCGCACGATTGAGAGCGGGAAGGTCTGTCCGGGCTTCGTCGTCGCGAGCTGTCGCTGCATGTCCTCGATGGTGGCGATCGTCACACCGTTGAACTGATACACGAGGTCGCCGGGCAGCAGCCCCGCGCGCGCCGCCGCGCTTCCCGGCGGGACGACCAGCACATACGCGCCGGACACGGCCTGCACGCCGCCCAGCGAACCCTGTTGCGCGAGACACTGCGTGGCGCACACGAACAACATCGCGATGGCACTGCGCATCCTTCCCTCCAATGATTACGAAGTCCGTCGCTCCACGAGAAACGTGGGCGTCTGACTCCCGCCGCCCGCGGTCACGTTGAGCAATTCCGCGGTCGAGAGCCGGGTCAGCACTCCCTCAACGTACGCCCCGTCCCACACGAAGGGTGCCGTATCGACCTGCCTGTCGATGAATTCGAGGCGCCCGCTTTCGATCGACGGGTACGGCTCCTTCGGAATTCGCACGCGTTCCTGCACGATATACGGCTGCGCGAGAGCGCGAACGAGCGCCGCCGCCCATTCGGAGTCGTTCACCGTCCAGCCGAGCACGATCCCGGCACCCCCATAGTCATCGTTCGGCTTGAGCACGAGCCGGTCGCGCCGGGTGTTCGCCCACTGCAGCAGATCGATCGTGTCGCCGTCGGGCCCGATGGTCTTCCGCTCCTCCACGACACGCGTCCATGGAATGTGGGCGGCGATCGCGCGCCGCCCCGCGTCAGAAAACCATGCGGCGTTGCGGTCATCGCTGAGCACCGCCAGCGAGGCTTTCTTGTGCAGGATCTTGCTGCGAAAACCGTTGAGAAAGCAAACGGCATTGTCGCGCGCCGCGCGTATGACCGGCGAGTCGAGCCCCTGCTCCTCCACGAGCTCGTGAATGAGCACGCGCTTGTATACCAGATCGATGACCTCGCCGCGGAGCCGGAGCGCGCCGTCCGTGTACTCGCAGTCGCGCGGGTCGCCGATGACGCACGGTATCCCCCGGGACTCGAAGTACCGCTGGAACAGGACGAACTCCATGCGCGTCGGCACGTCGTGCCAATCGAGAATGGCGATTCGCGGAAGCGCGCGCGTCCCGCGCATGCGCTCGTACGCCCTGAGCAATACGCGCAGCACACCTTGCCGTGCATGCAGCGGCCGCAGCCACCAATCGGCCGCGAATGCCCGCGAAACGGGCAGATCCCAGACGACGTCGCAGAGCGCGTCGTTGAAGGCGGGCGCGGCCGGCGTTTCGCCGTTGAACTCCGTGAGGCTGAGACCGCCGTCGGCGGTCATGAACGCGTCGATGCGTGCCGTCGGACTCGGCCAGAGGCCGCTCGTATCGGACGTGACGAGCGTCTCTTCCCAATCCGTGAGGCGAAACTGCGCGCGCGCGGCCGGATCGGCGAGCGCACGATCGTATGCCGCACGAAACGCTTCCATGATTGCCGCACACCGTGCGCAGAGCTCGGCGTACGACGCGGGGGTGAAGAACCGCGGCCGCAGGACGGTGCAGAGCGGCCGGTCACCAAAGATCAATTCCTGGCGGCGGAGCAACGCCTCCAGCTGTGACGCGGACTCGAGTGCGAGGGCGTGATCACCGTCGAGCAGATCATGCCAGGCCTGCGTGGCGTCGGCCGTCACGCGGCGCCGGGACTGAAGAGCGACGCCCAGCCTATTTCCTCCGCCTGCTTTCTCGGCTTCTTCGCGAGATTGATTGCCATGGTCGCCATGTGCTCGACCACCCACGAGAAGTACGCCGGCGTCAGGGAATTGACGTCCATGTCGGGGGCGGGGTTCATGAAGTCGATGGCGTACGGCACGCCGCCCCTGATCGCGAACTCGACCGAGTTCATGTCGTAGCCGAACGCACCGCAAATGGTACGCGCATCCTTGACGACGCGCGTTCTGAGTTTCGGCGGCAGGTACTCGTCGTTGACGATGTACTTGCGGGCGCGCGGGTCGTACTGCGTGACGAGAATGTCTTTCCGGCCCAGGCAGATGCATCGGACGAACTGGTCCCACTCGATGAACTCCTGCACGATCATCGTCAGGAGGCCGGTTTCGTTGTAGTTGTGAATGAGCTCCTCGAGCGAACGGCAGACGAAGACCTCCTTCCACCCCCCGCCGTGCGCATCCTTGAGGATGCACGGAAGGCCGATATGGTCGGCGATGGCCTTCCAGTCGAGCGGGTACACGAGGTTGCGCAGCGATTCCGCAGGCACGATGCCGGGCACGTACGCCTTGTTTGGCAGGACGAGCGTCTTCGGCGATGCGACGCCGAGTTTCGTGACGAGCGCGGCGCCGAGAAACTTGTCGTCGGCGGTCCACATGAACGGATTGTTCACGACCGTGGTTCCCTGAATCACCGCCTGCTTGAGCAGCGACCGGTACATGGGCACTTCGTGCGAGATGCGGTCGATGAGCACGTCGTAGTCCCTGGGCGCGTCGTGATGATTCCCGCCGAGTTTCGGGAAATCGGCAACGACGCCGGCGTCGCGTTTGTTCACTTCGTCGATGAACGCCGGCGGAAATGACCACTCGCGTCCGACGATGAGGCCGACCTTCTTCTGTTTCGCCATTTCACACGCCTCCGATGTACTCGACGATCATCCGTTCCCACCATGGCCAGTCATGTGCGTGCCCATCCCAGACGCGGAACGCGTTACCGACGCCCTTGCGCCAGAGCAGGCCGGCGAACGCGTCGTTCTCGGCAAATGAGGGGTCATCACGCCCGATTGCGATGATGATGTTCTGCCGCTGCATGGCGTTGATCCGCCCGCGCTCCCACTCGTGCGCGACGAAGGCGTGCGGGTTGCACCGGTACACGAGCTCGTCGTCGGCATCATCGGCCATGCCCCTGATGTCGTACATGCCGCTCATGCCGATCACGCGATGCACGACCTGCGGATTGCGAAGCGCGAAGCACATGGCATGGTACGCCCCGAAGCTGGCGCCCGTCGCGATCACGAACGGTGTGTCGTTCACGTCCGCCGTGAAGGGCAGCAGCTCCTCGCGCAGGTAGGCGTCATAGCCGAGGTGCCGCCGTGCCCGCTCGCGCGGCGAGATCTGCTTGTTGTACCAGCTGAGGTCGTGATTGTGATCGAGGCAGAACAGCGTGATCCACCCGCGCGCGATATGCTCACCGAGCACGTCCGGCATGTAGCGGTTTGGCCACTCGTTGTGGTTGCCCATCGTCGTGGGAAACGCGAGCACGCGCGCGCCGCCATGCCCGAACCAGCGCACGTGCATGTCGCGCCCGACGTTGGGCGAGAACCACGACCGATGGTGCCCTGCGACGCGCGTGCTCATGGCGCTCTCATGCCGTTTTCCAACGTCCTGGATTCCAGAAGAAAGGGCAGCGCCCGCTTGAGACGCCGTCCCCATGCGCGTTCGTCATGCGCACCCACGCGATCCTCGATCCACCGCAATGAGTCACCCTCCACGAATCCGCGCGCGTGGAGTGCATCGCGAAGACGCCGCGCGTTGTACAACGTCTGCACGCCCTCGCGCCGCCCTACATCGAGAAAGATCCGCCCCGGGACGTACGTCGCCGCATCCACATAGTCGAAAAAGGCGCCCTCCGCAAACCAGAGCGCAGGGCTTTGCACGCACGCGCGGCCGAAGACTTCGGGAAAGCGAAAATATGCGTACAGCGCGATCAGACCGCCCATGCTCGCCCCGCCGATGATGGTGTGCTCGCGTCCGGGCAGCGTGCGATACTCGCGGTCGATCATCGCCTTGACGCGGTCGCGGACGAACACGAGGTACCTGTCTCCCACGCCGCCGCCTACACGACGGTCGGCGAATGGTGAATACTCGTCCACGCGGTGTGCGCCGAGGTTCGCGATGCCGACAATGATCAGGGGATACCCGAGCCGCGCGGATGCATCGGCGGCGACCTGCGCGTTCCAGGGGGCCGCGAACGCGAGCTCCGGGTCGAACAGGTTCTGCCCGTCCTGCATGTACGCGACGGGATACCGCGACGCGGTCCCCGCGTATCCGGGCGGCAAATACACGTGCAGGTCGCGCGTGTTGCCGAGCTCCGGCGAGCGCACGCCCGCAATCGTTTCGATCGTCCCGGCGCGCCGCGGCGCGCGAGTGAAATGCCGCCGCGTGGTTTCAGGCACGCGCGCTCACGAAGCGTACAAGCGGAGATCCGTGCCGAACGCGTCGGCGATCTCGCACGCCGTGGCGTAATCCGAATGCCGGATGGTCACGTACCCGTCTGAAATGAGCGTGAGCACCCAGTCGCGGCGCGGCGCGCCGATCGGCAGGAGGTCGATGACGACAACGGAATCCCCATAGCGCTGGAGGAGACCCGTCAGTCCCTCGATACGATAGATGTGGCCGTTGCCATGGGCGCGTTTGAAAATGTTGACCGCGGTGTACTTCCGCTCCGTGGGCTGCGAAAACGTGCCGTGGAGATCGGCTTCGGCGCAACCCACGAACAGGTCCGTGTCCGATACGAAGTTCATGAGATCGACCGTGCGCGCTCCCGGGGGCCGCGCCGCAATTTCGCTGAACACGGCTTCGCCGTTCGCCGTGAGAAACCATTCCATGTGCGTGAACCCGGTCTGGAATCCCATCGCGTCGAGCACCGCGCGCCCCAGCGCGTGCGCGCTCGCATACATCGGATCCTCCGTCTGGCGCAGACACAGCGTTTGCGGAGAAATCCACTCGTTGCTGCGCGCAATCAGCGGGTTTGGACGGTAGTAACCGATGTTGCGGTACTTGATCTCGCCGTTCACGCAGATCGTGTCGTAGGTGTGCTCCTCGCCGACAATGAACTCCTCGACGTTCACCTCGGGCACGTGACCCAGCCGGTTGAGCGCCATCTCGAGCTCGCGCACGTTCTCGACCTTGAACGTGTCCATGGACCCCGCCCCGGCGATGGGTTTCACGATCGCCGGAAATCCCACCCGCTCGCACACTTCGCGCACCTGGCGGATCGTCGACGCGCGGCCGTGACGCGCCGCGCGGATTCCCGCCGCATGGATGACCTGCTTCATCAGATCCTTGTCGCGAAACCGGAGCGCCTGCTCGATTTCCATGCCGGGAATGCCCATCGCCTCGCGTATCCGCGCCGCGAGCACGACCCCCGGCTCCCATTGGCATGTGACGCGATCGACGGTCTTCCCGCGCATCCACTTCGTCACCGCACCCACGACATCCATCTCTTCCGTCAGGCTCGGCACCTTGAGATAGCCGCTGAGATGCTTGCGGGTCATGTCGGGCAATTGCTGTTCCGGAACGTCGCCGACGCCGTAGACGTTCGCGCCATGGAGGCTCAACCCGCGAACGAAGAAGGGCATTTCGTCCGGGTAGCCTGGGGCAATGAAGATCACGTTCACAGTTGCTCTCCAGTCGTCAGCGGATCAGCCGAGCTCGACGTGCACGAGCGATACGATCCGCTCGAGCGCGTGCTCCACTACGGCTGTGTCCGGATGGCGGACAATGATGAACCCTTCGCCTTCATAACTTCCCGTGGGTTCCTGTCCCGTGTGCGGAAGGCGATAGTCGCAGACGAGTGGCGCCACCTCGCGTGCAGCGGCTTCCATGCCATGCACCGCGCGCACGCGCCCGTTTCCCTGCCCGCGCAGATAGGCGGCGCCGACCGCGTAGCGCTGCACCGGCGGGGTGAAGGTTTCGAAAATCATCACGCGCGCCCAGGCTGCGAGAAAGTCGATGTCGTTGGCGCGTGAAATCATCGTCGTAATCTGCGCGCCGGGCGGACGCGCGCCCACTTCGCCGATCGCGACGGATCCGTCGGACCTTCGGAACCACTCCATGTGCGAAAGGCCCGTGGTCATACCGAGCGCTTCGAGCGCGTGGGTCCCCGCGGCGCGAATGTCGTCGTAGACGGGATTCGACGTTTCGCGCGGCAGCACCACGCACCACTGAATCCAGGGGTTGCGGACCACGTCGAGCGGTGTGGGTGAATAGCGCGTGAGCGAATGCCACACCGGGCGTCCGCCGATCGAGATCGTTTCGAACGAATGCTCTTCGCCGCGCACGAACTCCTCGAGCAGCGCCGGGTGTTCGCCCGACGGCGGGCGCAACGCGAGCGCCGAACGGAGCTCTTTTTCCGTCTCGACGCGGAACGTCGAGATCGCGCCCGCACCGGCGGGCGGCTTGACCACGAGCGGGTAACCGATGCGCGCCGCCGCACGCGCGCCGCCGTCCGCCGAGTCGACGAGCGCATGTCGCGCGCACGGAACGTCGGCGGCACGCAGAATGTCCTTCATGCGCGCCTTGTCGCGAAAATTGCGCGTCGCTTCGCTCGACATCCCCGGAATGCCCAATCGCTCGCGGGCTTCCGCGATGGGAACCTGTGCCTGCTCGTACGCGCCAAACACGCGATGCGCCTCGGCTCCGGCGAGTTTCGCGATGCCCGTGATCGCCCAGATCAATTGTTCGGTGTCGAGGACGTTGTCCACGTGCCAGTGGCGGTACATGGCACCCCGCGCCCAGTCCGGAAGCTCGCTTTCGGCGCTCTGCGTGATGACGCCGAGCCGCACGCCGCGCAGCGAGGCCGCCGCGGCAATCATGCGCGCAGCGTTCTCCGAAAGAACGGGGCAGACGAAGACCGCGAATGTTTCAGCCATGTCGGACGGTCAGCCGCGCCGCACCGCGGAGCGCCGGCCAACAACGCACTTCCGCTGTGCCCTGCCGTGTGCGGTCAAGGCCGCGTTCCGACATTGCGACGGTTTCGATCTCGTAGCGAAACGCACGCGTGGCATCAGGCGCGCTGATCATCACCGGACACGCCACGGACAGTTCCGTCATGAACAGCGCACCCTCCGGCAGTGCATCGATGTGCCACTTCCAGCGGACGTCGATCGAACCGTCGTCGAGGAACGTGACCGACTTCCCGAACGACGACGCGGGATCCCGCATCTCGATGGTCACCGATGACGCCCCCTGCTCCACGGTGAACGCGAGCGGCGCTGTCGCCCAGCTCAAGAGCGGGTCGTAGCGCGCGCTGGTCACCGCGGCATCCGAGGTGACACCAGACACGAGACGGTCCTGCAGGAGCGCGCGCACGTCGAGATCGACCGGAGGCAGTGCATCCAGCCGGACCCCGTGCTCGAGATCGTGGATGCTTGGGGCACTGTCATCTGTACGCTGCTCATGCTCCGGTGTCTGCTCCGGAAGGCGATGATACAATTCGCGCCGGCGCGTCAGCGTGTTTGCCGCGTTCAGCCCCGATGCGAAGTGCGTCCATTCCTCGACCGCGCCGCCGCGATACGGGCTTACCACCGCCGAGAACTCCGCCGAATGCACCCACACTTCGGGATGGCCGTCGGCGTCGATGTCGATGATCTGGCAGCCGAGGCGTTCGCCATGGCGCAGCACGCGTTCCGCCGCGGCGAGGTTGCGCCAGACCGCATCGCGCAGGTGCGGCAGGTACAGGCCGCCGAACACGCCATGCCAGTACGCGTCGTTGCACTGCGCGCGCGCGATGGCCACGCGCGCATCCCAGGGATCACCAACCGCGTGACAGCGCCGCGAGAGCACCACCATCTTCTTGTGCATGCGGTTGGCTTCGGCGTACTTGACCATGAAGTTGCGCCAGTGCGCCCCGCGCACGAGGGTGCCGTCGGGGCCGGCAATGCGGTCCGCGCCCAACTCCTGCTCGAGCCGCTCGAGTCGCGACGCGGCATCGAGCGGCAGGGACCACGCTTCCATTTCGCGATAGCTGGACGTTCCGAGGTACGCGAGTCCGCCGCTCGGCACGTTGTCGAGCGCGTCGGCGAACGTCGACAACCTGACTTCGCCCGCTTCGATCGGCGGCCGTAGCGCGTCGAAGAATCGCGTCAGCCAGCCCCGCGTATACACCCAGTCAAACGTACCAGGCCAGCCGCCGAACTTTTCTCCATCGTCAGCGAGCACGGCAAGGCGCTGGCCACCGGCGCGGAGCGCCCGCAAATAACCGACGGTGTCTTCGGGCGGCTGAAACGGGATGAGATAACGCAGCCGCTCGTCGATGGGAAAGAGCGCTACACGCTTTCCGGCGGCTTCGGTCCAGAACGGCGCGTGCAGGCGGTCGCGCGACACGCCGCTGACGAGAAAGTGCCGGTCGTCGACAAGAGCGTACCGGACGCCGGCGTCGTGCAAATCGGCGGCGAGCTCACTCTCCCACACGCGCTCCGTGAGCCACAGGCCGCGCGCATCGACGCCGAAGCGCGCGTGGAGTGTTTCGCGCATTCGCTGGATCTGCTCCAGACGGTCTTCGCGTGGGAGTGCGACGAGCACGGGTTCGTAGAATCCGGCGAGCAGGAGCTCCAGCTGCCCGGCGGATGCAAGCTCACCAACGAGGTCGAGGTACCGCTTGTCGTGCGCCTCCATCCACTCGATCAGCGGTCCGGAGACGTGCAGCGTGAGCGGCAGGAACCCCGCTTCGCGCGCGCGCGTCAGGAACGGGAGGTACACCTCGGTCATGTGCTGCTCGAAGACCGAGTCGAAGTTGCCGACGGGCTGGTGCAGGTGCACGCCCATGCAGAACCGGATCGCGCTGCTCGTCGCCACCCCCGCCGTCATGCCCGTCGTGCCTGCTGTCATGCTTCGCTGCTCGTGTCGAGGATGGACGGCGCGAAACCGAGCCGGACGGCGAGATCGAGAAACACCTCCCGGCGCGGACGTGGGAGATGCGCGAGCGCGCGGGCGAATGCGGTCTGCACATCGAACGGCACGGTCTGCCCGAGAAGCTCGACCAGATCCACCATGGCGGCGGCGCGCTCCGCACGGCTCGGCGTGGGTTCCGCGCCGATGCCGCCCACTTCGTTCTGTAACGCCGTGAGTGTCGCGGCGAGCAGGGTAAAATCGCCGCGCGCGACGCGCGCGAGTGTGTCGTCCCCGAGCAACCGGCG
>Ga0134121_10003132_pt1 | contig 13951 bp, 7 predicted proteins | sample KB301_FD_96463 | JGI IMG/M metagenome (GOLD analysis project Ga0134121, IMG submission 96463) | Terrestrial soil microbial communities without Nitrogen fertilizer from Kellogg Biological Station, Michigan, USA - KB3-0-1 | ecosystem: Environmental > Terrestrial > Soil > Unclassified ...
GAACTGCCGCATGCGAAATACGGGATCGCCGTTTATTACATAATCGCAACGGCTGAAGCGTCGTCAAATCTTGCAAGGTATGACGGCGTTCGTTACGGATTTCGTGCCGAAGAGGCTGACCAACTGAGAAAGATGTATTTCAAGACGCGCGAGGAAGGTTTTGGTGCCGAGGTCAAGCGGCGAATCATGCTCGGGACGTACGTTCTTTCCAGCGGATATTACGATGCATATTACTCGAAGGCGCAGAAGGTTCGGACCCTGGTTAAGCAGGACTACGCCTCGGCATTTTCGAAATGTGATGCGATATTGACGCCGACATCGCCATCGGTCGCTTTCAAGATCGGAGAGAAATCAGACGATCCGCTGGCAATGTATCTCAACGATATTTACACGGTCTCGGCAAATCTAGCGGGTGTACCCGGAATCAGCGTTCCGTGTGGCTTGTCTGAGGGCGGGCTGCCAATCGGCACTCAATTGATCGGAAATTACTGGTCCGAGGCCTCGCTCCTCAATTTTGCTCACACCTATGAGTCGGCCTTTCCGCTGGCGGCAAAACCGAGGGTTTTCGCTGAATAGCAGAAGAACTTATTGGGCAAACGGAAGGTGAGTGTAGTCACCCTCTTGGGGAACGACAGGCATTTGCGTGGCCGGCCCGATTCCCTGCCAACGCGTATTATCGTCAAGCAAGCGGTACACTTCCTGCGCCGGAAGCGGCCTTGAGAAAAGGTATCCCTGCCCGTACTCACAGCCGAGAATTCGAAGCTGATGAAGCTGATGAATACTCTCGATCCCCTCCGCAACCACGTCCAGGTTCAGAGCCGACGCCATTGCGATCACTGTTCGCACGATCTCGCCATTGCCGGAACCGTCTTCCATCGTACTTACGAAAGATCTATCAACCTTAAGCTGGTCGATCGGGAACCGATGCAGATAGCTGAGGCTCGAATAGCCGGTCCCAAAATCGTCGATGCTGATCCTGACACCGGTCTCGCGGACCTCGTTAAGTATCGAGATCGCCTGTTGGGCGTTCTCCATGACTGCGCTCTCGGTGATCTCGAGCTTGAGCAATGACGGATCAATTTCTGTCTCGGCAAGAGCAGCCCTTATCTGGGCTGGGAGATCGCCGTCTGTAAAATGCTTGCCTGAAATATTCATGCTCAGCGTCAGCGGCTGACCGGTTGCGGAACGATACTGCCATTCGGACAACTCGCAACAGCCGCGTTCCAAAAGCAGAATTGTCATTGGAACTATCAGGCCGGTGTCCTCGCTCAGGGCGATGAACTCATCAGGGGGGATCATGCCCCGGGTCGGATGCTTCCAGCGGCAAAGGGCTTCAAATCCGGCAAGGCTCAGGTCCGATAATCTGACTATCGGCTGATAATAGAGTTCGAGTTCCTTTCGCTCGATGGCGTATCGGAGATCTGTCTCCAGTTCGAGCAAATTTACGGCCCTGGCATGCATCTTCTGGTCGAAAATTACATGGCTCTTGTTGTTTTCCTTTGCATAGTACATCGCGATATCGGCGTCTCGGAGGATCTCTTCCGCCATCGCATATTTCGAATTGTCGAAGGCGATGCCGATGCTAACAGAGACAAAAACGTTTCGTTCCTGAATACTGAGCGGTTCGGAAATGTATAGTGCGACGCGCTCGGCAAATTCGATCACGTTCTCAGTCGATTCGACATTTCGCCTGACGATTGCAAATTCGTCGCCGCTGAATCGGCCGACCACGTCCTCCGGGGTGATCAGTTCATAAAGCCTCTGCGCCACTTGTTTGATCACCGCGTCGCCGAACGAATGGCCGAGGCTGTCGTTGATGGTCTTGAAACGATTGAGATCGAGAAAAAGCACGGAAAACCTTCTGCCGCTTCCGTCCGAAGATTGGGAGATCAATCGTTTTAATGTGTCGATAACGAAGTTCCGATTGGGGAGACCTGTGAGAGCGTCGTGATAGGCGGCATGCTTGAACCGTTCACGGCTTTCGCGCAACGCCTTGCTGCTCTTTTCCAGTTTTCCGACGTAATGCTGAAGCTCGAGAATGTGGGCCTCCGCTTGTTCGACACGCTTTCGTTCAGTCTCTCTCACATCATTCGTGTATCGCCGGTATGTGATGTACACGATGGCGAAGAACGCCACCATTGCCGCAAAAAGCAGCATGTTGATCTGCATCACTGCCTTTGCGCAGATCCCGGCGACGACCGCTCCGGACAAATACATCGCAAGAGCGTTGAGAAGATATTCGTTCCAAACTTTCCAAAGCGAACTTTCTGTCTTGATCGCGACAAACGCGGATACGGTGATCGAATGGACGCAAAATTGAGCCGTCGCCATCACTGTCAAAAGCCAGATGAACGAGGTCGTGTTTTCTGTGATAAGGCTGGTCGTAGGAGGACCGAAGGTTAAGGAAACGACCACCCAGGTTATAAAGACGGAAATGGCCGTGATGAGGGTATTGATGACAAGGGTCTTGGGCCGCATGACGACGCCCTGGCGTTTCAGGTTCAAAGATGCAAAGATCGTTTCGAATACTGCGGTCAGCAGAGCGATCTGGCCGCCGTACATCAGCAGTGACAAGAACACGAGGGCGTCGGAAATAGTAAGGTGGATCTTCGTCCGAGGGAGCTGGACCCGTAGATGGGAACTGAGAAATATAGTAACAAGCGAAAGGCCAACGACACCTCGATTGATACTCTCCGGCTGGAGCCCGACAAGCGCCCAGATAATTGCGCCGAGCCCTAGCGGCAGCAATAGCCACAAGTAGAGATTTATCGTGCGCTCTTTATCTTCCATTAACCAATCTGCGTGGATGTTCGTTCGTGCGTAGGAAAGCTAAGAATGGAACGTCGACAAAAATAAAACAGAATCGACGCTTCACATTATAGGCCAAATGCTTACAAAGTTCCAAGATTTTTTTAGGTTCCCGGCCTCTGCTTTCGCTCGTAAACGATATTCAAAAGATGTAAGAGGCTTTCGCTAAAAAGGGACGCCGGAATTGACGTCCCAAATTATTAGCTCTTGCCAGATCACTGATCAGAGTCGCCTAATGCATCCGCTTCGTATGGTCCCCATGAAAAACTGTGCGACCTGTCTGCGTTGATGTGCTATCGCTGATCAACAGTCCGTCACTTATCAGGAGCCCGTCGCTGATCAGCAAACCGTCGGCTAAAGGATTTCTATCCGCAAGAGTGAAATTATCCGAGATAAGTAATCCGGAGGCTGCCATCGGTGTTCCCCACGTCATGGTCTGATAACCGCTCGGATCGGCATTGCCGGCGAGCAGTACGCTGTCGCTGATCAGCAGCCCGTCGCTGATCAAGAGGCCGTCGCTTATTAATAAGCCGTCACTTATCAGCAGCCCATTGCTGTCACTTATCAACAGCCCGTCGCTGAATAGTTGGCCATTGTCATAGAGGCGTTGATATTTCGTAATAAGAGTGGTTCCGGTAACCGCAGCATAGCTTGGCAGAATACCGCCGGACCATTGAAACTTTGTGCCCGCTATCGTACTCGCATGAACGGGCATGGATCCGTTTAGCATCGCGGTTCCCTGCGGTGTGGGGTTTGGTAGATTTGTCTTTATCGCTCTCGTCAACCGGACCGCCCCTTCGATATTCAACTCGCCTGCGCCTTGCTCGAGTGTATTGAATCCGGCAAGTTTCTGAGCCGTATACTCGAGGATCATCTTAACCATATTCGGCGTCAGTTTCGCATTTGTTTGCAGCATTAACGCGACAGAGCCACTGACTATGGGAGCAGCCATTGACGTGCCGCTCAGGTACATCATTTTTCGGCTATCATCGGCTGAATTCTGAACAGTCAGATCAGGATTCTCGGCTGCTATCTCGTTCCCTCTAGCTCGAGCGCCCACTATCAGGTTTCCCGGAGCGACCAAGTCGGGTTTGATGAGGTTGTCAAAGTGTTTGACACCATTCGCGTCAGTCCAGTACGAGCGCGTTGGACCTCGCGAACTATATGTAGTGATGCCATCGTCATCTCGCCCATCCGTTCCAAACGTGTTTGCGGCCCCTACGGTGATCACCGACGGATCATTTCCGGGGGAATGAATTGCCCCATAAATCTTTTGGCCGTCGGGCGTCTTTCCGTTGTTACCTGCGGCAGCTACAACCACTATGCCTGCCGCGGTCAATTGCCTAACGGCGCGGCACAAAGGATCAGTCCGCCATGACTCGACGGCTGGTGTACCAAGGCTGAGGTTGACTATGCGGATGTTATTCGCAGCACGGTTTGTAAGGATCCAGTTCAATGCATTGATCAACGATGCAGAACTTCCCAATCCGTCATCGCCAAGGACACGGAGGTTAATTATCTTGGCGCCCGGAGCTATGCCTTCGTAATTGCTGATATAGAGGCCGTCGCCCAGGTTCAGGTTTGCACCATCGCTACCTGCAGCAAGCGATGCCACGTGCGTTCCGTGGCCAAATAGATCTTGAGCCGGGTTATTCTGGGCGGCGAAGCTGTTGTGCTGCACGATTCGGTTTCGACCGCTCGCATCGACGAATGAACGATGGTCTTCGCGAATGCCAGAATCAAGGATGGCTATCCCGATCCCGGTCCCATCGAGTTCCGAACTGGAGTTGACGACCGTTGTACCGAGAAGTCCGACGTCCAGGCCCTGCTGAATCGTTCTGACAAGTGACGCTCCCGTAGTGGTTTCGATGTGACCGAGCACGGCCATCTTGCGGTCGAGCGATAGATGCTTCGCTCCCTGGGCCGATGCAACTGATTCCGCCGCCTTTACCGGCAGATCGAGCACCATCATGTTGAGATTGGCTGCACTACTGTCGATCGTAACCCCGTTTGCCGCAAGAGCCTGACGCAAGGCCCGACTGTTGATGTCTTCCGCCTGGAGAATCACCTTTACAACGCCGTCAGGATTGCCACTGTTAACCATTTCCCTAAGATCGGGCGAAAGTTTATCGCCGACAAAATCGTCTTCGGTATTTATCTCGATCTTTTCAAAAATCGGACGGAGAAGAGGATCCGCGCTGATCTCAGCGGCAAATTCGTTTTTCGTCGCGGCTGTCAGTACGCGAAGTTTTGAATGCGAAATCGCGTCATAAAAACGATTTGCAACGATCTCTCCAAAAAGCGGATTTGAGCTTGAGAAACTGCTTGCATCATCTACAAAAAGTATATTTCCGCTAGTTGGACCTGACGCGAACCGCAGAATCTCATCGATATTCCTAGTCAAAGCCTCGACACTGGTTGAATCGGCAAGAAGTTGGCCCCAATTGATCCGATATAATCTCGCAGCATTTTCATTGTTCCGAAGATCCTCGGCAACTACAGCAGCAACCGCTTCACGTTCGCTAATGATGTCGCTGATCAAAACACCATTTCTTCGTTTCGTGCGTGACAGCGTCTTCGACGCCGCCTTAGCCGCTTCGACGGCCTTCTCGCTGATCTCGGCATTGCGGACAGGGCTAACAGGCACGAGGTAGCGGGGAGTCAAAATAGCCGTCGAAGCGGTGTCCACCGTTGCTTCCGCTTTGCTTGTCAGGGGAGAGCCTCCGGTCTGGCCGAAGGCTATCGGCGTGGGCCCTATCGTTACGCAAAGAAGTACAGTTGCTGCAAATAATCTATCTCGTCTTATCATTGATCGGATTCTTCGCACTCCCGGTCGGAGAATTTTACAACTTGGCGGATGAAAGGATGGCAAAGGTCATACCATGAAACGGTGAACCGCGTAACTACTGAAATAACAAGTCTTCTATTGTTTTTGTTTGATCCCTTCAGAGCGCGGCAACGTCTTTTTCGGTCAAATTGACCGATGGTTCATTCAAAATGAAGGTGGGATGAAAGGATGGTAAATGAAAAAAAAGCGGACAGGCAATCGCCTATCCGCCTACCAGGCAATTCTAATGAGGAGTTATTTTGTGACCCCCACCTCTGTCAGCGCGTAGGCATAATCGAACGCAACCTCTTTCAGTCGATCATATCGACCCGACGACCCGCCATGCCCAGCGCCCATATTAGTCTTGAGCAGGATCGGGTTGTTATCAGTATTTACCTCACGGACCTTTGCCGCGAATTTGGCACCTTCCCAATACGGGACTTGGCTGTCGTTGAGAGAGATCTCGATCAGCATATTCGGATAATTCTGCGGCTTTACATTGTCATACGGCGAGTATTGAACCATGTAATCCCACGCTTTTTTGTCATCACGAGGGTTACCCCATTCGATCCATTCCTCGGTCGTCAGCGGCAGAGTATCGTCTATCATCGTGTTCATCACATCGACAAATGGCACCTGCGCGATCACGGCATGGAAAGTCTCCGGTGACATATTCGTAACCGCACCCATTAACAAGCCACCTGCCGAACCGCCCTGAATCACAAGACGGTCACTGGAGGTATATTTGTTCGCGACAAGCCATTTGGCGGAATCGACGAAGTCGTAAAACGTATTCAGCTTTTTGAACATTCGCCCGTCCAATCGCCAATGTTCTCCAAGCTCCGATCCGCCGCGGATATGCGCAATGGCGTAGACCATCCCACGATCGACCAGACTAAGGCGCGACGTCGAGAACCCCGGATCGGTTGAAAACCCATAAGAGCCATATGCATATAGCAGCATAGGAGCGGAACCATCCATCTTGGTTCCTTTCTTCCAAACCAGCGAGACCGGAACCTTTACTCCATCACGAGCAACAGCCCATACGCGTTTCGTCTCGTACTGAGTTTTGTCATAGCCGCTGGGAATCTCCTGTTGTTTGATCAGCTTACTTTGGCGTGTTTTGAGATCGAACTCATAGGTCGAACCTGGAGTGATCATCGAGGAATAGTTGTATCGGATGACTGGCGTATCATACTCTGGATTGTTCCCAACGCTCATCGTATAAACGCTCTCAGGAGTTTCGATCCTAACCGATGCCCGCCTCGTCTTGCGGTCCATAACCCGGATGTATTCAAGCCCATTCTCAACCTCCGACACCACGGCATAGTCCTTAAAGAATCCTATGTCATCGACCTTGACGGCCGGATTGTACGGGATGTAATCGGTCCAGTTCTTTTCGCTGGGGTCCGACGCAGGAGCTTTCATGACCTTGAAATTCTCGGCTCCGTCTTTATTCGTAACTATATAAAACTCGCCGCCGTCGTAATCAGCGCTGTATTCGTGTCCCTCGCGTCTTGGTGAGATCACTTTGAATTCGCCGGTTGGGTTGTCGGCCGAAAGATAGCGATATTCACGCATTGTCTTCGCGCTCGAACCAATGAACAGCATCTCGTGATTGCGGGTTTTGTCGACGCCGGTATTAAAGAGGACATCTTTTTCTTCAAAGATCAGAGCGTCATTGTTGGTGCCGATCTCATGCCGCCAGATCTTGTCCGAACGTTTCGAAACCGGATCCTCCTGGCCTACGAAAAGATATTTTCCGTCATTCGACCAAGCCGTCGACGTCACTCTTTCGACACTGTCATCCAGGGTTTTACCGGTCTTCAGGTCCTTGAAATGCAGCGTGTATTGTCTATAGCCTGTTGTGTCCGTCGTGTAGGCAAGCATGTTGCCGTCGTCGGACACATCAAAATCACCGATCGCGTAAAACTTAAATCCCTTTGCCAATGCGTTTTGATCGAGAAGCACCTCAGGGTTTGCCCCGTCCTTGCTCTTAGACCGAAGGAATGTCGGATACTGCTTGCCTTCTTCACTTTTCGTGTAGTACCAGTAATCGCCAAGCTTATACGGCACGCTCGTATCGTCCTGCTTTATCCGGCCGAGCATTTCCTTATAAAGGCTATCGACAAAGCCCTGGTATTTGCCCATAAAGGATTCGGTATATTTGTTGTTTTCCTCGAGATACTTGATGATCGCCGGGTCCTTTTGAGCGTTGCGGTCACGCAGCCAGAAATAGTTATCGGTTATTTCGTAACCGTGGATCTTCAAGACTTTTGGTACCTTCTTTGCAATAGGTGCTTTCATAGGTTCAGTTTCCGGGCCCTTCGCCGGCTGAGCAACGATAACCGTGTGGCCAATAACTATGACGATAAAAAGTGCGGCAATGCCAAGTATCAGTTTCATAACATTGGACTCCTTAAAGATTAACCTTGGGATTGTTTGTATGCTGTGACTAATTACGGAATATTTTAGACCTTTGTTTCTGATTTGTCAGGCATTTACGCAAGTTTCAGTCCATGATTCGTTCATCGAACATGCGTCTACCGGAAAGTTGTTTATTCGTACCTCTATCGGCCTTTACTCTTTTGGCACCCGACATCACGTTGGGCCAGAGCGTCTGCAGTCAGCCTCCGGACGATGCCATCTTGACGATCTGCGAACGTGAAAACGGGATGGTTCCGATGCCACAGCCGCAGCTTCAATTACGCGTTTACTCGGATGGGCGCTCGGAATATGAAACGAGGGGCGGCCTAAAAGGCTTGACCCTTAACAAGACGAAGATAACCGATACACAGCTGAACGATCTTTTAGACCTCGGTCGTTCCCCCGATTTTCAAAGAGCGACAGAAGTCTATCCTGTTTTCCAGCACAAGGACGATTCGTCCTCGCTGATAACAGTTACCTTCAGGAACGGAGAAAACCAAAAACGAATTACGCTGGCCAACTTTTACGCCCGTGATCCTCAAAACAAGCTACGTTATCCGCCACCACTTGTCGGACTGATAAAGCTTGCTGACGACATCCGCGAAAAAGCCATGGGAATCGTTCGTCCTGTTCCGACGATAACCTTCTGCGAGCTGATAAAGAATCACGACCAGTACTTTGGTGAGAAGGTTGCGATCTACGCGACTCTTGAATACCACGCGAGCGTCATGGCGAACTTAAAGGTCGTTAACGAACGTGCGACGCTCAATGATCCGGAATGCGATTCACTGGAAACCGGTGATCCACGAACGCGCGAGGTGATCGGCGTTAGCTACTTAGGTACAGATGGTGAAGTCGAGGGCCTTAAGGGCCAAGTTCGGAGACTTTCGGATTTTCGATTCAATGGCCGAGCCCGGGTCCTGGCGACAGGATTTTTAATCAACGAACGACAACGAGCTCTCGACACATACAACTACACCTTTAACCTCGTCGCGCTAAAAGACATCCAGCCGATCGTCTTACCGTATAAAGGCAAACTCGAACTCGGCTGGATGTATTCGGATACGTTCGACTATGTAAAGGCGAACGGAATTCAGCTTAGCTCGCCGCTCAAGCCGCTCGCGCATCAAGCCAGTCGAATTGAGTGGCGCGGTGAAAACAACTTCCCTGCTCTCAAGACGGATGGCCGGAAACACATAGTTTTTCGGGTCAACTCGAGCGTGACACAGCAGATGACGTCCAATCGTTGGGATGTCACGTACAACTGCGAGATCCTCGAAGTTAAATAGTTACTGATCCTGCTCTTCTTCCTCCCCTGCTCGAGGCAGGCCGCCCCGCTGACGTTCGCTCCTGCCGACACCGAGGTTGTCGTAGTTCAGAATCGCGTTGAAAAGCAACGAGAAGCTTCCGTGAGTTTCGTGCCTCCACATCGGATTATTGGCGAACATGACCACGTGCCCCTTTCCTACTGGAACATCGATCACAGCCGGTTTACCTGCGAGCTCGGACCCACCGGCCAACATGCCGCTGACGAGCAACTCTTTTTCAGATGCAAACCGGAGAACGATGCGCGGCCTGGTTTCGAGAGGCGGCACATTGGCTCCTAGAGCCCACCGCTGCTCCGCCGTCAAGCCGTCTGGACCCGGCGTTGAGGGACTTTGATCGGGAACGGGGCGACCCTGAACAATATCAGGATCATCAAGCCCTCCTCGTCCTGACGGCCGCCCTGTCGGAGCACCTTGCTGCCCGCCGCCTCCGCCGCCCCCGCCGCCGAACCCACCGACCTGCGCGACCTGAAAGAGAGGAGCCTGATTAAAGTAAACAGCAAGCTTATCATCGTAGCCGTAGGCTATTGGGCTTTTTCGATCTGCGAAAACCGTGTTGTAGACAGAACCGCGTGCCTGAAGGGTCCTTGCATCCTGGATCGAAACCCCGGTAGTTATCCCGAAGTCGATCGGAAGCGAAGCGTTTCCGCCAATGGTTATGAACAACCCACCTGCTTCGATAAATTGCTGCAGAGCCGCAACTCCTTGCAATCCCAATCCTCCGCGAATGTCATCGGTCTGATCCGGCGACCCTCCAAAGTTTGGCGTGACATCAGACTTTTTCCAGGGGATAGGCCCTTCGGTATCATTGTACTTCGCCGTTCCGCGAACGATCTGCTGTGCGCTGGCTCCGACCGGGCCGAAGATGATCACGTCCCACTTGTCTCTAAGATTCGTCATCTTTCCGATAGTCTGGTCGGAAACGTAATCATAGGGAATACCGAGTCTGTCCAGTTCGATCCGATACCATCCTTCGTTCTGTGTGTTGATCCAAGTGTGTACCAGAGCTACGCGAGCCGTTCCGACGGCATGTTGTTTTACTTCGGGAAGTTTATCCACGCCGGTCGCAGTAAGGCCGAGGTCTTCGACTTCTTTCTTCAACCTCGCTTGTACGTCCGCCGAATTGCCGTCAGCTTTAATAATGAGCGAGCCTGCGTTGAAGCCCTTATCGCCGATCTTAAAGGTATCCTCAGCGGCGGACATTTTCACATCTTTAAGCCGATACCGAAGCTGTGTGATCGATGCTTCGCCCGTGTGGTTTACGACGAACCCGGCCGTTGCACTTCCCTCAAGGTTTCCGACCGCCTTTGCCGCGCCACTAGTTATTGTCATCGGAGCGTCAAGTATCTTTAGGTCCTTGACCCGCACTGTTTTAACATTACGCAATGCCCCGAGCGTCCAACCCGTATCGTCATAGGGCCTAGGATCATTTACGTTGTAGTACTGCGTATCGAGCAGCATATCGGCCATGCGCGAATACGGCTGGTCCATTCTGACGACGTAGCTTCCTGCCGCAAACTTTCCTTCCTTCGTTTCGACTGGGGCCGTCAGACGATGGATCTCACATCCCTGCATTTTTAATAGATTCACGAGCTCTGCAGCCGAGCCCGGACGCGTCTCATCAGCGGGAAGAACGTAAGCCGCCGGCCCTTCGGTTCGTGCCTTCGCGACGGAGCGTTTGCTTTTTATATAGAAGTTGTCGAGGAATTTGTCTTTGTTGTTGGCAACATAGTTCAATGCCAGGAGCAACGCACTTTCCTGTAGGTTGACGTTGTTCCGCATTGACCACTTCACTTTGGCCAGCGGCGGATTTGGCCTGAACCAATCACGTCCGGATTCCGCGGTTACCTGTCGGTCGGCGGTATCTGCTCCACCGTTGCCAAAGGTCTCGTAAAAACGGCCGATCGAGTTGTGCCCGTTTGCCACATAGAACATGTAGTTCGGCGCCCATCCATCGTAGAAACCGTGAGTCCAGATGCCGGGCACCCCGCGTTTCGTCATTTCCTCGATCTCGTGATAAGCGAGCGTTTGCCATTCATCTATCACGATCGGATCGAGCCACGCGTTATACGGACCCGTTCCCGTCGATGTGTAAAGGAACGGTACCGACTCGTGAAGGTCGTGAAGCACGGTCGGATGATAATCGAGAAACGTCGTCATCTGGTTCCGTGAAAGCGCCAAAGCCATTCCCATCGAATCGCGGTTGTTGTCATGAGCGACATACTTTCCCCAATAGATCAATCCCGGAAAACGCTTGCCTTCATTTGCTTTCTTATAGTTGTAAAGATCGACCATCATGTCGCGGCCATCGACCTCGAGTGTCGGTGTGATCATGATGATGACGTTTTTGCGGATCGCCTGGATCAATGGAGAGTCCTCGACCGCAATACGATAAGCGAGTTCCATCAGCATTTCAGGACTTCCGGTTTCGCTGGAATGGATCGACCCGGATAGCCAGTAGATGGCTTTGCCCTCGCTTTCAAGCTGTTTAGCTACGTCGTCGGTAAGATTTCGCGGGTCGGCAAGCTTTGACGTGATCTCTTTATAACGGGCGAGCTTGGCGATATTTGCTTCGTCCGAAACCACGACAAGCATCTGGTCGCGTCCTTCTTCGCTTTTTTCGGGGGCAAGAAAAGTCTTAACACGAGGCGTCGCTCTCTCAAGTTCGCGATAGTAACGGTATTGGTCAGCCGTGTAGGTGAGCTTATTCGGTGTGCCGATCGGATAACCAAGCACTTTCGCCGGCGACGGCACTTTTTCCGACAATGGCAGGTGATCGATAAGCTCCGTCAAAAACATCTTATCCGTGGTATTTTTGACGATCGAGTCGGTGTACTCCTTGTCCATTGGCTGAGCTGAGGTTGTACCCCCGGTCTTCCGCTCCCCAGTCAAACTCTTATCTTTTGAAATCTTAGACGCAGCTCCTGATCCGGCGTTTTTCGGCGCCAGATTCTGCGTGCCCTGGCCGTAAGCGCACACGGACAAAACAAATATCAAAGCCGTTAAAGCTATGCGATTCATAGTGGTTCTCCTTCCTTCGCGGGCGAAGCAAAATTAGATTTTGGATTATGACAAAATGGATAAAGATTTAGACCGGAATTGTAACACAACCGCTGCCCACGTGCCTTTAACACAACCTTTGGCCCTCTTTTTTCGTAGTCTATAAGGAAAGTTAGGATCTATTGTTAACACTTTGTCGGTCCTGTACATCTTTATTACCGGCAAGCAGTAAAAAAAGCCAAGCAACAGGGTGATGGGCGGCGAGTTACCTGTCGATTTCGCTCATCTTCAGCAATTCGAAGCATCCGTTCATCGCCCGCTCTCTCGTAGACAAAATGCCAGACGGTGAAATGACCAGCGATCTATTCTTTTTAGCACGCGGTGAGACTAAGACGGCCGCTGCTCCGCTGTTTACAAGGCCCGAGGCATTGCTGGTCGATCGAGTTCGAACCGGCGACAAAGAGGCTTTTGGCGAGCTATATCGAATGTTCGCCCCGATGGTGCACGGCATAATCTTGGCTCGTGTGCCACGTGATGAGGTGGACGACATTGTTCAGGAGGTTTTTATATCTGCCTACAAGAACCTTCAGACGCTCAGAGAAAACGGTGCTGTAGGCGGATGGCTGGCGACGATCGCACGGAACCAGGCGGCAGACTTCTTCCGTCGTGTAAAGCAGACCGAAGAACTTTCCGAAAACACACAGCTTGACGACGGATCAAAAACAAAGGCCCATGAGATACTCGCGACGATCCGCTCCTGTCCTGACGCGTACAAGGAAACGCTGGTGCTTCGCCTGGTTGAAGGAATGACCGGGCCCGAGATCGCCGAACGCACGGGGCTGACGCCGGAATCGGTTCGGGTAAATCTGCATCGCGGAATGAAGCTGCTTCGCCAAAAGCTCGGCATAGAGGTGTAGTGATGAACGACGAATATCTTTGGAACAAAACCGGCACGGACGCCGAGATCGAGGGGCTCGAGAATGAACTCAAAGCTTTTAGGTTCTCGGCAGACCAGCCGCCCGGCCTTCCCGCCAGGATCGAGGTCTTGCCGGAGAAGCGGACCTTCAACTTCTTTAAGCTCGGGTTTGCCGTCGCATTCGCGGCCGCCGTTGTCGTCGCGATGACCCTGATCTGGCTGCGAACACCTGTTAACCACCCCGAAAAACGGAGCGAATTCGTAAAAAACAACTCTGAGAATGTAGCCGTTCCGATTTCACCAGGTCCTTTTTCAACGCCGATCATGGATCCACCGATGCCGAAACCAAAAGTTATCAATTTCAAACCGCCCACAACCAACGCAACGAGAGCCGTTAAAATTACCGCAAAGAAAGAGGAAAAGCTTACGCCCGAGGAAAAGCATGCATATGACCAGCTTATGACCGCGCTGGCGATAACGAGCAATGAATTAAAGCTCGTAAAAGACAAGATAAATGGACGCGATGTAGAGCGAACAGCGGCCCCTGATAGACAAAAGTAAAAGGAGAAAAGCGATGCGAAATGTGATCCGCTATTCATTGAAATTAATTCCCTTGCTGCTGTTCGCGTTGGCACTCAGCACAAAAGC
>Ga0134121_10003133_pt1 | contig 13950 bp, 10 predicted proteins | sample KB301_FD_96463 | JGI IMG/M metagenome (GOLD analysis project Ga0134121, IMG submission 96463) | Terrestrial soil microbial communities without Nitrogen fertilizer from Kellogg Biological Station, Michigan, USA - KB3-0-1 | ecosystem: Environmental > Terrestrial > Soil > Unclassified ...
GAGTTTGACGTGGGCCTGTTCGTCGTGCAGAACCTCGAACCTCGTCAATTCGCCATTGAAGAAACCCTCAAAAAAAATGGCGGCATGGCGGAACTTGCCCAATGGGAACGGCAATTTGCCAAGAACGACGTTCGCGAACTTGTGATTGGCATCGTGATTATTCAGCGGCATACCACTCAACGACCCGCCTTCACGATTCGGCGGACACTTGGCAAAGGCACGCCCGTCGGAGCGGTCGAGTGGGCCATGCGCTGGGAAGCGGAACTGCAGACCGGAGGCGCTGCGAATAGACTTCTCCATGTTAATCCGAGGGCTGCTTCAGGGATTTCGATTATCGTTCGCCATATCCTGCGAGAGGGAGAAATTTCCCCCGAGAATTTCACTCTTTCCGTCGAATCCCCATTTGCTACCGACTGCAAAGTGCAGCCCTGGATGGCAGCTCTCCTGCCACGCTGTGACGGCAAGACAAGCATCGCTGAATTATTCGACATGGCCAAACAGAATGGGTGGATCGTTCCGGAGACACCACCCGAGGAGTTTTGCCATCTGCTCGCAACTTTGATCGGTGGAGGATTTCTCCAAGCGGAAGAGCTTAGATTGCCTGCGGGAGCAGGATGAGAAGCTCGAGTTGCGGCTCCGGAATGTCGCTCGGTACGAATGCTGCCAGGCTGCGGCCCTTCGTCACTGTTTCCCAAGCGACTCCGGACTGATTCAAGCTGAAATACTGGTAATTGAGCTTCACGGGGATGGATGCGGGCGGCCTCACTGCATGCGTGAGCTGCATCCCTGGAAGCGCCTGCCGCACGAGCTGTTCGATCTGCGCTGCCGAGCAAACTTTAATCAGCTGTGGCGCCTTCTTGATAAGGTCGCCCTGGTTCATGGTCGAGCTGACGGCCAAATAGAACTTCGTTCCCGCCAGGTAGCGGTCGTCATCGATGTTTGTTGAATAAATGGATGGCTTAACCAGTTTCAAGGGCAGTGCGACGAAATTGCTCGGGACCACCGTCTCGAGAAGATCTCGGAGCTTTTCATCCAAATCCGTGAAACAGACGCCCAGGTTTTCGTGATCGTAGAGAGGCAGGTCTCTCGGCTGGATTTTCAACGAGAAAGTGCTCAGCGCTCCCGCCAGCGAGGTAAGCAAGCGGAATAGAACGTCAGGATGGCCGTGACGGACGTCGTGAATGTGCCGCAGAGCAGGGAAGTGCCCGTTGACCGTGTAGAGCAGCCAAAAGCTCGCGATATCCGCCGCAGAGAAATCCGCGAGGCCGGCGCTTCTCTGCCTGCGCCCGCCTGCAAGGATGCTGCTCTTGGCCGCAAGAATCTCCACGAGGCGCCGCGCGATTCCCATCAGGTAATCGTTCGCCGCGATATCCAGCAAAGGAGGAATGTACTGCGGGTCCAGCCGGAAGGTGCCCGCCGAGGTCCGCTGGATGCGCGCGACTTGCAATGCATTGCAGCCCTCACGGGACTCACCCTCGACCAGAAATCGCAAATTCTTTCTCGCAATTTGCACTGGTTTTTCCGTCAGGCCGGAATTCTCATCTTTCAAATTTACGATTTCAGAGAGGTACCTCACGTCCGCGTTTTTTTGAGCAATCGAAACGTTTAGACCGTGAGACCTGTATTCGGGAATCGCAAGAAAGACGTCCAGCGACGTTTGCTCGGCCTCAAAAAAGAGCCCCAGGGGTTTGGGGGCCGGCGCGGCATCAGACTCCGGAATCTCAAAGGGAAGGCCTTCGGCAAACAGCCCGGAGGCGCGCGTCAATGCGAAATGGCCCTCGGTTAGAGCCTCCTGATTGATTTCCAACTCGAGAAATCCCCACGGCCGGAAATTCAGCCCTTCCAGGCGAAATTGCAGACAACTCTCGACGTAACGGTCGCGCGTCTGCAAATGTTGCGGCGTGAGGAAAGTGCCCTTGGACCAGATGACAGGTTGAAGCTGGCGCATGGCTCGCGGCTAACGCTAGCAGGAGCAGCGTGAGAAAGTCAAAAGAGATTCCAGGGGGATTTTGCTAGCCAGCGGCAGCTTGCTCTCAATGACGCGCTTAGTTTCGAAACTGCTCTCTTGTAGTTCACCGCAGCCGCTTGTTCACCTCCAGGCTCCTCACAGTTCATCAGTAGTGCATTGTGCTTCCGAGGCGACTGCGCAATAGTGTGCGGCATGATCAGGCAGGGGACCACGGCGACAATTAGGCCATCCAGTGATTCCAGCGAATACCTCCGTCGAGCCTCCAGCCAAGCCAATGTCAGCCGCGTCGCCCGCCAGCGTCGCGGGAAATCCCGAGCGACAAATCAACACTGTCTTCTGACAATAAACCGAACTTGCGGCTGTTTTGCCTTAATCATTCTCGATTTGAGATGCGTAGACACACGATTTCAGGCCAGTTCTAGGACTAGAGAACTATTTGACGGGCAGGTGGAATCGTGATAAACCCTGCCAATGCAATCAGGTGTCCTTCCTTGGCGAAACGCTTTTCGCTCTCAAATCACTACCCGCAACGAGAGGGCACTTAAGGGGAATACATGGCAAAAGAAAGCGTCCATAAGAAGCTCGAGAGGGTTCGCCCGCCTCGAGTGCATGTCACCTACGATGTCGAGGTCGGCGACGCCATTGAAGTAAAAGAACTCCCTTTTGTCATGGGCGTCCTCGCGGACCTGAGTGGCCAACCCACGGAAGCTCTTCCGAAGCTGAAAGATCGTCGCTTCGTCGAGATCACCCCCGACAACTTTGACGGCGTGCTCGAGAGTTTTAAGCCGCATCTCTCGTTGGAAGTCGACAATAAGCTTAGCGATGAAGCCGACGCCGGTAAGCTCAAAGTGGATCTCGACTTCAAGAGTCTTGATGATTTTGACCCTGCCAGCGTAGCCAAGAATGTCAAGCCGTTGAAGGAACTTCTCGACCTGCGCCAAAAGCTGGGCGATCTCCGCGGCGCTCTGCAAGGGAACGACAAACTGGACGATCTTTTGATGGAAGCGGTTGGCAATACCCAAAAAGCCGATCAACTGAAGAAGGAGCTCGGCAAGGAAAAGCCCAAGGGAGGCTCCGATGAGTAAGCCGGAGAAGGCGGCTGCCCAGTCGGCGGAAGCTAAGACGACGGAATCGAGCCTGCTGGATCAAATAGTTGATCAAGGGCGCTTTGGCAAAGAACAGGTCGCGCGCGAGCGCGGCCGGGACATGGTCAAGGAGTTCGTCGCGCAAGTTCTTGAAGGCGAGATGAAGCTCTCGCGCGACGCCGACGCCACGATCAATTCGCGCGTCGCCCAGATCGACCATCTCATTTCCCTCCAATTGAACGAAATCCTTCATCATCCCGCCTTTCAGAAGCTGGAAGCGAGCTGGCGCGGCATCAAGTACATGATGGATCAGAGCGAAACCAGCTCAATGCTCAAGATCCGCGTCCTTAACGTCAGCAAGAAAGAGTTGCTGCGTGACCTCCAGCGCGCACCGGAGTTCGATCAGAGCGTGATGTTCAAGAAAGTCTACGAAGATGAATTCGGAATCTTCGGTGGCGAACCGTTTGGCGCTCTCGTCGGCGACTATGAATTCAGCAAGCACCCCGAGGATATCGAACTGCTCGAGAAGGTTTCGCAAGTGGCCGCGGGAGCCCATGCTCCGTTCCTCACGGCGGCCGCTCCCGAACTTCTGAATCTGGACAGCTTCTCGCAGCTGGGCGACCCCCGCGACATAGGGAAAATCTTCGACAGCACGGAATTCGCCAAGTGGAAGTCCTTCCGCGCCAGCGAAGACTCGCGGTACGTCGGCTTGACCATGCCGCGCGTGCTAATGCGTCTTCCCTACGGAAAAGACACGAAGCCCGTCGACGACTTCAACTACGAGGAAGGCGTGGATGGAACAGACCATTCCAAATATCTGTGGGGCAATGCCGCTTACGCTTTGGGCGCTCGTCTCACACAAGCTTTCGCTCAATACGGCTGGTGTGCATCGATTCGTGGCGTGGAAGGCGGAGGCCTCGTCGAGGGGCTCCCGACGCATACCTTCCGCACCGATGAAGGCGACGTTGCTTTGAAATGTCCCACGGAAGTGGCCATCACCGACCGCCGCGAAAAAGAGCTTGCCGACCAGGGCTTGATTCCGCTGGTGCATTGCAAGGGCACGGACTACGCGGCCTTCTTCAGCGTGCAATCCTCAAACAAGCCGAAGAAGTTCGACAAGGCTGCTGCCAACGCCAACGCCCGGCTTTCCGCCCAGCTTCCGTACATCCTGGCCGTATCCAGATTTGCCCACTACATGAAGTCCATCATGCGCGACAAAATCGGCGGCTTCATGAGCCGCGGGCAATGCCAGACGTTTCTCACGCAATGGATCATGCAGTACGTTACCGATGACGACCAGGCCAGTGCCGCCACCAAGGCGAAATTTCCTCTTCGCGAAGCCAAAATCGAAGTCAGTGAGATTCCGGGGAAGCCTGGGGCCTACCGTGCCATCGCTTTCCTTCGGCCGCACTTTCAGTTGGATGAGCTGACCGTTTCGCTCAGATTAGTGGCGGAACTGCCTGCCCCGGCAAAGTGACGCTGACCGAGGATTAGTCTCGGCTGCCGCTGCGGAGCCTATGCCGCTCCCTTCGGGAATTGGGCCGATTGGTTCGGTAAGAAATGGATTTATCTAGATTTAAACTGAATAGGAGGACATGAACATGCCGACTGCAGTGGAATCAAAACTGGCTCCAATGACCAGTCATTCCGATTTTTTCCTGAAACTCGGTGACATCAAGGGAGAGTCCCTGGATGACAAACACAAGGGTGAAATCGATCTCATCAGCTTCAAGTTTGGTGTACGGCAGCCAGGCGGAGCCGCCGCCGTTGGCTCTGGCGCCGGTGTCGGCAAAGCGCAGTTTCATGAATTTCAATTCACCAAGCGCATGGACTCCGCTTCCGCCAAGCTGATGCTGGCTTGCGCGACCGGTCAACATTTTCCGGAGGTCACGTTGACTTGCCGGAGGGCCGGAGGCTCGCAGGTCGAGTACATGAAGGTCAAGCTTGAGCAAGTGCTGGTTTCGGGATACGAGTCCAGTGGCGGAGAAGAAGGTTTCAAGGATACTCTGCCCATTGACACGTTCCACCTTAACTTCGCCAAGATTCACTATAACTACACGGCGCAGGGCAGCGATGGCTCTCCGGGGGCCAACACCATGACTGCGTATGATCTGCAGGCGAACAAGAAGCTCTAATCAATCTGTTGCACGGCTTCTGGGCTGGCTGTCTTCCTCCGAGGACAGCCAGCCAGAAGGCATTTGATCGCCCGCGGCATTGTCTTCCGCAGCCGCGGCGCTGAATCCGGGGTCTCATGTCAGTCCAACAATTGTTTCAGGCGGGGCGCCTTGACGACGCCATTCAAGCTTTAAACGCGGAAGTGCGCGACAATCCCACCGACCCCAAACGCCGCACTTTTCTCTTCGAGTTGCTCTGTTTCTCGGGTGATTTCGTACGCGCGGAAAAGCAGCTGGACATTCTGGGAAGCGAAGGCCGCAATGCGGAAATGGGCGCTCTCCTCTATCATGCCGCGCTTCATGCCGAGCGGACTCGCCACGATCTCTTCGCCATGAAGCAATATCCGATCCCGAAAAATACCGCTGGCCTTGGACAATTGTCGGTCCGCATCAATGGCAAACCCTTTCATTCTCTGTCCGACGGTGATCCACGCATTGGTTCCAATCTAGAGATCTTCGCCGCCGGCAGCTACATGTGGATTCCATTTGCGCTCCTCACCTCCATCGAGATTGCTCCTCCGAAGCGCCTTCGCGACCTTTTATGGCTGCCCGCAAAGGTTCGCACCTCGGAAAAGTATGTAGATCGCGAGTTGGGTGAGGTTCTGCTTCCCGTGCTGACTCCATTTGCCGGTCAGCACTCGGACCCCTCCGTGCGCCTCGGCCGGGCAACCGTCTGGGAAGAAGCCGACGGCGAAACCGTCCCCGTTGGCCAAAAGATTCTGCTTTCCGATGACGAGGAGTGGCCGATTCTGGAGCTGCGTAACATCCAAATCGCGATCGCCCAGACGGCCTCGTAACGGCCATGCCGCTGCCCGAAGGTCTGCTAACCCCCATCCCCGGCGACAATCCAAGCGGAAAGACGTTACGCTATGATCCTGTCTTCGACAAGATTCGCGAAGCCCGCCGTGAAGAAGACGTTCTTCCGCAGGGTGACTGGTCTCGTGAAGTCAAAAAAGCAGATTTTCCCCTTGTCATCAAACTGACCACCGAAGCGCTCTCCACCAAGAGCAAGGATTTGCAGTTAGCGTCTTGGCTCACCGAGGCAATTCTGTTCCGCGATCACGTCGCAGGTCTTCGCGAGGGCCTTGATCTTCTCCGCGGCCTCATGGAAACGTTCTGGGATACGCTCTACCCCGAGATCGACGACGGCGATCTGGAGTTTCGCGCCGGACCTCTTGGGTGGGTCGGCTCGAAGCTCGATGTTGCCGTTCGCCGGCTGCCTATCACGAAGAACAAACTCGATTATTTCAAGTATCAGGAGTCGCGCCGCGTTGGATATGAGGCGGACGCCGTCAGTGAAGAGAAAGCGGCCGCGCGAGCCGCCGCTATCGCGGAAAAAAAGTGTACCGCGGAGGAGTTCGATGAGGCTGTCCGCGCCACTGGAGACGCGTACTACGAGAAGCTAGCCGCCAATCTCACCGCCGCTCTCGAATCGTTGCAATCGCTCGAGACCCTGAGCGACGAAAAGTTCGGCAGGGAAGCCCCCAGCTTCTCCAACCTTCGGACGGCACTCGATGAGTTGCAGGACTTCGTGAAGCAGTACCACAAGCCTGCCGAGGAAGTGACGGAGGAACCGGCAGAAACACCAGCCGAAGACGCTGCCGAAGAAACGGCCGCCGCCGGTGCCTCCGCCGCGCCGGCCGCCAAGAAAAAATCAGTTACCGCAGAGCCCGCCGATCGCGACGACGCCATGCAGCGCCTGGCGATCGTGGCTCATTTTTTGCGCCACGAGAGTCCGCTGAATCCCGTTCCCTATCTTCTTCTGCGAGCGATGCGCTGGGGAGAACTTCGCGCAGCAGGCGCCACGCTAAACCCCGCGCTCCTGGAAGCCCCGCCTACGGAAAAGCGCACGCTCATCAAGAAAATGTCCATGGAAGCGGATTGGGCCGGAGTTTTGGAAAACGCGGAACAGGCCATGAGTCTGCCTTGTGGACGAGGCTGGCTCGATTTGCAACGCTACTCCGTGCGCGCTTGCGAGTCTCTTGGCTCAGAGTACGAGCTCGTGGCGGCCGGCATCCGCGCCGAACTGAAAGCCTTGCTTGCCGACTATCCTGACCTGCTGAACTCTTCGCTGATGGATGACACTCCAGCCGCCAATGCAGAGACGCAAACCTGGCTCAAGGAGAGCATCCTTCCGCCTCCACCGCCGCCTCCAGCCGAGCCGGAATTTGCGCCCGCGGCGATGCCTTCGAGTGCGCAATCCGAAAGCGCTAATGGAGAGAAAGCTCCCGACGTCATCGAAATGGCCATGAAAGCGGCGCGCGCGGGCAAAGTGCAGGAAGCTATCGGAATCCTGACTCGCGAAATTGGCAATGAACGCACCGGCCGCGGACGCTTCCAGAGGCACATACAACTCGCCAACATCTTTCTGGCAACCAAGCACGAAGCTATCGCTTATCCCATCCTGGTCGAGCTCGCGGAAGAAATTGAACGCCGCAAACTCGAGGAATGGGAAGAGCCTTCTGTGGTCGCGCAACCTCTCGCGCTGCTCTATCGCTGCGCCGAAAAACTGGGCCGCGACGATGCCGAAAAACAAAAGATCTATCAGAAGCTTTGCCGCCTTGATCCCGGCCAGGCTCTGGCTCTAAGGTAACCGATGCCGGACTACGACTCCAACGCGCCCTTACGACTTCCGCTCCTGGACCGGCTCTTGGACGACGAGCCCAGGATTAAATCCGAAGCGCCCATGACGCGCAGCACTTCCCTCGCCAGGCTCAAGACGGCCGTCAGGCGCGACCTCGAAAACCTCCTGAACACACGCCGCACTCCGGATTACATCCCGGAGGGCTCCGTCGAAATTCTCCGCTCCGTCTACTACTACGGGCTGCCCGACATCACTTCCATGCCGGCCAATTTTCTTTACGAACAAACCAAATTGCTCCAGTCGATTGAAACGGCGGTAAAGACATTTGAAGGAAGACTCGATGGGGTCAGAGTTTCTCTTGTTCCCGTCGCGGGCCAGTCGCGCGTCTTGCGTTTCGTGATCGACGGAATGCTCCGCATTGATCCGCTTCCCGAGCACGTTGTCTACGACGCATCCATCGAACTGACCAGCCTCGAGGTCCAGATTTCCGGAGACGACCGTGCGTGACGAGCTGCTCGAATACTATGAGCGCGAACTGACCTATCTGCGCCAGATGGGCGCGGAGTTCTCCGAGAAATATCCGAAGGTGGCCTCTCGTCTCCTGCTCGATCCCAACCGCTGCGAAGATCCTCACGTCGAACGCCTGATCGAATCTTTTGCCTATTTGGCTGCGCGCGTCCATCTCAAGATCGACGACGAGTTCCCGGAAATCACTGAAGCGCTGCTCAGCGTTCTTTACCCGCATTACATCCGGCCCATTCCGTCTTCCACCATCGTGCAATTTCATCTCGATCCGGAACAGGGAAAACTTAGCACTGGCCTCCCCATTCCTCGCGATTCGATGCTTTACTCTCAGCCGGTCGACGGCTATCCCTGCAAGTTCAAGACTTGTTTCGATACCACGCTCTGGCCCCTGAAAATCGCGGCCGCACAGTGGGTCACGCCCGACAGGCTGCGTCCCGCGGTCAAGTCCCAGGATGCTGTCGCCGCCTTGCGTCTCGAGCTCGAATGCTTTCCTGATGTTACTTTCGAAAAATTGGAATTGAGCTCACTGCGCTTTTACCTGAGCGGAGAGAGCAGCCTGGCTCATACCCTGTATGAATTGCTTTGCAACAACTGCACGCAAATTCTGCTTCGCGACCGCGCGCCCAGCACGCGGAAGCATCCCATCTCTTTTCCTGGTACCCATCTCCAACCTGCTGGCTTCAGCGATTCCGAGGCCCTGCTCCCCTATCCGCGCCGTTCCTTTTCCGGCTACCGTCTTTTGCAGGAGTACTTTCATTTTCCAGAGAAATTTTTTTTTGTGGAACTAAAAGGACTTGAAAATCTCCGCACTTCCGGATTTGGTCCGCGCGTCGAAGTCGTCTTTCTCATTTCGCGCTTCGAACGAAGTGAGCGCCAGCAAACCCTCGAGCTCAACGTCTCCGAGGACACTCTCCGTCTTGGTTGTTCTCCCGCGGTCAATCTTTTCCCGCATACCGCCGAGCCTATTCGCCTGGACCAGACCCACACCGAGTACCTCATCACGCCGGATGTCCGCCGCCGTCGGGCCATGGAAATTTTCTCCATTGAAGAAGTAATCTCCCCCGATCCCGAGACTCATGAAGTCCTGAAGTTTGAGCCTTTCTATCGCTTTCGTCACACCACCTCGCGCCACCGCGAACGTCCAAAAGGCTTTTGGCACTCCCGCCGCCAGGCTTCCACCCGCCGCGATGACGAGGGCACCGATGTTTACATCTCATTCCTCGATCTAAGCGGCCGGCCACTCCACCCCGAGACCGATACCGCCACTATCCATTGCACTTGTTCGAACCGTGATTTGCCGCACCGCCTCCCGATGGGGAACGAACGCGGCGATTTCGAACTCGAAGGAATCACCTCCATCAAGCGCATTGTCGCGTTGCGCAAGCCCTCCGCTTCGGTGCGTCCTCCCACCGGCAAGGGTATGCTCTGGCGCCTAATTTCCCATCTCTCCTTGAACTATCTATCCATCGTCGAGGAAGGCAAAGAGTCCCTCCAGGAAATTCTCCGCCTCTACACGTTTGGAGAATCAGGCTACAACGAACGTCAGGTCGCCGGACTCCTGCACTTGTCCAGCACTCGCCACTTTGCGCGCGTCATCTCGGAAAACGGCGTCGGCTTTGTCCGCGGACATCGCGTAGAAATGGAATTCGACGAGGAGCAATTCGTTGGCGGAGGCGTTTTTCTTTTCGCCAGCGTTCTCGAATATTTTCTGGGTCACTACGCTTCGTTGAATAGTTTTAGCCAGCTCGCCGTGCGCACCCAGCAAAGAAAGGAGGTTCTTCGTCAATGGCCACCCCGGGCGGGGGAAGTGATTCTCCTGTAGATCTTTCGGAAGTTGAGGAGCAGCTTCGCAAGGAGCCTTATCGCTTCGAGTTCTTTCAGGCTATCCGTCTGCTCGAACGGCTCGCTCCGGATCGCAAGCCCGTCGGCCGGTTTACCATTCCTTCCGAAGAGGTTGCCCGTCTCGGCGCTTATCCTTCGCTCTCGTTTCCAGCCAGCGAGATTCAGTCCATCGATTGGCCCGAAGGAAAGCCGCCGTCTCTCGCTGTGAATTTCATGGGCGTCACCGGCCCCCAGGGTCCTCTGCCGCATTTCTACACCACTCTCATCCTCGCTCGTCTGCGCTCCGGCGACAAAACGCTGCGCGATTTTCTCGACCTCTTTCACCACCGCTTGCTCTCCTTTTTCTATCAGGCTTGGGAAAAATACCGCTTCGCGATTTCCTATGAGCGCGGCGAGCGCGATCGCTTCTCCCATCACCTCCTCGATCTGATCGGCCTCGGCACAGCCGGTTTGCAAGAGCGTCTTGCTGTTCCCGATGATGCGTTTCTCTTTTTCGCCGGCATTCTCGGCCAGCGTCCTCATTCCGCGCACGCACTTGAGCTGCTTTTGAACGATTACTTTGAAGTTCCAGTTGAAGTGATACAGTTGGTCGGCGGTTGGTTCCGTTTGGACGACACCACGGAATGCTGCATCGGCGAGCGCTCCACTCCCTCCGAACAATTGGGGCTGGGCGCCGTGGTCGGCGACGAAGTCTGGAACCAGCAGGCGCGTGCCCGCATTCGCATCGGCCCGCTTCCGCTGGAGAATTATCTCGATTTTCTGCCCAACGGTTCCGCCTTCGAGCCGCTTCGTGCTCTCTTGCGTTTTTGGACCAACGAAGAGATCGACTTCGAGGTGCAACTGATTCTCGAACGCGAGGAAGTGCCCCGCTGCCAGCTCGGCGGAGAAGGCGATGGCGCCCCGCAGCTTGGCTGGGTCACTTGGATGAAATCAAAGCCCATGGATCGTCATCCGGAAGAAACCATTTTCAATGTTTAGCGAAGCGAGGTCGTCATGACGACAAATCTGAAAGGTCTGATCGGGAAACTCAACGATACCACTCGGAACGCTCTCGAAGCTGCTGCAGGCTTTTGCCTGGCCCGCACTCACTATGACATCGAACTCGAGCATTTCCTTCTCAAGCTCCTCGACGTCACCGATAGCGACCTTCCTCGCATTCTCAAGCAATTTGGCGTCGACAAATCCCGCCTCACCGGTGATCTCACGCGTAGCCTTGATAAACTGAAGTCCGGCAACGCCCGCACTCCCTCCTTCAGCCCCTCGTTGACGGACATGCTTTCCGCAGCTTGGAACATCGGCTCCCTCGATTTCGGCTCCGCGCAAGTCCGCACCGGCTTCTGTATCCTCGCGGTTGCAAGCTCCGGTGATCTCGCCCGGCTCATGCGCGAAGTCACCCGCGAGTTTCAAAAAATCAGTGCCGAAGCGCTTCATAAGGACTTCTGGAACATCGTCGCTGGTTCGCCGGAAGACCAGGAAACCGCGCAAGCCGTTCCTCTCGGCGTCGAAGGCTTGCCTCAAGGCGCCGCTGGCATTCCCGCGGCTGGGAAACAGCAAAATCTCAATCAATTCACGGTCGATCTCACCGCGAACGCCAAGGCTGGAAAAATTGACGCTGTCCTCGGCCGCGATCACGAAATCCGGCAAATCATCGACATCCTAACCCGCCGCCGTCAAAACAATCCCATCCTCACGGGTGAAGCGGGAGTCGGCAAGACCGCTGTCGTCGAAGGCTTTGCTTTGCGCGTGGCTGCCGGAGACGTTCCTCCTCCGCTCAAGAATGTCACTATTCGCTCGCTCGATCTCGCTCTCTTGCAAGCGGGCGCCGGCGTCAAGGGCGAATTCGAAAATCGTCTCAAAGGCCTGATCGAAGAAGTGAAATCCTCGCCGTCTCCCATCATTCTCTTTATTGACGAAGCTCATACCATGATCGGAGCTGGTGGCCCGGCAGGGCAGGGCGATGCCGCAAATCTCCTCAAGCCCGCCTTGGCCCGCGGCGAACTCCGCACCATTGCCGCAACCACCTGGTCCGAGTACAAAAAATTCTTCGAAAAGGACGCCGCGCTGGCCCGCCGCTTCCAGGTCGTTAAAGTCGAGGAACCCACCGAAGAGCAATGCATGGTCATGTTGCGTGGCATTGTCAGTTCTCTCGAGAAGCATCACAACGTGCGAATTCTCGATGAAGCCGTCCGCTCCGCAACCAAGTTCTCGCATCGCTATCTCGCAGGCCGCCAGCTGCCGGACAAAGCCGTCAGCGTAATGGACACCGCTTGCGCCCGTCTTTCACTCGGTCAAAACGCGACGCCTCCTATGATCGAAGACGCATTGCGCCAGGTCGACGATCTGGATGTCCAGCAGCGCGTCCTGGAACGCGAGGCCGCTGTCGGCGTGGACCATTCCGAAAGACTTGGCGCCATCGCCAAACAGAGAACAGAGGTTTCGGCGCGGCTCAAAACTCTGGAAGAGCGGCGCGGCAAGGAGCTGTCTCTCGTTTCTCGCATTCGTGATATTCGCACGCAGCTCGAGGCCGCCGTCGCTCCGCCTGCCGCCTCTGCAGCCGGGACGTCCACTGCTGCCGGCACCGCCGCGCAACCTGCCACTGATGCAGCCGCTCTCCGCATCGAACTGGAAAAATTGAATACTGAACTCGATGCTCTGCAGGGTGATTCGCCGCTCATGCGCGTTTGCGTGGACACTCAAATCGTCGGCGAAGTCATCTCCGCCTGGACCGGCATTCCCGTCGGCAAAATGCAGCAAGATGAAATCAAGACCGTGCTTAATCTGAGAGATCTCATGTCTGTCCGCGTCATCGGACAGAACCACGCACTCGAGGCCATCGCTCAGCGCATCTCCACCAACCGCGCCGGCATGGACGATCCCGTCAAACCCGTGGGCGTCTTTATGCTTGTCGGTCCGAGCGGTGTCGGCAAAACTGAAACCGCGCTCGCCCTCGCTGATTTTCTTTACGGCGGCGAGCGCAATCTCATCACCATCAACATGTCGGAATTTCAGGAAGCGCACACCGTTTCCAGCCTCAAGGGCGCGCCTCCGGGCTATGTCGGCTATGGCGAAGGCGGCGTGTTGACCGAAGCCGTCCGCCGCCGCCCCTACTCCGTCGTCCTCCTCGACGAATGCGAGAAAGCCCATCCCGATGTGCTCGAGCTTTTCTACCAGGTCTTCGACAAGGGCATGATGGAAGACGGCGAAGGCCGCGAGATCGATTTCAAGAACACCATTATTATTCTCACTTCCAACGCTTGCACCGATCTATTAATGAAGCTCACTGCCGATCCGGAAACCACCCCTAGCGCCGATGGCCTCGCCAAAGCGCTGAAGCCCGAACTCAACAAAATTTTCAAGCCTGCATTTATGGGACGGCTTGTCACCGTTCCATATTTCCCACTTCGCGATGAAGCCATGAAGCAAATCGTCACCCTGAAACTTGCCAAGATCCAGCGCCGCATTCGCGATAACCACAAGATCGAGCTGTCCTATGATCCGGCCGTCGTCGCCGAAGTCGCCAAGCGCTGCACGGAAGTCGAATCGGGCGCGCGCAACGTCGACAACATCCTCACCAATACCATGCTCCCGGATGTTTCTCGTTATCTTCTGAGCCGCATGGCGGAACGGCAAAAACCTGCGTCCATCCACGTCTCCGTCGGGGAGAATGGCGCCTTCACCTACGCGTGAAACGATGCCTTCGGTCATCACAATTCCGGTCGCCGCAGATCCTAACGAGGGTCTGACCATGGCGAACCTTCGCGAGCATCTTCA
>Ga0134121_10003137_pt1 | contig 13920 bp, 16 predicted proteins | sample KB301_FD_96463 | JGI IMG/M metagenome (GOLD analysis project Ga0134121, IMG submission 96463) | Terrestrial soil microbial communities without Nitrogen fertilizer from Kellogg Biological Station, Michigan, USA - KB3-0-1 | ecosystem: Environmental > Terrestrial > Soil > Unclassified ...
GAGTAGGCGTTGTGGTGCTCGTGCGTCGATTGGTGCGTGCCTTTTTCGGTGATCAACGGCTGAATGATGACCTGGTGCGATTCCAGCTCGGGGCCGCGAACAGTTTTGGTTTTGACAGTTGCCATCGTAATTTCCTTAGCGGCTTAGGCCTTGGCGGGGCCCCATTTCGCGCCTTTGCATAATTCATTGACGGCGGCCTTGGTCAGCAAAAGACGCTTGGGCCGCAGCACGGTGTAAGCATTAATCTGCGAGACGGGCTGAATTTCCATGCCGGCGATGTTGCGCGCCGACAAGTAAACCGTCTTGTTGTCATCCACTTCGCTAGCGCCGATGCCGAGCAGCGTCGTCACGCCGGTCAAGGCCAGCGTGTCGAGAATCTCGGCCATGCGTTTGGTCTTAATCTCAGGTAGCTTCAACTCATCAAGGATGATTGTTTCCTGGTCCTGGAACTTGCTTAGCAGCGCCATTCGCGTGGCGGCCCGCACGGCTTTTTTGGGCAGATGATACTCGTAGTCGCGCGGCTTGGGGCCCTTGGCAGTACCGCCGCCACGGCGTTTGTTGGTGCGGCGCGGGCCGACACGGGCGTTGCCTGTGCCTTTTTGCCGAAACAGTTTCTTGGTGCTGCCGGCAACCTCGTTGCGGCGCAGCGTGGAGTGCGTGCCGGCACGCTGGTTGGCCAGGTGCATCAGCACAACGTCATGCAGCAGCTGCTTGTTAATCGCGCCGCCGAACTCCGCCGGATCAACTTGCACGGTGCCGACCGCCTGGCCCTGAACGTTGTAAACGTTGAGCGTCAGCGGGCTGCTTTTCGTCTCAGTAGCCACGGCTCATCCCTTCCAACTAACTTGTTCACTTCACATATAGAGCAGCATGGTCGCGTGAATGTGTCCTACACATTCACGCGACCATGCTGCTCACGAAGCCGCTGTCGGCTTGATTAACTTCCCGCCGCTTTCACACGGATTTTAATATCGACGCCGGGCGGCAGGCTCAAGCCCTTGTTCAATGCTTCAATGGTTTTTCCCGTCGGCTGGAGAATATCGATCAGCCGCTTGTGAGTCCGAATCTCGAACTGCTCGCGCGATTTGCGGTCAATGTGCGGGCTGCGCAACACCGTGTAGCGCTCAATGCGCGTCGGCAACGGAATCGGCCCATTGACGACGGCGCCGGTCCGCTGGGCGGTGTCCACGATCTCGTGAGCGGTGCGATCCAGCACCTCGTGATCGAACGCTTCCATGCGGATGCGAATCAGTTCGTTGGAGAAGCCGGCCAAGTACATCTCTCCGTGCTTGCGGGAATTTCCTGAAGCCTTGTGAGAATCCTACATTAGGAAGGCGTGTAAATCGTGTCAAGGGCGCTGCGCGCGTTTTGCGGAAAAGGGAACAACATCAAGACGAAAATGTCCGGTGTCCGGCGTCTGATGTCCGGAAATGCTCTGACAGTTTATGGTACAATGCAATGACGTTCGCAAGCCGGCTGGACGGTCGCTGCCCGCGCAAGCGGGGAGAGGAAAGTCCGGGCTCCACAGGGCGCAGTGGTGGGTAATGCCCACCGTCCGCAAGGACCGGGAAAGTGCAACAGAAAGTAAACCGCCTGGGTAGTTGTTAGTTGATAGTTGTCAGTTGCCAGTAAAGCCAAGATGGGTCGCAGTATTTTCTGACAACGGCCAACTATCAACTGACAACTACTCCGGTAAGGGTGAAACGGCGGGGTAAGAGCCCACCAGCAGCCTGGCGACAGGCTGGCTCGGCAAACCCCACTGGGAGCAAGGCCAAATAAGAGAGCAGGGTCGGCCCGGCCCGTTATGACTCTCGGGTAGGCTGCTTGATCGGCCAGGCAACTGGCCGGCTAGAGAAATGACCGTCGCTCGCCTCACGGTGAGGGACAAAACCCGGCTTACAGGCCGGCTTGCGAACGTATTTCATTCCTCCCGCATAACCGGCATAATCGGCACATCCGGCCCAGCGCTCGCAGTGGCCGCGACAAGCCCTCGACAAACACTTTTGCCTGGTTGACCAAGCCGCTATACTTGAGGTAGGTGGTATCAAGGCCCGCGCAAGCGTGGCCCACTCCTCGATTTTTGAGGGGCACACCGATGAGCAAGTCGCCTAATCACCCACGATTTCCAAGTGATTCCGCCGGTTCTTTTGAATCGGGTCGAAAACAGCCTGGGCCGTTGCCGCGCTTTCGTTTGGTATTGGTCAACAATGCCGCAGTCGATTTGATGGTGGTCGTGCGCACCATCGAAGAATTGACGCGGTTTTGCCGTGCCGAGGCGACGCACAAGATGTGGCAAGCGCACCACAGCGGGAAATCGCTGTTGTTGCTGACGCACCTGGAAAGGGCGGAGCTTTACGTGGAGCAGTTCAAGGACAAAGGGCTTACGGTCGTGGTGGAGCCGGGCGGGCAACGGTGAGTTACGTTTGAAATTACACATCCACCTTGAGCAGCGTTTGCAGCATGCAGTCAATCGCGCCAGTCAAATAATCCGGCTCTTGGTACAGAGGAATCCCCAGGGGCAAGGTGAGCGTATAGCCCAGGCCGGCCCGAATCATTTCCCAGGCGCCAATGCGCGGATCGAGATTGCGGCGGAAGACGCCGCAGCGTTGACCCTGATCGATAATCTTGGACAGGATCGCTTCGCCGTCGAGGTAAAACGTGCGCAGACAAGTGCGAATCTCCTCGTCTTCGATTTCCAGCAATGCCCGATGGATGATGCGATATTCCACGGGATGCTGCCGCGTCGAGCCGACGTACATCTCGGCAATCGCGCGCAGCTTGGCCAGAGGGTCGGCGATTGCCGCCGTTTCGGCGACCCAGCGTTCCAGCGTTGCCTGACGGATTTCTTGCAGCACCTCCAAAAAGAGCGCTTTCTTGCTGTCGAAATGGCGATAAAGGACCGGCTCGGAAACACCTGCGGCGGCAGCGATGCGTTCAGTCGTAGTGCAATGGTAACCGTGCCTGAGGAAGAGTTGCTTGGCCTCGGCAAGCAGTTGCCGTTTGCGGTCGGCCTTTCTCAAGCGGCTTGCGGGCGAACCATTTGTTCGTTGTTTTTGCGTCGCGCTCATTGGCTGCCTCTGGTGCGGAGCCGGCCGCATGATTGCGACTGGGTCTAATTCTGCTGTTCCTGGTGCTACAATCATTTTACGCCCGGCACATGGGGGAGCCAAGTAGACCGTAAGCCGTATCAAGCCGTAGAGCCGTAGGGTGGGTGGAGTCTTCGGAACCCACCTAGCCGCTAGGTGGGTTCCGAAGACTCCACCCACCCTACAGGGAGAATTCGCCAATGAAAGGTCCAAGCGGTCACGCCCGGTATCAAACCCGGCGTTCGTGGAAATGCAGCAAATGCGGCCGCAGCCGCCTGACAGCTGGCTCGGTCACCGTTCTGGCCTGCGATCAATGCATAGTCGAAGCGGGCCAAGCGATGATTTGGATGGAACTGATGGAAGAACCAAAAAAAGCTATTGTGCCAGCGAATGCGGCATCAACCGACCAGGGTGAGGGGCAACCGGCCAGTGTGAATGTGTGACGGCCCTGGCAAATCCGCGTTGTCGTACGGCACGGGCTCGCCGATAAGCCCATCCCTTGAACTCTCAATAATTCGCACTGGTGCACGGCGGCCGAGCAATGCCTGGGCATGGGCAGGAAACGACACCATTGCATAACGGCATGAGGTGCCAACGACATTTCCCGGACGGCGCACGTCGGCGCCTTCCACCAAAACATCCAGCTGACGGCCCAGTAATTGACGATGATACGCGGCGGCCATTTCAGCTGCCAAGGCCTGCAAATGCTCGCGCCTGCGGGCGATCACATCGGGCGCAACACGGTCAGCAAACTCCGCCGCCGGCGTGCCACGCCGCGGACTCCAGGAAAAGACGTGAACTTTGTTAAAACCGGCTTCGCGAACAACATCACAAGTTGCTTCAAAATCAGCGTCCGTCTCACCGGGAAAGCCAACGATGACATCGGTGGTGAGCGCGGGCAGATCAAGCGCCTGGCGAATACGCCGACAGCGTTCGACAAACCCGGCCCGGCGATAGCGACGACGCATGCGCTCCAAAATGCGATCCGAGCCACTCTGCAGACACAAATGCAAATGTGGAACGACGCGGCGGCTGCGGGCCAGCGTTGAAACCAAATCATCGCGTGCTTCGGCGGCTTCGAGACTGCTGAGTCGTATGCGAAAATCGCCGTCTAGACAGTCGAGTTGTTCGACAAGGTTCCACAGCCGGCACCAATTTGACTTCGCTTGTCCCTTACTGAGATCGATGCCGTAATGGCCCAGGTGTATTCCCGTCAGCACGATTTCTTGCCGGCCTGCCGCCACGAGATTCGTCACTTCCTCGACAATTTCCTCGGCGGGGCGGCTGCGCAATCCGGGCCGGACCGTGGGAATGATGCAATAGGTGCAATTCAAGATGCAGCCGTCCTGGACCTTGACGAACGCCCGCTGATGGCCGTCGAAACGGCGAATGCCGCGTGGCAGGCGTTCGACGCCGAAGGGTTTTAGCTCCTGGGCCAGGCGTTGTTTGTCGGTGATGACTTGGGTCACGCCGGGGATTTTGGCGACCGCATCGGGATCGCGGGTGGCATAACAGCCCATGACGACAATGGCCGCGGCGGGATTGGTTTGATGCAAACGGCGGATCAACTGGCGGCTCTTGGCATCGCCTTCCATGGTGACGGTGCAGGTGTTGACCACGCACAAATCGGCGGGTTCGCTGTCGGCGGCTTCGCGGTAGCCGTTGATTTCCAGGGTTTCTTTGACGTATTGCGTTTCGTATTGGTTGACTTTGCAGCCGAGGGTCGCCAGGCGGCAGGTTCGCGTCGGAGATGAGGAGCGGAGAAGGATCATGAAAGTAGGGACAACATCTACCAAGGCGCAAACGTCTTCATTGAACAAATATAGAGTTCTAAGCTCGGAAATCAGCCAGTTGGCTGAAGAACCGCCGCTTGCGCCTTGACCGCCGCCAGGACTTGCTCGTCGGCAGGGTAGTTGAAAACCAGCTCTCCGCAATTGCCGCATTGCGGAACTTCCAAGTTTGGAATCTGCACAGCAACTAGCCGCCCGTCGTGAAGCCGTTCCGTTTGGTATGCGACGTGAGTCAGCCGCACTTCATTTTGACGACATTTGGGACATCGCCACGGAAATGGCCGGCCTTCGCGTTGGCTGCCATTGGATTGAATTTCAGGCATCTTTGATTCTCACAATTCGCAAATAGGGATCAGACGGATCATCATCATCCAGAAGCGTTTCAATATAGAGCATCCTGCCGGCCCAAGCCAGGCGGAAATCGTAGTGGTAGGGCCAATCATCCCATTCTGGTCGAGTTTCCCGAACCTGGTCAATCGTGCCACCACCTTGGACATGGTCATGCATCAACTGGGCCATCGTTTTCAACGTGAAGCCAGGCAGGTTTTTTCCTGCCCATCCCAGAGCTTCCTCTTTGGCGACGATGTAATCCGTGACGTGCCAGTTGCTCAAGACTGCCCTGATACAGGCCAATAATTCAGGGTCTGTCAACACTGGCATAATATCATCTCGTGGTCATTGCAATGGTCAGTCACTCATTGTCAATTTTGAGCGCTTCGTGCCGCATTGTTGGTCAGTTGGCTTGTTTTAGTCCTTGATCTGATAAACCGTCAATCTGCCGTCGTAACCAGGCACCGCGACTTCGCCGTGGCTGTGCAACCTCCAATTTGATGTAAGCTTGGCGCGCGTTTGTTCGCTGATCAGGATCGGGCCGCCATGCGTTTTGGTCAACTGCTCCAGGCGCTGGGCCAAATTGACGGTTTCGCCGATGGCGGTGAACTCACGCCGGTAGCTTTCGCGCCCGTCCGGCAAGGTCACGGTGGCGCCGATGCACCCTGTCAAGGCGAGGCCGGTGTGAATGCCGATGCCGACTTCCAACGGCGCCTGGCCTTCCTGGGCCAGCTTGGCATTCAAATCGCCCAGCCTGCGCAGCAACTCCACCGCGGCCGCGACAGCGGTATCGGCATGGTCGGTTCGTTCATCCAGAACGCCGAACAACGCCATGAAACCATCACCCAGGAATTTGTTGACCAGTCCGCCGCGGCCTTCCTCGACATTGTTGACACCGAGCGTCAGAAAGCGGTTGAGTAGACTGACGACGCCGGAAGGTGAATCGCCCTGGCTGCGGCGGGTAAAGCCGCGAATGTCAACGAACATGACGGTGACTTCCTGGATTTCGCCGTCCTCAACGCCAGCGTAGTGTTGCATGACCAGATCGCGGAGCGCTGGGCTGATAAACTGGCCGAAGGTCTCGCGCATCTGCTTGGCCCGGCCCAGAGCCGACACCATGTCGTTGAAACGGTCGGTCAATTGTCCCCATTCATCGGGCCGGCGTTCATCGATGTGCACGTCGTAATTGCCCATTTCCACTTGTTCGGTCACAAGGGCGTGAGCGGTGACCCATTTCCAAAGGTCGTAGCCCACCAGCGTGAAAACAAACAGCCCCGACAAGCCGCCGATGACCATGACGTTCGTCGCCAGCGCTTCAAGTGGTTCATCGTCAAAGTCCCCCACATTGAAATTCATGACCACGAGCCACAATGCCACCAAAGGAAAAGCCAACGCGCTCCACAGCAGCCCAAGGCGAAACCCGAAGGGCAGACGGATGGCGCCGCGTGTGGCGGCAGGCCGAGAATCGCGAAAGAAATCGTCGTAATAATAGCGTTTCAAAAACCATTCCAGGAGAAAAAAGGTCTGAGCCGTTGTTAGAAACGCTGAAACGACGAACGAAAGCGCGAATTGCCCCCAGATTCGTTGCCATTCGTGGTTGCCGCCCAGACTGCATATCAAAAATGGAAACACAACGGCGCCTGGCAGCCAACCAAGCAGATTCAAACAGACCTGGTAAAACGGCAAGTTCACCAGCCGTTTGCGGGCGATCTCCAACATTCTCTGCGACGTGGCGCGGCCCAAACGCAGCGAGCGGCGGCAACGAGCCACCGGCACAATGATCCAAATCGTGAGGCTGAAACCGACGGGATACACAACGAGGTTGTAAAACGGGAAGGCGACCTTTGCAAAAACCCACTTCTGGTCCGGGTCCATCAGGCGATTGACGATCAACTCCGTGTTGTAGCCGATGTTGAAGACGCTGCCGAGGATGTTGGAGAAGAATATGCAAATCAGCACGCCGGCGATGGGAAAGCGGCGGGCGACGGCATCCGCCCAGGCCACGGGCCGTATGGCGGCGGCAAACCGTCCTGGACTTTGTCTCAATGATGGCTGGGCCACGGGCATCTGAAGCGTTCCGTAGGATTCGGTCATCATCCCTGGATCGCTATAGTAACTACCCGGAGCGGCTTTGAAAATGACTACTGCTGACATGGGCGATCTCGCGCTCCTCTCTTCCGCTAAGGAACGCAGATTCGTTAAAGATTTGCGCAATGCTAAGCCGCAAGCGGCCAGGCGCGCAAAAAAACACCCGGGTCTCCTTCCAGAGGCCCGGGTGACCAAGCATACTGTTGGGTCCCGTCCATCCCTTCGGTAGCCTGGCAGCCTTATCCGTCCCCCCCTCGGGACGGTTAAGAGCCCATAGCTTTGCGTCCCCGCCTCACGACGGGTTTGCCTTTATCGAGGACGGTCAAAACCGCCCTGTACTAATTGACGAGCCGGGTTGGATGCCCGTCACGATGCAAGATTAGGTTGGTTTCGTGCTTGATGCAAATTTCTTGAGCAATTTTTTCCATGCGCTCTTTTTTGTTTAGCCGCGACGCGCAGCGGAGCGCTCCGCTGCGCGTCGCGGCTAAACAAAAACGGCCCGCCGGTGCGATTTTTTGCACCGGCGGGCCGTAAAATGGTCACGGATTGTTTAATTCTTGGCGCTGACGCTCTCCTCGGCCACTTCCCACCATACCGAAGGGATCGGCCGGGGAATCGGCTCCTCGGCAAATTGCCAGGTCGTCAGCGATTTCTCGCCCGGCCGCCAGCAGAAAAAGGCACGGCGGTCGTTGACCAGCGTCGGGAAACCAATTTGACCCATGTCGGTGTCCAGCAGCACAAGTCCAAGCGAGTGCAGCTCTTCCAGGGCATTTTCCAGGTGCTGCTCGGTCGATGCGAGCTGTTCCTGGACCTGATAGCGGTGCTGGCGTTCCCGCCAGACCAGCTCGCGTTTGTGGCGTTCGAGCCGATCTTGCTCGGGTTGGAGCCGGCACAGCTCTTTGCGATCGGCGAGGATGTCGTCGACCACGCGCTGCACAAGCGGCAGCATGCGATTGGCGGTGTTCAGGTTGTGAACAATGTCCCGGCCTTCGGGATGCTCAAATGCGCTGAAGGCCGCATTGCCTTTTGAGCCGTTCATGTTTCTTCCCCCCTCTGCTTCTGGGCGGCCAGACTAGCTGGCAGTGTTCCTCCAACTTAATCATACGTCGGAAATCAAGGGCGCATAGCTGTAGGGAAAGCCATTTCTGACATTTTTCCAGAGCTAGTTACGTCCCTGTTCCGCGCCGATTTCGCGGATTGGACAAAGCCGTCATGTGGGTGGCCGATCTCCTTGGTTGTTCCTTAGTTGTTGCGCCGGGCCATACGCCTTTGTGGGCGATTTGTCAACGGTCGTTGCAGCGGCGATGAACCCTTGCCGCATTAACCCGAAACGCCAGCGAGGAAAATTGCCTCGTTTACGCGTTCCTCGCTTGCGCTTCGGGTTGGTTTCCGTTTCTAGCTGTCGTTGCCATGCCACTGGACGAACGCTTCCAGGGCGTAAAATTCGGGCAAGCCTAACGTGTCGTAGAGCTTGGCCGTCTCGATGTTTCTGTCCTCGGCACGCTGCCAGAACTCGCGGCGGTCGGTGCCGCCTGGAAACATCGCTCGATCCTTCTGAGATTGATGACGAAAAATAGCAAGCTTCTTGCGCTCCAAATCACTGGGACTCAAGGGAACCGCACGATCGATCTGATGCGGCTCCCATTCCTCCCAGGCCCCCCGGTATAGCCAAACGTCCATTTCTTGGTTCGATTTGGCTCTCACTTCCCGAACTGCCTGGAACACCGCATTGGTGCAAGTTCGGTGAGTGCCGTGGGGGTCGGACATCTCGCCCGCCACATATATTTGAGCCGGTTTCAGGCGCTCCAACAATGCCACAATATCGGCGATGTCTTGAGGATGGATGGGGGCCTTGGCGATGGTGCCGGTTCGGTAAAAACGGAGGTCGAGAAACTCAAGCTGCTCGGGAGGGATACCGCAGGCCAGCGCCGCGGCGCGGGCTTCGGTGGCGCGAATCAGCTGCTTGATCTTGAGCAAATCTTCGGAGTCGGTTTGGCCCGCGTGCTTGCTGTCCAGGAAATTCTGGACCCGCTGCTTCACCGCATCGGTGTGATCGCGATCAATTTCGAATAATTGATTAAAGGCGGCGACAAAGTCGGTGAACCGCCAGGCATCGTGATCGAAAACGCCAATGTTGCCGCTGGTCATGTAAGCGACGTGAACCTTGTGGCCTTGCTCGACCATGCGAATGATGGTGCCGCCCATGCTGATGACATCATCGTCCGGATGCGGACTGAAAATGAGGATGGTGCCGGGCTGGGAACCTGCGGGACTGGCGCAAATCGTGCCCATCATTTGATCGAAAACCTTACGGCCAAGCTGCTGGGCGTTGCCATGCTCTCTCAAGAGCGCGTACAATTCGTGCTCGCGAAAATCGTCATCGGACAGTTTTTGCAAGGCCTTGTGAACCTTGAGGCTGAGCCAAATCACCGCTCGCAAAATCAACAGTGGCGTCCATTCCACCGGCCCAATCACCCACGGACTTGCCACAGCACTCAACTGGCCGGCGCCAGGATCGTCCAGCAAAAACACGGTGTCATTGTGCTTCTGCAAAAAACTGGCTGCGATGGCTTCGGTCATCTCGAATTCGACGGCCCGTTGCACAATAGGCGCTTTGTGCTCGCCAAATGCCATGATGACGATTTTGCGGGCTTCCATGATGGTGCCGACGCCCATGGTGATGGCTTGTTGCGGGACATTGTCTTCGCCAAAGAACCCACTGGCGGCATCACGGCGAGTCACGGGATCGAGCGTTACCAACCGGGTGCGGCTATGGCGGGTCGAGCCCGGCTCGTTAAAGCCAACGTGACCCGTACGGCCGATGCCAAGAATCTGCAAATCAATGCCGCCGGCGCGGCGGATCAGCTGTTCATAGCGGGCACAGTATTCCGCCACATCGCTCTGCGGCGTCAATCCATCCGGAATGTGAATATTTTTGGCCGGGATATTGACGTGATTGAAAAACGTCTCGTGCATCCAGCGGTGGTAGCTGTGAATGTCGTCCGGCCGCATCGGGTAGTATTCGTCCAGGTTGAAGGTGATGACACGCGACAGATCGAGGCCGGCTTCCTGGTGCAGCCGTGTCAATTCGCGGTAAACACTGACGGGCGTCGAACCCGTCGCCAGTCCGAGAACCGTTGGCCGGCTGGCGGAATTGTTTTGACGGATGAGGCTTTCAATCATCAAGGCGACGTGCCGAGACGCTTGCGTGCTGGTCGGGAAGACCAGGGTCGGAATTTTCGTATGGGGAACGTAATGGGAGGACATGGCAAAGTTCCAGGGTGCGTGGTCAGGGCTGCGAAGTCAGTCTATGATAAGCTCCGGTACCGAAAAAGGCGTCCAAACGACGCAATTCAAAATGGGGGACATGAAAATGAAACGATCATGGGTTTGTGTTACGGTGGTTGTCCTCGCCGTTTTGTTTGGAACGGGCACTTTTTTGAAAGAAATGGCGTTCGCACAGGAAAGAGGCAAGGATAAGGCCGCAGTTGCAGCAATCAAATGGGAATACAAAATCATTACAATGAGCAAGAACATGACTGACGCTGAGCAGGCCCTTAACAAATTAGGGCAGGACGGCTGGGAATGTGCCGGAACAACAAGTGAGGTCACGGGTGGCGGGCAAGGGCCGCCCAATATGACCACCGTGCGCTTGATCTTCAAACGTCCCAAGCAATGAAGCCAATCAAATACTCACTGCCGCTTCGGTGCGGAAACGAACCATGTTGGATCTCACTGTCAACGGCGAGCCTCAATCCTTGCCAGAGCCGCTATCCGTGGCGGAATTGCTGGATAAACTTGGCATCGACCGCCAACGAGTCGCCGTCGAAGTCAATCAAGACATCGTGCCGCGCCCCGACCATGGCGCGCGGCGTCTTTCATCTGGCGACATGGTGGAAATCGTCACCCTCGTCGGCGGCGGCGCCCCTGCTCAACCCCCCGCCGACAAGCCGCTCATCGTCGGCAAATTCCGCTTCCAAAGCCGCCTCTTCACCGGCACCGGCAAATTCGCCACCTATGACCTGATGCGCGACTGCCTCGCCGCCAGCGCTTGCGAAGTGACCACGGTAGCGATCCGCCGCGAACGCTTGATCGACAAGCAAGGCCGCAGCATTCTTGACTACCTCGACCTGAAAACCTTGACGATTTTGCCGAACACGGCAGGCTGCTTCAGCGCCGAAGATGCCATGCGCCATGCAAGGTTGGCCCGCGAACTCCTGGGCAATCTGGGCAACCCCGGCGCCGATTGGGTCAAACTCGAATGCCTCGGCGATCCCAAAACACTGTTGCCTGATCCGATTGCGACCTTGCAAGCAACCGAGCAGCTGGTCAAGGAAGGCTTCCAGGTGTTGGTCTACACCAGCGACGATCCGATTCTGGCCCGCCGCTTGAAAGCCGCGGGCGCCGTCAGCGTCATGCCGGCCGGCAGCCCCATCGGCAGCGGGCAGGGCATTCTCAACGCCAACAACATTCGCATCATTCTGGAATACTTGAAAGACGGCGATCCCGATTATCCGGTCATCGTCGATGCGGGCGTCGGCACGGCCAGCGATGTGGCCTATGCGATGGAGCTGGGCTGCGACGGCGTGCTCTTGAACACGGCGATTGCCCATGCACAGGATCCGCTGCGGATGGCGTGGGCGATGCGCAATGCTTGCGACGCGGGCCGGCTGGCGTTTTTGGCGGGGCGGATAGCGCGTAAGATGTATGCGCAGGCGTCGAGTCCAATGGAAGGGCGGATTCAATAGGGCGGATACTCAGGCGAAGGACCGGGTGAATGATCGCAATCAGATTGCCCAAAAAGCAATGGGGCAAAGCATGGAGAGCGATGGTTGAAATCGCTCCAGTGACTTTGATTGCCCACGATCCGATTTACGTGGTCGAGCCGGTACATCTTGCACTTCTGGTTGCTATGGGAATTCGATTTGAGGTGATCCACAGCCGCCGCATTCCGATTGGTCGCAGACGCCGGCCGAAAAGCAGACGCTAACGTGGCTCAGCACGATGATAGCCATTAGATACCCAAATGCACCCAGGCGCTCGGCCAATGATCCAGCATCGACTTGTCCCGTTATCAGGCGGACCCGAAGGCGAATGGCTTCTTGAATGGAATGCCGAATCTTTGGTGCTGAGAAACCCCGTTGGGCAAAAGGCTTTGGAAGCAGATGCCGACAACGGGCATCGACTGCTGGAACCACAAGAACTGTACCTTTGGAATAGGATCTGTATTCAAAGCGGCGGCCAATGGTTCTCATTCAAGAAAAACAAGGCTGCGATTCGCGACCTACGACAATATCTCGAAACGAATCTTGTTTCCGATGAAGTGTATCGCACGGAACTAAGACGCAATGCCGTTCGCGTTTTACGCCGTGGCTTTTTAATGTTCGCCGGACTTGGCTGCTTGTACGCGGGCTCAATCCCACTGGCGATTTGGGCAGACTCCAATCAAATTGGGGTTCAAATTGGGGTCGGCTGGATAAAGTGGCTCGGTCCGCTAATTCATGCCGGCCTCCTCCTCGCGATTGCACTGAGCTTACGTGGCCTTGCAAGGGCCATCTTCGCAGCTGACATGTGGTTTCGAATTCGGCGCATCCAGCGTATCCAACAAAATCAGTAACCCGTCAACTGGGGATGTTGAAGTGCCTTGCCATCTTACGTTGTGCCACATAAGAATCGCTTTTGACTTCGCACCAACTTCCTGATTCCCGCAGCTGTGACTCGACGAAGGAGTGTCCCATGGGCCTCATGTCCGACTGGCAAATTGAGCAAGACATCAAGATCGAGCCCTTCGCTGACGGCGCCCTGCGTCCCGGCGTGATCTCCTACGGCGTCAGCAGCTACGGCTACGATGTCCGGGTGGGCCGGCATTTCAAGGTGTTCACCAATATCCACACGGCCATCATCGATCCCAAGAACTTCAGCCCCGCCGCGTTCGTCGACATCGAGGCCGACCATTGCGTCATCCCGCCCAACAGCTTCGTGCTGGCCGAGACGGTCGAGGTTTTCGAGATTCCGCGCGATGTGCTCGCCATCTGCGTCGGCAAATCGACTTACGCCCGTTGCGGCATCATCGTCAATGTCACGCCGCTGGAGCCTGAATGGCGCGGCAAGATCACGATGGAGATCAGCAACACCACGCCCTTGCCGGCCAAGATTTACGCCAACGAAGGCATCGCCCAGATCATTTTCTTGCGAGCGGAAAGCCCGTGCCGTATTAGCTATGCGGATAAAAAGGGCAAATACCAGGACCAAAAAGGCTTGACTTTGCCAATCGTGTCCGGAGCCGGGCAGAAGTGACAACACCAGCTGCGCCGCTTCCGTGCGGTCGGCATTAATTGCAATTCCTACTAAGTCAACGGGTTTGGAATTACTGCTACCAAAAAGCGGCTGGCGGCTGGCTGTTTCTTCATATTACCTACCATAACCGTGATCGGATCTGGTAAAATGTTCAGCATGGAGGTAGTCTAATGCAAATCCATCGTCGCTATACCACCGAAGGCCGCGATCCCTTTTCCGCTTTCACCTTCGTTTCGCGCACGTCGCGGATCGTAAACCCTGACGGTTCCGCGGTTTTCGAGATGAAGGATCTCAAGGCGCCGGAGCACTGGTCGCAGGTCGCCGTAGAC
>Ga0134121_10003138_pt1 | contig 13913 bp, 11 predicted proteins | sample KB301_FD_96463 | JGI IMG/M metagenome (GOLD analysis project Ga0134121, IMG submission 96463) | Terrestrial soil microbial communities without Nitrogen fertilizer from Kellogg Biological Station, Michigan, USA - KB3-0-1 | ecosystem: Environmental > Terrestrial > Soil > Unclassified ...
AGATGGGTGTCAGGTTTATAGCCTGCTACTTCGAAGAAGAGTTTGCGTGCGAGCGAGTAGCCGTTCGTGTGTAGTCCAGCCGAAGGCAACGCCAGCAAAACGTCGCCGGGCGCGATCGTCTTACCATCGATAATCTTTGCGCGATCGACAACGCCGACGATGAATCCGGCGATGTCATACTCGCCATCCTGGTAGAAGCCCGGCATCTCCGCCGTCTCGCCGCCGAGTAACACGCAACCATTTTCACGACAGCCATTCGTCACGCCCTCGACGATGCTCGCGACGACGTCGGGCGATAACTTTCCGGTCGCGATGTAGTCGAGAAAGAACAGCGGCCGCGCGCCCTGGACCAGGATGTCGTTGACGCAGTGATTGACGAGATCGCGGCCGACGGTGTTGTTAACGCCCGTCGCAAACGCAATCTTGAGTTTCGTGCCGACGCCGTCAGCGGACGCGACCAGCACCGGCTGCGCGAGACCCGGAAACGCGCCGTCAAACATCCCGCCGAAGCTACCGATCTCGGAAAGCGTGCGCGCGTTGAAAGTCGTGCGCGCGAGATCTTTGATCCGGTCCGTTGCGCGTGTGGCGGCATCGATATCAACGCCCGCATCGCTGTATGAGATTGATTGTTTCATCGGTAGTTTTTAGACAGGATTGTCTATTTCTTTGTCTTTGGCGGTGGACCGAAGTCACCATACGCAATGAATCCTGAGCGTGATGAGTCGTCCTTCTGCGCTGTGCGTCCGGCCCACATGTCTTCAGTCGTCTCTTTCGCGGGCTTGATGGTCGTATCACCATCTTTGCCGTGCGTGGTGATTGTGATCTCGCCCTGCAAATCGGTGCGATACAGTTTCACACCAGGATTCGCCGCGCGCAGACGATCGAGCACGGCCTGCGAAGGATGCCCATAACGATTCCACGCGCCGCACGACACGATCGCTACCTCCGGCTGCACGCGGTTCAGAAAATCTCCCGATGACGCGTACTTCGATCCGTGATGCCCGATCTTCAACACTCGACTCCGCAGATCCAAATCCTTCGTGAGCAAACGATGCTCGGTCTGCTCTTCCGCATCGCCCGCGAGCATCATCGAAAATGCTCCGTAATCGAGTCGCGCCACGATCGAGTTGGCGTTTGCCTCGTTCCCGCCCGTCGACATCTTGTCTTTCGTGAACATCGGCTCAGACGGCGCGATGATCGTCAATAGCGCACCGCCACCGAGATCGTACTTCGTTCCCGGCTTCGCACTTTCATAGTGTGCGCCGCTCGAGCTCACGGCTGCTTTGTAATCGTCGTAGAACTTCGTTAACGAAGTCGTTTTGGTTGTTTTGGGCGGCGGCGGTGGCTTCTTTGCGCCTTTCTGCGCCGGCGGTGGCGCAGCTTGTTGCGCGACGCTCGGCTGCTGCCCGTTGTCGATCACGTTCAAGACTTTCACCGCCTTGAAGACTTCAGCCGCGCCGCCGATGTGGTCCGGGTGTGGATGTGTTGCGATGAAGTAGTCGAGCTGCTGAATGTTGTTGCGCTTCAACGCCTCGACGACGGCCTTGCCCTTCGTCGTGTCGCCGGCATCGATGAGCACTGTCTTACCTGACGGTGAAGAGATCAGGATCGAGTCGCCGTTGATTGGACCAACATCGAGAACGCGAACCGTCAGCTCGCCACCAGAGGCCGGCGGCGGCTGCAGTCGCCACCACGGCAGCACGTAGCGCCACGTGACAAAGCCGCCTGCCGCAAAAACTGCGATGAGAACTGCAATCGCACAACCACAGCCTCGTGTAGCTCGTCCCAATCAGTAATCCTCGTCTTAGTTTCTTCTGAAATAGATGGGGCCGGGCACTACCGGCGGAGAATCGACCTGATTCGACACGCGCATCACACTCGGCACAACGGAATAATCTCCTTGCGCGTACTTTTCGAACGCCTCCTTCGCTTTCACGACTTCCCAGATCGACTCGCGCGAGATAACTTGCTCGATCATCAATAGCAGTCGCTCGTCGTCTTTTTGTTTGAGCCTGATCGGGGTTTTGAAGGTTAGCGTTTTCGCGCCGTAAGCGGGCAGCGAGAAGCCTTCCGTCCGGTTCACGCGTATTTGAAATTGATTCCGGGAGTCGATCGAGACGAGCGAATAGCGGAGCCCGATGATTTTCAGATCTGAGCTGTTGCCGAGAGAGAGTTGCAGGAAATAGCCGCGCCCGCTTTTCGTCAGAGATGCCTCCTGAACATTGAGCGGCAGATCGATGACCTGGAAGACTTCAATGGGGAAGTCGCCCGATTGCGGAGAAACATTGCTCACGCAGCGGCGCAACGGCGCAACGGCGTGATTAGCTCCTCGCTGCGTCGTTGCGCCGCTGCGGGAGAAACCTTCCGCCGAAATCGTAAACACCAACAGCATCAAGAACACAAACTTCATTTTCAACTCTCAGCCGTCACCGACTCATGCTCGCGTTCCCCGTAAGTCTCCGCCTCGCTCGTGATGCGCGTCGGGTAGCGACCATTCCAACACGCCACGCACGACGAGTCAGGGCTCAAGCCCGTCGCCGCGATCATTCCCTCGAGCGAAAGATAACCCAGTGAATCAGCTTCGATGAACTTTCGTATCTCCTCGACACTCATGTTCGCCGCGATCAGCTCTTCTTTATTTGGCGTGTCGACACCGTAGTAACACGGACTGATCGTCGGCGGACAACTAATCCGCACGTGAATCTCTTTCGCGCCCGCCTCGCGAACCATCCGCACGATCTTCTTTGACGTCGTGCCACGCACGATCGAGTCGTCAATTAAAACAACGCGCTTGCCATTGATCAGATCGCGCACCGGGTTGAGTTTGATGCGTACTCCAAACGATCGAATCGACTGTCGCGGCTCGATAAACGTGCGGCCAACATAGTGATTGCGCACGAGCCCGAACCGGAAACTCAACCCACTTTCCGCCGCGTATCCGATCGACGCGGCGACGCCCGAGTCGGGCACCGGGACGACGATATCCGCATCTGCAGGCTGTTCCACTGCGAGCCTGCGACCCATCTTGTGTCGCGACTCATTGATCGACTTCCCATAGATCAACGAATCCGGTCGCGCGAAATAGACGTGCTCAAACAAACACATCGAGTGTCGCTGCGGCGGCAAAGCATTTGACGATCGCAAACCATCCTGATCGATCACGATCATCTCGCCCGGCTCGACGTCGCGCACATACTGCGCATCGATCAGATCGAACGCGCACGTTTCAGACGCAAGCACCCACGCATCGCCGAGCCGTCCGAGGGCGAGCGGTCGAAAGCCGCGACTATCACGTATCGCGATCAACTCAGTCGGCGTCAAAAAGAGCATCGAGAACGCGCCTTCAGTTCCGGTCAACACGTGGGGTATCGCTTCACGCACGGGCAGTCGCGAGCGCGCAACACCGTGCAGCACGACTTCCGTGTCTGAAGTTGACGAGAAGATCGCGCCTTCGCGTTCGAGCCGGAGTCGTTCTTCACGCGCGAACGGAAGATTGCCGTTATGACAAACTGCGATCTGCCCGTGCTGGCACGTGACGCAGAACGGTTGCGCCTCGAGAATCGAGACCTCGCCCGCGGTCGAATAGCGCACGTGGCCGATCGCGCTCGAACCTTGCAGTCGATCGAGATGCGTTTGATTGAAGGCGTCGGAAACGTGACCCATCGCGCGCTCGAATCGCAGCTCAGCGCCATCCGACGCGACAATGCCACACGACTCCTGGCCGCGATGCTGCAGCGCGTAAAGGCCGAGATAAGTCAATCGCGAAGCATCCGGGTGTCCGTAAATTCCAAACACGCCACACTCTTCACGCAGCTTTGTGATCTCGATTTCAGTCAATTGATTTGTCCTGGTTTGCCGGCTCGGGGATTACGGCGGGCATGATATCATGGCGCGCATGCGAATCTACGTTTTAGCCGTAGTGGTCATGGTCGTTCTCGCGGGATTTGTGCGGGAATCTCGCGGTGATGATGCGCGCCCGGCATCGCAGACCTATCGTCGCTATTGTGTCTCGTGTCACGGCCTGGACGGCAAAGCCAAAACTTCGAAGGGCAAATACAGTCACGCGCGCGACCTGAGCGACGCGGAGTGGCAGGGCAACGTCAGCGACGAGCGCATCTTCAACTCGATTTTGAACGGCCGCAACCAGGGCCGCGGCAACATGCCGGCGTTCGCTAACAAGCTCAACGAAAAAGAAGTCGACTCACTGGTCAGTTTTGTTCGCGGACTGAAAGCGCAGTAATGGTTTCACGTTCGTACATTCCGGGTTTGAAGCGTTTCGGCACGTTGCGCAACCTCGCGATCGTCGCGTTGCAGGGGTTGTTGATACTACTGCTCGTCGGCGCGGGTTGGTTGATTTATCGACGACTACCGGCAAGCGGTTCTGAAGCCGCGCTCAACCAGCAGACGACGGATTTGCAGATCGTGATCCGGCAGACGCCCGAGAGCGTTGGCCCATCGCTCGACGTCGCGATCAATCTGTATCCGGTTGACATCATCGCCGTGCGACACGAGTTCTTCACCGAGCCGCCGAAGGGAAAACGGTTTGAGGATTTTCTGAAAGAGCGGATGAAGGGACGCTCGCCGGTCAGTGCGCGCCTCGACAAGCAGGGGCACGGATCGGTGTTGCTGCCGCCGGGCAACTGGTGGCTGCACGCAACGCTCTCGGGCGACGAGCAGCTCGAGTGGCGCTTGCCGGTCACGGTCGCCGGATCGAAGCAGGTTATCGAGCTCACGCCACAGAATGCGTACACGAGAAGCAAAACCTTTTAGCCACAAAAAGGCACAAAAACGCAAAAATTATTTTCTGAGATTTATGTGCCTTTTGTGATCTGATTTGTGCTTTTTTGTGGTCAAACAATGCTGGCACTTCGAGTTGATAGAAAAAAGGTTTCCGTTAAAGACGTGGCGAAACCTGAGCATACTGACGAGGTGTTGGTGCGTGTGGTTCTGTCGGGGATTTGTAATACCGATCTGGAGATTGCGCGTGGATATGCGGGATTCAATGGAACGATCGGGCATGAGTTTGTAGGGGTTGATGAGAGTGGGCAGCGCGTTGTTGGTGAGATCAATGCCGGGTGTGGCGAGTGTGAGCTCTGTCGCGGTGGTGATTCAAGACACTGCGCTGCACGAACGGTGCTCGGGATTCATGGCCGTGATGGCGCGCACGCTGAGTTTCTGCAACTGCCCGCGATCAACCTCCTGCCTGTTCCTGATGACGTTCCTGACGAGCATGCAGTCTTCACCGAACCGCTTGCCGCCGCTGCGGAGTGCTCGAACGAGTAACAATCAACAGCGACGACCGCGTTGCCGTTATTGGCGACGGCAAACTCGGATTGCTGTGCGCGCAAGTGATCGCGCTGACCGGCGCCTCCGCACTCCTGATCGGAAAGCATCCTGAAAAACTCCGCATCGCTGAACGACGTGGCATCGAGACTACGACTCCCAAACTCGCAGCCAAACGCAAGCGCGAGTTTGACGTCGTCGTCGAAGCTTCGGGATCTGCAAACGGCTTCGGTCTCGCGGTCGAACTGCTCCGTCCGCGCGGTCAACTCGTCCTCAAGTCGACATTTCACGGAAAAACGGAACTCGACGCCGCGCCGATCGTGGTTGATGAGATTTCGATCGTCGGCTCGCGTTGTGGCCGCTTCGCTCCCGCGCTTGATCTTTTGAAGAAGAAAGCGGTTGACGTCGATAGTTTGATTAGCGAGGAATATTCGCTCGCGAAAGGCGTCCATGCGATGCGCCGCGCCGGGACCAGAGGCGTCCTCAAAGTCCTCCTGCGCCCCTAGTTTTTTGCTCCCAGACTACCCTTTCGCTATACTCTACCTCTTTTCGCTGGGGGCCTGATTTTTCCCGAAGGTGGTGAAATATGTTTGACTTCTCCAAGAGCAGCACAACCGACCAGGAGCGAACCATCCTGAGAAAACTCCGCATCTGGATCGCCGCGCTCGCTATCGCGTGTTTAGTGGCCGGCATCGGCATCGGCGCGATGTTGTCCGGCCGCACGACAGTCGCGCAGCCTGACATCCAGATTGCTCGCGCCCCAGAAGCGCTTTCCGCCTCGTTTGCAGAGATCGCGAGGCGCGTTGAACCTGCCGTCGTCAATATCGAAACCACCCAAAACCAGCCCGAAATCAGCGAAAAAGACGAAGACAAGGAAGATCAGTCGACCAATCCACTGCTCGACATGTTCCGCCGTCAACGACGACCATCGCGCGGCATCGGCAGCGGTTTCATCATCAATTCAAAGGGCTACATCCTGACAAACCACCACGTGGTCGAAGACGCAGCGCGCATCACCGTGGGTTTGCAATCAGGTGAGAAGTATCGCGGCACTGTCATCGGGGTCGATCCGGAAACGGACGTCGCCGTGATCAAGATCGAGGCGGGGAAGGATCTTCCGACGGTGAACTTCGGCGACTCCAACGCGGCGCAGGTCGGCGACTGGGTCCTCGCGATCGGCTCGCCGTTTGGCCTGGATCAAACCGTCACGGCCGGAATCATCTCGAAGAAGGAGCGCGAAACACCGCAGTTCAGCGCCTTCCAGCGTTTTCTGCAAACTGACGCCGCCATCAATCGCGGCAACAGTGGTGGACCACTCGTCAACATGCGCGGCGAAGTGATTGGCATGAACTCGCAGATCGCGACGTCGACCGGCGACTATAACGGCATCGGCTTCGCCCTGCCTGCCAACGAAACCTCTTTTGTGTACAAACAGCTAATCGCGCAAGGCAAGGTGAAACGCGGTTACCTCGGCATCACCCTCGAATCGGTTCACGACGAGTATGCGAAAGTTTACGGCATGTCTGAAGCGAAGGGCGCGATCATCACTTCGGTAACGGCGGAAGAAAAAGGTGCGGCGACGCCCGCGTCCAAGGCAGGTCTGCAACCCAACGACATCATCGTCGATTTCGAAAACGCGCCGGTGCTCAACGCGCAGGATCTGATTCAACGCGTGGCGAGCACGCCGGTGGGCCAGCAAGTCACGCTCTCTTATCTAAGAGACGTCAGCGGTAAGCTCGAGAAGAAAACTGTCAGCGTCGCGCTGAGCGAGCGGCCGCCATTAAACACGCGCGAATGGGTGGCGCCAACGACCCCGGAGCCGAAGGGTAATAACGATGCGCGCGGCAATGCGCTGCATCTCGGCATCACGCTCGCGGAGCTGACCCCGCAACTGCTCGCTGATCGTCACCTGACCGGCGTGCAGGGTCTTTACGTCAAAGACGTCGATGCGAACGGGCTTGTTGCGGAGCTTCGCAATCCCGCCGGTCAACCGATGCTCGGCGAAGGCGACATCATCAACCGCATCAACAAGGTTCCGGTGTCTTCGCTCGCGGATTTCCAAAGAGTGTTGAGCGGTCTCAAGGCCGGCGATCCAATCGTGCTCAACGTGATCAGAATTGACAGAAATATCAAGGGCGATCGACAGATACCGCTGATCGTCCAGTTCACTTATCAATAGGCGTTTATGGCTCAGGCAAAAAAAGCAATTTCAAAAACCAGTGGGAAACTGGCGGCGCGCAACGCAGCTCGCGCCGCCGTCAAAACTTATCAAAACTACATCAACGGTGAGTGGGTCGACAGCCAGTCAGGCGAGATGTTTGAAAACATTAACCCGGCTGACACGCGCGACATCGTAGGCCGCTTTCCGCTCTCGACCAGCGACGACGTGAACGCAGCAGTCAACGCTGCCCAGGGCGCGTTCGATCGCTGGCGTAACACTCCCGCACCCAAACGCGCGGAAATCCTGTTTCGTCTTGGCGAGATCCTGATCCGCGATAAGGAACAGTACACCGCCGACATGACGCGCGAGATGGGCAAGGTTTTGAAAGAAGCCGGCGGCGACGTTCAGGAAGCGATCGATTGCACTTACTACACCGCAGGCGAGGGCCGTCGTCTGCACGGCTTCACTTCACCGGCTGAGATGCGCGACAAGTTTGCGATGTGCGTGCGCCAGCCTGTCGGTCTCTGCGGCTTGATCACGCCGTGGAATTTTCCGATGGCGATTCCGTCGTGGAAACTGATTCCGGCGTTAGTTTGCGGCAACACGGTCGTTCTCAAACCCGCCGAGGACACGCCGCTTTCGACTTACAACCTCGTGAAAGCGTGTGAAGAAGCCGGAATTCCGCCGGGCGTTGTGAATCTCGTTACCGGTTACGGCGAGGACGTCGGCGCGGCCATGACCAATCATCCTGCGCTGCGATTGATCTCGTTTACCGGATCGACTGAAACCGGCCGCATCGTCGCGTCTGCATGCGCTGAGCGAAACGCGATCTGTTCGCTCGAGATGGGTGGCAAGAACGCCATCATCGTGATGGACGATGCTGATATCGATCTAGCTGTTGAAGGCGCCATTTGGGGCGCCTTTGGTACGTCAGGACAACGCTGTACGGCGTCGTCGCGGTTGATCGTTCATAAGAAAGTTTACAAGCAGTTCGTCGCGAAGCTCGTCGAGCACGCGAAAGCTCTGCGCGTCGGGAACGGGGCCGATCCTAAGACGGACGTTGGTCCAGTCATCAACAACGATGCGGTCGAGAAGATCATGAGTTACATCCGCATCGGGCGTAACGACGACGGCGCGACGCTCGCTTGCGGCGGCAAGCGTCTTACGAAAGGCGATTACGCAAACGGTCATTTCATCGAGCCGACAGTCTTTACTGACGCGACGCCTGACATGCGCATCTCGCAGGAAGAGATCTTTGGACCAGTCACGACTGTGATTCCGACCAATTCGCTCGAAGACGCGGTCCAGATCGCGAACGGTGTTCGTTACGGGCTTTCCGCTGCGATTTACACTCAGAACGTCAATCGCGCGTTCAAAGCAATGAACGAGATGTACACCGGCATCTTCTACGTGAACGCTTCGACGATCGGCGCGGAAGTGCACCTGCCGTTTGGCGGCACCAAAGCCACCGGCAACGGTCATCGCGAAGCCGGAACTCAGGTGCTCGACATCTTTTCAGAGTGGAAATCGATCTACGTCGACTTCAGCGGCAAACTGCAACGCGCCCAGATCGACCAGCTCGCCTCCGGAGAATAAAACTGAGATTGTTGGCCTGCCCAAAGAGATTAAAGACAACGAATATCGAGTCGGACTGACTCCCGCCGGCGTGCGCGCGCTCAAAGATGCCGGACATGACATCAGAGTCGAGACTAACGCCGGCATGGGTTCCGGCTTCGAAGACGAGCTCTACCAGCGCGCCGGAGCAACGATTATCGGGACGGCCGACGAGGTTTGGGCCACCGCCGATATGATCGTGAAAGTGAAAGAGCCGATCGCGCCGGAGTATCCACGCATGCGCGAGGGCCAGTTGCTCTTCACTTACCTGCACCTCGCGCCTGATCACGCGCTGACCGAGGAGTTAATTAAACGCAAAGTGACGGGCATCGCTTACGAAACGATCACCGATCGTCGCGGCACGTTGCCGTTGTTGACGCCGATGTCGGAAGTCGCGGGACGCATGGCGATCCAGGTGGGCGCGCACTATCTCGAGAAGATGAGTGGTGGGCGCGGAATCTTGCTCGGTGGCGTTCCGGGTGTGCCTGCGGCGCGCGTCGTGATCATCGGCGGCGGTGTTGTTGGTACGAACGCGGCTAAGATCGCGGTCGGTATGGGCGCGCACGTCACAATCATCGATAACAACCTCGATCGATTGCGCGAGCTCGACGACATTTTCCTTTCGAAGATCTCAACGCTCGCGTCCAGTGCTTACATGATCCACGACGCGATCTCGCAGGCTGATCTGATCGTGGGGGCCGTGCTCGTGCCTGGCGCCGCCGCGCCGAAGCTCGTCACGCGCGGGATGCTGAAAGACGTTCCGAATGGCGCGGTGATTGTCGACGTCGCGGTCGATCAAGGTGGCTGCATCGAGACGACGCATCCAACCACGCATTCAAATCCGACGTACTACGTTGAAGGCGTCTTGCACTACTGCGTCGCCAACATGCCGGGCGCGGTGCCACGCACCTCGACGTTCGCGTTGACTAATGCCACCTTGCCTTACGCGATGAAACTCGCGAACAAGGGTTTCTTCGAAGCGATCGGACGAGATCCGGGTCTGAAAGAGGGCGTCAACACCTACGCGGGCCACTGCACCTACGAAGCCGTCGCCTCCGCGCAGGGAATCCCTTACTCGCCCCTCGAGAACCTGATCAACCGAAATTAGTTTTCACGCAAAGGCGCAAAGATCGCAAAGACGCAAAGGCTAACTTGACCCGCCTTTGCGTCTTTGCGTCTTTGCGTCTTTGCGTTAAAAACTCTCTTAGCCCTTCCGAAGATGTGCGCCGCACGCAGCCAGCAGATCCTCCGGCGACACCGGCTTCGCCAGAAACGCATTGACCTGCTCAGATTCGTCAGTCGTATTCTTCGGATCGAGCGCGCTCAACAGGATGATCGGCAGGTGCGCCAGGTGCTGGCTGTTCCTCACGAAGCGGCACAACTCGTAACCATCGAGGTTTGGCATCAACGCGTCCGTGACGATCACATCGACGCGCGCGCTCAACAAAAACTTCATCGCCTCCAACCCATCGCCCGCCGAAACCACCGCATATCCCGCGCGCTCCAGCACGACTTCGAGATATCTTCGCAACGCCGGATCATCCTCCACCAGAAGGACACACTTGCTCCCTTCCGGCGTGTTCACCAAAGGCGGTGCTAGATCGAGTTCCTGCTGCGTGATCATACAGTGAGCTTCATTAGGCCTTGTGAGGGCGCTCGAGTTTCTGAGCCGGGGTGGCTCGCGCAAGCAGGTTAGCCCGCGACGCGCTGGTTTGTCAATGTTTTGCAGATCTAGTCGATGAACGCGCGGTGCCAGAGTTCGAGACCTAAAAGCTGGAAAACGTGGAGGTTATAGTCCTCGCGCCCCGAAAAGTTGGCGTCCAGGACCCGTTTCACCTCGTTCGGACGGAAGATCCCGCGGCGCTTCACCGTCTCCTCTGACAGCAGGTCCACGATGAGCGGACGCAGCGGCCCTCGCAGCCACGAGCGGATCGGCGCCCCGAATCCAGCCTTCTTCCGCCACACCACGTCCTTCGCCAAAACGCCTTCGAGCGCGCGCTTGAGCACGTACTTCCGCTTTAGCCCGCGCAGCTTCAAACGCGGCGGCATCCGCGCCGCCATCTCGATCATCTCGCGATTCAGAAACGGCACGCGCACCTCCAGATTCGCCGCCATCGACGTCTTGTCTGTCGTCATCAGGTTGAGGCACGGCAGAAACGTTTTTAGATCGACGTAAAGGAGCCGGTTGAGCGGAGCAGCATCCGCGGCACGCGCGAAGTAGGCGCGATGCCTCGCGTACGGGTCGAGTTCGGTTGTCTTCGCGCGATACTCATCCGTGTAGAGCCGTCGCTTCATCTCGTTGGTGAAGTAAGTGCCGTAACCGAGGTAGCGATCTTCAAAGTCGAGGGCCGCGCTACGCGCAAACTTCTTCGCGTTTCTTAAAGGTGCTGTCAGGCGTCCGGGACGACCGCCGGGGAGCGCGGTGGCGACGGTTTTCATCAACGGTCGTCGCAGCATGTTCGGCACTGGATCGAATGCGGACGCGATCTTCATCGCCATCTGCCGTGGGTAACCGGCAAACACTTCATCGCCGCCCATGCCCGAGAGCATCACCGTCAGAGTTTCGCGCGCGGCGCTCGAGATCAGGTAACTCGGAATCGCCATGTCAATCGGCGGCTCTTCCATGTGATGGACCAGCTTCGGCAGCAGATCGGCTACGCCGGGCTTCAACATGATCTCGTGATAGTCAGTCTGCAGTTGTTCGTTGACGCGTCGCGCCCAGCGCACGTCGTCTGGAATGATGTCGTAACGCAGATCTTCACTCTCGATACCGACCGTGTATGTGCTGATCGGGCGGCCGTTGCTGTGTCGCTCCATCATCGCGACGATGCCTGACGAGTCGATGCCGCCCGAAAGAAACGAGCCGAGCGGGACGTCAGCCACCATCTCCATCTTCACGACGCGATCGAGTGTATCGAGCACGCGCTCGCGCCAATACGCTTCGTTCTTCCCTTCTTCGATCGTTGTGAACGAGACGTCCCACCACTGCGCGAGTTTGATTTCGTCGTTTTGGAAATGAAGCAGGTGACCGGGTGGAACAGTCTTGATGTTTGCAAACAGCGTGTTCGGATCGGGCGACCAGAGAAACGTCAGAACCTGGTGCAGCGCTTCCGGATCGAGCTCGGCTTTGACGAGTCCGCTCGCGAGGATCGCTTTGATCTCGGAGGCGAAGATGAATGAGTTGTTAACGAAAGCGTAGTAGAGCGGTTTGATGCCGACGTGATCGCGAGCGAGCGTGAGCGTGCGTTCCGTGTTGTCCCACACGGCGAAGGCAAACATGCCGTTGAGACGACTGACCGCGTCCCAGCTCCATTCTGAGATCGCCTCGAGCAGGACTTCAGCGTCGCAGTCAGTGCGAAACTCATGACCGAGTGACCTCAGCTCTTCGCGTAGCTCGCGGTAGTTATAGATTTCACCGTTGAACGTGAGGGCGTAGCGGCCGTCGTGCGAGAACATCGGCTCGTGACCGGCAGGAGACGTGTCGATGATTGCGAGCCGCCGATGGCCCAAACACGCGTGGCGCTGCGACGAATCGATCGCCCCGGAAACCCACGTCCCCGAATCATCGCGCCCTCGATGCTCAATACTGGCGAGCATCGATGAGATTATCGGTTCCGGTTCTCGACCAACAATTCCCGCAATCCCACACATAATTTCTTAGCCACAAAAAGGCACAAAAACACAAAAGCTATTTCTGATTAATTGCGTCACGCCTTTTCCGATGGTTTTCATTTTTGTGTTTTTGTGCCTTTTTGTGGCTAAAAATTCTTTTGTGCCTTTTGTGGCTAAATCTCGAAGGGTTGGCGCTCGCGAAGGGAGTCGAGCACGCGGAACGTGGCACGAGTGGTTGCTGCGAGCTCGTCCAGGCTGATCGGCATCGCTCCGCCTTGCAAGACGCTCGCGCAAACTGCTCGCACCTGTTCCGGCTGTCCTTTATCCTGCGCCTTCAACGTGACCTGTTCTTCGCGTCCGTCTTTGTAGAGCGTCGCGCGGCGAAAGTCGTCGAGCACAAACACGCGTCCGGCGCCGAAGATCTCGATGCGCTCCTTCGCGAGTCCCTTGTCGCCCTCGGCAAGATACGCCACACTTCCATTCGATCCATCTTTGAATCGCAAAGTGATAAAAACCGAATCAGCATCAACAATCTTGCTCGACTTCGCCCCGATCGATTCCGCAAACATGCGAACCACCGGCGCTCCGGTCAGATACTGCATCAGGTCGATGAAGTGACAAACCTCGCCAACGATCCGGCCGCCACCCTCCTCAGCGTTCTGCGTCCAGTGTTCCTTCGGAATGCGACCGGCATTCACGCGATAAAGAATCGAAAGCGGCGTGTCGCGGCTACTGAAAAACTCTTTCGCACGCTGCGCGAGTGGCGAGAAGCGGCGATTGAAGCCAACCATCAGTTTGCCGTTTGAGCTTCCGGCCACCTCCAACACTGAATCTAGTTGTTCGTCATTGAGCGCGAGCGGCTTCTCGACAAAGACGTGTTTGTTGCGCTCGAGTGCGGCGCGCGCGAGCTCAGCATGCGTGTCGTGCCGCGTGCCGATCACAACAAGGTTCACATTTGCATCGTCCAAAACTTCTTCCGCGCTCGAAACCGCGTACGCGAACCCAAATCTCTTGCCAACATCATGCGCCGAAATCCCTGAAGCCGTGGCAATCGAGCGAAACTCAACACCTTCGCTCTTGAAGTGTGGCAATAACATCGCCGGCACGTAACCGCCAGCGCCAATCACACCGAGGACGATCGACTTCTCAGACTTCCGCATCTGCGCGCCCAGCGAAATCTTGCGCACGACTTCGGCATCCGGATCGTAGTTGAGCACGACGCCGAGGTTCGGCTCCTGCAACT
>Ga0134121_10003141_pt1 | contig 13901 bp, 13 predicted proteins | sample KB301_FD_96463 | JGI IMG/M metagenome (GOLD analysis project Ga0134121, IMG submission 96463) | Terrestrial soil microbial communities without Nitrogen fertilizer from Kellogg Biological Station, Michigan, USA - KB3-0-1 | ecosystem: Environmental > Terrestrial > Soil > Unclassified ...
AGTCTCAGGGTACGCGACCAGCGGGTCTTTCGGAAGAAATTCGTAACGAGGTCGAAGACCTGGTGAATCCGGTCGCTTACCTCTGTTCGACGGTAGGCATCGGTATCGGATTCATAGGACCTGTAAATAATGAGGGCTTTTCCGACGATCAGTTCGCGGGGCACAAATCCCCAATAGCGGCTGTCCTGGCTGTTGTCGCGGTTGTCGCCCATCGCGAAATAGGAATTCGGGGGCACGACGACCTCGTTGCCCTTCAGGAACTGGGGATACCATGTGATTCCGTCGAGATCATATGTCGGGCTGCCTGCCAGCGGTGGAAAGTCCTCGCGGTACGCCCGATCCATCATCTGCTTGTACGGCTCGTTGAGCCGCTCCCCGTTGATGAAAACCTTATCATCGACAACGCGGACCCTGTCGCCCGGCAAGCCGATTGCCCTTTTGACATAGTGCTTCGTGAGGTCGCGCGGGTATTTGAAAACGATGATATCGCCGCGATGGATGTCCCGGAGCGGGAGCATGGGATCGACAACGGAGCCGCGGGCGCCATAGGCAAACTTATTCACGAGGAGATGGTCGCCGACCAGAAGATTGTTCTCCATCGAAGGGGTCGGGATCTTGAACGCCTGAACGATGAATGTCGTTCCGAACAGGGCGAGAATGACGGTAATTGCCAGCGATTCAAAGTACTCGCGTGCGGTGGATTTCCTGAATGTGGCTTCAGTCATGTTGATTGAAATCCTCTAATGCCTGTTTCGCGGCGGCCTGTTCGGCTGCCCGCTTCGTCAATCCGATTCCTCTGCCGACAATCGCCCGGCCGAGTTCGATCTCCACCGTGAACAGCTTCTGGTGGGACGGTCCCTCTTCGCTGGCCAGAACATAATTGCATGGTCCCATGCCTCGCTTCTGCAGAAGTTCCTGGAGCGCCGTTTTGAAATCCATGACCTGCCCGGTGGTCCCGCCGATTTCGGACACCTGCGGTCCGATAAACCGCGCGATCAACTGGCGGGATACATCCAGGCCGCCATCGATGTACATCGCGCCCAATATGGCTTCGAAAGCGTCCACGAGCAACGCCTGCTTCGTCCGGCCTCCCGTTTTTTCCTCGCCCTTGCCAAGCTGCAGATACCGCCCCAGATCCAATTGCTCGGCATACTTCACAAGGTTCGCAGAACTGACGAAAAACCCCTTCAGCTTCGAGAGCTGCCCTTCCGAAAAGTGCGGGTATGCGCGGCAAAGAAAATCACTGACGACGAACCCCAACACCGCGTCGCCCAGAAACTCCAGCTGCTCGTTGTCTTCACCGGTTCTCTGTTCATGCGCGTGGGAACTGTGCGTGAGGGACTGATGGAGCAGCGCGGCGTCACTGAAATGATAGCCGAGCTCGGCTTCAAGCGCCTCGTAAGGGCCTACTGCGGACATTCACCTCCGAAGGGTTTGGCCAGATCGCGCTCCGCAGTTCCCTGCGCATTCTGAGAGTTATCGCCGGTTTGAATCGCCTTCCGGTAGAACTCGAGAGCGGCCGGCCGCTGGCATTTGAAATCGAGAATATGGCCCGAATAAATATAGGACCAGGTTTTCATCGACAGATCGGCGGAACTGCTCTTGATCGTCTTCTCAAAATACTGGAGGGCTTCATCGAGATTGGCGCCGTCCATTTCAATAAGACCGATGCCATAGAGGGCACGACCGTTATTCGGGTCGTAATCGCGAAGCACTTTTTCAAACGCCGCACGGGCGCGGGGCTTGTCTTTCGCAAAGGACGTTTGCGCTGCCAGCAGCAGGTCCATCACAGGATCGACGCGCGGCGCCACAGGCACTTCCGCTCGAAGCGATTGCCGTTCCGGCACCGGAATGGAGCTGAACGTCTGCTGAAAGCGCGTCTGCTCCTTCGCCACATCGATTCCCTTCACCAGGGTTTCCACTTCGCTCTGAAGCGAGGAGTCGCCGGCCTCATGCATCGCGAGAGCGCTATAAAAATAGGGAGTCAGCAGCAAACCGGATCGATAGTAGCCACGAATCAACTCTTCGGTACGCGCCGCAGGCGCGCGATCCATACGAAGTTCCACGGCCCGTATCAGGGATTCCGCCAGCAGATTCTCGAAGTTCTGCGCGTATTCCCGTGGGACGCCCTGTTCTTTTGCAAGGAGGGCAAGAAAGCTGTCGCGCTTTTCCAGCTTGGGAACCGCGCGCAGCGCAGCATTATTCAATCGAAGATGCAGATAGGCGTGCCGAACTTCGTCCATCTTGAGAGTCGAGGAGTAGCCCAGGACGACGAAAAAAGTGTCTTGCTGGCTGCGCACGTTAACGCTGTTGCGGGGTGCACTCAATTCGACGGTTATCCGCATCGACTGGCCCGCCACCGGAGTGCTCGAAGTTCTGAGATACGCGTCGCTTCGCGTCAGCACATCCCGGATGGGTGGTCCCAGCCGATCCATTTCAGCGCCGTAGCTGGCCTCAACCTTCGACCATTGCCGTGAGATTCCGGCCTTCTGATAAAACTCGCGGAGCAGGTCGGCAAACGCCAGCACGGAGCGGGCATCGTCCGGAAGAGATTCTTCACGCCCGATCGGCTTGAGTTCCGGCGGATCTGTAAGGATAATCGCCAGCGAGATATACTTCGCCAGTTGCTCTTCGTCCAGTCCTCCATTCTTATGAGTGCTGTAGAACTCCCTGAGCTTCTTCAACAGGGCAGGATCGAGTGTGTCGGCAATTTTTCGGAGTTCGGCCCGAACCGGATGGTACTGGGAACCAAGCTCGACGTCGAATCCTGCGGCGTTGAGCGCCGCTACCGTCGTAAAAACGCGAAGATCCTGGTCGATGGCGACCAGGGACTGTGCGGCAGCTGTAGCCGCGAAGGCGCAAGCCAGGACAAGAATGCCAATACAGCGAAGAAACATGCTGGGAATGATAGCATTTTTAGGTTGTGGAGTGATTCGCACCGCGAAGAGGTGCAGGGCACGCCGGAGGCGTGCATGGATATTAGCCAGGAGTAAGCGCGTAGCGCGCAACTCCTGGGAGGTATGCAATACGGTTCCTGGCACCCCAGCAGGGGTGCCAGGAGACATCCGGTCGATCGGACCAGGCGTGTCGCGCCTTGCGCTCCACGCCTGGCTATTTCCCTGCGCCGCTTCGCGGTGCGCATCAAAACAAATGGACGTAGGAATCTCGACTCGATGCTTCGGAACCGCGCCGCTGACGCTCGATCTGCTGGAGCGCCTGCGACGCGCGGACTTCAGGCAGATTGAGCTCCATGCCGCGCTTCCCGGGCTCAACTATCACAGCCGCTCGGTGGCCCGCGACATTGCTCGATGGTTTCGCGAGAACGAACTTCCGCCGCCATCGCTGCATCTGCCGTTTGAGAAAGACATTCTCACGAGCAACCAGTTCGACCGCCAGGCCGCACTCGACGAAATCAAACGATGCCTCGAGTTCAGCGACATGCTTGATCTGCGGTTCGCCGTACTTCATCTGGGCGAGCCCCGTCAGGAGTTCAATCCTGTCACTCTTGAGTATGCCTATGCGGCGGTGGCCACAGTTCAATCCTTTTCCGGTGTCCGGGTTCTGCTGGAAACTCTGCCCAATGACATCGCGACCTTCGCGCGCATTGAAGAGTTCAAAAACGCGGCGCAACTTCCGAATGTGGGCATCTGCTACGATACCGGACATGGGGAAATGGACGGCACGTGCGATGCAATCCATTTGAATGACAACCATGGAATTGACGACGAACATCTGTGGCCGTTCGACGGGAGCCTCAACTGGCCCGCGCTGGCCGAACGTCTCGTGTTGTCCTCTTTTGCCGGCCCCATGATTCTGGAAGTCCGCGACGACAGGCTCGAAAAAGCAGCGGGCTGCCGAAGCCGTTTTCGGGACTTGATCGACGAAGCGGCCAGTTCCATAGAAGAGTTTCGCTTGAAGTACAAAATTTCAGCCACGGATCACACGGATAAAGAGGGCTAATTCGGGAGGGCTAATTCCGGGACGGTCACCAAATTCATACGAGACTACTGCTGAATGCAAACCTATGAATTTGGTGACCGTCCCGGAATCAGCCACGGATTACACGGACGAAGAGGACGAACGATGAACCGAATCTACATTGAAGATGCCGGCAAACATGTCGGAGAAGACGTGACTCTGTGTGGCTGGCTCCATCATAAGCGTTCGAGCGGCAAGATTCAGTTCCTGATGGTTCGAGACGGCTCCGGATACATCCAGGGCGTGCTCCTGAAAAATGCCGTTTCTCCGGAGGTCTTTGCCGCGGCCGACGGCCTCACGCACGAGTCGTCCATCAAAGTTACGGGAAAAGTCCGCGAAGACTCGCGAGCGCCGAGCGGTTTCGAGATGGATTTGACGAATGTAGAAATCGTCCAGGAAGTTTCGAAGGACGATCCCTTCCCGATAACGCCGAAGGAACACGGCATCGAATTCCTGATGGATAAGCGGCACCTGTGGATTCGATCCACGCGGCAGCGCGCGATCCTCAAGATTCGTCACGAAATCATCAAGGGTGTCCGCGACTTCTTCGATGAGAACGGATTCACGCTGTGCGACGCGCCGATCCTGACGCCGGCAGCCTGCGAAGGCACCTCGACACTCTTCGAAGTCGGCTACTTCGATGAGACGGCCTACCTCACGCAGTCCGGTCAGCTTTACAGCGAGGCGACAGCCGCAGCTCTCGGGCGTGTCTACACGTTCGGGCCAACCTTCCGCGCCGAGAAATCCAAAACCCGCCGCCACCTCACCGAGTTCTGGATGGTCGAGCCCGAAGTGGCGTACGCCACCGTGGACGACATCATGAGTCTCGCCGAACAAATGATCTCGTTCGTTGTGCAGCGCGTGGTCGAGAAACGCCAACCGGAATTGAAAGCGCTCGAACGCGATATTGCGAAACTGGAAAACATCAAACCGCCGTTCCCGCGAATTACCTACGACGATGCCGTGGCCCTGCTCAGGAAGAGCGGTTCCGAAATTGAATGGGGCGGCGACTTTGGCGGGGGAGACGAAACGATCATTTCCCAACAATTCGACAAGCCCGTCATGGTGCACCGCTATCCCACGGCGATCAAGGCGTTCTACATGGAGCCTGATCCGCAGCGGGCCGAAGTTGCGCTCTGCGTGGACGTGCTCGCCCCCGAGGGCTATGGAGAAATCATTGGCGGCGGCCAGCGCATGTCGAGCTACGAACTCCTGGTGCAGCGCCTTCAGGAACATGATCTGCCGCGCGAAGCTTTCGAGTGGTATCTCGATCTTCGCAAATACGGCTCTGTTCCTCACGCGGGATTCGGTATGGGCATCGAGCGCGCCGTCACCTGGATTTGCGGATTGGAGCACGTTCGCGAAACGATCCCATTTCCGCGGATGTTGTATCGGCTGAAGCCGTGACCATGTCTAAGGTCTCCATTATCGGCGTGCCCATGGATCTGGGAGCAGACCGGCGTGGCGTGGATATGGGGCCTTCCGCACTGCGGTACGCCAATCTCAACGAGCATCTCACCGAACTCGGCTGCGAAGTCGAAGACCTTGGCGATCTCGACGTCATCATCCCGGAAACCCAACACTACGGCGACCCGCAGGCGAAGTATCTGAAGGAGATTTCAGCTGCCTGCCTGCATCTCGCGAACATGACGCTCGAGGTTTACGAGCGCGGCCGCACGCCGCTCGTTCTGGGAGGCGATCACTCTATTGCGGTCGGAACAGTTTCCGGCATGGCCGAAGCTTTCCGGCGCCAGAAAAAAACTCTTGGCCTGATGTGGTTCGACGCTCACGCCGACATGAACACGCCAGAGATTTCGCCCAGCGGCAACGTACACGGGATGCCGATGGCCTCGATCCTCGGCTATGGCCCACCGGAGCTCACGCAAATCTTCGGCTTCGCGCCCAAGCTACCACCGGCCAACGTCGTGATGATAGGGATTCGCGAAGTGGATCGCGAGGAACGCGAACTCGTCAAGAAGTCGGGCGTTCGCGTTTTTACCATGAAGGAAATCGACAAACGCGGCATCGGCTCCGTCATGGACGAGGCGCTCAGCATTCTCACCAGGGGAACTGACGGGTTCTCTGTCACACTCGACGCCGACTTTCTCGATCCTTACGATTCCCCCGGTGTTGCGACACCTGTGCGCGGCGGAGCGAATTATCGCGAAGCGCATCTCGCCATGGAGATGATTGCCGACACGAAAAAGCTGGCGTCTTTCGAAATTACCGAGATCAACCCCATCCTTGACATGCACAACAAGACCGCACATTTCGGAATGGAGCTGATCCTCTCGGCTTTCGGCAAACAAATCCTGTGACGGCAGCAGCCACTCTCAAAGAGATCCTCGAAAGCCAGACCGCGGAAGGCGAACTCTACGAACGTCTCGAAAACAATCGCGTTCGATGTCTTGCGTGCGGCCACCGTTGCGTCATTTTCGATGGCCTGGATGGCGTGTGCCGCGTGCGTTTCAATCGAGGCGGGAAATTGCTGGTGCCGCATGGGTATGTGGGAGGTCTTCAACTCGACCCGGTCGAGAAAAAGCCGTTCTTCCACGCGCTTCCCGGTGCGCTCGCGCTGAGCTTCGGCATGCTGGGATGCGACTTTCATTGCGCCTATTGTCAGAACTGGGTTACATCGCAGGCGCTCCGGAATCCGGACGCCGTTGCCGCGCCCCGCTCGCTGACCGCCGATCAGTTTGTCCGCACAGCGCTATCCCGGCGTGCGAGTATCGTGACGAGTACCTACAACGAGCCGCTGATCACGAGCGAATGGGCCGTCGAACTTTTCAAGCGTTCGAAGAAGGCGGGATTAAAGACGTCGTACGTGTCCAACGGCAACGGCACACCCGAAGTTCTCGCTTACATCAAGCCGTGGGTGGATCTGTACAAGATCGATCTCAAAGGATTCCAGGATAGAAACTACCGCAAACTTGGGGGCGTTCTGCAAAACGTCCTCGACACCATCAAGAGCGTGCACGAAATGGGCTTCTGGCTCGAGATCGTGACTCTGGTGATTCCAGGATTTAACGACTCGGCGGAGGAATTACGCGACATCGCCCGATTTCTGGCCAGCGTTTCGCGCGACATCCTCTGGCATGTCACGGCGTTTCACGAAGACTATAAAATGACCGGGAACGGTGACACGCCGGTATCCACACTCTTGCGGGCAGCGGAGACCGGCAAAGAGGAAGGCCTCCATTTTGTTTACGCCGGCAATCTCGCAGGGTCTGTCGGCGGGTGGGAAAACACCGTGTGCCCGGAATGCGACGCCCTGCTGGTCGAGCGTTCCGGATTTCGTGTTCTGCAAATGAATGTCAGAGACGGCCGGTGTCCCGCGTGCTCGCGCGCGATTCCCGGAATATGGGGGTGAGACGGGGGTGGTCGCGCGTGTCCCCTCCTCTTGAGGAGGGGTGGCCCGGGGTGGTCAGGCTTTGCTAAAAACCTTGGCATGCCTGACCACCCCGTCTGCGCTTCGCGCAGCCACCCCTCCTCAAGAGGAGGGGACGTCTCGCGCGACCGCGTCATCGTAACTACGAACTCTTGGCCTCTACTTCCTGAAGAAGCCCGCCGACCTTGTGTTCGAGTTGTGTCCGCGTGACGGGAACTGTGGTCGAGACAAACCTCTTATTCGTCGCGTAATCAACCCTCCAATTCGCGTTACAATTCTCATCGTCATGTTTAACCTTCGTTGCAAATCAGCGCTGTTACTTCTCCTCTTTGTCAGCGTGTTGTCCTATGCCGCAGCCCAGGCTGCCGGCCCCCTGCCGGGCATGCCTCCCGTCCAGGATTCGCTGGATATCTACAAAGCGGATCACCCCAACATGTTGAGCCCGGCGGTCTCGGCTTTCCCTCCGCGAATTTACGTGCCCAACACGAAGAGCGACAGCGTCTCGGTAATCGACCCGAAAACCTACAAGGTCATCGAGACTTTCAAAGTCGGAAAGGAACCGCAGCACGTCGTCCTGTCGTGGGATCTCAAAACGCTTTGGGTGCTGAACGATATGGGCAACAGCGTCACCGCGATCGACCCGGCAACGGGAAAGCCCGGCAAGACGTTCCCGGTCGACGATCCCTACAACATGTACTTCACGCCCGATGGGAAGTACGCCATAGTCGTCGCCGAAGCGCGCCAGCAGCTCATGTTCCGCGACCCGCAGACGATGAAGCTGGTGAAATCGGTGAAAGTCGATTGCAAAGGCGTCGACCACATGGACTTCTCCGCGGACGGACGCTATCTGATTGCGAGCTGCGAGTTCGCCGGCAAGGTCATCAAGGTCGATGTCGCCTCGCAAACCGTCGTCGGAATGGTCGATCTGGGAAATTCGAAAATGATGCCGCAGGACGTCAAGACCTCGCCGGACGGGAAGATCTTCTACGTTGCCGATATGATGTCCGATGGTGTCTACATGATCGACGGAACCAAGCCAGCCCTCATTGGCAAGATCCCCACTGAAAAGGGCGCGCACGGCCTTTATGTCAGCCGCGATTCAAAGATTCTCTACGTTTCCAATCGTGACGAAGGCAGCGTCTCACTCATCGATCTTGCGACGTCGAAGGTCGTGAAGAAGTGGCAGTTCCCCGGAGGCGGCAGTCCCGACATGGGCGGGGTCTCCGCGGATGGGAAAGTTCTCTGGCTCTCAGGCCGTTACAATGGAGAGGTTTATGCTATCGATACGAACGATGGGCATCTCCTCGCACGAATCCCTGTGGGAAAGGGCCCGCACGGACTCTGCGTCTACCCTCAACCCGGCCGCTATTCTCTGGGCCACACCGGCGTCTTCCGCTAAGCCGGTTGGGGCCGCAGGGGGAATTCGGGGCCGTGCTACTAGCTAATTTGGGGTTCGAGTAGCACGGCCCCGAATTCCCCTGCGGCCCCGAATTCCCCGGCAATCCGTCGCTAAATCCCTGTCTGTATTGTACAAATCGGAGACAAGTTCGAGTCGTGGCGACCTCCCTTCTCATCATTTGCAGCAACCCCTTCAGCAGCTTACGAACCTTGGCAGGGGTGTTGCCGCCTTAGCTGGGAAACGGAAGGCAAAACAGGAGGGCTTATGCTTTACCGCCTCATACGCACTCGTGAGGATTCGGTCATCGCCATCTTAAGGTTGGTTGTTGGCGTCCTCTTTGTGGCGCATGGATCGCAAAAAATACTCGGGCTGTTTGGCGGTCCCGGATTCGTGGAGTCGTTGCGCTTGTTTGAAATAATGGGCATCCCGAAAATGCTCGGCATAGTTGCCATCAGCGCGGAGTTGTGGCGATCGCGATGGTCCATCGTCACTTCGGGTTCTTCATGAACTGGACCCGAACTCAGACAGGCGAAGGCTTCGAGTTTCACCTGCTTGTTATTGCGATCGGGCTCGCTGTGCTCATACGAGGCTCGGGAGCATTTTCGGCCGATCTTACGCTGACACGCTCGGTGGCGCCGCAGATCACTGAAGTGGAGCGCCCAAGAATGGCGGCTTGATTGCTCTCGTTGAAGAAGAGACATGCCGGAAAACCAAAGCCAAAACCATCAACCCCCATGGTTGGAAGACGTCTTCCTGCCTGAACCCGCGCCGTTGAGCGCAGATTTGACGGCAGATGTTTGCATCATTGGTGCGGGAATCGCCGGCTTGACGACGGCATATTGCCTTTCGCGCGAAGGGATCAATGCGATCGTCGTCGAGGCCGGCGAAATCGGCAATGGAGAGACCGGAAGGACCACCGCCCATCTCTCCAATGCGATGGATGACCGGTTCTTCGCGCTCGAAGAGATGTACGGAGTGAAAAGCACGTGCCTTATCGCCGAAAGCCATACGGCGGCCATGGACCGGATCGAGCGGATTGTCCACGAGGAGAACATTGACTGCGATTTCATGAGACTCGAAGGATATCTTTTTGTTCCTCCGGGAGAATCGACAGACGTGCTGGATCGTGAATTGGACGCGGCCCATCGCGCAGGCCTCCATGCCGTCTCCATGGTTTCAAAGGCTCCAATGGATGGCTTCGACACCGGCAAAGCGTTGTTGTTTCCAGCCCAGGCTCAATGTCATCCCATGAAGTACCTGATCGGCCTGCACCGCGCGATCCTGCATCGCGGCGGCCGCATCTTCACAGGTTCGCCGGTGACCGAAGTCCACGGCGGTGAACACGCATTCGTAAAGACTTCCAACAACTGGACCGTACGAGCCGACGCGATTGTCGCCGCAACCAACGCTCCGATTGTCAGCCGCCTTGCCATTGCGAGCCGTCAATCTGCCTATCGGACCTATGCGATAGCGGCGAGGATTCCCGGGGCTTCGGTGCCGGCGGTACTCTTCTGGGATACCGCAGACCCGTATCACTATGTTCGTGTTCTCAAAGGTCTGGAAACCGACCTCCTGATCATTGGCGGCGAAGACCATAAGACAGGGCAGGCGGACGATTCGGATAAACGCTGGCAGTGCTTGGAAGAATGGGGGCGCGCGCGATTCCGCGCGATCGAAGCAATTGAATTCGCGTGGTCCGGCCAGATCATGGAACCTGTAGATCACCTGGCGTTTATCGGAAGGAATCCCCTCGATGAGCCAAATGTTTTCATTGCGACGGGCGACTCCGGGCAAGGCATGACGCACGGAACCATTGCTGGAATGCTTCTGACCGATCTGATCCTGAATCGGCCCAATGCGTGGGCTGATCTCTATAACCCGTCGCGCCTCGGGGTTAAGGCCGTCGGCCGGTTTGCGGGGCAGAACCTCAGCGCCGCCGCGCAATACGGCGGATGGGTCAGCGGCGGCGACGTGGATTCCGAAAACGATATTCAGCGCGACGCCGGCGCAGTCGTCCGCCGGGGACTGAGAAAAATTGCAGCGTATCGGGACCAGGCAGGCAACATTTACGAACGCTCGGCCATCTGTCCCCATCTCGGCTGCATCGTGAATTGGAACAAGGGGGAAAAAACCTGGGACTGTCCGTGCCATGGCTCGCGCTTTGATCGCTACGGGGCAGTCCTTAATGGTCCCGCTACTCAGGGCCTCGGAGCTGTAGAACCTAACGTCGAGGACCAACCGAGAAAAATCGCCTGAACAGGAGGCTTTCCCATGGCTCGGACCGCAGCGGCAATCCTCATCGATACACTCGAAAACTGGGGTAGCCGATTCGGGGACGGTCACCAAATTCGTACGACAAGACTCTCGCCCGAAGGAATTTCGCGCACGAATTTGGTGACCGTCCCCGAATTGTCCTGCCCACGAATTTGGTGACCGTCCCCGAATTGTCCTACACCACGCGCAACAAGGTCTGGGCCAGCGGCCATTCCCAATCGATCCATTGCGTTTCGAGATGGAAACCCGCAATCTCGCACAGCCTGCGAATATCGGGCAGCTTGAACTTGTAGCTGCGTTCGCTGAGAATCGTTTCGCCTTTTCTGAGAGTCAGCAGGGTACGGTCGCCAATCGGCACAACCTGATCTACGCGCGAGCGGAGGTGCATCTCAATGCGGTGGAACTCCGCGTCGTAACGAACGACATGCTCGAAAAGCGCAATATCGAAGGTCGCGCTCATCTCTCGATTGAGGCGCACCAGCACGTTCAGATTGAATGCGGCAGTCACTCCGAGTGCGTCATCATACGCGGCGATCATTCTCGCTTCGTCCTTTTCGAGATCCGCACTGAACAACAACAGATCGCCGCGATTCAGTTGTTCTCTAATTCTCAACAGGAACTCCGCGGCTTCGTGAGGCGCGAAGTTGCCGATGGAGCTTCCGAGGAACAAAACCAGAGCGGACTCGCGTTCTCCGCGCCACTGCAAGGCCGAACGCAACCCTTCGCGATAAGGCGCCGCGACGGGCCGGACTTCGATGCGCGGCATATCCAGAAACGCCAGTCTGCACTGCCGCAGGGCCTCGGGTGACACATCCACCGGGCAGTACCGAATCGGATGTTGATGCGCCAGCACGTCCAGTATTCCCTTCGCTTTGCCGCCACCGCCGCTTCCCAATTCAACGACAAGCGAAGGACGCCCGTATTCCCGGATCTCGGCCGCGTGTGATGCAATCAAGCGGAGGTCCGCGCGTGCCAGGCCGTATTCCGGCAACATCGTAATGGCCTCGAACAGGGCGGAGCCGAGGGCATCGTAAAGATAGTGCGCCGGAAGCTCCTTCTGCCCGTGCTGTCTCAGGCCGTCCAGGAGGTTGCCTCCATCGTCAGGTTTCGGATCCGGTATCCACGCCGAATATTGCATAGACATTCGAGGCGAGCTCCCTTAACCACTAAAAGTCCGAGGTACATCTGTCTTCTTTCGGGACAGTCGAAACAAGAGAACTATAGGGGTCTTTCTCGATGCACGGTCCGCGGACGGGCGACTTTCTCTTCGGCCTCGGTCTCCCGCAATGGGGCCTTGCCCTGCCGGATCGAGCCCTCCTGGTGCTCCGGATCATGCGGACCCGACGGCTGGATCTGCCCCTGCTTTCCTCTTCGTTTCGGCGGCTTTTGCGCTAGTTTTTGTTTTGGCATGCACTACTTGCGTGCATGTGAAGTACCGGAATCCAACTCCAGCGCCACGAGACTTTCAGGTAGAGGGGCAAACTCGATATCGAAACGCTTTTTGCGAAGATCTGCGTACTGGAGCGCGCTGTCCAGGCGAATGCGCCGAACGCCTCCGGACATGGGGTGAGTCTTGTTAAAGGCCTGCACGCGGTAATAGAGGTGACCCAGAACTTCATGTGGGGAATACCGGTTGCGCTTCAGGCTCCGCCACAGATGGCCGCCATTGTAGAAGCGCTTGTAACACACGAACAAGAGCTCCCGCAGTTTGTCGGCACTCAGATTCGGGTGCCGCCAGGTCGGACATGTACCATCGAATCGGTCGAGGTTTTCCTCCGTGATCAGCCCCCGTGCCAAAAAGTCATCGTACTGATCGGTTCCCGGGATCGGCGTGAGGATATAAAAGGATGCGACATCCGGATCAAGATCCTGCAGCGTTCCGAGATGTTCGCGGATGGATGCTTCCGTATCTTCCGGAAAGCCGATGATGTTGGAGAAGTGTGTTCCAATTCCATGCTGGCGACACAACCGGACGATCTCTCCGTACACTTTCGGGTGGTTCTGCGATTTCCTTGCCGCCAACAGCGTCTTGCGGCTGAAGGACTCGACCCCGACGAACATCTGGAAACAGCCGGCTCTACCGAGCAGCTCGATCAAGTCTGCCTGTCTGCCGATCTGCGTGTCGCACTGGACAAAGAATGGGATCTTCAGATCCTCCTCAATCATGGCCTGCAGCAATGCCACCGCGTCGGGGTATTTGTTGAAATTGTCGGAGGTGAACATGATCCACTGGACCCCGGCGATCTTGGCGGCCCTGAGGCTGGCCAGCGTCACATCGATGCTCTGGGATCGAATTTGCTGCCCCGCGATTTTGATGACCGAGCAGAAATTGCAGGTGAACGGACATCCACGCGCGGGATAAATCCCCAGCATGGGAAACACGTAACGCTGGAGATCGCGCCGATTGGGCGGCACCAGCACAGGCGCATCAAGCTTCGCCTGCCACCGCTGGTCGCTTCCGTAAACGGGCCGCAGTTCTCCGCGCAGCGCGTCGCTCAGAATAGCCGACCAGATCGTTTCCGCTTCGGCGAGAGCGAAACTCAATCCCTTTCCGTGAAACGCGGACGTATCGCACGTCATCGGATGAGGACCGCCAATCACACAGTGTTCCACTCCGCGGTTCAGAGCATAGGCCGCCAGGTCGAGGCTCCGCTGAAACTGATGGGATTGAACACCGACGAGCGCGAGCAGCGTCGGCGTTTCGCTTTTCTGCAACAGCCCAAGATATTCAAGGTCCGTCTGAACATATTCGTCGATCGAGCGAACTTCGATGGACTCGCCACCAATGTCCGGAGGAGTCATGCTCGCGAGATACGGCACCGTGCTGTTGGGCATGAATCCGCGCCGGAATCGTTCGACGTC
>Ga0134121_10003142_pt1 | contig 13901 bp, 15 predicted proteins | sample KB301_FD_96463 | JGI IMG/M metagenome (GOLD analysis project Ga0134121, IMG submission 96463) | Terrestrial soil microbial communities without Nitrogen fertilizer from Kellogg Biological Station, Michigan, USA - KB3-0-1 | ecosystem: Environmental > Terrestrial > Soil > Unclassified ...
CCTGTCCTACGGCGTCGCGGCGCGTCTCCGCTGGGTCACCGTCCCGGCCTGGATGTTGAACCTGTTCACCAAGAAGAACGTCCCGCTGTCGTCGCGGGGCACGGGCATCGAGTTCTTCCGGCGCAAGTCCAACTTCGATCTCATCGCGTCGCTCAGCTACCAGAACATGTCGCCGCCCGACGGCAACTGGCTGGGCAAGGGACACCGGGCCGCCGACGAGACCGATTACGTGCATTTCGACGGCCTGGCGATGTGGGGCGTGGACGTCTCATTCGTGTGGCACTCGATGTTCAACGAATGGTTCGGCATGCACTACGGCGCGGGCATCGGCGTCGGCATCATCCCCGGCGAGATCCTCCGCATCAGCAACTCGGGGTGCACCGATCAAAATGCGGGCGACATCAACCAGTGCCACCCGGTGGGCGTCACGCCGAACGGGTCGGACACGCTGCCGCTCCCCCCGAATTTGACGACGCCCCGGACGACCGTCGAGGACTCGCCGAACAACCCGCACCAGTTCGTCGACCAGAACAAGCCGCCGGTGCTCCCGATCGTGAACATCCTGGTCGGAATCGACTTCCGCCTGCCGCAGGTGCGCGGCTGGGAAGCCAAGATCGAGGGCGGCTTCTACAACGCCTTCTTCCTGGGCGGCGGCGTCGGCTACACGTTTTAGGCAACTCTCGTTCGGGGTCGTCTACGGGCCGTCGTCGGGGCGGTTGCCGTCGGCGATGTCGCGAATGTAGCGGGCGAAGTCCCGTTCGATGCGCGGCAGCAGGAGCACGAGCTTCGCCTGCTGCACGGGCGTCAGCACCTTGCGCACGTCCCGGATGCGTTCGTCGCGCGACGCCTGGCGCTTGGCGCGGTTGGCGAGCATCTTGTTGATCGCCGCCGTCAGCTTGGCGTTGTCCGGTTGCGGCGCCGCGAGCAGACCGCGGATCTCCTCCGCGATCTGACGCCGCTCGGCCGCGAAGGCCAGCTCCTGCTCGTCGTATTTGGCGAGGACCGGGAACAGCTTGGCGGACGTGCTCTCGTCGAGCTTCAGCTCCTCGACGATCCGCCAGGCGCGCAGCGCGCGCATCCGTTCCACCACCTCCTTGCGCAGCTGATCGGGCGACCGCTTGTCCGCCGCCGCGGCAGGCGCGGCCGCCGACGGCGGCGGCGCTCGTCGCGGCCCCTCCGCCCACGCGGCGCCCGATCCGACGACCGCGGCAAGGCCAGCGGCCAGCAGCCCCGCGATTCGCGCCGTCACAGCGCCGCTCCGGCGAGCGAGCGTTCGATCCGCTGCAGCGTCGGGCCGTCCATCTCCGCCAGCTCGTCGTTGGCCAGCCCGTCGTCGTCGAACGCCGGGTCCGAATCCTGCGCGTCGCTCGCGGCGATCGCGGTGACGTGCGACGGCGACCGCGTGCGCAACCGGTCGAGCAGACGGCGCAACGCCGGTTCGTCCAGATCGGCGACGTCGACCACAGAGTCGGCCGCCTCGTCGTCCGCGCCGGTCAGGGCCGTCGCGACCGCCGGAGCCGGGACGGCGCCCGTCGGCCCGACCGGCGCGCGGCCGGCGAGCAGCAGCGCCGCCGCCGCAGCCGCCGCGGCCGTCACGAAAAAAGCGATCCGCGTCGACCGGCGACGCGCGGGCGAGCGGGTGCCGGCCAGCGCCGCCGCCGCGGCGTCGGTCGTCCGCGCCGCCAGATCGTCCCAGAAGCGATCGGAGACCGGGAGGGCCGGCGCGCCGGCGCGCAGCGCGGCCGCGACGCGCGGCGCGTCCCGCAGCTCGGCGAGCGTGCGGAAGCAGGTCATGCACGAGCCGACGTGAGCGGCGAGCGCCGGGTCCGTCATGACGTCGCCACCCAATGTCGAATCGACCGCTCGTTCCCACACCTGCCGGCAGACCGGCGCCATCTCGTCGATCTTCATTTGAGCTTCCCGCGGTGAGCGCCACCGCCGTCGGCGGGCGCCATCGTCGCACGCAACTTGCGAACGGCGTAGTGGAAGTTCACCTTCGCCGCCCCCTCGCTGATCCCCAGCACCTCGCCGATGTCGCGGAACGGCAGATCTTCGTAGATGCGCAGCTCCAGCGTCATCCGCTGCTTGGTCGGCAGCGTCGCCACCGCCCCGCGCAGGGCTTGTGCCGTCTCCGCGGCCTCCAGTCTATCCAACGCTGCGGAAGCGGACATCCCCCGCTCGTCGCCGGTCCCCGCCTCGATCTCGCCGTCATCGGCGACGAAGCGCGCGTGATCGCGGATGTGGTTCAACGCGAGGTGCGCGCCGATGCGCAGGATCCAGGAGCGAAACACGCCCGCGTCGCGCAGCTCCGCCAGCTTTCCCATCGCGCGCACGAACGATCGCTGGACCAGATCCGCCGCCTCGTCGGCGTCGCGCACGTACCGCAGGCAAAGCGCGAACAGCGCCCGCTGATGGCGCCGAACCAGCCGATCGAGCGCGGCGCGATCCCCGCGCTGCGCCCGCCTGACCAGCTCCTCGTCAGGCGTCTCCTCGGCCTCCGCCATGCGTACCAGAAAGAGTCTCGGGGCCGTCTCGGTCGAAGTCGCCATGCAGCAAACCCGACGGAGTAGACCCGCCCGACCCGGGGGCGGTTAGGCCGGGCCGCCCGCCTTGGTGTCCCGCGTGGAGAGGTTGTCCTCCAGGCTCTCCACCGTCGAACGCAGGGCGGACACCTCCTCCTGCGTCGCCAGCCCGAACAGACCGGCCGCGAAACGGCTGGCGCGGTCCAGCTCCGCCTTGATCGTTCCGCCCAGGCCGACCGCCTTCATGGCGACGTTCATGACGCGCGGATCGCCCATGACGCGGGACACCCGCGGATCGCTCATCAGCCGCATCGCCCGCCCGAGCACCGCGTCTTTCACCGAGTCGAGCATCGACATCTTTCGTTTGTGCCACGCACGCACGCTTGCGTCAACGCAGGCCGCGCGCCATGCTTCGCGAGTGCTTGCGCGAGAGGTGGTCCGCAGGTCACCGTTCTCCACGATCGTCGCCGGCACTTTCCTGTCCGGGTGGCTGCTCGGCCTGGCGGTCGTGCTCAAGCTGTGGCACCTCGCCCACGCGCCCCGGTGGATGCTGGTCAGCGGTGTCGGCTACGTGTCGCTGATGCTGCCGCCGGCCATCGCCGGCTTCGCGCTGGCCTGGTGCGCCGGCCGCCTGGCGGCCCGGGGCTGGGGACGGCCGTCGCTGGGCCTCGCGGGCGCGGGCGTCGTCGGCCTGGTTGTCGGCCTGCTCGTGGTCTGAACGACGCGCGCGCCGCCCGCCGTGCGGGCCGCGCGCGGCGGTGGTACAAATCGCCGATGATCGACGGCGGGCGGCTCAAGCAACGGATCGCGGACCTGGCGCCAGCCTTCGAGGAACGCCTCGCGGCGCTGTGCGGGATTCCCAGCGTCAGCATGGAGAGCGGCCGCCGCGCCGAGGTCGCCGCGTGCGCGAAGCTGGGCGCCGACATGCTGCGGGAGGCGGGCGCGCAGGTCGACACCATCGCCACCGACGGCTTTCCGATCGTGCTCGGCCGTTTCTTCCAGGATGCGTCGTTCCCGACGGTGACCGTCTACAACCACCTGGACGTGCAGCCCGCCGACGGCGAGGGCTGGCGGACGCCGCCGTTCAAGCTGACGCGCGACGCGGCCGCGGCGTCCGGGCCGACACGGTGGTTCGCGCGCGGCGCCACCGACGACAAGGGGCCGGCGCTGACGGCGCTCTACGGCGCGCGGCTGGCGATCGAAAACGGCGTGCGCGCGAACATCCAGTTCCTGTGGGAGCTGGAGGAAGAGATCGGCAGCCCACATTTCGCGGCCGGCCTGGCCGCCGCGGTCGCGGGCGATGCGGCCACCGGACGCGCGCCGTTCGCGACAGATTCGGTGGTCGTCTCCGACACGATCTGGATCGCCGCCGGCCAGCCGTCGATCTCGTACGGCCTGCGCGGCCTGATGGGATTCACGGTCGCGCTCGAGACCGGCGCCAAGGACGTCCACTCGGGAACCACCGGCGGCCTCGCGCGCAATCCGATCGGCGAGCTCGCCGCGCTGATCGCCGAGTGCTACGACGCGCGCACCGGGAAGGTGAAGATCCCCGGGTTTTACGACGACGTGCGCAAGCTGTCGGCCGCCGAGCGCAAGGCGTTCGCGCGCGCGCGCTTCTCGCGCAAGCGGTTCGCGGCCGCGCACGAGCTCGGATCGCTGCGCGGAATCAAGGACGACGTCGGGGGCCTGATCGCGCTCACCGCGGCGCCGACGCTGGAGGTGCACGGCATCGTCGGCGGCTATTCGGGCCCCGGCATCAAGACCATCGTTCCCCACCGCGCCGAGGCCAAGCTGTCGACGCGCCTGGTCCCCGACCAGAAGCCGGCGAAGGTCTTCAAGCTGATCCAGCGCTTCATCAAGTCACGCCTGCCCGACGCCGAGGTCATGCACGAGGCGTCGCTGGATCCGTACCTGGCGCCGATGGACGGCGGCATGAACGACGCCGCGGCGGCGGCCGTGCGCGCCACCTTCGGCAAGCAGCCGGCATTCGTGCGCGAGGGCGGGTCGATCGGCGCGGTGCTGACGATGCGCAAGACGCTGGACGCGCCGGTCACGTTCCTGGGGCTCTCCCTGCCCGAGCACGGCTACCACGCCATCAACGAGAACTACGACTGGGGTCAGGCGAGCGGCGGCATGGAGCTTTTCTGCCGCTATTTCAGTGAGATTGCCTCCCGACCCCGACACGGTTGAATCCCCCGTGATGCGCGCTACGCTTCGGCCATGAGCGACGCAGCGCCTCCGCCCCCGTCTCGTAGCACCGCTCTCAAGATCGTCCTTTCGGTGGTCGCCATCGGCGGCGCGCTGGTGCTGTTCCTGACGGCATCCATCAGCAAGGGCGCCGAGTACTACAAGCACGTCGACGAGGTGATGACCAACATCGACGGCTGGCGCGGCAAGCGGCTGCAGGTCCACGGCAACGTCGTCGACGGATCGATCGAGCAGGCGAAGGGGACGCTGCTCTACCGCTTCAAGATCGAGAGCCGCCCGCCGCGGCCGCCCGCGGTGATTACCGCGACGTACACGGGCCTGGTTCCCGATACGTTCAAGAGCGGAGCCGAGGTCGTCGCCAAGGGATCGCTCACCGCGGACAACCAGCTGGACGTCGTTCCCGACGGGATCATGGCGAAGTGCCCGTCGAAGTACGACGCGGACAAAGAGAAGAAGCAGCAGGCGAAGCCCGGCGACGTCGCGCAGAAGCTCTAGCCGCCCCCGCGCGAAGCGCGGGATCGCGGCTACCTGAAAAAACAGTAGTCGCACACCGCGCCTGCGGCGCGGAGCGACTAGGTGTAGCGCAGCCCCTCGACGGGGTTGAGGCGGCTCGCGCGCCGCGCGGGGTAGAGCGTCGCCAGATACGAGATCAGGATCGTCGCCGTCGCGACGCCGATGATCTCCTCGGGACGGATCTGCACGGGTAGCTCGCCGATCAGGTAGACGTGCGGATCCAGCGCGTAGCCATAGAGGCGCGCCAGCAGGCAGAACAGGAGGCCGTACCCGATGCCCAGGGCGGTGCCGACCATGCCGACGGTCGTTCCGCCGATCAGGAAGATTCGCGCGACCATGCTGTCCGGCGCGCCCATCGACTGGAGGATCGCGATCTCGCGGACCTTGGAGAGCACGATCATCGTCAGCGACGCGACGATGTTGAACGCGGCGACGACGACGATCATCACCAGGATGAGGGCGATGAACACCTTCTGGATCAGCAGCGCGCGGAACAGGTTGCCGTTCAGCTCTTTCCAGTCCACCAGGTGATGCGGGCTGCCGAGCCTCTTCTGCACCTCGTGGCTCGCCGTCAGCGCCATCATCGGGTCGGAGAAGCGCAGCTCGACGCCCGACACCAGCCGGCGCACGTTCGCGAGGCGCTGTGCGTCCGAGATGCTCACGTACGCGAGCCGCGTGTCGTATTCGTTGAAGCCCATGCGAAAGATGCCGGTCACCTTGAACAGGTACGACGCCGGCATGTCGGCCGCGCCCGAGCTGAACGGCACCATGATCGGGATGCAGTCACCCATGCCCACGCGCAGCTTGCGCGCCAGCTCCGCGCCGATGGCGATGCGCCCGACGTCCGCCGTGGTCTTCGCGGGCGTCGTCCCGGGCAGGACGCAGCTGGCCGGCTTGGCCAGGTCCTCGACCGCCCCCTGTTGCAGTGAATGGCGCAGGTCGTCCGCGCCCGTCTGCAGGTCGATGCCTTTCAGGTTCGCGCCCACGCGCCCGATCATCACCTCGCCCGCCGAGAACAAGAACGGCGCCATCCTCACGACGCCCGGCATGTCCTTGAGGCGCTTCTGGATGTCGTTCATCTCCTCGAAGTCCGCGTCGCCGTAGGCCTGGACGATCAGGTGCGCGTTCAGGGCCAGCACCTTGTCCTGGAATTCGCGCTCGAAGCCGCTCGTCACGCCGAACACGACGACCAGCGACGCCACGCCGTAGACCACACCCACCGTCGACACCGTCGTGAACACGGAGAACACGCGCAGCAGGAACGACCACATCGCGACCTGCGCGCCCGTCAGGACGCCCGAGACGCCGGCGGTCTGGAGGCCGCGCGCCAAGCCGGCGATTTGGGACCCGCGCGCGTTGAGGTGGTGCCCCACCGCGAACAGGACCCCGCTCGCGACCATCAGGGCCAGACCGGCGGCGAGGCCGATTATTGCCCCCCGGTCGCGCCGGCGCCGGTGCAGGTATCGGAAGCCGACCAGACGTTCGAGCCCCAGTTTCAGCAGTTCGGTCAGGATCCAGGTCAGCGCGAGCCCGACGACAATCGCCAGCAAAGTCCAGCGCGTGCCGCCGGAAAGCTTCGTCGGGGGCACGAAACGCGCGATCAGCGTGAGCGTGGCGATCGCCACCGAAATGATGCCCCGCAGTGCGATCATGGCGACGGAGCTGCGACCGGCCAGAGGCATGGCGCCAGGCAAGCTAGCAGCTTCCTTGACACCCTTCGACGCCAAACCGTACCGTACACGGCAATGGCCTTCCCAAGGGCGCGGCGCCTACCCCTCCTCCTCTGCGCCGCCGCTTTCGGAGCGCTCGTCGGCGGAGGCCGCGCGCACGCGGGCAAGAACGATCTCCGTCTGCTCAATCTGTGTCCTCAGGATCCGAACACGCTCGAGTGCGGCTGGGTTCAGCGCGATCCGGCGACGGGGCGCGTGATCGGCACGACGCCCGACGCTGACGGACAGACGCGCTTCCGCAGCATGATGTCCGAGCTGGGCTTCGCGATCGCGCCGCGCCTCATGACCCCGGCCGACACGCTGGGGTTCGCCGGCTTCCAGTTCTCCGCCGAGATGGGCGTCACCACGATCAACCCTGAACGTCGGATCGGCGCGCCGCCCAACGACCGCGCGTACTGGGACGGCATCCAGGGCGTGTCGCCGAACAATCCGCTGGCCGCGCGCCCGCCCTCGCACCTCACCACCATCGGTGGTTACGTGCGCAAGGGGCTCTGGATTCCGCTGCCGGCGTTCGAGTTCGGCGCCGGCGCGCTGAGCATCCTGGACTCGCATATGTACGTCCTGCAGGGCTACGCGAAGCTCGCGCTGCAGGAAGGTTTCCACGGCTGGTGGCTGCCGTCGCTGGCCGTGCGCGCATCCGGATCGCAGCTGCTCGGCACCTCGGAGGTCGACCTGACCGTCTACGGTATCGACATCCTGGCGTCGAAGGCGTTCGACATCGGCGGCACCGCGCGCATCGAACCAATCGTCGGCTGGAGCATGCTGTTCATCAGCGCGCGCAGCGGCGTCATCGACGCCACCCCGAACTGCGACGCGTTCGGATCACCGGGCGGCCCGGCGCCGAACCCGCAGTGTGCCGCCTCGCAGACGCCAGGCCCGGACTTCGGGAATGACCTCAACGCGAACTTCACGTTCCCGAAGCAGGACATCATCACGCGCCAGCGTTTCTTCGCTGGCTTCAAGCTGAAGCTGTCGGTGCTGTTCGTGGTCTCCCAGGCCGAGCTCGCACGCGCGGGGACCAGCCGTGACTCGTCGTCGATCGCGGGCGCGGCTGACCGCAGGGGAACTCAGCAGACGTACTCGTTGGCCGCCGGCTTCGATTTTTGACGTCAGGCGGCGGCAGGCGCCTCGGCGCTTAACGTCAAGCGCCAGCGCCCAGCGTCAGGCGGCCGCGCCGCCGACGCCGCCCGAGCCAGCCGAGCCGGCGGGCGCTGACGGGGTCCCGGCGGACGGCGCCGCGGACGAGGGCGTCGCGGCGGGCATCCCGCCCTGGATGATCTTGCGCAGTCCCGCCACGGACAGCCGGGGCGCCTTCTTCTCCTCTTCGAAGATGATCTGCGCCAGCGTGGCCGTGGTCAGGTCGGCGCGGGTCGTGTTCTCGACGACCCGCACATCGTCGCCCGCCCGCACCATGGCAGCGATGTGATCCAGCGTCACGTACCGACTGTCACGAGTGTCGTAGAGCTTTCGGTTCGCATACCGCTTGATGGTGCGTGCTGTGGTCATTGTCTTAGGGTGTCATAAACAAAAAAAAGGGTCAATCGTGTAATACAACCAACGTATAAAGGCATCCCTGAAATGCCCAAACAATACGATGGCTTACACGCGTGGCGTCAGAACGTGCGGACGGATCGGTACGGGCAGGGCCCGGACGGGCGGTGCGTTACTTCTGCGCTTTCGACGACTCGTCGTCGTCGATCTCGCCCTTTTTGTCCTTCGCTCCGGGCGAGACGTCGATCTCGTTCGCTGAGTTGACGGCGCGCTTGAAGTTCTTGATCGCCTTCCCGAGACCGTCGCCGAGTTGCGGCAGCTTCGTCGCGCCGAACACGACGACGACGATGACGAGGATGAGAACGAGTTCGCCGAACCCCATTCCGAAGGGCATGTCAGCTCCTTGAAAAGCTGGGGCAGCTATAGCACCCCGGCGGGCGCAACGCTCGGATAATTTTGGATAGAGTGCGATCGATCCGATACGATCGCCCGGCTTGAAGGGCACGAGGAAGCAGCAGCAGGAATGAGCGCGAAACGGTCCAGATCGGTGAGCCGATTCGTTGCGCTCGTGGTTGCCGCCAGCGTCGCGGCGCCCGCTTTGGGTGCGGTCGCCGCCAGCCCGAGCAAGCCGCGGTCACCGGCGGCTCCCGCGAGCCCGCCCGGTGAGGAGAGCCTCTCGGAACGGCGCGCCGTGCGCGGCGTCCCCGTGGACGACGTCTCGACGCCCGAGGCGCCCGAGCTGCGCGAGCTCCGCCGCTTCGAGGAGCAGGCCTTCCCGCGGGCGAACGCGCCGCGGCCCGTCGGCGGCGATTCCGCGCTTCCTGCGCCCGCGCTGCCGGGAAGCTGGGGCGGCAGCGGCGACGTGCCGCCCGAGCTGCGCTCGCCGGCGCCCGCGGCCGGCAGCGCGGCGACGACGCCGCCCGATTCCGACTGGCTGCGCGCGCTGAAGCTGCCCGACTTTCCCGTGCGCTGGGACGCGCAGGTGCTGCGCTACCTCGACTATTTCAAGAACGATCCCAAGGGACGCGCGGTCATGTCGAACTGGCTGCGCCGCGCCGGACGTTACCGCGATCTGTTCGACAAGGTGCTCGCGCGCCACGGACTGCCGCGCGACCTCTTCTACCTCGCGATGATCGAGAGCGGCTTCGAGAGCTCGGCCAAATCGCGGGTGGGCGCGGGCGGGGTGTGGCAGTTCATGCCGGGCGCCGCGCGCGCTTACGGCCTGGAGGTCAGCTACTGGATCGACGGACGCCGCGATCCGGAGCGCGCGGCGGACGCGGCCGCCCGCTACCTCAAGGATCTCTACGTCCGCTTCGGTTCCTGGTACCTCGTGTTCGCCGCGTACAACGCCGGGTACGGCGCGGTGCTGCGCTCGATCACCAACTACAACACCAACGACTACTGGGAGCTGGTCAAGCACGAGTCCGGCCTGCCCTGGGAGTCGAGCCTCTACGTGCCGAAGATCCTCGCGGCCGCGATCGTCGGCCGCAACCTGGCCGCCTTCGGCTTCGCGGAGGTCGCCTGCGATCCGCCGTTCGCTTACGACGAGGTGGAGGTCGCCGCCGGGACGACGCTGGCTTCGGTGGCGCGCGCGTGCGGGGCGAAGACCGAGGTGGTCGAGGCGCTCAACCCGCAGCTGCTGCGCAGCCGGACGCCGCCCGAGCGCGGGACGACGCGCGTGCGCGTGCCGGTGGGCGCCGGCGCCGCGTACGCCTCCAACATCGACAAGGCGCGGTCGAACGAGAAGCTGGACACGGTGCTGCTCCGCTTCGGCGAGACGCTGGACGACGTCGCGCGGACGCGCGGCGTGGCGGTGCGCGAGCTGCGCCGGCTGAACGGCGTCAAGGACTCGGCCGAGCTGCGCGCCGGGACCGCGATCGTGGTGCCGAAGGCCAGAGGTGAGAAAGCCGAGAAGGCCGAGAAGGCCGAGAAGAGCGACAAGGGCAAGGACGACGACGGCGCGCGCGAGGCGGCGGGTAAGCCGGCGGCGGGCCCCGACGACGACACTGTGCTGGTCGCCGTCCCCGACCGTTCGTTCAACTACGATGGGCGCGAGCGCGTCTTCTACCGGGCGCGCGACGGGGACAGCCTCGACGAGATCGCCGATGCGTTCGGCGTGCGCAGCGACGAGCTGTGCGAATGGAACAACGTCGACCCGGGCGCGAAGCTACACCCGCGCATGGTGCTGCAGATCTTCGTGCGCAAGGATTTCGATCCGGCGGGCGTGATGCTGCTGGATCCGGGCAAGGTCCGCGTCGTCACGCTGGGGTCGGAGGAGTTTCTCGAGCTCGAAACGGCGCGCCGCGGGAAGAAGCGGCTCTACTATACGGCGAAGGCGGGCGACTCGCTGGCGAAGCTCGGACGCCGGTACGGCCTGACGCCGGGCGATCTGGCGCGCATCAACCGGTTTTCTTACAACACCGAGCTGCACGAGGGAGACCGTATCGTCGTGTACTCGCCGACGGGCGACGCGCCCCACGAGCACACGATGGGGATGACGCCGGGCAAGAAGCGGCCGGAGCGCGCCGCGCCGCCGACGCCGGCCCGGGCGCCCGATCCCGCGGCCAAGAAGAAGTCGGCCGCGACCGTCGCGAAGGTCGACAGCAAGCCGGCGGCGAAGCCGGTCAAGGCGGTGGCCAGCGAGAAGACGGCCAACAAGGCCGCCGACAAGCCCGGCGCCAAGAAGAAGTAGAGACGCGATCATGGCGCGGGCGCGCATCCCGCCCGAATCCGTCGGGCAGCGAATCGATCACGTCGTCGCGGCCGCGATTCCCGGGCTCTCCGTCGCCGCCGCGCGCCGGCTGCTGCAGGCCGGCGCGGTGCGCCTCGAGGGACGCAAGCCGCGCAAGGGCGCAAAGATCGAAGCACGCGAGGCGGATGCGACGATCGAGATCGACGACGCCGCGCTGGCCGGCGCGCGCGGCGAGGGGGCGCGGCTCCCGGTCGCTCCCGACGCGGGGCTCGCGGTGGAGGTGCTGCACGCCGACGACGCGCTGGTCGCGATCGCGAAGCCGGCCGGGATGCCGTCGCATCCGCTGGCGGGCGGCGAGCGCGGGACCGCCGCCAACGCCATCGTCGCGCGCTTCCCGGAGTGCGCCGGTGCGTCGCCCGATCCGCGCGAGGGGGGCCTCGTGCACCGCCTCGACACCGGCACGAGCGGCGTGCTGATAGCCGCGCGCAGCGCCGAGGTCTGGCCCGCGCTGCGGGCCGCCCTGACGGCCGATAGCTGCGAGAAGACGTACCTCGCCGAGGTGGCTGGCGCGCCGGCGGGCGCCGGCGTCGAGACCACGCCGATCGGCCGCGTCGGGCGGCGTGGCGGCCGCGTCCGGGTCGGCGGCGGGCGGCAACCGCAGGCCGCGGAGACGGCGTGGGAGGTGATCGAGCCGCGCGAGGGGACGGCGCTGTTGCGGGTGCGGCTTTCGGCCGGGCGGCCGCACCAGGTGCGCGCGCATCTGGCGGCGGCGGGGATGCCGATCGTCGGGGATCGGCGGTATGGCGTCGAGCACGAGCACGAGCACGTTGACGAGCACGAGGACGAGCACGATCAGAGAGAGCGGTTACGGCTTCATGCACTTTCGGTCCGGTTCCAGCATCCGGTTTCCGGTGAGACGATTTTGATTGAAGCGCCGCCGCCCGATTGGGCAATGATTCGCGCGTGAAGAGCGCGATCGTCCTGCAGCACACGCCGACCGAGGGGCCCGAGCGCGTCGCCACTTTGCTCGCCGAGCGCGGGATCCGTTTCGAGACGCTGGCGCTCCACGCCGGCGAGCCCGTTCCCGACGAGATCGGCCGCGATCGGCTCCTGATCGTCATGGGCGGCCCGATGGGGGTCGGCGACGTGGGCAACCCGCAGTTTCCGTTCCTCGCGCCGGAGATCACGCTGCTGCGCCGGCTGATCGCGCGCGACGCGCCCATCCTCGGTATCTGCCTCGGGTCGCAGCTGCTGGCGGCGGCCGCCGGCGCGCGCGTCTACCCGAACACCCGCCCGGGACCGGACGGAAAACCGGTCGCCGCGCGCGAGGTCGGCTGGGGCACGGTCGACCTGCACAACGTCGTGGAGCCCGCGCTCGCCGGCCTGCCCGCTCAGCCGCCGGTTCTCCACTGGCACGGCGACACCTACGATCTGCCGGCCGGCGCCGTGCACCTCGCGTCGACGCCGGTCTGCCGCAACCAGGCCTTCCGGCTGGGCACGCGGGCGTTCGGCCTGCAGTTCCACGTCGAGCTCGAACGCGAGACCGTCGCCACCTGGGTGCGCGAGGACGCCGACTACGTGCGCGACGCGCTCGGGCCGGAGGGCGGCGCGCGCATCCTCGCCGACACCGATCGCCACTACGCAGCGGCGCGCCCGATCTGGGATCGCCTGCTCGGCAACATCCTGTCGGCCATGCAATAGTAGGCGCACCGTGGCGGCTCCCAGCACCTTCAAGATCGGCCTCGTGCAGATGCGCTGCTCGACCGATCCCGACGACAACCTGAAACGCGCGCGCGCGCGCATCGTCGAGGCGGCCGGGCGCGGCGCGGCCCTGGTCTGCCTGCCGGAGCTGTTCCGCAGCCGGTACTTCTGCCAGACCGAGGACCACGCCAACTTCGATCTGGCCGAGCCGATCCCGGGACCGACGACCGAGGCGCTGTGCGAGACCGCGCGCGACAAACGCGTCGTCGTCATCGCCTCGCTGTTCGAGCGGCGCGCCGCCGGCGTCTACCACAACACCGCCGTGGTCATCGATGCGGACGGCAAGCTGCTCGGCAGCTACCGCAAGATGCACATACCGGACGATCCGCTCTACTACGAGAAGTTCTACTTCACGCCCGGCGATCTCGGGTTCCGCGCGTTCGACACCGCCTGCGGCCGCGTCGGCACGCTGGTCTGCTGGGATCAGTGGTACCCGGAGGGCGCGCGGCTGACGGCGCTCGCCGGCGCGGACGTGCTCTTCTACCCGACCGCGATCGGGTGGCACCCGTCGGAGAAGGCGGAGTTCGGCGCCGGCCAGGCCGCCGCCTGGCAGACCATTCAGCGCGCGCACGCGATCGCCAACGGCGTCTACGTCGCGGCCGTCAACCGCGTCGGGCACGAGAAATCGCCCGGCGGCGAGGGCGACGGCCTCGAGTTCTGGGGCGGCAGCTTCGTCGCCGATCCGTTCGGCGCCGTCGTCGCCGAGGCCTCGCGCACCGAGGAGGAGACGCTGATCGTCACCTGCGATCGCCGTCATCAGGAGACGGTCCGCCGCAACTGGCCGTTCCTGCGCGACCGCCGCATCGACGCCTACGGCGCGATCACCCGCCGCTTCATCGACGAATGAAGCGCGCCCGCGCTCGCGCTGGAAAGCCCGCGGCGAAGGCGCCCGATCCGCCGCCGGCTGCGCTCGGGTTCCGCATGCCGGCCGAGTGGGAGCCGCACGCCGGCACCTGGATCGCCTGGCCGCACGAGGCGAGCGAC
>Ga0134121_10003144_pt1 | contig 13899 bp, 13 predicted proteins | sample KB301_FD_96463 | JGI IMG/M metagenome (GOLD analysis project Ga0134121, IMG submission 96463) | Terrestrial soil microbial communities without Nitrogen fertilizer from Kellogg Biological Station, Michigan, USA - KB3-0-1 | ecosystem: Environmental > Terrestrial > Soil > Unclassified ...
CAGGATTGTAGACCTGAAAGGAGCGATTATGAATCCAAACAAAGCATTGTGGGAAAAAGGCGACTTTACCGAGATTGCCGGATTGATGCGGGAATCTGGAGAAGCTGTCGTTCAGTCTCTCGGAATCACGCCATCACTCCGAATCCTGGACCTCGGTTGCGGAGATGGAACGACGGCACTTCCCCTGGCCCGACTGGGGGCTGAAGTGGTCGGAATCGACATTGCCCGAAATCTCGTCGATGCCGGAAACAAACGGGCCGCAGCGGAGGGTCTCCACCGGCTATCATTTCGCGAGGGCGATGCATGCGACCTGGAAGGCGTCGGCGATGATTCCTTTGATTTGACCCTTTCGGTTTTTGGCGCCATGTTTGCGCCCAGGCCGTTCGATGCAGCCAGAGAGATGGTGCGGGTTACCAAGCCCGGCGGCCGGATTGTAATGGGAAACTGGATACCGAACGACCCGACGTCATTCGTATCCCAGTTGCTGAAGATCAGCTCATCGTTTATGCCTCCACCGCCGGAAGGCTTCATCAGTCCGATGACGTGGGGCGTCGATACTCACATTGAAGAACGTTTTGGTCAGGCTGGTATATCGAAGGAAAAGATTTCCATGGTCCGGGACACCTACCACTTCATCTCGCCGGACAAAAGTCCGGCTCATATTATTGAAGCATTCCGGCGATACTATGGGCCGACGATCAACGCGTTTGAGGCTGCTGAATTGAACGGCAGAACGGCGGAGTTGCACAGCCAACTCCTGGAACTAGCGACAGCACAGAACAAGAGCAAGAACGGGAGCACCGCCATACCAGCTACATTTCTCCGTGTGACGGTTACCCTTTAAAGGAGCGAATATGAACAACAGATCGGAGTCCCTCGCCGCCCGTCTCGAGGCCGGCGCATCCGCCTTGGCGGCATTTGCCGCCACACTTTCCGATAGCGATTGGCAGACCCGCGTTCCCGGCGATGGACGGAAGATCGGCGTCGTGGTGCACCACGTTGCCAGCGTGTATCCGATCGAACTTCAGCTGGCCCATTTGCTGGCTTCCGGGCAGCCTATCGCCGGCGTCACCTGGGACGTGGTCCACACGATGAACGCCGGCCATGCCAAGGAGAATGACGGCATCACCAAAGAAGCCGCTCTCGCCTTGCTGGCAAGAAACAGCGCCGCCGCCGCGGCGGATATACGGTCCATCAGCGATGCAGAACTGGATCGCGCCGCGCCCGTGTCGCTCAACAGCGATGCCCCGCTCACATGCCAGTTCATGCTCGAGGATCATGCGGTGCGTCACAGTTATCATCACCTTGCCAAGATCAAAGCAGCACTCGGCCGATAGCGCGTGGTGATGCCCTGTTCGGAAAAACAATTCCGGACAGGTGAGTGTCAGCGAAGCGAGGACCTTACAATATGATTTATTTCATTGCTACCTTCGTTGGCTTGTTCGCAACTGTGGTTGCTCTGCTGTTCCTGGCCAGGAGAGCGGCAAACAGATACCGCAGCACCGGCGCCGTCGAAGTCGGAATCAATGTTTTATCCCCCTTACCAATCGCTGTGGCGATAGCCGCCTTTGCTCTCGGGTTCTACCTGGTGATTCAGGTGATGTCGTCATGAGCAAGTCCGGCGCTCCCACTGTAGGCGCGGTCTATGACCGCGCACGGTCCTGAATGAGAAGTCGTGCGCGGGCATAGGCCGCGCCTACAGTAGGTAATCCGCGGTTAGTCAGTATCGAACGTCGCAACCGCCGGAGGTTCGCGGCCGGAACTTCATCAGGCGACAAGGTGAATTCAATTCTGGACTGTGTTACGGGACGATGCCGCTCGATCGGTTCACCGAAGTACCGGCGCCAACCATCCCAGCCGGAGACAGATTGTTGTCCTGGCAGATGTATTCAAACAATTCCCCACCCGCGGTCCAGCGCAGCATGAATCCGCCGGTCCATACGGCGGTGTAAGCCCCCGGATCGTCGATGGTCACCTCGTACTTCAAGGTATTCATATCCATCCGGGTAAAGCGTTCGATCAGGTGCAGCTGGCTTGTGGTTGGCGTGCCTTCACGATCGATCCAGGCTTTTTCCGTATATCCAATGGTGTCGACCACCAGGCTTTCGCCATCCCATTTCCCAATCGAGTGACCGTAATACGTCGGATTGAGATTCTTTGGGTGCTCGCGGCCATCCATATAGATGGTGCGGAAGGTGTGCGGTCCGCCGATATCGAAGATGTATATGCGCTGCATCTCCGGCATCTCCGTAATCTCCACGCCATAAGGCGTGATGAACTCGCGCGGTCCCGGCGACGCTTTGCAGCGCGTATGCGGCTCATCGCTCTCAATATTCAATTCGCGGGTTTCATGAAGCGCCTTTGCCCAGGGCTGAAACGGAACATCCTCGGCACGAATGGCATTCGGCAATTGGGTGGCCGCGCTGGCGCGATTCACACTGAAGGTAAAGATATAAAGCTGATTGATTCCCGCCGGAGACCAGATGCCGTGTTCACCCGGCGGCGAACTGAAGTTCACGTGGCCATTCGCCAGATGAGGCGTAGGCGCAGCCGGCGCGGCCGGAGCGGCTGGCGTAGCCGGCGCGTTGCCGCCGCCGGCCTGCGCATAAGTGGGCGTCACGAGAGAAGCTGTGGCAAGCAGGCCCAAACAAATGCAAAGAAGTTTGTTCATGGCAAGTTCTCCAGTTCGTTCACGCCCTCCGAAATCGAAGGGGGTTCAGTTGGATCGATATTCTTTGCGGGCGACTTCCGCATAGGGGACAGGACTGACGATGGCCCGGATTTCGGTCTGCACATGACGTTCGACGGTCGGTTTTGACGAGCCGCCGCCTTCTTCTCCCCACACAAATATCACTTCGTTGCCGGGCTCGGCGTGCTCGATGTCCAGCATCGCCAACGTCAGCATCTTGCCTTCATTGGCGCTATAGCCGCACCATGTGGAAATCCCGATGGTCTTGCCGCCTTTCATTACCTTGTCGTAAGGCAACGTGGAGTAAACGGCCGATGGGAAATCGAAATACTTGGCTCTCTTGTCTTTTTGAAACATCGTTCCGATGGCACGGGTGACATCCTCGTCGTTCAGAGCCAGCGTCACCTTTCGACGCCGGACTTTGCCCGCCATTTTTTCCAGTGCGCTGCGTCCGATAAAATCGTGGTCAAACTTCACGACGTGGCCATAGCCCAGGTCTTCCGGTGTGAGGTAATAGTCTTCGATATTTTCCGAGTAGAAGCTGCCGCCCAGCGATGCCTTTGATTCGTAGCCATCGGCCGGAAGCCATTCCCTATAGGCTTTCATTTTGTCGCCCGAGTATATTGCCGGCATCGGAGAAGGAATCCATCCCGATTCCAGCGTGTTCGAGGAATACGCGCGAGCCCCCACCTGACGAAGCCCGAATTCCTGGCCTGCTTCAACGATTGCCATGCGCACGGCTTCACTATCGGCCCATGGCCCGAACACTTCAAATCCAGGCTGTCCGGCCATCCCGTGCCGCAAAGCCTCCACTTTCCGGCCTGCGATATCCAACACGCATCCGTTGAAGAACTTGATGTTCGGAACCGGCTTGCCGGTGACCTTTTCAATGACTTTCATCGCGTTGGGACCCTGAACCTGGAACCGATACGATTTGCGGAGGATGGGGCCCTGTCTCACTGCAGATCTCTCGTCCCGTTCCAGCGTGACTTTGTATCCACCCTTTTCCGCATTGTACTGAACCCAGTTATGCACCGACGGACGGCCGACGAGATTAAAAAGCTCTTCTTCGTGGCGGATCAGGATCACGTCGCCAATGACATAACCGTCGTAATTGCACACGATGAACTGTTTGCCGTTGCTCACATCGAATTTCTTGAAACTATTAATGCCAAGATCGGAAAAGAGCTGCATCGCACCGGATCCCCGAACATACATGTCGGTCATGTGGTAGGACTGATTGAAGAGAACGCAGGTCTGCTGCCACGCTCGCTGTTCGTCACGCCAGTTTGTGAACTCCGGGGGCAAAACCGGATAGACATGCGCCCCGGTTTGAGAGTTGCGGAGGAGTTTTACCGGGCCGCCGACAACCTGCAATAATTCTTCGAGGTTCTTATGAGTCATTAACACTGCTCCTTGAATATAGGATGAATATAGGATCGCGAAAGATAACATAGATTCGAGTGACGAGAGCGCAATGCTCATTCATTGTAACCGAGGAGCGACAAAGAAGACGGCGCCGTTCCGCCGGAAGAATGGTGTAGGCAATTCGGAGACACCACGCTGCGAATCGCAGTTTGACTTCGGACCTGAAAACAATTAGTGTGCCCTGAGAATTCAATCCATGGAGCTTTCAATGCGACACCTTAATTCCTGGTCCCTGGTTGTAGTGTTTGCCTTGTTCGCTGCAGCGCCCCTGGCAGCACACCACTCGTTCGCTGCCGAATACGACAGCTCGAAACCAGTTACGTTGATCGGCAAGGTAACGAAAGTCGAGTGGCAGAATCCGCACGCCTACTTTTACATCGATGTGAAGGACGACAAAACGGGGCAAATCGCCAATTGGTCCATCGAAATGGGAAGTCCAAACAGCCTGATGCGCAACGGCTGGAGCCGGACTTCGATGAAGATCAACGATGGGGTGACCGTGCAGGGTAGCCTCGCCAAAGATGGAAGCAAGCTCGTCAACGCACGAAACGTGGTCCTCACCGCCACCGGACAAAAGTTGCTGACGGGATCGAGCGAAGGCGTCACTCCTTAGTAGGTCATTTCATAAATACGGTTGCGAATTCTTCTCCCGAAGGGAGAAGGTGGCCCGAAGGGCCGGATTAGGGGTAAAGAATTCTCTGCCGTATTTTTGGGAGTCCCTATTCCCTCAGTCCGCGAAGCTTCAGCTTGTCGATCTTGCCGGGACCCGTCTTCGGAAGTGAATCCAGAAACTCAATCGACCGCGGAACTTTGTAATCGACGAGTCGCTCCTTGCAGTACTCGATGAGTTGATCGGCGGAAACCTCGCGGCCGGGCTTCAACACAACAAACACTTTCGGCGTCTCGCCGCGAAAAGAATCCTTCACGCCCACCGTCGCAACTTCGAGAGTGTCGGGATGGCTGTTCAGAACCTCATCGATTTCGCGCGGGTAGATATTGTAACCGCCGGAGATGATCATTTCCTTCTTTCGATCCACCACGAATAGATAGCCTTCGTCATCGAAGTAACCCATGTCGCCGGTATAGATCCATCCATCCCGAATAGTCTCCGCCGTCTCCTGCGGGCGGTTTCGGTAGCTTTCAATCATCTGCGGCCCGCGGACTCGAATCTCTCCACGCTCGTATAAGGGCAACACGCGCGTCCCCGTCTCCAGATCGACGATGTCGATGTCGGTTTCCGGAGGCGCGACGCCCACGGAAAGCACTTTGCGCTTCCCTGCCGCGGGATTGTTCGCATAGGGCGCGCCTTCGGACATGCCGATGCCTTCCAGGATCGGGCAACCGGTCGTCTTCTCCCAATCCCGGAGCAGATCCTCGGAACATGGCGCTCCGCCGGCGCTGCATATTTTCAGACTGGAGAGATTCGCACGCCTCATGCCCTCCGCGGCAAGCAGACCGACGTACACGGTGGATGGACCGCCGGCGAACAGCGTCACTTTGTAACGCGACAACTGCTCGAGAACGATGTCCGGCTTGTACTGACGCACAAGCACGTGGGTCGACCCGATATAAAGAGGATGGATGACGCCGTGGTGATGGCCGAAGATGTGAAACATCGGCGCCACCGACAGCGAGACTTCCTTATCGTATTCCGCCGTGGAAAAGAGAGCCGCTTCAAGCCTGCAGAACGCCATGATGTGGCGATGCCGGTGCTCCGCGCCCTTGGGCAAACCCGTGGTGCCACCGGTGAAGAACATCATCGCGTGATCTTCACTTTGCGGAAGCGGCTGGGGCAATCCTTCACGGCCCTCTTCCATCCATTGATCGACCGTGTTCCCAGGCTCGCCTGCAACGAGCACATGAGGGACGCCCAGCTTCTCCGCGAACTTTTTCATCCGCGCATGAAGCTCCGGAAGCGTCACGATCACTTTCGGGCTTGCATCCTTCAACAGCGGCTCCAACTCCCGGTCCGAATAATTTGGATTCATCGGCGCCACATAGGCGTGGGCCGCCATCGCGCCGAGAATGGCGATGGGCATCTCCAGGCAGTTGGTCATGAGGACGGCAACGCGCTCGCCAGCCGCTCCGATTTTCTGCAACCGCCGCGCCATTCCCGCTATAACTTTTTCGTATTGCGCGAACGTAAGCGAGCGGTCCTCACAGATCAGAGCCAGACGGTCCGGCGTGCGCTTCGCAACGGACTCGAGCGCATGCAGGATCGTCGGGTAATTGGGCGCGTTTTCGGGGATAGTGAGTTTCACCAGAGAATTCTACGGCAACGCATACACCAACAGGGATTCGTTATTCCCGGTCCCGTTTGTTGCCGCGACAACGGCAACGTACTGCTTGCCGTCCTTGCCCTGATACGTCATCGGAATTGCGGTGACGTTGTAGTCCAAACGAACGGACCAAAGTTCCTTGCCGGTCTTGGAATCGAAGGCACGGAAACGACGGTCCCGCGTGGCGCCGATAAACACGAGTCCGCCTGCCGTGACCATGGGGCCGCCGTAGCCGGGTGATCCGACGTTCTTTTTTCCTTCGGGCATGTTGTCATTCACCCCGAGTGGAACACGCCAGACGAATTCACCTGTTGCAGCGTTGACGGCCATGAGGCTGGCCCATGGAGGCCGAAAGCAGGGCAGGTTGCCGATGTTGCGTCCGTCGACAGTGCCGGCTGCAGCGCTGAGTGCACCGCCGCCCACTTGCGAGTAGGGAAACTCGGTATCTTTCGTCGTTTCGTTGTATCGCGGGTTTGGCGCGATCCAACCGGATGAGGGCTCGTCCTTCGAGTTGACGAAGATATAGCCCAGCTTCGGATCGGTTGCGGTGCCGCCCCAATTCACTCCCCCCGTAAACCCGGGGAAGATCAATGTTGGCGGGCCGCCGTTCGGACGCCAGGTCCACGGTGTATACGGACCTTCGTTGCGGAACTTCGTGCGGTCCCACAGTTCTTTGCATGCTGTCGCATGCGCCGGCGTCGTGTCTTCGGCGGTAACGAGATCTTTTTCGGTCATGCTGACGCGGGCGATCGGCCCGGGCTTTACGGGAATCGGCTGGGTCGGCGTGTACCACTCTCCCGGCACGTCGCCTTTCGCCACCGGCTGTTCGACGACGCCATGTACCGGCGTTCCATCCTCACGATTGAGAATGAACATGAATCCGGATTTGCCCACCTGCGCGAGCGCCGGAATGGTTTCCCCATCCTTCTGGATGTCGATCAGTCCGGGTGCAGGAGGCAGGTTGTAGTCCCAGAGTTCGTGGTGGATGTTCTGGAAATACCACTTCAATTTCCCGGTAAGCGCATCGACCGCGACGGTCGTATTACTGAACAAATTATTTCCTGGCCGGTCGCCGCCATAGTAATTCATGCCAGGGCCGCTGACCGGCAGGTAAACAATGCCGCGCTGTTCGTCCACCGTCAACGTGAAGGACCACACGTTGTTTCCCGTGCGGTCTTTCCAGCTGTCATTGCCCCAGGTGTCGTTACCGACTTCGCCGGGACGTGGAATGGTGTGAAATTCCCAGAGCGTTTTGCCGGTGCGCGCATCGTAGGCGTGCGTGTCGCCCTTCTCGCCTTTGCTGGTGGATAACTGCGGCCCGATGTGACGTTCGCCAGGGCCGTAAAAATTCGATCCCATCAAAATGACGTTCTTGTAAATCGCGGGCACGCCGACGTATGCGATTTCCAGATCAATGTGACCGTTGTTGCCGAATTCCACATCGAGCTTGCCGGTTTTTGCATCGAGTGCCATCAGCTTCTTGAGACTGGTGAAATAAATGCGTGAATTCACACCGCCACCGCCAGGCCAGTAGGCGACGCCGCGGAAGGACGCCAGGCCTTCCGGCAACTCGTAATGCCAGATCTCCTTTCCCGTTTCCGGCTCCAGCGCGACGACACGATTTCCCGACGGCATGTACATCACGCCGTTCACGACGATCGGAGTGACTTCCTGAAAGATTTCGGCCGCGCTTGCAGGTTGGTTGACGGCTGGAACGACCACGCCTGCGGCGGGCCGGAGTCGATAGGACCACACTTGTGTGAGTTTGGAAACGTTCTCCGCATTGATCTGTGTGAGCGGCGAATAGCGTGTACCGGCAAGATCGCGATTGTAAGTCGGCCAATCGGCATCGGGGCTGCGCGTCGCGTTTTGCTGCGCGAATCCGGCCCATGTGCCGGCCAGTATGATGATCATGACTGCCAAACGCGGCTTCCAATAACGACGTATTCGAAACATCCGGTTGCCCTCCAGGATTGCACGGAAACTTATCACAGCTGTTATTGCTTCGGGGCCAATTCGGGGCCGCAATTCGGGGCCGTGCTACTCGAACCCCGAATTTGCAGTTCAGAATTCGGGGTTCGAGTAGCACGGCCCCGAATTGGTCTGCGATTGCTGGAGTGTGCGCGGTCATCACCTGATGGCTGTGCCGACCGCGCCTGCACCAAAGCTACTTCGTCGGATCGAGCGACGCGAGGTAGGCCACGATATTGAGAATGTCATCGTCGGTTAGCTGCGCCACCGGCTTCTTCATCAGTTGCGCATCGCCGCCGTTTCTTCGGCCGTCCTTGAACATGTACAGCTGGCGGGCCATGTACGACGGATGACGACCGGCAATTGCCGGAACGTTTCCAAGACCCTTCAGCGTATCGCCGTGACAGATGGCGCACGCGACAGTCCTGCCGTTTCCGCCGTTCTTCACGAGGGCCTCACCCTTCTTGATACTGCCGACGGGAACATAGGCAACGAAGCCGGAATGCGGATCGCGCTTTGTCACTCGCGATTGATCCTGAGGCAGCGTGATGACGCGATTGCCGAGCGGTTCGGTTCCACCTTCAGGGGCGGCATACCTCATGCGACCGCCGCCAACAAACGTCTTCGGCGCCGTCGCGGATTCCTTCACCTGGGTAAAAGGGACCGCCTTGAGCGAAGCAAACCAATCGCTGGCCTGCTTGATCTCCTCATCGGACATGGCCTTCGAAATCGTGTTCATGCGATTCACTTCGAGGCGGGATCCATTCTTGAAATCCATCATCGTGCGGCGAAGATACTCCGCCGGCAAGCCCGCCAGGTCTGCGGATTCAGGGTGGCCGAGGCCCGACATCAGGTGGCAGGCGCCACAGGCGAGAGCGGCGTCATGCCCCTTGGTCACAATGGAGGGCGCTGGTGGATGCTCGTTGGGAAACCAGTCCGGAGGGTTCAACAGGTCGTCGATTTGCGAACGGAGATACGTTTTCGTGCTGCCCGTCACGCTGTTGACTGTGGTGGGAGGTTCCGGCGTCAGTGCACCATTGGTAGAGGCAAACGCCCATGAGATATCGGCGCCGGCCGCAGAGCGAGCGGGTGGGGCAGGAGTCGCAGCAGCAGGCGCGGGAGCCGGGGCTTGTTGAGCTGCGACCCCCAATATGACCGTCGCAATGAGCATCAGGGCGAAAACAATCTTATTCATAGGCAACCTCCTCGGGCGAAACAAATAGAGTCACGCCCGACCCGGCATTTCATGAGCTCTGCCGCCGCGGCGCGGAGCCAGCATATGATTGTTTTCAGAAGACGTCGAGTCCGAAGACTCCTGACCATTGCGGCGGCACAGCGGAATTCGCGCGTAGTCAGAACTTATACCGAATTCCGCCGTTGATCGCCCGGCCATCAATGGGTGCCCAGGCATCGACCGAGCGCCGCCCGTCGATGAGAGGCTGTGTCAATACCAGCGGATCGTGGCGTGTCTGGCGAAAGTCGCCGATGTCTTCGGCATTCACGAATAGTCGAAGCGGCCCCACTTTCCTCTCCACCAGAATGCCGAACACGACGTACGGAATGCTCGACGAACGATAGGGATTGTCTTCAAGCCGCTGCCGGCCGGTGTAGTAGACCTCAAAACCAATGCGGCCTTTGTCCTTTTCTTCCCACATGGCATCGAATCCTGCAGTGTGCCGCGGCGTCAAGGCCACGCTATCGCGGATACCCGTGCTTCGACCGATTTCGGTCGAACGCGTGTACGTGTGCGTGGCGACGAAATTGAAGTGTCCCCTCCGATAGCGTGTCAGCAATTCAGTTCCCAGCGTTCGCGTCGGGCCGTCGAGGTTCACGATGTCGAGATCCCGCAGTACCACAGGATGACGAACGATGGAACCGAACAGCGTGCCATTTAATTCGAATCGTTCCGACTTCCAGCCCAGATCACCGGAGGCGCTCCAGGCCCGTTCAGCCGCAACGTTGGAAAGAGGATGAATGCGCGCCAGGCCCGTGGCTTCCGTTTCTTCCGTAAACGGCGTCGGTGCGAACACTCCGGTTCCGGTGGATATTCGCGTTGTCATGCCATGAGGCAAATGAACAAGCGCCGAAATTCGCGGGCTGAAGAACGTCCCATAGCGATTGTGAAAATCGAACCGGCCGCTGGCGGAGAGCTTGACGCGAGCGTTCGGCGCGTATTCGTCCTGCGCGAACAGGGATGGCGTTGTATAGGTGAAGTCGAAACCGCGAACGTCGTGGTTGCGATAGCGGTCGGCTTGAAGAGCGGAACCCACCGTCCAGGTATGCCCGTTGTCCGATCCGCTCAAGGCCCCTTCGCTGAAGAACGTTCCTTGATCGTCACGTTCCAGGACCGGGCCGAACAGACGCCGATGCTGCGCGTTCATTGCGGATCCGCGAATCGAAAGAAGCTTCTTTCCAATCAGGAAATGTCCGGCAACACCGGTATCGAAACGCCGGGTACGGAGTTCTTCCGGGAAACTGGACGATCCACCGGCGCGATCCTCAACCGTCGCTCCGGCAGTGATGAACACGGTGTTTCCTTTGCCGTTCTCCCAAAAGAGCCGAGGCCGAAGAAGCCCTCGCTGGAATTCCGGCAGGTCTGCATAACCGTCTTTGTCGATGTCCGAACGCTGTTGAAAATGGGCACCGCCCAGAAGCGTATAGCTCCAGGCTTTGTCCTTTGCCTTGGGTTCCGCAAGCCAGAACAGAGTGTCGGATCCTTTCCGCGACGTGAAGTTCTGCAGAACCTCGTGTTGGGTTTCGGTTGGCCGGCGGGATACGAGATTGATAACGCCTCCCAGAGCGGACGAACCATACAACGCCGAAGCAACGCCTTTGATCACCTCGACCTGAGCGAGATCCAGCGGCGGAATCTGCAGGATGCCGATCGATCCGGTTTGACCGTAGAGCGGCAACCCATCGGCAAGTAGTTGCGTGTACCGTCCCCGCAGGCCCTGCACACGTACGTTCGCAGCCCCTAATGACGGCGATGTGATTTGCACGCGCAGCCCGCTGGTCTCATTGAGCAACATTGCAATGTCGCCGGGAGTCATCGTGGTCTTCTCGTCCACTTCTTCCTGATCGACGACTTCAACCCGAAGCGGTTCGTCTTCAATCCGTGTGTTCGCGCGCGTCGCCGTAACAAAAATTTCGTCTTCGTGCACGGATTCCGCTTCGAGTTCCACGTTGAGACGGACTGTTTCACCGGCAACGACCGTTGCACGGATGCTCTTGTCGGCGAAGCCAACACGGTGAAAGCGAACTTCAACGTTACCGGACGCCACATCAAGTGTGGCCTTGCCGGCCTTATCGGTCACTGCGACCTGGCCACCAGCCTGAACCTCAACCAATTGCGCCGGACCCGATTCACTGCGAACTTCCAGCGAGATCGTTCCGGTTTGTTCCTGTGCGTGGAGCGAAAATGCAATCAGCATTAGCCCGACGAGAAAAAGCCATCGATTCCGATTCACGCGCAGCAGTTTAGCATCAGCGACGTATCTTCAGCGGACGTGCGCCCCTGGTTGCGAGCTTCACCGAATTTCAGAAAGTCTGACGTACACTTATCCCCAAGGACAGAATGGACCGCGTGCTGAAAGCCAACGATGGCTCCGGCTTGCTCCGTGCGCAGCGTTTGCTGGGAGGATAATGATAAAACTCATCTCAAGCTATGGGATTGCAGCGCAGGGCGGCGTTGCAATAGAGAAGGCCGTTTGATGGCGGTGGAGGCGGTTATCTTTGACTGGTATGGCACCCTTGCCGCGCCAAGTCAGGAAGATTTTTGGAACCGGATGCCGCAGATCATCGAGGGGGCCGGCGGGCAGGTGCAGGGACTTACCGATTGGGAGGCCAGCCCCATGGAGCACGAGGCTCATTCGACGAGTGAAACGACCTATCGTGCCTGGCAGGCGGATCGCCTCCTGTCTCTTTTCATCCGATGTGGGATTACGGAGCCGAAGCGATCCTTATTAGTTGCAGACCTATCGGAACTCCGGTATCGACGGCAGTTTGACGTCTTTCCTGACGTTCCGCCCCTGTTGCGTGAACTGCGTGACCGAGGCCTGCGTCTCGGCCTGTGTTCCAATTGGGACTGGGATCTTGACCGGCATCTGCACCACAACCAGATACATGACCTTTTCGACACCATCGTCTGCTCTGCATCCGCCGGTTTTCGCAAGCCTCACCCGCAGATCTTTGCAGCTGTGACCAGGCGAATGGGGATTCGCCCCGAGCACACGCTGTTCATTGGAGACAGTTGGGGAGACGATGTCGAGGGCGCCACTGCGGCCGGATTCTTACCAGTGCACATCGCGCGAACGGCATGTTCCGTCGCAGACCACGCGAAGGCACGTTGCATTACTGATCTGCACGGTGTCACTGCACTACTCTGACGCGAAGAATGGGTTGTCCGCTGTCCGGCTGCCGATGTCGCGGAAAGAGCTTCATGCCGTACGCTGCCTGCGAGCTCAATGTTGCCGCGGGCTCAACAGACAAAGATTGAAGTACACTCATACGCAAGGATCCGATTTATGAAACGAACAATGCCACGGGATGTTCTGACATTGGAGGAAGCCGCGGATTACCTCCGGCTGACTCCGGAAACAATCGCCCGGGCGGCGACGCAAGGACACATTCCCGGACGCCGGATTGAAGACACCTGGCGGTTTCTGAAGGCTGCGATTGACGAATGGCTTCGCTCCCAGGACAGCCGGGCAATTCTGCTACAGCAGGCGGGAGCTCTTGCAGACGATGAAACGCTGGCTGGCTTGCGTAAAGATATCTACCGCACCCGGAAACGGCCTGAAGCCGGAAACACGACCCGTCGTTCCTGATCGTCCACCCGGTCGCAGGTATGTACTTGCTCGACACCGATACCATGACGCACCTTCACGCTGGTCACCCGCGCGTCACTGCCCGACTGAACGACCGCGTTGGTTCCGAAATCGGAACAACCATCATCACAAAAATCGAATTGCTTCGAGGCAGAATGGACCGTGTGTTGAAATCCAACGATGGGTCCGACTTGCTTCGTGCGCAGCGTTTGCTGGCAAGAACGGAAGAACTCCTGGAACAGATCATCGTAGTACCGATGGATGAGGCCGCCATCGCCCAGTTCGATCGCTTGCGCAAAAAGCGCAAGATCGGGCGAGCGGATCTGCTAATTGCTTCGATCGCGCTGGCTCATCGCGCCACGCTTGTCACGCGCAACGTGCTCCACTTCAAGGAGGTCCCCGGACTCAAGGTTGAGAACTGGGTGGATTAAAACAATAATACGGAGCACCGAAGCCGTCGATCGTAACAACTGGGTGGACAACCGGGCTGTGGACTTCGACTACATGAACCGCAAGGAACATATTCGGCAATGACACCATGTCACTCGTTCCCGTCAACATCGGATAGCCTTCCAGTCACAGGTGCCTTTTAAGCGAATCCATGGAACACGAAATCACATTAAGAATCGCCCTGGTTAAGCCGCCGGCTGGCGTGGATTTCGCCCTGCAAAAAGGCCGCGGCAGTATTTACGAAATTGTGAATAAG
>Ga0134121_10003145_pt1 | contig 13898 bp, 9 predicted proteins | sample KB301_FD_96463 | JGI IMG/M metagenome (GOLD analysis project Ga0134121, IMG submission 96463) | Terrestrial soil microbial communities without Nitrogen fertilizer from Kellogg Biological Station, Michigan, USA - KB3-0-1 | ecosystem: Environmental > Terrestrial > Soil > Unclassified ...
GATTTCGCTGACCCAGTTTACCTGCGCAAACAGCGAGGCAGAAATCATCTTGCCGTTCGTGCGATCGAGAACGTAGAAGAATCCGTTCTTGTTCGCCTGCATGATGACCTTGCGATTCTGGTTGTTGATGCGCAGATCGGCCAGCGTCAGCTGCTGCACGCTGTCGAAATCCCACGAATCTTCGGGCACGAACTGATAGTGCCACTTGTATTCACCGGTATCGGCGTTCAGCGCCACGACCGAGGCCGTATACAAGTTGTCGAGGCCCTTGGATTGGCGGAAGTCCGAAGGCCATGGGCCGGCATTGCCGGTACCGAAGTAAATCAGGTTGAGATCGGGATCGTAGGCCATCCCATCCCACACGGTTCCGCCGCCGCCGAATTTGTACCATTCGCCGCTCCACGTCTTCGCGGCGGCTTCCATAGCAGGGCTTTCGAAACCCAATTTGGGATCGCCGGGAACGGTGTAGAAGCGCCATACCTGTTTGCCGGTTTCGATGTCGTACGCAGTGACATAACCGCGAACGGGAAATTCGGAACCGGCGTTGCCGATGATGACTTTACCTTTGGCGATACGCGGCGCCATGGTCACGGTGTAGTCCGAGCCTACAGGTGTGGTTTGAGCGCTCCACAGTTCCTTTCCGGTAGCTGCATCGAGCGCGACCATCCGTCCATCGAGCACCGGGACAAGGATTTTGCCGTTATAGATGCCGATGCCGCGGTTCACGACGCCGCAGCAGGGGTGCGTGTTTACGCGATCAACCTTCGGGTCATAGCGCCAGAGTTCCTTCTGTGTGCGAAGATCGACGGCGAAGGTGACGCTCCAGTTCGTGATGCTGTAGAGCACGCCGTTCGAGACTAGTGGCGTTCCTTCCTGATTGCCGCCCCCGGGCCCGATCTCAAACGTCCATGCCAGGCCGAGCCGGTTGACGTTGGTTGTATCGATCTGCTTCAGCAGGCTGTAGCGCTGCTCCTGCAGGTTGAGACCGTACGTCAGCCAGTCGTTAGAGTTGCCGCTCTTGCCGGCGTTCTTCAACGCGTTGTCGTCGACCTTGCGATTCTGCAGGCCCACGGCGATCCAGGTCGTCAGCAGAATCCCGGTGATGGGAAGAAGAAACCATTTCATTTTTCTTGTTTGCATACTCTCCTCGGTTCTTTCTGGATCAGCGCGCGGCGGGCGCGGGATCCAGTGTGTACACATAAACTCTTGGGGGCATGGGCGGAGCCGGAGGCTGTGCCGGGGCACCGGCAGCCGGTGGCGCAGCATTTCCACGCCCTCTCCCTGCTGGAGTTGCCGGCGCCGCTGGAGCGGCTGCGTCCTGTTGCGCCGCGGCGGCCGCTGCGGTCGGTTCCTGGGGCGCTGCCGGAACGGCACCGGCGCCCCGGCCACCACGTCCGCCACCACCGGCCTGGCCCGTTCCGGCCATTACGGCAATGTACTGCTTACCGTCGAGCATGTAGGTCATCGGTGGGCCGACGCCCGACGTTTGGGGCAATGTGATATCCAGAACTTTTTCACCCTTGTCGGCGGTGTAGCCCATCAAGTGGCCCTGTGGCGTGCTCTGCACGACGAGGTTCGTCGCGGTCGTGATAACGCCGCCGTCGGTATTGCCTCCGCCCGGGGCCCACCAGACCTCCTTCTGGGTTGCGGGGTTCCACGCGGTCAGGATCCCTCCACGTGCTGCCGGTTGGCCATCGGCGCCGCGGCGGACTGGCCCGTATGGCGCAGGTGTCGCCAGCGGCGGGGCGGGAGCTCCTCTGGCGCCACGCGCCAGTCCGATATTCGAGGTGCCGGGGTTGGGTGTGAAAGTGTCCGCCGCCGTCAAATTGAGGCTGCTCGATGGTTGGATTGGCACATAAATCAATCCGGTCTGCGGACTGAATGACATCTGCGACGCGTTGTGCATCTGCACGGGGTATACCGTCACGCCCCTCTCTGCGGAGTAATACGCTTCGGGGTTGATCATCGGCCGTCCCCTGGAATCCATGCCTCGCGACCAACTGATCAGGGACATCTCACCAGCCGAGATGAATTCGCCGTTCGTGCGGTCGATTACGTAGAAGTAACCGTTCTTGTTGGCTTGCATGATGACCTTGCGGTTGCGGTTGTTGATCCGGAAATCCGCAAGCACCAGATGCTGGATGGCGTCATAGTCCCACTGGTCGCCGGGGGTGCATTGGTAGTGCCATTTCAACTGGCCGGTGTCGGCATTGATCGCGATGATCGACGCCACATAGAGGTTATCCAGATGCGGTGTGCCTTTGCCTTGCCGAAGATCCTGAGGCCACGGTAGCCCGTTGCCGACGCCGACGTAGACCAGATTCTCGTCCGGATCGTATGCCATGCCATCCCAGATCGATCCGCCGCCGCCCATCTTCCACCATTCGCCGGTCCAGGTCTTGGCCGCGGCTTCCATGGCTTTGCTTTCGAACCCCTTTGAAGGATCGCCGGGTACGGTCCAGAACTTCCAAAGTTCCTTGCCGGTGTTCACGTCAAATGCGGCAACGTATCCACGGAATGGCGGATATTCACCACCGGCGTTGCCGATGAAGACTTTGCCTTTCGCGACGCGCGGGGCCATCGTGATCGAGTACGGCGAGGGCTCGCCGTCTTTGGTTTCCGGAATGGCGAGACTGGACCAGAGCAGCTTGCCTGTTGCAGCATCGAGCGCCTGAAGTCTGCCATCGACAACCGGAACGATAACCTTGCCTTCGTACAGCGCAATGCCGCGGCTCAGAACGCCGCAGCAGAGTCGCGTCTTGCCCGGGGTTCCTACCATCGTGCGGTCGGCCTGGGGATCGTAACGCCAGATTTGCTTGCCGGTACGCGCATCGATGGCGGAGGTGATGCTCCAGTTCGTGATGACATACATCACGCCATTGGCGAACAAGGGTGTGGCTTCCTGCTTGCCGCCTCCGGGACCGACTTCATACGACCAGGCCAGGCCGAGCTTGCTGATATTCGCAGGGGTGATTTGCGTCATCGTGCTGTAGCGCTGCTCGCCCCAACCCATGCCATAGGTCAGCCATTCGGTGCCTTTGGGTGCATTCTTCAAGGCGTTGTCGTCGATCTTGCGGGTCTGGCGGCCGACCGCTGCCCAGGTCGTCAGCAGGATGCCGACGACCGGAAGCAGGAACCACTTCAGCCTGGTGTGCATCTGCGTCCTAGTTGACCGTGTAGACGAACATCTTGGGATTGTTGTTGCCCGCCGGTGCCGCAGGTGCCGCCGGCGGCGGAGTGTTGCCGCGCTGAGCCGCTGCCGCCGTCGCTTCCTGTTGTGGGGCCGGAGGTGCGCCAGCTGGAGGTGCTCCACGTCCCGCGCCGCCGGGTGCGCCGCCTGCGCCGCCGCGGCCGCCACCGCGCTGCCCGTTTCCAGCTACGACGGCGATGTATTGTTTACCGTCGAGCATGTATGTCATCGGCGCGCCCGGGGTAGCGTTTACCGGCAATGCCATGTCGAGCAATTGTTCACCCTTGTCGGCGGTATAGGCGCGGATACGGCCATTCAGCGTTTGGATCACAAGGTTCGAAGCCGTGGAAAGGGTGCCTCCGCCGGTTTGTCCTCCGCCTTGAGCAAACCACGCTTCCTTCTGGGTTGCGGGATTCCATGCTGTGAGGATGCCGCCGCCGCGCAGGGCGCTGCCGTCGGGATTCTTACGTTCGGGGCCATGAGTTGGCGGAGTTGCCATCGTCACGTTGGCCCCGCGTGTTTGGCCCATTCCAAAGTTCTGGCGGCCTGGAGTCGCCGTGAACGATTCCGCTGCGATGAAGCTGAATTGGCTGTCCGCCGAGATTGGAACATAGATGAGACCCGTGTTCGGATTGAACGACATCTGTGACGTGTTGTGCATCTGCACTGGGTGTACCGTCACCCCTTTCGTTGAAGAATACAGCGCATCCGGATGGATACTGACGCGGCCCGTCTTCGGATCGATCCCTGTTGCCCAGCTCACCAGCGACATTTCGGATGCCGAGATGAATTCGCCGTTCGTGCGATCGATCACATAGAAGTAGCCATTCTTGTTGGCCTGCATGATGACCTTACGGTTGCGATTGTTGATGCGGATATCCGCGAGCAGCAAGTGCTGAATGGCGTCGTAGTCCCATTCGTCGCCCGGCGTGCATTGATAGTGCCACTTCAACACACCGGTGTCCGCGTTGATCGCGAGGATTGAGGCGATATACAGATTGTCGAGGTGGGCCGTTTCACGGCCGCCGTTGCGAACATCGGAGGCCCAGGTTGCTCCGTTGCCGGTACCGACATAGAGGAGATTCTCATCGGGGTCGTAGGCCATGCCGTCCCACATGGATCCGCCGCCGCCTTGCTTCCACCATTGGCCGGCCCAGGTCTTCGCTGCCTCAGCCATGGCCTTGCTTTCAAACGGCTTCGAAGGATCGCCGGGCGTGACATAGAACTTCCAGATTTCCTTGCCGGTATTCACGTCGAATGCGGACACATAACCGCGGAAAGGTGGGAACTCACCGCCGGCATTTCCGATGAAGACTTTTCCTTTTGCCACGCGCGGCGCCATCGTAATGGAGTATGAGGAGACGGGGTCGCCGGGCTTGGGTTCGGGAATCGCCCAGGAAGACCAGAGCAGCTTTCCGTTGGCAGCGTCGATCGCCTGGATCCGCCCGTCGACGACGGGTACGAGGATCTTACCTTCATAGAGGGCGATGCCGCGGCTGTTGATACCGCAGCAAAGGCGGGATCCAGGGTTTTGCTTCATCGCGGCATCGATCTCCGGCTCGTACTTCCAGAGTTCCTTGCCGGTTTTCGCGTCGACCGCGTACACGATGCTCCAGTTGCTGACGCCGTAGAGAATGCCGTTCGAATAAAGCGGGTTCGTCTTCTGGGCGTCGCCGCCGGCGCCGATTTCAAAGGACCAGGCAAGCGACAGCTTGCCGACGTTCATCGGGTTGATCTGCGTCATCGTGCTGTAACGCTGCTCAGACCATCCCATTCCGTAACTCAGCCACTCGGTACCTTTCGGTGCGTCCTTCAACGCTTTGTCGTCAATCTTTTTAACCTGTTGCTGGACGGCCAACGTCATCCACGTAAACAGAACGATCCCGGGGACTCCCACGAGAACCCATTTCATTCGCTGCAGCGTCATAGTGCTCCCTTGCTTCAAAACCAGAGTTTTAGTCGATTATCAGACCCCTCTGACGGGTGTCAAGTTCAATTGCTTTGGTGCGCGGGCGAACGCGATTGAACCTTATGTATTCGTGGAGTATAACTACCCGCCTCAATCAGGCGATTATTCACGACGAAAAACAGAGCACGACGCTCGTGAACTCGATCTGCGAGTTGGTAACTGAAAAAGGAGATTCTATGTTGAAAAAATTGATCAGCGGATCCTGTGGGGTTCTTTTGGGAACGACTTTACTTTCCGGAGTGGCGTTTTCGCAGAATAGTTCGAATTGTCGTGATCTGCCTACTTATACGCAGCTAAAAACCGCGCTCATTGCGGCGAAGAACAGCGGTAACGGCGGATTCGGTCTTAATATGTGGGGAACCATCGTGAATCGTGATGGAGAGGTATGCGCCATCGCGTTTACCGGCAACGATCGCGGGGATCAATGGCCTGGCAGCCGTGTGATCTCTGCTCAGAAGGCGAACACCGCGAATGCTTTCAGTTTGCCTGGACTGGCGTTGTCTACGGCCAATCTTTTCACGGCCGTTCAGCCCGGCGGGACACTTTTCGGACTTCAGGAAAGCAATCCCGTGGATCCATCGGTGGCATACGGCGGCAATTCCGCCAATTACGGGCAGAGCAACGACCCCATGAATGGCGGGAAAATCGGCGGCGTCAACGTGTTCGGAGGCGGCCTGGCCCTCTATAACAAGCAGGGCAAGTTGGTCGGTGCAATCGGAGTCAGCGGCGACAGTTCCTGCGCCGATCACAACATTGCATGGAAAACTCGTCATGCGCTCAACTTCGATAACATTCCCGGAGGCGTTGTTCTCGGTACGGACAATATTGACTATTCTGCCAACAGTCCCTGGGGACATCCTCAGTGTTCACCGGCCGCGACGACTATCGGCAATGCACTTCCGACCGACTTCCCGGTAGGTCCTGCGCTGTAGTTTTTTCAACGACCCTCCTCCCCGGGGGATCTTCGCCGCGAACTGCCAACGCCAGGCCGGGACGGGGACTGATTCTGGGAGAGGAATTCGGGGAGGGGGAATTTTTGATTGGTGATTTATGAATTGTGGTTTGTGAGTTAAGAACGGGGACTCAGAAATCGCAATTCACAATTCATAAATCACCAATCAAAAATTCCCCCTCCCCGAATCAGCCCCGTCGTGCCGTACCGGTGTTCGCCTTGCCTCATCCTTTAACTCACTCTGTGCTTTCGCTGCGTTCTTCAACGCGCTGTCGCCGACATTGAGCGCTGCTGCTTACCGCCAACGAATTAATACGTCTACGGGTTGGCAAGTTCATTTGCTCTGGCGCCGCGGGCTAACGCAATTGAACCTTGTCTTGCCGTAGGGTATAAATTCAAGAGCCCATCTGGCGGCATTTACGCACGGACGGTCAACAGAGCACGACGCTCGTAAACACGATCTGCGAGTTGTTAACCGGAAAAAGGAGATTCTATGTTGAAAAAATTGATCAGCGGGTCCTGCGGGATTCTCTTGTGCACGGGTTTACTTTCTAGCGTGGCGTTTGCGCAGAACAGTTCGAACTGTCGCGATCTACCCTCGTATGCGGATTTGAAAGCTGCGCTCATCGCGGCCAAAACTGCCACTGGGGGCAATGGCGGATTCGGTCTGAATATGTGGGGAACGATCGTCAATCGTGATGGCGAGGTCTGCGCTGTCGCGTTCACCGGCAACGACCGGGGTGACCAATGGCCTGGCAGCCGCGTGATCTCTGCGCAGAAGGCCAATACCGCGAATGCTTTCAGCCTGCCTGGGCTGGCTCTGTCTACAGCTAACCTTTTCACGGCCGTTCAGCCAGGCGGGACACTCTTCGGACTTCAGGAAAGCAATCCTGTGAATCCTGATGTCGCTTACGGCGGCAACTCCGCCAATTACGGACAGAGTAATGACCCCATGGTTGGCGGCAAAATCGGCGGCGTCAACGTGTTCGGAGGCGGTCTGGCACTCTATGACAAGACTGGCAAGCTCGTTGGTGCGATCGGAGTGAGTGGCGACAGCTCCTGTGCGGATCACAACATCGCGTGGAGAACTCGTCACACCCTCAACTTCGATAGCGTTCCCGGAGGCGTTGGCCCGGGCGGTACGGACAACATCGACTACACCCCCGGCAGTCCCTGGGGGCATCCCGAATGTTCAACGGGCGCGACAACTATCGGCAATGGTCTTCCGGTCACTGCCCCGATAGGCCCTGCACTGTAAGGGTTTTGAACAAATCCAGCTCCGGGGGCTAACTCGGGGAATTTGTGATCGGGGGGCTAATTCAGGGACGGTCACTAAATTCGTACGACATGACTCGTCGAGCGCAGTAACTTCGCTTACGAATTTAGTGACCGTCCCTGAATTAGCCCCCCGATCACAAATTCCCCGAGTTAGGCCCTGTCCGTGTAATCCGTGGCTAAAATCCCCCGAGCCCCCTAAAGCCCTCGCCCGACCCCGCCGATAGCTTTGGCGATGCGTGAACGAATCATCCCCACAGTCTTGTTCGTCGACGACCAGCCGGAAGTGACGGCCGCGCTCGAAATGGCTTTTCACAAGAAACCCTTCAAGGTTTACACCGCGAACTCGGCGTCCGATGCGCTCGATGTCCTGTCGAGAGTCGTGATCGACGTCGTCATCTCGGACGAGCAAATGCCGGTCATGTCCGGTTCGCAGTTGCTGACCATCGTCCGGCGGGATTATCCGAGCGCAACTCGGATTATCTTGTCTGGACAGGCGAACTTCAAAGCGACTCTTGCCGCGATCAACGAGGCGCGCGCTCACCATTTCCTGGTAAAGCCGTGTCCTTCCGACGAGATCGCACAGTGCATCGCGAAAGCTCTCGACGAACGCCACCACCAGAGTCTGTTTGAGGATTCGCATGAGCGGCGCTCGGAGGAACGGCATTTGCATGCGCTGCGGCAATTTGATCAGGCGCTCGAGACTCTGTGGATTGCCTTCCAGCCTATCGTACGGTCCGGCGAGTCTGAGGTTTTCGCCTACGAAGCGCTCGTGCGAAGCAGCCACCATGAGCTGAAAACGCCCTATCAGTTGTTCGAGGCTGCGGAGGAGTTCGCTCGCGTGGAAGAACTGGAACGGCGCATACGCGGATTGATCGCGGCACGGGTTGCCGAACTCCCCCCGGATGTCAGCGTGATGGTGAATGTCCATCCGCGCTCGCTCAGCGATGAGGATCTCTATTCAGCGGATTCCGGACTCTTCCCATCACGCCACCGCATCATTCTCGAAATCACGGAGCGGGACAAGTTTCACGAAAGCTCAGGAAGCGGTCTGACCAGGCTTCGAGAAATGGGGTATCGCGTTGCAGTGGACGACCTCGGAGCAGGATACGCCGGGTTGAACTCCTTCGCCATAATCCGGCCCGACGTTGTGAAGTTCGACATGGAATTGATTCGCGATATCGATCGCTCATCGACCAAGTGCAATCTTGTCCGGCTGATAACAAGCCTTTGCAAGGAAATGGGCATCCTGACGGTCGCTGAAGGGATCGAAACCGAAGAGGAATACGAAAAGGTCCGCGAACTGGGCTGCGATTTGCTCCAGGGATTTTTTATCGCAAGGCCGACATCCAGCTTCGTAAAGCCGCCGCATCCGGTTCCGGAGTATTCGGAGGGCGTGCTGTAATGAAGGCCGCTAGCATCGTTCTGCTTTGGCTTCTGCTTGTGTCGGGTGGGATGTTTTCACTGCAAGCTTATAAGAGCACGGCCGGAGAGCAGGTTCCCGCGCCATCCTCCTGGCCCGCTGGCAGCGGGTTGCAGCGGGTTGCGGGCTTGAAGACTCTTGTCATGATGAGTCATCCGAAGTGCCCTTGTACGCGAGCCAGCCTTGCCGAATTGGAAACCTTACTGTCGCAGTATCGCGAGCGCCTGACGGTGTATGTGCTTTTTGTCCAGCCGAAGGACGTCCCTTACGAGTGGACCAGGACGGACCTGTGGCAAACCGCGTCGCACATCGGCGGCGTCCACGTTCTTGTGGACGACGACTCCAGGGAAGCGGATCAATTCAAGGGATTGACTTCAGGTCAGGTCGTTCTCTACGACGCTGATGGACGCCTCGAATTCAACGGCGGCATCACCGGCGCTCGAGGACACGTCGGCGACAACTTTGGCTTGAAGCGGATCCTCGCAGTACTTCGCGGAGAGAAAACCGATCGGGCCGACAGTCCGGTCTTTGGCTGCCCGTTGCACGCCGAGCAAGACGCTAGCGCGAAACCTTAAGCACAGGGCGCAGCCGTAAAGTAATGGGAGAATGAGATGCTGATCGCAAAGAGTGGCCTGCGGCCAGACGAAATCGCGACGCGTGTCGAAGCCGCCTTCGACCAGATCATGATGGTCATTTTCAAGCGGACGGACCGCATGTTCGCGTACCTGATGGCGGGGCAGTGGCTGTTCGGCATCCTGGTCGCGCTGGTGTTCTCTCCCTATACCTGGGCCGGCAGGGCCTATACGCCTCATATTCATGTCTACACCGCCGTGTTCCTGGGCGGTCTGATCAGCAGCTTGCCCATCGCGCTCACCCTGTTGAAGCCGGGGTGGGCAGTCACCCGCTACACCGTTGCTGTCGCTCAGATGTTATGGTCGGCGCTGCTGATCCATTTGAGCGGGGGCCGCATCGAGACCCACTTCCACGTATTCGGCTCCCTGGCCTTTCTAGCGTTCTATCGGGACGCGAAGGTGCTGATACCCGCAACAATCGTTGTGGCCGGCGATCATTTTGCCCGGGGTATTCTCTGGCCGGAGTCTGTTTACGGCATTATCAACCCCGAATGGTGGAGGTTCCTGGAGCACGCTTTCTGGGTTGTTTTCGAAAATGTGTTCCTGCTGCTCGCCATCCGCGATAGCCGAAATGACGCACGGTCCGTCGCCAAACGGCAGATCGAGTTGGAAATTGTCAATGCGACGGTCGAGGCGCAGGTCGACGAACGTACGTCGGAACTGGCCGCCAGCCGAGAACAATACCGGTCGCTTCTTGAAACCACCCTGGCAATTCCATGGGAGATGGAACCGGCGTCACTGCGATTCACCTACGTTGGTCCCCAGGCCGAAGCGATCCTCGGGCATTCTCCAGCGCTCTGGCTTACGGCCGATTTCTTCGCGAAGCACGTTCATCCGGACGACGAGTCATCTCTTCTGAATTTCCAGCGCCTGCACGTGGGCGGAAGAGATGAGGTGGAATTCCGCCTGATGTCTGCCGATCGCCGGTGGTTGTGGTTGCGAAGCGTCATGACCGTTGGTGAGAATTCGAACGGCCGCCCGGTATTGCGGGGCATCATGCTCGACGTGACCGAGCATCGAAAGCTCGAGTCGGAACTGGCGCAGGCGCAGAAACTGGAATCCGTAGGCAGGCTCGCGGCCGGAATCGCGCATGAAATCAACACGCCTGTTCAGTTTGTCAGCGACAGCATTCATTTCGTTCGGGAAGGAACGCAGGATCTGGCGAAACTCATAGTGAAATACCGCGCACTTCACGACGATGACAGCTCGCGGCTATCGGCGGAAACCATCGCGGATATCCGGCAGACCGAGAGTGACGTGGATTTGCCTTACCTGCTCGAGAAGATGCCGAAGGCTCTGGATCGGGCGCTGAATGGCCTCGGGCATGTCGCCGTCATCGTTCGTTCAATGAAGGAATTTGCTCATCCCGATCAGAAGGAAAAGGTCGGCATTGATCTGAATCAGTCGATTGCCAGTACGTTGGTGATCGCGAAAAGCGAGTACAAGTATGTCGCGGACGTAGAAACTGATTTCGGCGATATGCCGGCCGTCACGTGTCATGTCGGAGAAATCAACCAGGCTGTTCTCAACATCGTCATCAACGCGGCGCATGCGATTGCGGACCACATCTCGGGAACAGATCAACGAGGCTGTATTCGTATATGCACCAGGCGCGAGGGCGATGATGCGGTGATCGCCATTTCCGATACCGGTGGAGGAATACCGGATGCGATCCGGGACAAGATCTTCGATCCGTTCTTTACGACCAAAGACGTAGGCAGGGGCACCGGGCAGGGCCTGGCCATTGCCCGTTCGGTGATTGTCGACAAGCATGGAGGATCCATCTGTTTTAAGACAGAGGCTGGCGCCGGAACCACATTCTTTGTTCGTCTGCCCATCGAGGCAGCCGTCAGGCCGGCGGTTGCTTGAAACGCATCCTGTTTGTCGATGACGAGCAGAATATCCTGGATGGTCTTCGGGATCTGCTTCGCAAATACCGTCACGAAATGGAAATGGTATTTGCGCCCGCAGCCCAGGCGGCCCTCGACGAACTGCGAAATCGCCCATTTGACGTTGTTGTATCCGACATGCGCATGCCGGGGATGGACGGCGCGACATTTCTTCAAAGGGTAAAAGAAGAGTACCCCGACGTTATCCGGATCGTTCTGTCGGGTCACGCCGAGAGAAGCGCCATATTCAAGGCGCTTCAGGTCTCTCATCAGTTCCTTTCGAAACCCTGCGATGCCGAGACTCTCTGCCGCGTCATCGAGCGCTCCTGCAAGCTGCGCGCTGTCCTGGCGGATGAGGCGCTGCGCAAGCAGATTGGAAACCTTGACAAGCTGCCCTCTCTCCCGCGTGTGTACCAGGAGTTGATGGAAGCGATGTCCCGGTCCGATGTTTCCATCCCGACAATCTCCGGGATTATCGAGAAGGACAGTTCCATGTCGGCGAAGATGCTGCAGTTGGTGAACTCCGCCTGCTTCGGTTCGACAAGGTCCATCTCGCGAATCGATCATGCCGTCATGTATCTCGGCATGGACCTGGTGAAGAATCTCGCTCTGACCGTGCACGTGTTTACCAGTCTCGCGGACCGCACGCCGATCCGCGTCGCCTCGTTCGAATCGATGCAGCGGCATGCCATGCTGACCGCTCGAGTGGCAAAACGGTTGTTACGCGATGAGCAGCAGGCACAGGGCGCGTTGACGGCAGCCCTTCTTCATGATGTAGGCCATGTCATTCTCGCGTTTTGCATTCCCCTGCGTTACAAAGTCGTGATCGAGGCCTCGCGGTCTGAAGGGCGTCCGCTGCATGAAGTGGAAACTGAAATCCTCGGAGTAAATCACGCCGCCGTGGGTGCCTATCTGCTTGGACTGTGGGGCCTGCCGTTTCCTATCGTCGAGTCCGTCGCTTATCATCACAATCCAGCCGCCGTCGGCGACAAAACGTTCGGCGTCTCCGCGGCAGTGGCATTGGCGGATTCTCTCGTGGAATCTGTCTCCGGGAATCCATCCGACGTCGACGAATCCCACCTCGAAAGCCTGAACGTCCTGGGGGAGCTTCCGCGTTGGATGGACATCGCGATGGAAGAACACCGAAGTCTGGAGAGACATTCCACTGCGTGATGGCTGCGTCCCATCGCTTCAGGTCTCACGCTACTGCGCTCACGCTACGCTCGCGTTTGCATTAAGTGATGGTTTCGCCCCATCGGGCTCACATTCGCTCCGCTCATGACTTGATGGTTTCGCCCTATCGGGCTCACATTCGCTCCGCTCATGCGCAGCCGCACTAAATTGTATTTACAGGGGCCGGAGCAGACGGCCCCGAATTCCGGCAATTCACATTTGAGGCAAAGCCAGTCTATCGAGACCGTCGGATCTCAAGCGTGAATCCGGAACTGCTGTGAGTGAAGCCGGGCATAGGGACCTGCACGGCGCAGCAGCTCCTGATGCGTACCTTCCTCGACAACGCGGCCGTGATCCAGAACCAGAATCCGGTTGGCCGCTCGGATCGTTGATAACCGATGCGCAATGATCAGACTGATTCTGCCCTTAAGCACCGTCTCGACCGCAGCCTGAATGGCGCGTTCGGTTTCGGTGTCGACTGAAGACGTCGCTTCGTCGAGCACCAGGATTTGCGGATTCGCCAACAACGCGCGGGCCAGCGCGATCAACTGCTTTTGTCCCGTAGATAGTCGATTCCCGCCCTCACCCACGTCTGTCGCGTAACCCTCGGGGAACTGTTCAACAAACGTGCTGGCTCCGACCGTTCGGGCGACGGCTTTCACCTCCGAGTTCGTCGCATCGAGACGGCCGTAGCGAATGTTCTCCAGGATCGAGCCGCTGAACAGATGCGGTTCCTGCAAGACCACTCCCAAATTCGACTGCAACCAGTGCAGGCTGCGCCGCCGGTAGTCCACGCCATTGATCTGGATGCTGCCCCGAGTCGGCTCGTAGAAACGGCATAGCAGCTTTGCGATGGTGCTCTTGCCGCTTCCCGTCTCCCCGACCAGAGCAACGGATTCGCCCATTCCAATCCTCAGATTGAAATCCGTGAGGACCGGCCCGCCCTCTTTGTACGCGAAGTGCAGTCCATCGAATGCGACCTCGCGAATCGTCGCGTCGTGCCCATCAATGGCTGTGTCAGCGGCTGTTTCAGCACCGCCGGCGTCTGATCGGGCCACGCCTGCACGCATTGCTACGAGGACTTCCGCCGAATCCCGGATCTCCGGCTCCGCATCGAGCAGGCTTTGCAAGCGCTCCGCAGAGACCTGGGCTGCCTGCAATCCGGTGAACCTCTCGGCCAACTCCTGTATTGGAATGTGAAACAGCCCGGCGTATTGCATGAACACCACGAGATCCCCGAAAAGGAGATGGCCCCCGAGTGACAGCAGTCCGCCGCGCCAGATCGCCAGCGCCACGCCGACTGCCCCGAGTGAGATGACGATCGGCAGATAGACCGCGCTGTACAAGGCATTGCGGAACGAGTGCTCGAACATCTCCTAGATGTAAACCTAAAAC
>Ga0134121_10003147_pt1 | contig 13893 bp, 9 predicted proteins | sample KB301_FD_96463 | JGI IMG/M metagenome (GOLD analysis project Ga0134121, IMG submission 96463) | Terrestrial soil microbial communities without Nitrogen fertilizer from Kellogg Biological Station, Michigan, USA - KB3-0-1 | ecosystem: Environmental > Terrestrial > Soil > Unclassified ...
CGCTAGAGCGGGCGCATAAGCGAAAAGGCCCGATCCACCGAAATGGTATCGGGCCTTCGAGTTGCCCCTCCTGGGCTCGAACCAGGACTCTCCTGATCCAGAGGGGCCGCTGTAACGGCCCGAATTCCGACAACTTGCCACAATTTACGCGAGTTCGTGTCACCCGCTGCTGGAATTCAAGGCTTCCATGCCGGAATTTGCCGCACTTTACTCACTCAAATGTCGGAGTTTGCAGGGACTCAACAAGTCACACTGGACGAAAGCCTCCTAAGCAGGCGGCGCCGCCACGAAGCACCTCCAGGTACAAGCGACCCACCGATCGAACTGCGATTTTCTCATGAGGGGCATGAACGTCGGATCAATCCGGAGCCAGTCGGCCGACGTTAGAACAACAGGTGGTGGAGGTCGATCCGGCGAAGGGGTTAGAAACACGAAGGCCCGACATCAACAAAGTGATGCCGGGCCTTCGGATTGCTCTAGGCGCTCCTGTCCTGAGCGCGGTTACCCCACTCCTGCGACTCCGCCATCGCGTGGATCCTACTGCCAGAAGATGGGCGCAATGTCGGGTGCGCGATCCAAAGTCTGCACGCTACCGCTTCCGAAGTGGGGCCAATTGTTGGTCCGGGCCACCAACGCGAAACTAGTCGGGTTCCCCAGGCGACTCGCACTGACGTCGGCAGTGATGGTCGCTCCATCTATCTCGAAGGGAATAGACGTGCTGACCGCCTGGCCACCCGACAGAAGAGGTCGGCGGTCGATAAGGATGCCGGCGAAGGTGCTACCGTTCCAAGTCACCATGACTATGAACTCCGGGGGTGCCGCACCGCCGGGGGCAAAGGGGAATCCAGACGGCAGTTCCGGCGCGGTGTTGATGTTCCAGGACCACTCCTGCACGGTGATCCCACCTGGAAGGACCGGCGAACCCGGAACGCTGGTCCCCACATCCATCGAGAAGGTGAATGTCGCCTGATCAAAATCGATCGTCGCACCGATGATGTCCTGGTACGGCTCACCAGTCAGCCCATTACCGTGGGACGCCGCTGCATCTCCTGCGGGGTCCGTGGCGCTGACCAGGGCTGACGTCGGCACGGCTGCGCGGACCTCGGGCGAGAGCACCTGCGCTTCTCGTTCACACCCTACAAGAATCGAGGCCAGGGCGCCTAGGGACAGGCATATTCCGCTCCTGCGCTGCATGAAGACACCTGTGGGAGATCGCATTGTGGGCTCCTCGGGTAGGTGGCCTTGCCGTCGGGTGGCGTGATTGCCGCCGTCCGGATGGGCCGGTAGGTTCCAGCCTATCCCAGGGGTCTTTGCTCCGAGTGATCCGAGGCTTATCTGGCCCTCTCCCGACGTGCCGTGATCCGGATCGGTCTATTCGGCACCATTGACGTCCGCGACGCGGAAGGAAGAGCGCTTCAGGGGATCCTCGCCCAGCCGAAGCGCTTGGCACTCCTCGCCTATCTTGCCGCCGCCTCCCCAACCGGCTCCCATCGACGGGATACGCTACTCGGCCTCTTCTGGCCGGAGCTTGACCAAAGCCATGCGCGGAATGCCCTGAGTCAGGCGGTGCACTTCCTTCGCCGCTCTCTTGGCGAAGACGTCCTAATCGCGCGAAGCGGGGACGAGCTGGCGCTGGACGGCACACGGGTGTGGGTAGACGTGCGGGCCTTCGACGCTGCCCTCTCCGACGACCGCCCAGGCGACGCACTCGAGTTGTACCGAGGCGAGCTTCTTCCGTCCTTCTTCTTGAGCGGGTGCGCCGGTTTCGAAGAATGGCTCGAAAGCGAACGCGAGCGCCTGCGGGGCCGGGCCGCCGAGGCTGCTCGCTGTCTGGCGGAACATCACGAGGGTGGGGGCCGGCTCACTCTGGCCGCTGGTTGCGCCCGCCTGGCCATCGAGCTCGGTAGCGGGGACGAGCGCCACCTGCGCCGGATGCTAGAGCTGCTCACCAGGGTTGGGGATCGGGCTGGCGCCGTTCGTGTTTTCGAACGGTGGACGCTGACACTTGCGGACCTTGGCCTGGAGCCTGAAGCGGAAACGCTCGCGTTAATGCGGCGGGTGCGCGCCGACCGCACGCAGCGCTCGGGGATGACGCCGAGGCCTACCGTGCCCGAAGGTCCGGCTCCCCCGACATCCGTCGGTGACGCAATTAGCCGCCTGCGCGTGGCGCTCGCAGACACGTATCGCCTAGAACAGGAACTCGGCGCCGGCGCCATGGCGGTGGTGGTGCGAGCTCGGGACCTGCGGCACCTGCGTCCAGTGGCGATCAAGATCCTTCGACCCGAGCTCGCGGCCGTCATGGGTGCCGCGCGCTTCCTGCGTGAGATCGAGATCGCCGCCGGGCTGGTACATCCGCACATTCTCCCTTTGCACGACTCGGGCGAGGCGGCGGGCGTGCTGTATTACGTGATGCCCTACATCGAAGGCGAATCGCTGCGCGACCGTCTCGCCCGGGAGCATCGGCTGCCGGTGACCCATGCGGTGCGCGTAGCACGCGAGGTTGCCGCCGCGCTCGGATACGCCCACAAGCGCGGCTTCGTCCATCGCGACATCAAGCCGGAGAACATCTTGCTCGCCGGATACCCGCCGCGAGAATCGGAGGCGTCGGGCGGGTGGAACGCGCTGATCGCCGACTTCGGTATCGCCCGCGCTCTTGGCTCCACTGGTGAGCAGGTTGTCACAACCGGACTGAGCGGAACCCCCGCGTACATGAGCCCGGAACAGGCCCTAGGCAATGGACCTGTCGATGAGCGCACCGATGTCTATGCAGTGGGCTGCGTATTGTATGAAATGCTCTCTGGCGAGCCGCCACATGCCGGGAGCAGCGTGGAGGAGGTCGTCGCGCGACGCCTGCGCGAGCCTCGGCGGGGCTTAACGGATCTGAGAGCGGAAGTCTCGCCCGCCCTCGAGGCTGCGGTTACCACTGCGCTCGCGCCGGATCCCGCCGAGCGGTTCGCGAACGCCGCTGAGCTTGAGCAGGTCCTCGCCGGCCTGGAGGCATCGGCGAGATCTTCGAGCCGCTGGCAACGCCGATGGTGGCCGATTGTTGTGGCCGCCGCAATGGCAGTGGCTGGAGGAACCTGGCTCGCTACGACCGGCACGGGGCACGTGGGTCCGTCGGGATCGGTGGCCAAGGTCGCGGTGCTGCCGATCCAGACCTCAGGCGATTCTAGCGAGACCTACCTCGCGGAAGGACTCTCGGCCGAGTTGACGGGCGGACTGGTACGGATCGACGGGCTCGCCGTCCCTCCGCGAGCCGTGGTGTGGGCCGAGGTCACTGAGGGTGGCAATCCGCTCGACCTTGGTCGCCGGCTCGAAGTGGATTGGGTTATTGACGGGACACTCCGCCGCGTGGGTTCGCGCACTCGCCTAGTGATCGAGCTCATTCGTGTGGACCGGGGAGTCGCGCTCTGGTCGCAGGAATTTGAGAGTCCGGCTGCAGATCTCGCCGCATTGCGACAGAGGGTTACGACTGAAGTCGCACGCGTGATCGACGTGCCGCTTCGTGATGAAGTGCGCGCCGGACTGGGACGGCGGGAGACGGTAGACCTCGCGACGCGGGAGTTGTCCCTGCGTGGGTCCTCCGCCCTTCTCGCGATAACCACTGAAGGCGCCATCCGTGCAGCCGATCTCTTTGGGCAAGCGATCGCGCGGGATTCCACGTTCGCCGAAGCCTGGGTTGGCCTCGCCGCGGCATACCAACAGCTTTCACAGCTCGGCGGCGCCGCCCCGGTGGAAAGATTGGTGCTATGGCGGCGGGCAATCGATCGAGCCATCGCGCTGGACAGCACGAACGGTGATGGCTACGCCCAGCGGGCTCAGATCCACGCGGTGTACGAGTGGGACTTCCCTGCAGCGGACGAGGACTTTCGCCGCGCGGTCGCGTTGAGCCCCGGGTCCGCGGAGGCCTTCCTGACCTATGCCCAGTTCCTGAACATCATCGGCTTGGACGACTCCGCGCTCACTGTGATGCAGCGTTCCCTGATGCTGACCCCGAACGTCTCATTCCGTGTGGCCAACCTGGCCCCGCGGCTCCGGATGGTTGGTCGACGGGCTGAAGCAGCCGTCGAGGCTCGGCGTGCGCTCGCGCTGGACTCGACCCTCTGGGTCGCGCATCTGATGCTCGCCCAGCTTGCGGATGATGCAGGGAATCTGCCTGAGGCAGCTACGGAAGCCGAGCAGGCATTTCGCCTCGCCGGCGATCTGCCATTCGTACTCGGCACCCTCGCGAGGTATTACGGACTCTCCGGTCGCGCCGAGGAGGCGAGGTATATCCGTTCACGACTGGCCGCGCTGGAGGCCTCACAACACGTAGAGCGCGTGTTTCAGGCGGAGGCCCTGATCGGGGTAGGTGACCTGCAGGGCGCAACGGTTGCACTTGAAGCATCGGCGCGCGACCGCGAGCCAGACCTACTTTGGAAACTCGCTTACGGGCACTTCACCCGGCTTCGAACGGAACCGCGATACGAGGCTTTACTCAGACGCGTAGGGGTGACCGACCATCGCGGCGGACGGTGAGCCCGGGCGATCTGACATTTCCAGTGGTAGCAGGCACAGTAGCAGCGGCCGCAGAAGCGAAAAGGCCCGATCCACCGAAATGGTATCGGACCTTCAAGTTGCCCCTCCTGGGCTCGAACCAGGACTCTCCTGATCCAGAGTCAGGCGTGTTGCCAGTTACACCAAGGGGCAGGGGCGGTAAAAGTAAATCCGGGATTGGGGGGTGGGAAGTGGGCCCGGGGGTGAGGTGAGAATAATCCAGCCCTTCGATCGTATCCCTTTTGCACCCATCACCGCTAGCTCGCATCAGGGAGGAAGGGCCCATGTTGCTACGCATCAATGACGAAGCTCCGAATTTCACCGCCGACACTACCCAGGGGACGATCAAATTCCACGAATGGATCGGGAACGGCTGGGCAATCCTGTTTTCCCATCCCAAGGACTTCACGCCGGTATGCACCACCGAGCTGGGATATCTGGCGAGCCTCAAGCCTGAATTCGACAGGCGCAATTGCAAGGTGATCGGGATCAGTGTGGACCCGGTCGGCAGCCACCAGAAATGGCTCGCCGATATCGAAGAGACCCAGGGCCACGCGGTGAATTACCCGTTGATCGGCGACCCGGAGCTCCAGACAGCCAAGCTCTACGACATGCTCCCGGCCGATGCCGGCGACACCTCCGAAGGCCGTACCGCGGCGACCAACGCCACGGTGCGGACCGTCTTCGTGATCGGCCCTGACAAGAAGATCAAGCTGATGTTGAGCTATCCGATGTCCACCGGCCGCAACTTTGACGAGGTCCTGCGGGTGCTCGACTCGATGCAGCTCACCGCCCAGCACAAGGTCGCGACCCCGGTGAACTGGAAGCGGGGAGACGACGTGATCATCCTGCCCGCGGTGTCCGACGAGGAGGCCAGGCAGAAGTATCCCGCCGGCTGGAAGGCACCCAGGCCATACCTGCGGATGGTGAAGCAGCCGCAGTAGCGTGAGAAATAAGCGGGGGACCTACTCACCCGACTGGATGAGTCGATCCCCCTCGCTACGCTCGCGAAACCCTCTCGCTGCGCTTCGCTCACTTTGAGAATTTTTTAAGGGGCGTCAGCGGCGGCTGCGCTCGAGAAATTCCAGTCGAGACGCAGCCGACGCCGAAAGCCAGTACTGCTATGAGAGTGCGTTCCGTCTACGGCGGTTACTCACCGTGCGCGGAGTACACTCCGGATACGAGGTTCCCTTGATTACCAGGGTCCCTCGGCCGTCCTGATGCCGGAGGTTGTCGAATCACTTCACCACTTTGCACTCCGGATACTTCTTCCCCTTGAGCTCAAGGGTCCCCTTATCACCTTTGTTCCAGAAGCTCGTGGTCGAATCCGTCACTGCCACGTATTTGGCACCCGAAGCCGTCGTCACGGGGCGGAGATCGAGACTGCCCAGGCTGGTGGTCAGAACCGCGCGGTCTCCGACGTGGCCGAAAGAGATGTTCTCGGTGCCGCAGACAAACCTGATGTCAGCGGCGGTGGCCGGTGCTGCGGCTGTATCCGGCGGAGGAGACATGCCTGCACTCATCGCACCTTCGGCTTTATCGGCCGGATGACGATTGCGTCCCAGTGCCCAGACGACCAACACGACCGCCAGAGCGGCCAGCGCGGGGACCAGCCAGCGCTTGCTGTTGGCTGCCGGTACTTGCGGGGCCGAAATACCGATGTCCTTGATCCCGAGTATCGAGCCCAGGCCCGCCGGAAGCGCTCGCATGATCGAGTCCTTCTCACCGAGCAGCAGGTTGCCGAGGCCTGCCGGGTTGAGTCCGCCCGTTCGCACGCGGTTTCCCAGGAGGCCAAGCACCAGCGGGGCCGCCATGCTCAGGAGCGTGGAGCCCGAGCCGGAACGGAACCCGGCGAAGCGAGAGATCCAATCGCCAATCGAGGACATCTGACCCCCGAACACACCGGAGAGCAGCTTGCTGGATGCCGCGCCAAGCGGGGATTGTGGTGTTGCGGTCACGGCGAGCCGCGGGTCCCGGATCACGCTGCCGTCATTCGCGGGGCTCGAAATCAGGTCAAACAGGGGACGCATCGCCTGGGAATCTCCCGCCTTGCCAACGAGACCGGCGAGGATGGCCGGGAAGGCTGCCCCTAGGCCTGTTGCAACAGCCCCTTCACTTTCGCCGAGATTGCGGGCCGCGCCGGAGAGGAACTCCGGCGTCACCATGCTCTTCAGGCCATCGAGGAAACTCGTAGCCATGATTCACCTCCGAAATACAAAAGTCTCACCTCGCGTATGCGGTCCCTCGCGGGGAGTGCGGCACTAAGTTGGCGAGTAGTCGGGAATTGCAGCGCCGGATCGGCGGCAGTGCGGAACTGTTGCACCAGCATGGTGGATCGACCCGCGGCCTACTTGGCTCACCGACGCGGCAATGGCCTAGCAAATGGCCTGAAAGGGTTTACGCCGCCCCGGCACACAACCCCACCTTCTCTACCCTATTGATTGGTTCAAGGGCTGTCTATCAGACCTTGGGGCAGGACTGTGGGGACGGAAGACGGGAAGCCGCTGTTCTTTCAAATTCTCCCGGCCGCTACCGCCCCCGCGATGTCGGTCGCGGAAATGACGCCGACCGGACGATCTCCTTCCGTCACGAAGAGCCGGTGCACATCGGCATAGAGCATGTGCTCCGCCGCCTCTCTCACATCGGCTTCCGGTCCAATCGTGAGCACCCGAGGCGTCATGATCTCCCGCACTTCGGTGTCTTCCGCAAGCTCCCGGAGGGCGTCCTTGTGGGCTGCCTCCGCCTCTGCGACGAGAAGATCGGTGCTTGAAATCACCCCGACCATGCGTCCCTTGGCGTCCACTACTGGAAGGGCTGAGATGTGATAGTCCGCCAGGGTGACCAACGCTTCTTCGACGGTAGCATCGGGGAGAATGGTCCGCACCGGCTTCCGCATTAGATCGGCGACTTTCATGGAATCCTCGCTCTGGAGTGGCAAGGATCAATGTGGGGAAGACCGGCGGAGGATACGGTGAAGCCGAGGTGAAGAGGGGTTTAGACGTGGGGAAGTGCGAAGCAGCGGCACGCCGAGGGAACAGCCAACCGACTACGCGGCCGTTTCCTTTCTCGGGACTCCCCGTTCCCCGTTCCCTGTTCCCTGTTCCCGCTCTTCGTTTTCTCCAGTCTCCCTTCTCCCGTCTCCCGTCTCCCTTCTCCCGACTACCCCTCCGTGCATGCTCGCCAGCAGCCCTTCGTACGCCACCTGGCAGATTCCCGTCCCCACCATCTCACCCATGATATCCAGCACCTCTTCCTCGGGCATCGCGGGGCGATAGGGACGCTCCGCCGACAGCGCCTCGCAGATATCGGCCACGGCGAGAATACGGCTGAGCTGGCAGAGGTCGCCGGCCTCGAGTCCGACGTGATATCCCCTGCCATCCAGCCGCTCATGGTGCGCCGCCGCAATCCCGGCGAAGGCACGGAAAGGCGTCACCCGCTGCAGAATCTCCGCGGTGTAGCGGGTATGCTGCCGCATCTCATCCATCTCCATCGGGCTCAGCTTACCCGGCTTGTCCAGGATCAGGTTCGAGACGCCGAGTTTGCCGATGTCGTGCAGCAGGCCGGCGCGACGCAGCGTGGTCTGATCGTCCTTGCTCAGTCCCATCGCGCGCGCGATACCGACTGCGATGTTCGCAACGCCTTCGGAATGCCGGGCGGTATACGGCGACTTCGCGTCCACCACTCGCGCGAACGCCTCGGCGACACCGTCGAGTCGCTCCTCATCCGCGAGGATCACCCGGTCAGCGGGTTCGAGATCTCCCACCTGATCGATCGCATCCACTGAACCGAGAGTAGACCAGAATCGGCTGTCGTCCCGGAACGACTGCAGTGCCATGACCAGCTCGGGATCGAACCAACGAGCCCGACGACGACGCGCGACCTCGTAGGCCTCTTCCGGACCGAACGCGTGAGCGAACACCTCAACCGTCTGCGCCAAGCCGGCGATTCGACCGAGGAGGGAGATATCGTTGCCCTTCAATCCGAGGGGCATGCCGCTTCCGTCCCAGTGCTCGTCGAGAGCCCGAATCGCGTGCTGCGTCGCAGGCTCGAGTCCCAGCATCCGCGCAATGTCGGCGCCGCGTTCACAACGGGTCGCTGTCATCTCGCGCCCGGAGCCCTTTTCCCGAGTGCCCAGTTGCAGGACCTGCCACGCGCGCGCGAGTGGATTGCGGTGCGGTGCCACGTGGCTCAGCGCGTAGCCGGCCGATGCCAGACCACTGGTCCAGTCGGTGAGTTTGTGGGCCCGCTTGAGGGTGAGATCATCAGCGCTGAACAGACTGCAGAGTCGAGCGGCGTTAGAGGAGCAGCCCAGATCCTTGAGCAAGAGCGCATAGAACAATGCCGAGCGTTCCTGATCGGTCAGTCGGACTACTTCGGCCAGACGCATCCCGATGAGGCAGGTCCGGATCGCATGGCCTTGCGGCTGTCCTTCGGTGATGTCGAGGGCGTAGCTCAGGGCGGAAACGACTTCCGATAACCGAACCGCGCTGTCTGGAAACTGGGCGGACTGAGCGGACGAGGCGCTCGGGGCGGACGGGTTCGAGTGGACCTGAGGCCCTGAATAGGTCGAAAGCGAGACTCCCCCAGCCTTCCGCTCCGGCAAAACGCGGCGGCTGGCTCCTGGTACGGCTGGTAAGTCATTGATATTGAACGTCATGCCCTACTGAAGGGCAAGCGGTGTGCCGATCGGCCGATCTAGCGGGTTCTTGAGCCGACCCGTACAATGGAAAAAGGGACTTTGGATGCCGTAATTTTGATGACCCGAGGGTGCTCCGCCTTGTTTCGCCCGCGCTCTTTCCGGCCGTTCCTCCTTCTTCTTGTGCTCGCCGTGACCCTCCGCTGCGGCGGCGATATCACGGTCCCCGCCGAAGGCCTGCCGAGTCACATCGAAATCATCAGCGGCGATGGGCAGACCGGTGTGGCTGGCGGCCTGCTGTCCGACTCCCTCGGCGTTCGGATAACCGATTCGAAGGATCGTCCCGTCGCAGATCAGCCGGTCGAATTCGCTCCCGTAGGCGCGGGTGCCGCCCAGGACCTCATTCCCGACACGGCCATGACTGGCTCGGATGGGCGCGCCTGGAGTCGCTGGGTGCTCGGCACTCGGGCCGGGACGGTACAGGTCAAGGCACGCGCGCTGGGGCGATCACCCGTTGCCGTCACATTCAGCGCCACGGTTCAACCAGGTCCGCCACACGCCCTCTCCCTGATAGGCGGCGCGGGACAAAGCGGTGTGGTCGGCGCCACGCTGGACGATTCACTTCTGGTTCAAGTAGTCGATCAGTACAACAACCCAGTAAAGAGTCAGGACGTTTCGTGGACCGCGGAAGACGGCGGCACCGTGAGCGACGCCACGACGTCGACTGACGCAGCCGGCAGAGCCGGGATTCGCTGGCAGCTGGGAGATCAGGCGGGAGTGCAGACCAGCCACGCAATGATTGCGACAGTTCCCAGCTCAGCGCTCGACTTCACCGCGACCGCACTTCCCGGTGATGCGGCCGAGGTCGAAAAGGTTTTCGGGGATAACCAGAGCGCTCCGGTGGGCGATGATCTCACCGACTCCCTGGTGATCCGAGTGGTGGACGCCTTCGGAAACGGAGTGCCGGGGCGGAGCCTGAGCTGGGTACTGGTAGGTAGTGGCAGTGTGAACCCCGGCTCAAGCATTACCGACGACAACGGCGAAGCGTTTACCCGCTGGAGTCTCGGCCTCAACGCCGGACAGCAGACCCTTCGCGCGGCGGTCCCCGGCTTCGCGCCGGTTTCGTTTGTTGCGCATGCCCAGTCTCTTCAGCCAGCCACGATCGCGGCCTCGAGCAGTACCCAACTCAACGGGACTGCCGGCCAGCCGGTAACGCCGGCCCCTTCGGTCGAGGTGCAGGATGGAAACGGGAACCCGGTAGGCGGCGTTACCGTCACCTTCACGGTAGTTTCCGGTGGCGGTGAGGTCGCGAGCGGTAGCAACCGTGGCAAGAGTGTGACTATCAGCACCGATGCTGCAGGGCTCGCCGAAGTTGCCTCGTGGACTCTTGGTCCGGTCGCAGGAGCCGGGACGGTTGAAGCCCGGGCGTCCGGCCTCTCGGGGCCACTCACCGGGAGCCCCGTCAGCTTCACTGCCGTCGGCTCCCCCGGTAACCCCAACCAGTTGGCATTCCTTCAGCAACCCGGGACTGCGGTGGCCGGTCAAGCCATCAGCCCCCCGATCACGGTCGCGGTCCAGGATGCCAATGGCAACACCGTACTGACTTCCTCAACCAACGTCCGACTCGCCCTCGGCAACAATCCGGCAGGTGGCACCCTGAGTGGGCCCACTGCGGTGGACGCGATTGACGGTGTCGCCACGTTCAGCGGCTTGAGCATTGACCGCGTGGGTACCCCATACACGCTGGTGGCCACCGCCTCGGGCGGGCTCCACTCGGCCACCAGCAGCGGATTTGGCATTGTACCGGCTACCGCTGCCGAACTCGCGATCGTCACCCAGCCGCAGGCCGGAGCCGCGAGCGGGGTTCCTCTGAACCCCCAACCGGTGGTCCGATTGGAGGACGGGCTGGGTAATCCAGTCAGTCGGTCGAACGTGACGATAACGGTCTCGATTACTTCAGGCGGGGGCAGTCTGAGCGGCAACACGACGGCCACCACCAATGCCAGCGGCGTCGCAGCGTTCACGAACCTGGCGATTTCTGGTTTGGTCGGCCAACGAATTCTCCTGTTCAGCGCTACCGGTCTGCAGGATGTCGCCTCCGCACCAGTCGATCTGACACCGGGGCCAGCCGCTGTCATGGCACTCCACGACGGGAATGGGCAATCGGCTCCGGTGGGTACCACTCTCGCGATCTCGCCTTCGGTAGCGGTCACCGATGCGAGCGGCAATCCGGTGGCCAGGTTCACGGTCGTGTACGCCGTCGCGACCGGCGGAGGGAGCGTAACCGGTGCCAACGCTGTCACTGGCCCGAGCGGCTTCGCGACTGTCGGCAGCTGGAGGCTGGGCCCCGGCAAGGGGACCAATACCCTGACCGCCACGGCGCCGGGCCTGTCAGGCTCGCCGGTGATCTTCTCGGCAACCGGCCGCTTCGCTTATCAGACGATTGCGGCAGGGTCGGAATTCAGCTGCGGCCTGAGCGTCGCCGGGATTGCGTATTGCTGGGGCCGCAACGACCGGGGTCAGGTCGGGAATGGCAACGTTACGGACCAGATGTCGCCGGTGCCGGTGGCGGGAGCATCTCAATTCGTGGCCATCGGTCTGGGCGATAGCCACGCCTGCGGAATCGCCACGAGCGGGGACGCGTTCTGTTGGGGTGACAACTCCGATGGCCAACTGGGAGATGGGACCAGGTCGGATCGGCACACGCCCAACCCGGTCGATGGCAATCTCAAGTTCAGCAGCATTGACGGTGGTGAGTCACACAGCTGCGGTGTGACGACCAATGGCACCGCCTACTGCTGGGGCCGTAACGACCGGGGCCAGTTGGGCGATGGAACCCACTTCGACCGGTTCTCCCCGGTACCGGTAGCAGGCGGGATTCACTTCGCCAGCCTCACACTCGGTTCCCGGCACACGTGTGGCCTTTCTACTGGTGGCACGATCTACTGCTGGGGGGATAACGGAGACGGACAACTGGGAGACGGAACGACGACCGATCACCCAAACCCAACTCCCGTGGCCGGAGGCGGAACCTGGAACACCCTCACTGTGGGCGGGGACTTCAGCTGCGCTATCCGCTTTGGCGGCAGCGCCTCTTGCTGGGGCCGGAACGACCAGGGACAGCTCGGAGACGGCAGCAGCCGGGACCAATCCTCACCGACTCCAGTCGATGGTGGCCTGAGCTTCACCCAGATCGAGGCGGGAGACCGGCATGCCTGCGGAATTGTGACGGCAGGAACCGCGTATTGCTGGGGACAGAACAACGACGGCGAGCTGGGCGACGGTTCGACCAGAGACCAGGAATCCCCTGTCTCAGTGCAGGGAAGCCGAACCTTCGCGGCCGTGAACGGCGGAGGACGCCACACCCTCGCCCTTGATCCCTCCGGTGTGGCCTATGGCTGGGGCCGGGACGCGAACGGACAACTAGGCACCGGGACCGGCGGAAACAAACTCACCCCGGTGCTGGTGATAGAGCCGTAGGAGGGAGACGGAAGACGGGAGATGGGAGACGGGAAAAACAGAAGACGGGCGATGGGCTAGTACCCGTCTCCCGTCTTCTGTCTCCCGCGATGGAGCTGAGGGGGATCGAACCCCTGACCTCTGCATTGCGAACGCAGCGCTCTCCCAGCTGAGCTACAGCCCCTTGGCCGGGAGAACCTAGTGAGTGCGACCCGAAGGGTCAACGGAAACGGCGAGAAGGGGTCAGCCTGCCCCGAGCACTGCGAGGGGAATGAAGCGACGAGGGATCTACTCTCCTTGCCTTCAATCTTGGCACAGGACAGTAGATCGCTCGCTTCGCTTGGATGACTGCCGGACGTCCTCACATCCAAACATCCTGACATCCCCTCACCTACCGAATCGTGCAGTTCGCTCCCTGCGTCGCCACCACCTGACCGCTCGCATTCAGAATTCTGGCCACCACGTCGGGGCCCGTGCGTGCCGTGATGAAGTTGGCCGCGATCCGCGTGGCCCCGGCCCGGATATCATTCAGGTTGCTGTCGAAGTCGAACTCGTCCTGACCCGCTACTGCCCGCTTCGGCGCGGAGGTCACGGTCCCACCCGAGGCGGTGACTCGAGCTCTGAAGTTTCCTGCGGCGGGGACCAAGCCAAAACCGTCCACCGAAATCCGCGACCGGTTGGCACGCCGCTCACAACTGAGGCGGATCGATGCAACCGCAACGGAAATGTCCGCCGGCGGCGGGGACTTGAGGGTGGGATCAGCGGGCCCCGAGGGATTCGAGGAGTTGTCGGCGCAGGCACCGAGCCCGGCCAGGATCGCGGCGAGCGCCACTCGGGTGAGCGCAATAGGGATGTTTCGCATGGTGCACCTTCGAATTGGAGGGTGTGAACTGATTTCAGAAATTGACTCGACGCGTTCCACCGAGTCAGCGCGGCGGGGGGGCAATCGACACGCCAACTTGTCAAATGTCCTCTAAGACATTCGGATGAACCGGATTAGCGAGAAAGCGCTCCTCAGTGCCACGTGCATCGCCATAGGTCAGCGAGTGCCGTTTCGATGCAATCGCTTCGTGGCGATCAGGTCGGACGGGGCGAACAGGACGGCCGGCTTGCGCGTTTTTGCGAATACGTGTATATACACCTTATGTTGATTTGGCCCGCTCTGCCCGCCCCGTCCGTCCCGACCGCCCTGTCGGTCTGACTCTCATGCCCACCCAATTCGCCCCCTCCACCACCTGCGTCTGCTTCCACCTGCGCCGAGC
>Ga0134121_10003148_pt1 | contig 13893 bp, 15 predicted proteins | sample KB301_FD_96463 | JGI IMG/M metagenome (GOLD analysis project Ga0134121, IMG submission 96463) | Terrestrial soil microbial communities without Nitrogen fertilizer from Kellogg Biological Station, Michigan, USA - KB3-0-1 | ecosystem: Environmental > Terrestrial > Soil > Unclassified ...
CGTCGACTTCAACGTTCCGGTGGACGACAGCGGGCGCGTCACCGATGCGACGCGCATCACGGCGTCGCTTCCCACGCTCGAGCTTCTGACCCGGAGCGGCGCGCGCGTGGTGCTACTGTCGCATTTCGGCCGCCCGAAGGGAAAACCGGACCCCGCGTATTCCCTCGCGCCCGTCGCGGCAGAGCTCGGGAAGCTCGCGAAGTTTCCCTCGAGCTTCTTCGGAGAGACGGACACCGACGCGGCGATCGCGGCGACGAAACAGCTCGCCGACGGCAGCGCGCTGCTCCTCGAGAACACCCGTTTTCTGGCCGGTGAGGAAAAGAACGACGACGCGCTGGCGCAGCGCCTCGCGCAGCTCGGCGATGTGTTCGTCAACGACGCGTTCGGCGCGGCGCATCGCGCGCATGCGTCGACCGCGGGCATCGCGAAATACCTCCGCCCCGCGGTTGCCGGCCTGCTCATGGCGCGCGAGCTGGAATACCTCGGCGGCGCGCTCGACAACCCGAAGCGGCCGTTTGTCGCCATTCTCGGCGGCTCCAAGATCTCGGGGAAGATCGACGTCATCGAGGCGCTGCTGCCGAAAGTCGACGCCCTGCTCGTCGGCGGTGCGATGGCCTGCACGTTCTATCGCGCGATGGGACTGGAGACGGGGAAGTCGCTGGTCGAGCCGGATCGCATCGACATGGCGCGCGAGCTGGTCGAGCGCGCTGGGACCACGCTCATCCTTCCGCACGATGCGACGGTGGCACCCGCCATCGAGGCCGGGAACGCCGCGCACGCGGTGAAGCGCGACAAGATTCCGGCGGCCGAGGCCATGCTCGATATCGGGCCGGAGACGGCCGCATCATATTCCCGCGCGATCGCGGCCGCGAAAACGGTGCTCTGGAACGGGCCAATGGGCGTGTTCGAGCATCCGCCGTTCGACAAAGGCACGACGGCCATCGCGCAGGCGATGGCTGCCGCCACCGCAAAGGGCGCTACTACCATCGTCGGCGGTGGTGATTCCGCGGCCGCGGTCGCCGAAGCGGGGCTCGCCGACAAGATGAGTCACGTCAGCACCGGCGGCGGCGCGTCGCTGGAGTTTCTCGAAGGCAAGATTCTCCCGGGAGTCGCAGCGCTCGACCAATGAAACACCTCATTTTTGCCGGCAACTGGAAGATGAATCACGCACCCGCCGACGCGGCGGCGTTCGTGCGCGATTTTCTTGCGCATTATCAGCGCATGAAGGATCGAACGATCATCCTTTTTCCTCCGGCGCTCACGCTCCCCGCGGTCGTGCACGGACTGAAGGAGCGCAACGACATCCAGATCGGCGTGCAAAACATTCACTGGGAAGACAAGGGCGCATTCACCGGCGAGAACTCCGCGGCGATCGCGCGTGGCGCCGGCGCGAAATACGCGCTCGTCGGACACTCGGAACGCCGCCATCTGTTCGGCGAAACCGATGCAGAGACAAGAAAGAAAGTCGGCGCGGCATTTCGCGCGGGCCTGATTCCGGTGCTGTGCGTTGGCGAAACACTCATCCAGCGCGAGCGCGGAGAAACGAACGACGTTGTGCTCCGCCAGCTGCGCGCCGGCATTGAAGGCCTCGACGGGCAGCACGTGAGCCAGATGGTCGTGGCCTACGAGCCGGTCTGGGCAATCGGCACCGGGAAAAACGCCACGCCGACGGATGCAAACGACGTTCACACGGTGCTGCGCGACACCCTCCGCCAGGCAACAGAGCGGGTGGGCGGCGTCCCCATCCTGTACGGCGGCAGCGTCAGCCTCGCGAACGTCCAGGCGCTGGTGAGCCAGCCTGAGGTGGATGGGGTACTGGTAGGCGGAGCCTCCCTGGACGCGGGCGGCTGGCACTCGATGGTGACAACAAAACAGGGCTAGAGGGCTAGTGGGCTAGAGGGTGGCAAGACGAGACCTCATGCCGTTCCCTCCAGCCCTCTAGCCCTCCAGCCCTCTAGCCCTCGCTCTCCGATTATCTTTCTCACATGTATCGCTTCTTCGTAGTTCTCCTTCTTCTCGACTCCTTCATCCTCGCCGCCGCCGTGCTTCTGCAGGCGGGAAAGGGTGGCGGGCTTGCCGCATCATTCGGCGGCGCCGGGTCGAGCCCCAATTCGCTCCTTGGCTCGCGTGAAGCCGGCAACCTGTTGACCAAGGCCAGCTGGTGGACCGGGGGCATCTTCATCGGTCTTGCATTCGTGCTCCAGATCATGGCTGGCCGCGGCCGCGTCGTGCGCTCAGTGCTCGACCAGGCGGCACAGCCGGTCCTGCCGAGCGCCCCGTTGACGGGTGGCGCGTCGCAGGCGACGCCGCTTCAGCCGATTACGCCGCCCGCGGCGTCATCCAAGCAGCCCGAGAAGGCTCCAGCTGGAAAGGATGCGCCTGCCGGAAAAACTGCAGGCAAACAGCCTCCGTCGGGCAAGCAGAACTGATCTTCGCCACGTGACCAGCTCTCGCGAACCAGGGTTCCTTCTCCTCGAGGACGGAACCCTTTTTCGTGGCCGCTTGCGCCACGATGGGGCCAAAGTCGAGCCCCGCGCCGCCGAAGTCGTTTTCACGACAAACATGAGCGGCTACCAGGAGGTCTTCACCGATCCGTCGTACAACGCGCAGATCGTGGTGATGACCGCGCCCATGATCGGGAACTACGGTGTGAACGACGCCGATCCCGAATCGGCCGGGCCGCAGGTCGCCGGCGTCGTCGTGAAAGAGCTGTCGAACGCGTTCGCGAACTGGCGCGCAAACGGGTCGCTGCCCAACTATCTCGCCGACGCAGGCATTCCGGTGCTCGAGGGCGTGGACACGCGTCGCCTCACGCGCCATCTGCGCTCGATCGGCGTGATGCGCGGCGTCATCGGGGCCGGAAACGAACCGTCCGAGGCCGCACGCGATACGCTTGCGCATTGCCCCTCAATGGAAGGGCTCGACCTGGCGAGCACCGTTACAACTGACAAGAACTACACGTGGGGACCCAAGGATGCGCGGCGCCACATTGTCGCGTACGATTTCGGCATCAAGCGAAACATTCTCCGGCTTTTCGAGGAATGCGGATGCCGCACCACCGTCGTCCCCGCGACGTTGCCGGCGAAGGATGTGCTCGCGCTCAAGCCCGATGGCGTGTTCCTCTCGAACGGGCCCGGCGATCCCGCGGCCGTGGACTACGCGCAAAACAACATCCGCGAAATTGCGCAGACAGAGACGCCGGTATTCGGGATCTGTCTCGGTCACCAGCTGGTGGGCCTGAGCTTTGGTGCGACGACGCTGAAGCTCCCGTATGGTCACCGGGGCGGAAACCATCCAGTGAAGGACCTCGCGAGCGGCCGTGTTCTGATCACATCGCAGAACCACGGGTTCGCGGTGAAGGGCACCGCCGAGGGCATTCCCGGCGCGCCTGACTTGGCGGTCACGCACGTCAACCTCAACGACGGAACGATCGAGGGGCTGCGGCACAAGACGCTCCCGGTGTTCGCTGTCCAGTACCATCCAGAGGCCGCACCAGGGCCTCACGACGGCAGACCGCTGTTCGATCAGTTCATGACAGCGGTTAACAAAGGGCGGGAGAGCTAGAGGGCTGGAGGGGCTAAAGCGAGCCTGGACTCGGCCAGCAACCCCCTCCAGCCCTCCAGCCCACGAGCCCTCTAGCCCTTCAAGTGCTTGACACATAAGCAGCTAGCGCCTTAGCGTTGAGCCCGAACACCCACCCCGGGCCCGCGATGACCAAAGCTGATCTGGTCGAACACGTCACCAACGAGATTGCCCGCACGGCGGGGCCAATGATCTCGAAGAAGGACTGCGCCCGGGTTGTCGACGCGTTCCTTGATGCGATCAAGGGCGCGATGCAGGAGCAGAAGAACATCGAAGTCCGCGGTTTCGGCACCTTCAAGATCCGCAAGCGTAAGACCCGCATGGCGCGCAATCCGCGCACCGGGGCCCCGGTGGAAGTCGCAGCGCGTCCGGTCCCTGTGTTCAAGCCCAGCAAGGAGTTGCGTGCCCTCGTCGCGGGTGAACCGTTCGAGCCCGAACTCGAAGAGAGTTGAGCGGTTGCGCCGGTTCCACAGCCTCCGTGCCGCACGGCGCGGAGGCCTTTCTTTTCGGTTACCATTCGGATGATGGGGTTTTCGACACCGGTCCTCGTGTTCGCTCGGTATGCCGATGTTCTCGGATCGGGCACCGTCACAGTGGAGCTGCCGTCCGATGCGACCGCGGGTGACGTGCTCTCCGCTGTCCGGGCTCTTCCCGGGGCGGACCAGTTGCCGCCGTCGCCGCTCATTGCCGTGAACCAGCGGTATGCGGCATTGAGCCAACCGGTGCGCCCCGGAGACGAGGTCGCGCTGATCCCGCCTGTGGCCGGAGGCTGAACGTGCGCGGCGCCATCGTCATGCGGCCACTCGATCCTGGAGCGCTGCTCACGGAGGTCTCGGCGCCGGCGAACGGTGCGGCCGTGCTGTTCGTCGGAACCGTGCGCGACATCAACGATGATCGTGCTGTCACCGCGCTCGACTACAAGGCCTATACGCCCATGGCGGCGCGCGAGCTCGAGGCCATCCTGCGCGAAGCCGAGTCCCGCTGGGATGGCGTGACCGTCGTGTGCGAGCATCGCACGGGCGAGTTGTCGCTCGGCGACGCGTCGGTCGTGATCGCCGCCGCGCATCCTCACCGTGCCGCGGCGTTCGACGCCGCGCGGTACGTGATCGAGGAGCTCAAGAAGCGCGTGCCGATCTGGAAGCGCGAGCACTACGCCGATGGCGATCTCGAATGGGTGGACAACGGCGCGCAACGCGCAGAGGCGCCGCGATGAGAGATCAATTCGGCCGCAGCATCGAGTACCTGAGGATTTCGGTCACGGATCGCTGCAACTTCCGCTGCCTCTACTGCATGCCGGTGCAGGGGCTGCAGTGGCTCCCGAAAGCCGACATCCTGAGTTACGAGGAAATCGCGGGCGTGGTGGGTGAGCTTGCGCCGCTCGGACTCCGGCGCATTCGCATTACCGGCGGTGAGCCGACGATCCGCCCGGATCTCGAGCAACTCGTGCGCCTGATCAAAGGGGTTCGCGGCATCGAGGACATCGCGCTCTCGACGAACGGCGTCAAGCTCCCGCTGCTCGCGCAGCGACTGCGCGACGCCGGTCTCGATCGTGTCAACATCTCCGCGGACTCACTTCGTCCCGATCGCATTGCCGCGATCGCACGGCGCGACCTAGGCTTCGACCCCGTGACCGCGGCGCGCGCAGCAGAGGATGCGGGGCTCGGACCGATCAAGCTCAACATGGTCGTCATGCGCGGCATCAACGACGATGAAGTCGAGGACTTTGCCCGCCTCACGATGGAGCATCCCTGGCACGTGCGGTTCATCGAGCTCATGCCGGTCGGCGACATGCGCGAGCTGACGTGGGAACACGTCGTGCCGAGCGATGAAATCCTCGCGCGGATCGGCGCGATCGCGCCGGTGGTGCCGGTTGCAGGGCCCGCGCGCGGAAACGGTCCGGCCGCGTATTACGCGTTCGACGGCGCCCGCGGGTCGGTCGGCGTCATCACGCCCATGACGCACACCTATTGTGCGTCGTGCAACCGCGTGCGTCTCACCGCCGACGGCCGGCTGCGGACGTGCCTGTTCGGAGATCATGAAGTGGACCTTCGCGCTCCGCTTCGGCGGGGTGAAGCACTTGGGGCATATTTTGAAGCTGCGCTGCGTGACAAACCCAAAGAGCACGAGCTGCTGAAGCTGCGCGTAGGTGGGCTCCGCGCGCTGAGTGAGGTCGGCGGCTGAGCGAGGAGCGGACGATGCAAGGCATGCGTGTAGGTGTGGTACTTGCGGTTGCGGGAGTGGTCGCAGCCGCTGCTGGATGCGGAAGCGAAGCGACCTCCGTGAGCTCCGAAGCCGACGGAACGATGTCGGCGACCGTGAACGACACGGTGCACTGGGAGGCATCCCGCTCTGTCGTCGCGACCATCACTGGCGACGAGTTCGTCATGACGGGCACCGAAAAGTCAGGACACTTTGTGAAGATCACCGTCCGTGGTGTGAGCGCGCATCCCGGGAATCCGGACAGCACGCAAACGTTCAGTCTCTCCGCGGTGACGTCGGCCCTCATCGGGTTCGGACAGTTCGGCGAGACGGGCAGCGACCTCTTCAGCACAACCGTTCAAGGCGGTTCGGGAAACGTCACGATCACGCATCTGACCGACGAGCGCGCGCAAGGTACGTTCCAATTCTCGGCGGTGCGTTCGAACCCGCCGACCAACTGCGGCAGCATCGGCTGCCAGGATCTTTTCCGGCGCGTCTCGGGCGGCCACTTCGACGTCCGGCTGCGCTGACATGCGCCGTTTCGCGCTCACGCTCATGGTCGCGGCCGCGTGCGCGGCGCCCGCCGCGAACGCGCAGCTCGGTGGGCCGCCGCGAGCAAAGGCGCTGACGCGGCCCGAGAACTGGGGACTCACCTTCGGGCTCGGATTCATTTCGCCTGTCTACGACCCATCGGGTCCGCAGGACTTCAACTACGCGACGCGCGGACAGGGACTCAGCTTGACCCTCGGGCTCGTCTTCAACCGGTATTTCATTTTTGGCGGCGAAATCGGTTCCGTCTTCTTCTCCGGTGACAAGCGACTCATCTCGTTCAACACCGAATATCCGTCGGAAACCACGAACAGCGTCGTCGGATCCGCGTACGCCGGCGTCATCACCTCGCCAATGGGGCGGAGCCCGAAGCTGGGACGCAAGTGGTGGGTTGGGACCGTTCTCGGCGCGAGCACGTTCAGCGGGGAACGCCGGCTCGACGGCTGCACGACGTGCCTTCACGATCGATTGCACATGACCGCGGGACCCTACATCGAGCCCTTTTTCATGTTCGGGGGCGGCGACCGCGATGGCGGCGGCGGTGTCCGGGCGAGTTACCGGGCGTACCTGGGCGCGGCGAAAACCGTACAATCCGCAATTTCCGTCGGTTTGTTCTTTGATTTCATCAAATTGTAGAGCGGAAACGACAGCGTCAGCGACAGGATTCGAGAGGAGCGAGGAGGTGTTCTCGCTCCTTTGTCGTTGCTAGCTTTCAGTATCTCTCACCGCATGGATTCGTAATGCTTCGCAAGATCACCGTGGTCGGCGCCGGCAACGTCGGTGCGACCACTGCACAACGGGTCGCCGAGAAGGAGCTGGCCCGGCAGGTCGTCATGGTCGACGTCGCGGAGGGCATCCCGCAGGGGAAGGGACTCGACCAGTGGCAGTCCGCTCCCATCGAGGGATTCGACTCGCGGGTCACCGGGTCGAACGGATACGACGAGACCCACGAATCCGACATCGTCATCATCACGGCCGGCATCGCACGGAAGCCGGGCATGTCGCGCGACGACCTCCTCAATACCAATGCCGGTATCGTCAAGCAGGTGAGTGAAAACGTGGCGAAGACGTCGCCCAAGGCGATCGTCATTGTCGTTTCGAATCCGCTCGACGTGATGTGCTACGTCGCGAAAGCCGTGACGGGGTTCCCGCGCGAGCGCGTGCTCGGCATGGCTGGCGTGCTCGACACGGCGCGCTACCGCGCGTTTCTTGCCGAAGCGCTCGACGTCAGCGTCCGCGACATTCAGGCCATGGTGCTGGGCGGCCACGGCGACACGATGGTACCGCTCATTTCGTACACCACTGTGAGCGGCATTCCCGTCACGCAGCTCATCGCGAAGGACAAGCTCGACGCCATCGTCGACCGCACGCGCAACGGCGGCGCCGAGATCGTCAAGCACCTCAAGACAGGCTCCGCGTATTACGCGCCGTCGTCGGGCGCCGTGCAGATGGCCGAAGCGATTGCATTCGACCAGAAGCGCATCCTTCCATGCGCCGCGTGGCTCGACGGTGAGTACGGCATGAGCGGACTGTTCCTCGGCGTCCCCTGCAAGATCGGCGCGGGCGGCCTCGAGAAAGTCATCGAAGTCACGCTGACCGACGCCGAGCGCGCGTCGCTCGCCAAGAGCGCAGACGCCGTTCGTGAACCCATGGGATTCATCAAGCTCTAGTGATCGCTCGTTTCTGGCAGTCGTCGGTTGGAAAAAAGATCGTCATGGGCGTGACCGGCGTGATCATGGTCGCGTTTCTCGTGGTCCATGTTGGCGGAAACCTCCAGCTGTTCCTTGGCCGCGAGGTCTTCAACAAGTACAGCGCCATTCTCCATACGTCGGAGGAGGCGCTGTGGCTCGTGCGGATCATCCTGATCGTGTCCGTCGTCCTGCACGTGATCGCGGCGTACCAGCTGACGATGCGTGACCGCGCCGCGCGGCCGATTCCCTACGCAAAGCGCGAGCCGCAGGCGTCCACGCTCGCCTCACGCTTCATGCGGGTGGGGGGCGTGATCATCCTCGCGTTCATCCCGATTCATATTCTGAACTTCACGACCGGCGACCTCCACCCGGAATTCGCGCGTGGCGACGTGTACGGCAATGTCATTTTCGCGTTCCGCGACTGGCCGCTGCTGTCCGCGTTCTACATCGCCGCCATGGTCTTCGTGGGACTCCACGTCTACCATGGCGCGTGGGCGATGCTGCGAACACTCGGCATCGCCAAACCATCACCCCGCCCGATGGAGCGCACGCTGGTCACCGCGCTGGCATGGTTCATCGCGGTTGGGTTCATGCTCCTGCCCCTGGCCGTCGTCTCGGGCCTCGTCCGATGAAACTCGATTCACGCATTCCCGCCGGCCCGCTCGCTGAAAAGTGGGATCGCGCGCGGTTCGAATACCGGCTGGTCAATCCCGCGAACAAGCGGAAGTACAACGTCATCATGGTGGGCTCTGGCCTCGCCGGCGCCGCGGGCGCGGCGTCGCTCGCCGAGCTCGGCTACAACGTGAAGTGCTTCTGTTTCCAGGATTCTCCGCGCCGCGCGCACTCGATTGCCGCGCAAGGCGGCATCAACGCCGCGAAGAATTATCAGAACGACGGCGATTCCATCTGGCGGTTGTTCTACGACACGGTGAAGGGCGGTGACTTCCGTGCGCGCGAAGCGAACGTGTACCGCCTGGCGCAGCTCAGCGTCAACATCATCGACCAGTGCGTGGCGCAGGGCGTGCCGTTTGCGCGTGAATACGGCGGCCTCCTGACCAACCGCTCGTTCGGCGGCGCGCAGGTCTCGCGCACGTTCTACGCGCGCGGGCAGACGGGCCAGCAGCTTCTCCTCGGCGCGTACCAGGCGCTGGAAAAGGAAATTGCGAAAGGCCAGGTGCAGATGTTCACGCGCGCGGAGATGATGGAGCTCATCGTCGTCGACGGGCGCGCGAGGGGTATCGTGGTGCGCAACGAAACCACGGGGAACATCGAGGCCCACACGGCCGACGTGGTCATCCTCGCGACCGGGGGATACGGCAACGTGTTCTACCTGTCGACGAACGCCAAGGGGTGCAACGTCACGGCCACGTGGCGCGCGCACCGGAAAGGCGCGGCGTTCGGCAATCCCTGCTTCACGCAGATCCATCCGACGTGCATTCCCGCGAGCGGCGAACACCAGTCCAAGCTGACGCTCATGTCGGAGTCCCTGCGCAATGACGGCCGCGTGTGGGTGCCGAAGGCGAAAGGAGACAAGCGTCCGCCGGGCGAGATTCCCGAAGGCGAGCGCGATTATTACCTGGAGCGCAAATACCCGTCGTTCGGAAACCTTTCCCCGCGCGACATCGCGTCGCGCGCAGCGAAGGAAGTGTGCGACGAGGGACGCGGCGTCGGCCCGAGCGGGCTCGGCGTGTATCTCGATTTCGCCGACGCGATTGCCCGGCTTGGTGAAGACAAGATCGCCGAACGCTACGGCAATCTCTTCGAGATGTACGAGCGCATCACGGGCGAGAATCCCTACAAGGTGCCGATGCGCATTTATCCCGCCGTGCACTACACGATGGGCGGGCTCTGGGTGGACTACAATCTCATGTCCACGATCCCGGGGCTGTTCGTTGCCGGCGAAGCGAACTTCTCCGATCACGGCGCGAACCGCCTCGGCGCGTCGGCGCTCATGCAGGGCCTCGCGGACGGTTATTTCATTCTGCCCTATAGCGTCGGCAATTATCTCGCGAGCGTGAAGCCCGAGAAACTTGGCGACGATCATCCCGACGTTCGCGCGGCGGTCTCGGCGGTGCGCGATCGCATTGCGACGCTGCTGGGCACGAAGGGCAAGCGCACCGTCGCGTCGTTCCATCGCGAGCTCGGCGATCTCATGTGGAACTACTGCGGCATGGCGCGAAGCCGCGCCGGTCTCGAGGAGGCGCTGCGACGCATTCCCGCGCTTCGCGAGGAGTTCTGGCGCAACGTGACGGTGCCGGGCAGTGGCGAGAGCGTCAACGTCGCGCTCGAGCACGCCGGGCGCGTCGTGGATTTCCTCGAGCTGGCCGAGCTCATGTGCAAGGACGCGCTGCATCGCGAAGAATCGTGCGGTGGGCATTTCCGGACGGAGCACCAGACGCCTGACGGCGAAGCCATGCGCAACGACAGCGAGTTCGCGTACGTCGCGGGCTGGGAATGGAAGGGCGACGGTGCGTGGGAGCTTCACACCGAGCCGCTGCATTTCGAGAACGTGCAGCTCAGCACACGGAGCTACAAATGAAACTCAGGCTCCACGTGTGGAGGCAGGCCGGGCCGTCGGTTGCCGGGGCATTCGAGACGTATGACGCGCCCGACGTGTCGCCCGACATGTCGTTCCTCGAAATGCTCGACGTGGTGAACGAACGGCTGATGGAAGCGGGGAACGAGCCGATCGCATTCGATCACGACTGCCGGGAAGGGATCTGCGGCATGTGCGGCCTCATGATCAACGGCCTCGCGCACGGCCCGCGCGCCATGACCACGGTGTGCCAGCTGCACATGCGCGAATTTGCCGACGGCGAGGAGCTCTGGATCGAACCGTGGCGCGCCACGGCGTTTCCGGTTCGCCGCGACCTCAGCGTTGATCGCGGGGCGCTCGACCGGATCATCCAGGCGGGCGGGTTCGTCGGCGTCGCCACCGGAAACGCGCCGGAAGCCAATTCGATTCCGATCGGAAAGGAAGCGATCGAGAACGCGATGGATGCTGCCGCCTGCATCGGCTGCGGTGCGTGCGTCGCCGCGTGTCCGAACGCGTCCGCGTCGCTCTTTACCGCGGCGAAGATCACGCACCTCGGACTTCTCCCGCAGGGTCAGCCGGAGCGATATCGACGCGCGCTCCGAATGGTCGAGCAAATGGATCTCGAGCATTTCGGCGGGTGCTCGCTCTTCGGCGAATGCATGGAGGCCTGTCCCAAGGGCATTTCCATCGACACGATCACGCGCATGAACCGGGATTTTCTCGTCGCATCGGCAACGGCGGAACAGGAACGGCAGGTGCGTGGTGATTAAGGGTCGGAGGGCCAAAGGGCGAAAGGGTCGGAGAGCTGAACAACTCGAAGACCTCATGAACGTCGGCGCCTCGATTGCCGCCGATTTGCGGAGTATCGGGATCCGCGTGCCTTCCGATCTATCCGGCAAAGACCCGTACGTCCTGTACGACCGGCTCTGCAGGAAGACCGGCGTGCGTCAGGATCCGTGCGTGCTCGACACATTCATCTCCGTGGTGCGCTACATGGACGGCGCGCCCGCCAGACCGTGGTGGCATTACACGGCCGAGCGGAAGCGCGCGCTCGCATGAAGAGCGACGACGAGATCGGATTCGGCGCGCCGATTACGCGAAAGGATTTCCTCAATACGACACTTCTGGGCGCCGGCGTGGCGCTCATCTCGGCGGTCGCACCGGCTGACGCGCGAACCGCGCTCCCCGCGGACAAGGACGATTTCACCGGCTACGGCGGCGTGGGCGACTACGCGGCGTCGAACGGAAACACCAAGGCCGTAGTCGATGCGGCGCACCGGCTTCGCGACGGCGCGTACAAGAAGGGCTTCACGAACGTCACCGATACCGGCGAGACGTTCGACCTCGTGATCGTGGGCGGCGGACTCTCGGGACTTTCCGCCGCGTACACCTACGTCAAGTCGACCGGCGGGGCGAAGCGCTGCCTCATCCTCGACAACCACGCGATCTTCGGCGGCGAGGCGAAAGAGAACGAGTTCGTGGTGAACGGCGTTCGGCTCATCGCACCGCAAGGCTCGAATCAGTTCGGTCCCCCAGCGGCGGGGTCGCCGTCCGACGCGCTCTGGTCCGATCTTCGCATGCCGCGAGAGTTCAGGTACCAGCCGCTCGATCCATCGGTCGATCCGCTTCGCGTGCCGATGGACAATTACGCGCACATGGACGGCGTGAACGAGTTCCAGGTCGACATCGGCTATTTCTTCGACCGGAAGTCGGGAGCGACCAGGCCCACGTGGCTGCGCAACATCTGGCAGAACGATCTCGCCGATGCGCCGTTCACGCCGGAGGTGAAGGCAGACCTCCTCAAGTGGAGAAGCGCAAGTCCGCCGCAGCGCTCGGAAGCGTTCCTTCGATCGCTGGACGCCGTGACCTACAAGGACTACCTGGAGAAAACGCTCGGATTCCGGCCCGAGGTGACGAAGTACATCGAACCGGTTGTCGGGCTGATCAACGGCGCGAGTCCGGATGCCGTCTCCGCATTCGCGTCCCAACAGATCGGCATGCCGGCGGTGAGCCGCGCGCGCGGACGTACCGGCGCATTACCGCGGTCCTTCCCGGGCGGCAACAGCACCTACGCGCGCCATTACGTGAAGTATCTGATTCCCGACGCGATCGCAGGGGACGCGACATTCGAGGGAATTCTGAATGGCCGCACGAACCTCAGTGCGCTCGACCGAGCCGGCCAGCCCACGCGCATTCGGACCGGCGCCATGGTGCTCCGCGTCGAGCATGATGGCCACGCAGCGTCAGCCGAACGCGTTGTGATTCACTACGCTGCCGGCGGCCGCGTGTACCGCACGTACGCACGGCGCGTGGTGATGGCGTCCGGCGGCTGGATCAACAAGCACGTGATCGGTGACCTCCCGACGGACATGCGCGCGGCGTATGACACGTTCGCGTACGCGCCGGCGCTCGTCGTGAACGTCGCGCTCACCAACTGGAGATTTCTCTACAAGCTTGGCGCGCCGTCGGTCCGCTGGTTCGGCGACGGTTTCGGATTTTCGGCCAACATCCGCCGCCCGATGCTCGCCGGCGAGTACCATCCGCCGCTGCATCCGGATCAGCCGACGGTGCTCACGTTCTACATGGGACTCTACGCACCCGGCCATCCCGCGGCAGAACAGGGGATCCTCTCCCGCACGAAGATGCTCGCGACGTCATACGCGGACTACGAACGGACCATTCGCCAGCACATGACGCGGCTCTTCGCCGACGCGGGATTCGATGCGCGCCGCGATATTGCCGGCATCATTCTCAACCGCTGGGGCCATGCGCGCATGGTCCAGCCGCCCGGCTGGTACTACGGTACCGCCGGCAAGCCGCCCGCGCGCGAAATCATCCAGAAGGGCTTTGGCCGGATCGCGATCGGGCACTCCGAGCTGAACGGACATCAGAGCGCCACCGGCGCGATTGCGCAGGGAGAGCGCGCCGCGAGGGCCAGCGAGTAGCCGTCACTCGGCGCGCATCGCCACGAGCGGATCCACGCGCGCGGCTCGCCGCGCCGGCACGAACGCCGCAATGGCGACGGCCACCGCCAGCACAGCGACCGACACCATGATCGTGACGGGATCCGCGGGCGCAACCGAATAGAGCAGCGCGCGGACCTGGCGCGCGCCGAGCCACGCCAGTGGTGTCCCGACGACAATGCCGATGCCGGCCGCGACGAGCGACGCACTCAGCGCGAGCCGCAATACGCTCGACTGGGGCGCGCCGAGCGCCATCCGAATGCCGAATTCTCGCGTCCGTGATTCCACGAGATACGCACACACGCCGTAGACGCCGACGGCGGACAAAAAGAGCGCCGCGATCGCGAACACGAGCATCAGCTGCATCGGAAGC
>Ga0134121_10003149_pt1 | contig 13892 bp, 15 predicted proteins | sample KB301_FD_96463 | JGI IMG/M metagenome (GOLD analysis project Ga0134121, IMG submission 96463) | Terrestrial soil microbial communities without Nitrogen fertilizer from Kellogg Biological Station, Michigan, USA - KB3-0-1 | ecosystem: Environmental > Terrestrial > Soil > Unclassified ...
ATCGCGGGCGCGCTGGTGGCGACCTACTTCACTTTCCTGCCGTCATTCATCTTCATCTTCATGGGCGCGCCTTTCGTCGAAACCACCCATGGCGATCTCAAGTTCACCGCGCCCTTGACCGGCATCACCGCGGCGGTGGTCGGCGTCATCGTGAACCTGGCCGTGTTCTTCGGCTACCACGTGCTCTGGCCGCGCGGGCTTGACGGGCCATTCGACTGGATATCGGCGCTGATCGGCGCGGCGGCATTCATCGCGATGTTCCGGTTCAAGGTGGGAATCATGACGGTGGTCGGCGCATCGGCCGCGGTGGGCCTCGCGGTCACGCTCGCGAAGCCCTTGTTTCAGGCGTAATTTCGCCTTTCTTTCTCCTTCCTGTTTGCGCCTTCCTCCTTCTATAATGCGCCCCGGGCCGGCATAGCTCAGTGGTAGAGCAACCGCCTTGTAAGCGGTAGGTCGTCTGTTCAATCCAGACTGTCGGCACCAGCTCCCCGCGGCCCGGAGATTTGGCGACAGCGGCCTGCGGTTAGAATAAAATATCAATAAAACCAAATACTTGCAATATTTATCCTAGGGAACCTTGGCAATATCTCTGGTCCAATAGCACGTGGCCAAGCCGGTCGCGTTGAAATCGGCGCCGCGGGACTTACCTGATAACGAACAAGAAAACGGCGGCGTCCGCGAGACGCTGATCGTGGAGGATGCATGATCAAAGTCGAAAACCTGGTGAAGGCATTCGGCGCGAAGCTCGCGGTGAACGACGTCTCGTTCACGGTCGAGCGCGGCGAAGTCCTGGGCTTTCTCGGGCCGAACGGCGCCGGGAAGTCCACCACCATGCGCATGGTGACGGGATTCATTCCGCCAACCTCGGGGCGGATTACCGTCGGTGGCTTCGACATTGTCGACCAGCCGCTGGCTGCCAAGCGCCTGTTCGGCTACCTGCCCGAGAACGCGCCGGGATACGCCGACATGAGCGTGCACAGTTTCCTCAGTTTCTGCGCCGAGCTGCGCGGGCTGAGTGGCAATGCCCGCAAGCAGGCCGTCAACCGCGCGGTCGAGCTGTGCTTCCTGGAGAGCGTGCTCTACCAGAGCATCGACACGCTCTCCAAGGGTTACAAGCACCGCACCTGCCTCGCGCAATCGCTGATCCATGACCCGGGCATCCTGATCATGGACGAGCCGACCGACGGCCTCGATCCCAACCAGAAGTACGAGGTGCGCAACCTGATCAAGCGCATGGGCGAGGACAAGGCGATCATTTTCTCGACGCATATCCTGGAAGAGGTCGAGGCGGTGTGCTCGCGCGTGATCATCATCGATCGCGGGCGCATCGTCGCCAACGGCACGCCGCGGGAGCTGAAGGCGCGCTCGCCGGAGGGGCGGCTCGAGGACGTGTTCCGCTCGATCACGCTGCCCGACACGGTGAAACACTGATGAATGCCTGGTCCAACATCAAGGCGATCGTGAAGCGCGAGCTGGGCGGCTATTTCACTTCGCCGATCGCCTACGTGTTTCTCGTGATCTTCCTGCTGCTCGCCGGGTTCTTCACCTTCACGGTGGGCAATTTCTTCGAGCGCGGAGAGGCCTCGCTGGTCTCGTTTTTCACCTGGCATCCGTGGCTCTACCTGTTTCTCGTGCCGGCGGTCGGCATGCGGCTGTGGTCGGAGGAGCGCCGGCTGGGCACGCTCGAGCTGCTGCTCACGATGCCGATCACGACCTGGCAGGCGATCATCGGCAAGTTCCTCGCGTCCTGGCTGTTCCTCGCGCTCGCGCTGGCGCTTACTTTCCCGGTGGTGGTCACGGTCAACTGGCTCGGCAGTCCCGACAACGGCGTGATTTTCGCCGGCTACGTGGGGAGCCTCTTTCTCGCCGGCTCCTATCTCGCCGTGAGCTGCATGACTTCGGCCATGACGCGCAACCAGGTGATCAGCTTCATCGTCTCGGTGCTGATTTGTCTCTTCCTGATCCTGGCCGGCTACACGCCGGTGACCGACATCCTGACGCGCTTCGCGAACCCGCGGGTGGTCGAGGTGGTCGCCGCGTTCTCGGTGATGACCCACTTCGAGGGATTCCAGCGCGGCGTGCTCGACATCCGCGACTTCGTGTTCTTCTTCTCGGTGATCGGTTTCGCGCTGTTCACCACCGGCGTGATCATCCGCAATCACAGGGCAGGCTAGGGCCATGCAAAAGAAACAGCTCGAAACCCTGCTGTACTCGACCGGCGGCATCGTCGCGCTGGTGGCCGTGCTGATCGCGGTGAACTTCATACTCGGCGTATTCAATCTGCGCGCCGACCTGACCGAGGGCAGCGTCTACACACTCTCGTCGGGCACGCGGGCGATCCTCGGCAAGCTCGAGGCGCCGGTGAAACTCCGCCTCTATTACACCCAGGGCGGCGAAGCGGTGCCGGTGGGCCTGAAGACCTTCGCGAAGCGGGTGGAAGACCTGCTGAAGGAATACCAGACCGCGGGCCACGGCAAAGTCATCGTCGAGAAGTTCAACCCGGAACCGGATTCGGACGCCGAGGAATCCGCGCAGCTGGATGGCATCGAGGGCCAGTTGACCAACACCGGCGAGAAGTTCTACCTCGGGCTCTCGATCTCGTTCCTCGACCAGAAGGCGGCGATCCCGGTACTCGCGCCCGACCGCGAGCAGCTGCTCGAGTACGACATCACGCGCGGGATCGCGCAGGTGGGCGAGGCGAAAAAGCCGGTGGTGGGCGTGATGAGCGGATTGCCGGTGATGGGGCGCTCGCTCGACCCGGTCAAGAAGCAGCAGCCGACGGAACCCTGGGTGCTGATCCAGGAGCTGAAGAAGATCTTCGACGTGCGGGAGGTCAAGCTCGACGCGCAGAAGATCGACGACGACATCAAGGTGCTGATGGTGATCCATCCGCGCAACATCACCGACGAGACCGAGTACGCGATCGACCAGTTCGTGCTGCGCGGGGGCAAGCTGATCGCATTCGTGGACCCCTACGCCTACTTCGACCAGCAGCCCGACCTGCAGAACCCGTTCGGCGGCAACCAGGCCGGCCAGTCCACGCTCTATAACCTGTTCAAGGCCTGGGGCGTGGACGTGGACATGGGCAAGGTCATTGCCGATCTCACCTTCGCGAGCGGGGCGGGACCGCGGCTGCTGCCGACGCTGCTCTCGCTCAACTCGCAGGCTTTGAATCCCGACGATGTGGTGACGAGCCAGGTCGGCACGCTGCTGGTGCCCTTCGGCGGCGCCTTCAAGAACAAGCTCGCGGAGGGCCTCAAGCAGACCGTGCTGGTGCACACCTCCAAGAACGCGATGCCGGTCGATCTCATCATCGCGACGCTCTCGGGCGAGCCCTCCACCCGCGGCTTCCAGCCCTCGAACCAGGAGATGCCGCTCGCGATCCGCCTGACCGGCAAGTTTTTCAGCGCTTTCCCGGACGGCAAGCCCAAGCCCTATGCCCCGCCGCGGATGGACAAGAAGAAGGGCGGGGACGAGAAGAAGGAGGAAGCCAAGGCCGCGCCGCACTTGAAGCAGTCGGCGCAGGAGAATTCGATCGCCCTGATCGCGGACGTGGATATGCTCTCCGACGGCGCGGCGGTGGAGATCCAGGAAGTGTTTGGCCAGCGCGTCGCCGTCCCGCGCAATGGCAACCTCGCGCTCGCGCTGGGCCTGATCGAGCATTTCTCCGGCGACAACGCGCTGATCAGCCTGAGGAGCCGCGCTTCCTTCAGCAAGCCGCTCACGGTGATACGCGAGATGGAGGCCCGGGCGCAGCAGCAGTACCTCGGCAAGATCAAGGAGCTCGAGGACAGCCTGAACCAGACCCAGGAGAAGCTGCAGGCGATCCAGAAATCCAAGGGCGGCGTGACCAGCAGTATTCTCACCGCGGAGCAGCAGGTCGAGCTCGAGAACTTCCGCAAGCGGGCGCTCGAGACCCGCCGCGTGCTGAAGGACCTGCGCAAGAACCTGCGCGTCGAGTCCGACGCGCTCGAGTTCTGGACCAAGGTCGTGAACATCGGCCTCGTGCCGCTGCTGGTGGCGCTCGCCGGGCTCGTGCTCGCGCTGGGCAAGCGCCGCCGCCTGCAAAAAGGCGCAACAGCGTGAACGGAAGGCAGTTCTTAATACTCCTGCTGGCGGTGGCGGTGCTCGGCGGCGCCGGGCTGGCGCTGGTGTGGCAGGACGTCTCCGATTACCGCGCGAGCGGCGCGAAGATCGGCGCGAAGCTCCTGCCGGAATTGAAGATCGCGGACGTCGCCGAAGTCCGCTTCCAGGACGCGAAGAACCAGGCCACGCTCGTGAGAAAGGAAAAGACCTGGGTGGTGCAGGAGCGCGGCGGCTATCCCGCGAGCTTCCAGGAAATCAGCGATCTCCTGATCAAGCTGGTCGAGTTGAAGGTCACGCAGGCCGAGCAGGTTGGTGAAAAACTCTACCCGCGGCTCCAACTGGCCGATCCGGGAAAAGGCGAGGGCAGCGGCACTGCCATCGAGTTCAAGGGCGCGGCGGGCAAGCCCCTTGCGCGCCTGGTGCTCGGCAAGACGGTGCTGAAAAAGGACGCCATGAATCCGCTGCCGTCGGCGAAGGACGGGTGCCCGCCGGGCGCTACGTGCGGGTAGCCGGCGCGAAGGACACGGTGGTAGTCGTCTCCGATCCGCTGGGCAAGGCGGAAGCCGGCCCCGGCCGGTGGCTCAACAAGGATTTCTTCAAGATCGACCGCATCAAGACGCTCGCGGTCGGGCCGGAGGGCGGGGCGCCGCACTGGAAGATCGCGCGCAGCGAGGAATGGGGCCAGTGGAAATTCGCGGCTGGCGGCGAGATTCTCAATCCCAGCGCCGCGGTCACGGCGGTCAACAAGCTCGGCCAGCTCTCGTTCAACGATGTCGCCGTGGAGCCGGTCGTGGATGCGGCCGGCAAGCCGTTCGTCGCGGTCGCCGAGACGTTCGACAGCCTCGTTTACACGGTTAAATTCGCGAAGCAGGCGAAGGGCGACGATTTTCTCGTGACCATCACGGTGACGGGCGAGCCGCCGAAGAGCCGCGCGCCGGAAAAAGGCGAAAAGCCGGAGCAGGCGGCGCAGCGTGAGAAGGATTTCGCCGCGAGCCTGAAGCGGCTCGAAGAGCGCATCGCGGTGGAGAGGGCGCTCGGTAAATGGACTTACGTCATTGCCAAGGACGAGCTCGAACCCCTGTTGCGCAGCCACGCCGACATGGTGATGCCCAAGCGTGGTGAGAAGCCGCCGCCGCAGTTCCCGTTCGGGACGCGCTGACCCCGTTCTTGGCGGCTCGGGGGCTCGAAGCGCGCCCCCACGACTCCAGCGCGCTATACTTTCCCCGTGTTACCTATACGCTGCCTCATCGTCCTGCTCATCTGCCTGGCGTTGCCCGGCTGCTACGTGAAAATGTACGGCAACCAGTCCACTGGCGGTGGCGCGACTACCACCACTTCGAGCCAGGTCGTCGCCACGGCGAAGTTTTATGGCGGAGCGGCGTCATTTACTTCCGGGCAGCCGGTCTCGCCGGCCGCACCCGGCGGCCAGGTGGCGCTCGGCCGCGGCGGCTCCGCTATTATTGCCGTGGGTCTCGTGTTTGCCGAGGCCGTGAATTACCTGGGCGCACTTTTCAGCGCGAGGCAGCAGACCGCGCCTCAGGCGGCTTCGATTGCGGATACCTGTTCCTGCTACCAGAAACCAGTGAGTAGTGAGTAGTGAGTCGATCCGGTCCATTCACTATTCACCATTCACGAATCACGCCTTTATGAAACTAAGAGAAATCCTGAAATCGCCGGTATTCCCGCTTGGCAAGAAGTGGGAGCTCAAGAGGCGCCCCAAGGGCTACGAATCCGACGTCACCGCGCTGGTGCGGGGCATGCTGGAAGACGAATCGATCCGCGAGGACCAGCGCTGGGCGTGGGAGCGCTGGCGCAACGACGCCGAGGCATTGAAAAACAAGTGATACAGCTATTAGCTATTAGCTGTTAGCTTTTAGCCCAAGCCAATAGCTAACAGCCAAGAGCTAAGAGCCAAAAGCTAACAGCCGAGGAGCGGGGTAATGAGGTTCGCGATATTCCTGCTGGCGTTCGCTGCCGCGCCGGCTCTTTCGCAGCAATACCCGGTACGCGCGGTCCGATTGATCGTCGCATCATCTCCCGGGTCCGGTGTGGACATCGTGGCGCGCATCATGGCCCAGAAAGTCTCGACGAGCCTGGGCCAGCAGGTCGTGGTGGACAACCGGGCGGGCGCCGGCGCGAACCTTGGCGCCGAGGTTGCGGCCAAGTCGCCTGCAGACGGCTACACCCTCCTCATGGGCACCCCTGCTCACACCATCAACGTCAGCCTCTACAGCGGGCTCGGTTACGACGTCGTGCGCGATTTCGCTCCGGTCAGCCTGGTTTCGACGGGACAGTACGTTGTAATCGTGCACCCGTCGGTGCCCGCGCGCACGGCCAGGGAACTCATCGCGCTCGCGAAAGCCAGGCCGGGTGCGCTCGGTTTCGGCTCTGCCGGGCCGGGCAATTCGACGCACCTGGCGGGCGAGTTGTTCAACAGCATGGCCGGGATCCGGATGCTTCACGTGCCATACAAGGGCAGCGGTCCGGCGCTGGTCGACCTGATGAGCGGCGAGATCCAGGTGATGTTCGCGAATATCACCGCGGGTTTGCCGTACATACGCAACCAGCGGGTACGCGGACTCGCCGTGACCGGCCCCAAGCGCACGCCGCAGGCGCCCGATTTGCCCACGGTGGCGGAGACCGCGCTGCCGGGATACGCGGTGACGTCTTTTTTCGGTGTGCTGGCGCCAACGGGCACGCCGGCGTCCGTCATTGCAAAACTCAATGCCGAGATCGTAAAGGCCGTGCATTCCCCGGAGGTGCGATCCAGCCTCGCCCACGAGGGCGCCGAGGGAATCGGCAGCTCACCCGAGGATTTCGCCGCCTACATCCGGGCCGAAATACCGAAGTGGGCGGTGGCCGTGAAGACGGCAGGGCTACAGGGCCAAGCGAAGTAAGACAATTCGGAATGAGGAATGCGGAATGATGAGTAAACCAGAAAATACCCGGACGCCAAGTCCCCAGTTTTTCCATTCATCATTCATCATTCATAATTCATCATTGGTATTGCTGTGCTCGGCACTGGCGACTGCTTTGTCGCCAGTACAGGCGCAGCAATACCCCACGCGCCCGGTGCGGTTCGTGGTGCCGTTCGCGCCGGGCGGGAGCACCGACACGCTCGCGCGCACCATCGGCGCCCGGCTCGCCGACGCGCTCGGCCAGCAGGTGGTGGTGGACAACCGCTCCGGGGGCAACGGCAACATCGGCATGGAGATCGTCGCCAAGTCGCCGCCCGACGGCCACACCATCGTGTTGGGCTACATCGCCAACCTTGCCATTGCCCCCAGCCTGTACGACAAGATGCCGTACGACCCGGTGAAGGACTTCGCGCCCATCACCCAGCCGGCGTCCTCGCCCAATGTCCTGACGGCGCACCCGTCGGTGCAGGCGAAGAGCTTGAAGGAGTTGATCGCGCTGGCGAAGGCAAACCCCGGGAAGCTGAGCTTTGCCTCGACCGGCGTCGCGAGCGTCGGGCACCTCACTGGCGAGCTCATCAACAGCCTCGCCGGCATCCGGATTACGCACGTGCCGTACAAGGGCAGCGGCCAGGCCGTGACCGACATCCTGGGCGGGCACGTGCAGCTCATGTACAGCGGCTTCTCGTCGACGCTGGTCCACATCAAGTCGGGCAAGCTGCGCGCCTTGGCGGTGACCGGGGCGAAGCGCTCGCCTGCGCTGGCGGACGTGCCGACCATCGCGGAGCAGGGGTTCCCGGGCGTAGAGGCAACGGCGTGGTACGGCGTGCTCGCGCCGGCCGGTACGCCGAAGCCCGTCATCATGCGGCTGCACGGGGATCTCGTGAAAATTCTCAAGCAACCCGACGTGGTGCAGCGGCTCGATGGCCTGGGTTTCGAAATCGTCGCCTCTTCCCCCGAGCAATTCGGCGCCTACATCCGCACCGAAATCAGGAAGTGGGCGAAGGTGGTCAAGGCTTCGGGCGCGAAGCCCGACTGAAGGAGGGAGCAAGCCATGAATACAACGAAAATCGCCGGGATCGTGCTGATTGTGGCGGGGACGCTGGGCCTGATCTACGGCGGCTTCAGCTACACCAAGGAGAAACACGACGTAAAGCTGGGGCCACTGGAGTTCTCGGTGGTGGAAAAGGATACCGTCAACATTCCGGTCTGGGCGGGAGCGGGAGCCATCGCCATCGGCGTGGTCCTGCTCCTCATGGGCGGCAAGAAATAACCCGGATCGGCATGACGCGATAGGCCGTGACGCGGCACTTCGTGACATGGTGATGCGTGACGCGATAAGGCGTAAGCCGTATCGAACCAGGACTGCTGTTATCGCCTCACCGTGTCACGATTCACCGCGTCACGATTCATAGTGTCACGCCTCACCACGTCACGCTGTATCAAGCGGCGTGGTGGCTGACCACCTCGAGCACGCGCGCGCCGTCGGCATTCCTGATCTCGGTGCGCACCGCGGCGAAGCTGCGGCCCTCGTGAAACCGCTTTGAGGTGATCTTCAGCGCGCGGCCCTGGCCGGGGCTGATATACCACGCCGCGATAGCCGAGAGTTGCGGGTGCTGGGGCGCGGCGGCGCGAGCGGTAATCGCCGCGAGGCCCAGCAGCAGGCCGCCCTGCACGTGTCCTACGCGGTTGCCGTGATGAACACCGATCTTGACGGTGCAGCGCGCGCCTGAATCCGTCTGCACGGGCAAGGCTCCCCAGAAGTGCTCGACGAAAGCGTGTTTTTCATCCGCGTGTCTCAAGGCGGCATTGCATGCCCGCAGGGCAGAGCGTTCGCCGGGATCCAGATCTTTCGGTTTCGGCAGCATCACCGTGGCGATGTCCTGGCGCTGCCATGGCAACGGCCCTATGGTGACGCCGGGCGGCGTTGGCAGCACCACGAACGTGGCGCTCGCGCGGCATACCGGGTCGTCACCCGCGTAAACCGTCGCCTCGGTCAACGACTGGGGTATAGCGGCGCCTGCGGTGCGGCCGTTCATGTGCGCGTGGGCCTTCAACTCGCCGCGCAATGGCGCGCCGGTGAACTGCGCGTGCAGGTGCACGGTAGCCTGGCGCGCGCCCATCTCGACCTTGAGCCGCGATGCGGTGGCGAGTGCGGTGTCGAGCAGGACCGAGAACGCCGCGAGATTGATCGACCCGTCCACATTGCGGGCATACGGCGTGTCGGGCAGGGTTTCCTCCAGGTCGTTCTCGCCGATGCGCGGCCAGACGCAGCCGAGGAGATGGCCGGGATAGTGGAAACCCGGCGTGCGATTTGCGGCGAGTGCCAGCAGCACCCGGCGCCGGATCGCACCGGCGTCGGGCAAGGATTCAGGTTTCATGTTCCGATTGTAAATGAAACGCGAACGGCGCCTGACGCGCCTCGCGCGTGCTGTAAAATCCGGATGAAAATGCAACGCGATTCCGAGCTCGCCTCCGCAGCGACGCCACGCCCCCTTCGCCTCAACGAGAAACCAGCGCTCGGCGGATACGCGAATTCTGCCCGCGGCGCGTGACCACCATGTGGATCTACGCCGTCCTGCTGATCGTGCTGTTCAACATGGCGAGCTTCCGCGCGAGCAAGGTGCTGATCTCCCTGTTCGCAATCGAGCTCGGCGCCTCCCAGTTTCTGATCGGCGTGCTGGTGGCGCTCTACTCGCTGTTCCCGATGTTGCTCGCGCTCCACGCCGGCAAGCTCTCGGACCGTCTCGGCGCGCGCCTGCCCACGATCGTGGGCTCGATCGGCCTGGCGACGGGATTGGTGGTGCCGTACTTTTTTCCCTCTCTGGCGGCGCTGTGCGTGTCCGCGGTGCTGATCGGCGTCTTCCACATGATGTACAACGTGTCGGTGCAGAACCTGGTCGGCTCACTCGGCGGCCCCGAGGCGCACACCCGCAATTTCAGCAACTACGCTCTCGCCATGGCGTTCGGCTCGTTCCTCGGGCCGATGGCGGCGGGGTTTGCCATCGATCACTTCGGCCACGCCACGAGCTACCTCTATATCGCCGCACTGCCGCTGGTGCCGGTGCTGATCATGGCGGGCGCGCGCGGGATCGGCAGCGGGCGCACGGTGAAGAGCGAAGAGGAGCAGGCAGTGCTGTCGACGAGCCTCCTCGCCAACCCGGTGCTGCGCCGAACCTTGATCGCCAGCGCCGTGGCGACGACGGCGCAGGACTTGTTCCAGTTCTACATGCCGATCTACGGCCACTCCGTGGGACTTTCGGCCTCTGCAATCGGCATTGTGCTCGCGATGTCCGGCATCGCGGCGTTCGTAGTGCGCATCGCGCTGCCGGCCCTGGTGAAACGCTGGGGGGCGGACACGGTGTTCAACAGCTCGCTGTACGTGTCGGCGGCGGCCTTCCTGGCGTTCCCGCTGCTCTCCAGCGCGCCCGCGCTGGCGGCGATCGCGCTCGTGCTCGGTCTGGGCATGGGTTGCGCCCAGCCGGTCACGCTGATGCTGATCTTCAGCCGTGCTCCCCAGGGGCGCTCGGGCGAGGCGCTGGGCATGCGCATCACCATCAACCAGTTCATGCACATCGCGGTGCCGATCCTGTTCGGCTCCCTCGGCACGGTATTCGGGGTGGCGCCGGTGTTTTTCATCAACTCGGTGATACTCGCGGGCGGCGGGTGGCTGAACCGCGAGCGGAAAAGATAGCTGTTAGCGATCAGCAATTAGCTTTTGGCCAGCTAACAGCCAACCGCTAATAGCTAACGGCTAATATAGAATGTCGCGTTTCGTTAGAAGGGGAAGGAAATGAAGATCGCCGTACTGGACGACTACCAGGATGTTTTCCGCACGCTGAAGTGCGCCGCCAAATTGAAGGGGCACGACGTGGTTACCTACCGCGACTCGGTGAAGGAGCCCGCAAAGCTCGCCGAGCGGCTGAGCGGCGCGGGCGCCGTGATCCTGCTGCAGCAGCGCACGCCGTTCCCGCGCGCGGCAGCCGAGAAGGTCACGACGCTGAAGTTGATCGCCCAGACCGGGCGCAACGTCAACCATATCGACGTGGCGGCCTGCACGGAAAAGGGGATCCTGGTGTGCGGGGCCGGGGCGGGACTGCCTAATCACACGGCGGAGCTGACCTGGGGCCTGATATTTTCCTCGCTGCGCCATATTCCCGAGGAGGTCCAGCGCTTCAAGGCGGGCCAGTGGCAGACCACGATCGGCACGGCGGTGGTAGGCAGGACGCTTGGCGTCTACGCCTATGGCCGCATCGGCAGCATCGTCGCGAACGTCGGCCGGGCGTTCGGCATGAAAGTCGTCTGCTGGGGCCGGGAAGGCTCGACGGCGAAGGCGCGCGCGGACGGCTTCGAGGTGGCGGCGAGCCGCGAGGCGTTTTTCGAGGGCGCGGATATCGTGAGCCTGCATCTCCCGCTCAACAAGGAGACGCGCGGCATCGTCAAGCACGCCGACTTGGCGCGCATGAAGCCGACCGCGTTGATAGTCAACACCAGCCGCGCGCCGATCATCGAGGAGGGCGCGCTGGTGAAGGCGCTGAAGGAAGGCCGGCCCGGCTTTGGCGCCGTGGACGTATTCGAGAGCGAGCCGGTGCTGAACGGGGAGCACCCGCTGCTCAAGATGGACAACGTGGTGTGCACGCCTCACCTGGGCTACGTCGAGCGGGATACTTACGAGAAATACTACGGCGCGGCGATCGACAGCATCGTCGCGTTCGCGGAAGGCAAGCCGATCAACGTCCTGAATCCGGAAGCGCTCAAGCGGTGAAGCAGTGACGGATACTATGAAAGGCTGGCTGTCAGTCGCATGGGAGGCATCGGTGCGCAAGCGGGCGCTCAAGGTCGCGCTCGTCGTCGGATCGATCCTGGCGGTGATCAATCACGGCGACGTGGTGGTCTCCGGGCAGGCAACGGCTGCGGTGTGGATCAAGATCGTGCTCACATTCCTGGTGCCGTACTGCGTAGCCACGTATGCAAGCGTTCAGGCCCTGCGGGCGCGTGGCAGTGGCGGATAATGAAATTGAACCGCGAAGCCGCCAAGAGAAACTAGACCTCTCACCGCGGAGGACGCAGAGGGAGAGACGGTCGATTCACGACTCACGATTCACGACTCACGCAGTTAGCGAAGCGAAAGGAATGTGATGGCAAAGATGAAATGCGGCGTAGCTGCCGTGCAGGCGTTGCGGGCGGCGGGGGTGAGCCGGGTGTTCGGACTGATGGGCTCCTCCACGCTCGAAATCTACGATGCGCTCTACGACGCGAAGGACATGCTGTACGTCGGGGTGCGCCACGAGAACTGCGGCATGCACATGGCGGACGCCTACGGGCGCGTTACGCAGACGCCGGGCGTGTTCATTTGCGGGCAGGCGGGCCCGGGTTCCGCCAACATGGTGCTCGGCCTGCTGGCGGCGAAGCTCGCGTACTCGCCGGTGGTGGCGATCACGGGATTGCCGAGCACCGCCGACCTGGGGAAAGACACCTTCCAGGAGTTCGACCAGACCACGCTGTTCCTGCCGGTGGCCAAGCGCGTGATGAACGTGACGCGACCCGAGCGCGTGCCGGAAGTTCTCCTGGAAGCGTTTCGCGTGGCGAACGCCGGGCGGCGCGGCCCGGTGGTGGTGCAGATACCGCGCGACCTGTTGAATCACGAAGTCGACGTTGCCATTCCCGCGAAGGGGGGCCAGCCTGAAGTCGTATCGGCCGCCGTAGATCGGGCGACGCTGGAACGCATTAAACTATTGATATTACAATCAAAATCACCTGTCATTCACGCTGGCGCCGGCATCAAGTGGGGGCGCGGCACCAGCGCGCTGCTGAAGCTCGCCGAAAAACTTCAGCTTCCCATCACCAATTCCGCCGGGCATACCGACGTCGCGCCGGTGGACCATCCTCTCTACGCGGGCGGCGCGGGCGCGCGCGGCAACCCGGTGGCGACCGGCCTCCTGCGCGAGGCGGACCTGATACTCGCGCTCGGCACGCGGCTCGGCTTCAACACGACGCGCCTGGGAAACGAGGTCATCCCGGCCGCGGCGCGCATCGTGCAGGTCGACATCGATCCGCTCGCGCTAGGCCGCTATTACCCGGTCGAGTTCGGCATCGCCGCGGACGCGGGCGCCGTGGCCGGCGCGCTCGCCGACATCGCGGACGCGATTCCCGCGGGAGCCGCGCCGTGGCGCGCGCGCAACGAAAAATTCATGAAGGACCGGCAGCAGCTTTGGCAGGGACGCGAGGAGATCGCGGGCCGCGGCGCCAAGCCCCTGCACCCGGAAACCATTTACTCGGAACTGCGCAAGGTCGCGCCGCGCAACGCGCTGTTCACGCTCGACGCCGGCACCACCTGCCTGCAGGCGACCGACAAGCTGCCGTGCCACGTCATGCCGTCGCTCATCGCGCCGCTCGATTGCGGCAATATCGGGTTTTCCTACGCCGCGGGGCTGGGCGCCAAGGTCGCGGCGCCGGAGCGCACCGTGATCTCGCTGATGGGCGACGGCGGTTTCGGCATGACGATGGGCGAGATGACTACGGCGGTGCAGAGCCATATCAATTCCATCGCCCTGGTAATGGACAACGGGACCTGGGGCGCGGAGATCGCCTACCAGCGCGATTTCTACGACAAGCGCTACATCGGCGCGCACGTGCTCTCGCCGCGCTACGACGAGGTGATGAAGCTGACCGGTGGCACCGGCTACTACGTGACCGGCCCCGGCGAGACTGCCGACGCAGTGAACCAGGCGATCAAGGAAGGCAAGCCCGCGGTAATCCACGCCAAGGTCGACCCCGAAGCCGTGTTGAGCTTCCGGACCGACACGCTGGTCAAGCGCTCCTGACCTCGGTGACGAGTGATGTGTGACGAGTGGCGGGTGATAGGTAAGGACCGGCCGCCATCGGCGGCCG
>Ga0134121_10003152_pt1 | contig 13889 bp, 7 predicted proteins | sample KB301_FD_96463 | JGI IMG/M metagenome (GOLD analysis project Ga0134121, IMG submission 96463) | Terrestrial soil microbial communities without Nitrogen fertilizer from Kellogg Biological Station, Michigan, USA - KB3-0-1 | ecosystem: Environmental > Terrestrial > Soil > Unclassified ...
CAATCCCGCAGGCATTAATGCGAGTGTCAATTTCACCAATGGACAGGCCTTCAATATCATTCAGTTTCAGGGCCAGGGTTTTGCGACCCCGCTGCCAGTCACCAGTCCCTGGGGCGTCGGCGGTTTTAACGACGATCCGAAATACAAGGATCCTTACTCACATCAGTGGCACTTCGAAGTCCAGAGAGAGTTGACGTCTACGACGATGCTCTCGGTTTCATATGTTGGCAGTGTGAGCCGCAGGCTTCCTTATTCGGGCCTGGCCAACGCGGCAAATCAGGCTTTTCCGAATGGAACTCCGGCTGCCACCGTTGATGCCGCGCGAGCGGTGCCATGGGTAGGCGCCGGCGTAAACTATACCCTGGCCACCGGCAGAGCAAACTATAAGGCGCTCGAAACAAAACTACAGCGACGCTTCACCAGGGGCCTGAGTACTCTGGTGGCCTATACCTGGGGAAGATCCAATGACACAGGCAGTGGCTATTTCAACGTTGAGAACGGTCCGGGCGGCGCATCAACCATTCAGAACTTTTATGACCAGAGTACCGCCTGGGGACCTTCTTCCTATGACGTTACTCATTTTCTTTCGTGGGCTACGCTTTATGAGCTACCGTTTGGGAAGGGCAAGAAGTGGCTGAGAAGCGGTCCGGCATCCTGGGTGTTCGGTAACTGGCAATCGAACTTTATCGCCCAGGCGCGCACCGGAGCGCCCTATAACTTAATCGTCACTGGAGATCTCGCAAACCTGCGCGGCAGCGGATCGAGCGCGCCGAACAATTATCTCCGGCCTAACTTGATTGCCGATCCGTTTGTCGCCGGACCGGTGGCTGCCAATCCTGATCCGAACTGCCAGAAGACGATCTCACAGGGAGGACGAGCCGCGGACCGGGTTCACACAATTGTGAGCTGGCTTAATCCCTGCGCTTTCGGTATTCCTTCCGGCGCTTTCGGAAACCTGCCGCGAAATGCGTTTCGCGGACCGTCTGTCTATAACGTGGACTTCTCAATGTTCAAGAGCATTCCCATCAGCGAACGGTTCAAGCTACAGTTCCGGGTGGAAGTGTTCAATCTCTTCAATATTCAGAATTGGGACACGCCGGCAAACGCGAATCTGACGGTGAATTCCAGCGCCACGGCGATCGCCGCGGGCGTGGGAAAGATTTCCAACCTGGCCCAGGGCACTACGCCCAGACAGATACAGTTTGGAATAAGGTTGAATTACTGAATACTGATCCGGCCAGCCGGCAGAACGGGTCCGTGGCTACAGCTGGAAAGCACAAACTTGAGTTTGTACCAACGCAGAACTCGATCTACGCCTTAGGGAGAGGCGGCTTTCGGTCTGTTCTTGCGACAGACGGGTGTGGTATTTCATCAACAGAGCGACACGTATGGATGATCATCAACTTTCGCGAAGAAATTATCTGAAGTTACTGGGCGCAAGCGCGGCCGTTGCGGCTGCGAACCCCGCGATGTTTGCCGCGGCAGGCATCGCAGAACCGCAGCAGCAACCAAAACCGCCCGCCGAATCACCCGAAGTAATCGCCGACCGCGAGCGCCGCATGAAGTGGTGGCACGAAGCGAAGTTCGGCATGTTTATCCATTGGGGACTCTATAGCCTCCTCGGACGCCACGAGTGGGTCATGGAGATGGAGGGCATTCCGGCGACCGAATACCAAAAGCTGGCAGCGCAATTCAAGCCGAAGCCGAACTTCGCACGCGATTGGGCGCAGCTGGCAAAGCGCGCCGGTCAGAGATACATGGTGATGACCACCAAGCATCACGAAGGCTTCTGCAACTTTGACACAAAAACTACCGACTACTGCGCGCCCAAGCAGGGACCTGGCCGCGATCTGGTAAAGGAATATGTCGCCGCGGCGCGGGCTGAGGGGTTACGTGTTGGTTTCTACTATTCGTTAATGGACTGGCACCATCCGGACGGCGCGCGTTGCGCCGATGACGAAGCCGCCCGCCGTCGTTTTGTCGATTACATTCACACGCACATCCGCGAACTTCTGACTAACTACGGAAAGATTGACATCCTCTGGTATGACGTCTCGTGGCCTTTGGACGTGAAGGGCTGGGAATCGGAAAAGATGAATGAGATGGTGTTCAAGCTGCAGCCGGACATTATCGTCAACAACCGAAACAAGCTTCCCGGCGACTTTTCGACTCCCGAACAAAGAATCGAAGCTGCCGAAGCCGGTCGCGCCTGGGAAAGCTGTATGACGATGAATGACTCCTGGGGCTATCACCGGACTGATGATGCCTGGAAGACTCCGAAACAGGTCGTGCGGAACTTGATCACCTGCGCCCACGATGGCGGCAACTATCTTATTAATATCGGACCGAAGCCTGATGGCTCGATTCCGGAAGAGTCGGTTCAGATCATGAGCACCGTCGGCCGTTGGATGGAAAAGAATGGATCAGCGCTCTACGGCGCGGACATCTGTCAGCCGCGCCGATCTCGCAATGGCAGTTTTTCGCGCAAGGGCAACACGCTTTACCTGCATGTGCACTTCTGGCCGGGCGGCGGCGACAATCTCGCGTTCGCCGGTCTGCGAAATAAAGTTAAGTCGGTGACCTTGCTGGCCAGCGGCCATAAAGTTGATTTTGATCAGGACGAGTATCGCGTGCGGTTCAAGGGACTTCCGCAACAAGCTCCCGACGATCCCATCACGACTCTCGCCATCGAGTGCGATTCAGAACCAAAGCAGGAAGAGTTATTTGTCCGACGGAGAGCTCGCGGGCAGGTGTAAATGTCAGACGGGTTTACGCGACGCGAAGTCCTTAAGGCTGCGCTGGCTTCGCCATTTGTCGCGGCCGTCTCCCAACTTGCTCCGGCGCAAAACAGATCAGATAAAGCTGGTCAGCTCGCCAGGTCGGCCGGCAGAGTTGTCGTCGACGGTGACCCGGATGCGGCAAAACACGTTCAATTGGTAAGGCGATGGCGCGGCTCGCTCTGCAATTCGCGGGTGATCAACCGTGGCCGCCTGCCGGTTCGCATCAAAGAAGTAGTTCTCTTCGACATTCCCTTACGTTATCCCCCTGAGACCAAACTCTACGGTGAAGGCTTTCAGATGCTGACCCAGACAGGCGGCACCGTCGGCCAACCGTTGGACTACAGCCAGTACACGGATGCAAAGCACTACAAGCTGCCGGCGCCGCCGGACGCGCGTGTGTTTTACGGCTTAATCACGCTGTCACCGCCGGCCTCTGGTCACACACTTTACGGCTTCACTTCATGCCGGCGCTTTGCGGGCCAGTTCTATTTGCGATCCTCATCTTTGCAAGTCGTGATCGACACTGAAGGACGCGAACTAGGGCCTGGCGAAAGTTGGATCCTGGAAGAGTTCACCGTGCGCTCAGGAGCAGATCGTGAGCAGTTGCTGGCTGAACTTGCCCGCCAAATGGTTGTCAATCATCCGCCGCTGCTCAGGCCGGCGCCGCCGACTGGCTGGTGTTCGTGGTATTTCTTCGGACCACGGGTTACCGCGCAGAATGTCCTGGACAATTTGGACTTCATCGCAAAGAACGCACCCCAGCTCAAGTACATTCAAATCGATGATGGATATCAGCCGGCAATGGGCGACTGGCTGGAAACCGGCGCGGCCTTTGGCGGCGATGTGCAGGGCGTGCTTAAAGCGATACGCGCGCGCGGTTTTGAGCCGGCTATTTGGGTCGCGCCGTTCGTAGCTGAGGAGAAGTCCCATCTATTCGCGCAACATCCGGATTGGTTTGTAAAGGACACTGAAGGAAAGCCATTGCGTTCGGATCGAGTAACGTTTGGCGGTTGGCGACACGGTCCCTGGTATGTCCTTGACGGAACGCACCCTGAAGCGCAGCGTCATCTCGAGAAGGTGTTCCGCACGATGCGCACTGAGTGGGGCTGTACGTATTTCAAACTTGACGCTAACTTCTGGGGCGCAATCCATGGCGGATATTTTCACGACCCGCGCGCCACGCGGATCGAAGCCTACCGGAGCGGCATGCGGGTAATTCGCCGGGGTGCGGGGAACGGTTTCATTCTCGGATGCAATCATCCGCTCTGGCCCTCGCTGGGATTGATTCATGGCTCGCGCAGTTCAAATGACATCAAGCGATCATGGGATCGGATTAAGACCACCGCGCGTCAGAACCTGAGCCGCAACTGGCAGAATGGGCGCTTGTGGTGGAACGATCCGGACGCGATTTGTTTGACCGGTGATTTGCCGCTTAATGAATTTCAGTTTCATGCCACGGCAATTTTCGCTTCCGGAGGAATGGTTCTCTCCGGCGATGATTTGACAAAGATCCCTGCTGATCGGCTGGAGATGTTGCGGAAACTGCTACCGCCCGCAGGCATCGCGGCAAAGTTCGAAGATGACTCGCTGAGAGTTGGCACCGTTGAGCTTCCTGATAAACAGATGGTTTGTCTCTTCAACTGGAGCGACGAATCACAGTCGTTTCGATTCAATCTGTCCCGGCTGACCGAGGTCGCCGATGTCTGGACAGGGAAAAAGTTCGGTAAACGCGAAGGCTGGTTTTCTATCAATGACGTGAGTCCGCACACGGCGGTATTGCTCCAGGTTGGGTGAGCATTTCGTGATCGACTGACTTGGCAGTGTGACAAGGCGCGGAAGAATTGTTTGGTTGGAAACTTATTTCGAAAGGGAGACTCGTTTGTAAATGAAAACTGTTTTGCAGGCCGTTTTGACGAGCGTCGTTACTGCGGCTCTGCCGCCTGATGTGCGGAAAGGCTCCGCCTTTCCGAGCGCCACTCTCTCAGTTCAGGAACGAGGCTCTGCCTCGATCGTTGCCGTCAAGGCGCAACCTTTTCCAAATTCAAAATCAACGCTGAGGGAAAGGCAAAGCCTTTTCGCACATCAGGCGGCAAAGCCGCAAGGACAGCGCTCGCCCCTCTATTCAGATAAAGCCAATTCGAAAACCTGGGCCGCATTCGTGGCTCTAATGCTTCTCTATTCGCCCACCATACTCGCCCAACAGAAGGCGCCGCGCGTCTTCCTGCTCAATGCCCAAAAAATAGCTGAGACCAAACAGCGGATTCAGTCGGGCGACAAATCCTTCGACGTCGCCCTCGCGAAACTCGACGGTGATGCGCGCAAAGCTCTACAGCAGGAAGCCGTTTCGGTCACGACCAAAGCGGTCACGCCACCCAGCGGAGACAAGCATGATTATATGAGTCAGGCGCCATACTTCTGGCCTGATCCATCAAAGCCGAAAGGTCTTCCCTACATACGCCGTGACGGCGAGCGCAATCCGGAACTCAACAAGATTACCGATCACCACACATTGGATTTGATGGAAGCGGCGGTGCGCACTCTGTCGCTTGCTTTTTACTTCAAGGGCAACGAAGAGTACGCCGCGAAAGCCACCCGGTTATTGCGCGCCTGGTTTCTGGATCCGGCGACCCGGATGAATCCAAATCTGGAATACGCTCAGTTTATTCCGGGAGTAAACACCGGGCGTGGAATCGGACTGATCGAAACGCGCGGACTCGCAGATGTGGTGGACGGGATCGGTTTGCTGGCCGGATCGAAATCATGGACTGCCGCGGACCAGCGTGGGCTTGAAGATTGGTACTCAAAGTTTCTTCAATGGATGCAGTCGAGCAAAAATGGTCGCGAAGAAAACGCTGCAAAGAATAATCACGGAACTTACTATGATGTACAGACGACATCATTCGCGCTGTTCCTGGGGAAGAGAGACCTGGCAAAACAGATCGTCGAGACGGCCAGACGGAAACGGATCGCGCTGCAAGTCGAACCGGACGGCCGCCAGCCCCTGGAACTGGTGCGTACCAAAGCCTGGAGCTACAGCAATGGAAATCTGGACGGCCTTATGCTCCTGGCGCGCCTGGCGGAAAATGTCGACGTAGACTTATGGAACTATCAGACGCCCGACGGCCGCAGCATTCGCCGCGCGCTTGAATATCTCTATCCATTCGCGGTCGGGGATCAGAAGTGGACAGATCAACAGCTGGGTGGCTTTGACGGGAAGTCTCTGTTTCCACTAATGCATCGCGCGGCCGCGCATTACCAAGACGAAAGGTTCAAACTGGAGCTAGCGAAGATTCCGAAATCAGATCCATCGGATCGTGTACATCTGCTTACAGGTGAATAGTGTCGGACGAGCTTCAATTTGTCGATTGAACGAGCTATGAAAGTAGGCCACGCAAGTGCGGCTTCGCCGCCGGATGTGGGGAAAGGCTCCGCCTTTCCGACAATGATTCTCTCGAATGCGGGAGAGGCTCCGCCTCGAGCGCTTGCGGCGAGGCATAGCCTCGCTGCTGAACAGAGACGGCGGCTGACGGAAAGGCGAAGCCTTTCCGAACATCAGGCGGCCCAGCCGCGAGAGGTTTATTGTTCAGATGAACAGTTTGTCGTTGTCGTCCGCAAGGACGATGTTTTAAGAATCGACAAATTGAGGTTTGTCGGACATTTCGACGGTCTGGAGAGGCAATGAGAACAACTCGCCGCATAATCACAACCCTGCTAACGATGGCCTCTCTGTCTCAAGCTACGATCGGGTTGACGATCGCCCACCCTCACAAACCCGTCGCTGCGAACACTGACTGGTCGAAAGCCGTCGTCGAATCAACCATCAAACGTTTTCCTACGGCCGATTCACTAAAGGGTTGGGGGTATGCAAAGTCGCTCTATCTTTATGGGGAATACCTCGTCTATCTACGCACGCGCGACAAACGCTACCTGGATCACATCAAGGCCTGGATCGATTTGCATATCGATGACCAGGGAGTAATCAATCGGCCGATCAACGCGCTCGACTACATGCTGCCCGGCAACCTTCTGCTCATTCTTTACAAAGAGACGAAGGAAGAGAAGTACAAGCTTGCTGCCGCGAACATACGCAAAGTCTTCGACACCTATCCGCGCACCAAAGACGGTGGTTTCTGGCATGCCAATATACCCAGCCGGGCATGGCAGCTTTGGGCCGATGGCGTATTCATGTCTCTTCCTTTCCTGGTTCGCTATGGCCAGATGTTCGGCGACAGCACCTACACAAATGCTGAAGCGACCAGGCAAATGCTCGTCTATTACAAACACTTGAACGATCCAGCCACAGGTTTGCTGTGGCACGCTTACGACGAAAGCGGAGCGCAGCCCTGGGCGAATCCAACAACACATCAGTCGGGCTTTCACTGGGGTCGTGCCTTTGGCTGGTACGCGATGACCCTAATCGAGCTGCTGGAAGTCATGCCTCAGAATCAGCCGCAGCGAGCGGAATTGATCGCGATCATTAACCAACTTGCCAAAGCCTTTGAGAGATTTCAGGATCCGAAAACCGGACTCTGGTACCAGGTTGTAGACAAGGGTGACGTTGAAGGTAACTGGCTCGAAACCTCATGCTCGAGCATGTACACCTACATGATGTGGATGGGCGTGAAGCGCGGTTACCTGCCAAAGCATTATGAAGCGGTGGCGCAAAAAGGTTATCAGGGCGTGCTCACCAAACTTTCGCTGGGCGCTGATGGGATGACCAATCTCGTTGATATCTGTGAAGGCACAAACGTTAGTGACCTGGCTTACTATTTCGCGCGCAAGCGAAACGAGAATGACTTTCACGGTCTGGGAGCGTTTCTAATTATGAACGAACAGTTGGGCGCCGCCACCGTGAACTACAAACCGAAGCCTTTGAACTGGAAAGCGAAGTGATTTGGAGTGCGCCGGCAGAGCGCAGCGGTGACGGCGCTTTGGATGATCTGCCATAGAACTAAACTCATGATCAAGACAAACAACTCCATCGGCCGCTGCGGCGCACAGCCGGCCAAAGCGCCGCCGGCGCTTCGCTCTGCCGGCGCACTCCAAAGGATCAACTTTTCACGTCGAGAGTTTCTCGCGACGGCTGCCATCGCGCAAGTAGTTATTTCAACCCTTCGAATAACAAAGGCAGCCGGGGAAGTTACCAGCTGCAAGAGTCCGAACGGTCAGATTCAATTTCTTCTTTTTCCGGTGGGTCCACAGTTGCGTTACCAGGTTACCCGCAGGAGCCAGACCATAATCGAGACTTCTCAGATGGGTATCCTGGTTGACGGCGTCGACCTTGGCCGCGACAGTACCGCCGGCAGAATCGAACGTTACCGCAGCAACGAAAATTACTCGACCCGCGGGGTCCATTCGGTAGCCATAAACAACCGTAACTCCGTCCGGGTTTCTTTTTCGCACGAGGCGAGCAAAACGGATTACGTTCTTGAAGTCTGCGTTTACAACGACGGCATCGCGTTTCGTTACATCGTGCCGGCCGTCGGAGACAGGGACCGTCGGGTGCCGGACGAAGCGACTGCTTTCAAAATCCCGGCTGGCAGCACCGTGTGGTTTCACGACTTCGAAGGTCATTACGAAGGCATTCACCAGCAAAAAGAGATTGGCGATGTAAAAGAAGGCGAATGGGCCGCGCCGCCTTTGACGATCAGATTGCCGAAAGGCGCCGGGTATGCGGCGATTACGGAAGGCGGTTTGATCAATTATGCCGGAATGGGATTACAGGCCGACGGTCAGAGAGGATTCAGGGCAGTCCTGGGTCACGCGTTGCCGATTAGTCATCCCTTCGATCTGCGTTACGGAAAGGAAGAGGCAAAGCGTCTGGCGCAGCCTGCGGTCATCGAGGGAACCATAACCACACCATGGCGAGTTGTGATGATTGCCACGGACCTCAACACTCTGGTCAATTGCGACATCGTTAACAATGTTTCGCCGCCGCCAGACAAAACGATTTTCCCGCAGGGACCACGCACCGATTGGGTCAAGCCCGGCCGCGCCGTGTGGAGATACCTCGACGGTGGCGAGAACACGTTCGATGGCATGAAAGAGTTTTCGCGTCTCGCCGCGCAGCTGGGATTTGAATACAACGTGGTCGAAGGCCTTTGGCAGCGTTGGCCGGAATCTCAGATGCGCGAGCTTGTCGACTACTCCAATCAACAGAAGGTGGGGATCTGGTTCTGGAAACATAGCAAGGATCTTCGTACTCCCGAGGCACGAGCGAGTTTTTTCAGTTTGCTGAACCGCGTGGGAGTGGTGGGGACGAAGATCGATTTCTTCGATCACGAAGCAAAAGAAATCATTGATTTGTATCAAGCACTGCTGCGAACCTCAGCCGAGCACAAGATCATGGTTGAGTTTCACGGCGCCAACAAACCAGCGGGTGAGTCACGTACCTGGCCGAACGAGATGACCAGGGAAGCCATTCGCGGCCTGGAATATCGCGCTATGGAAACTCGTGCGCGGCACAATACGACGTTGCCCTTCACTCGCTTTCTCGCTGGCCATGCCGATTACACGCCGATGCACTTCGGCGAGCGTCGCAAAGAAACGTCCTGGGCGCATCAGATCGCCAGCGCTGTCGTATTCACGTCTCCTTTAATGATCTATGGAGCGCATCCGAAAAGTATTCTGGAAAACCCAGCTGCCGACTTGATTAGAACCATTCCCAGCGTTTGGGACGAAACTTTCGTATTGCCTGTCTCTGAGATTGGAGAAGTCGCTGCCTTTGCGCGTCGCCGGGGCGACAAATGGTTTCTGGGGATCATGAATGGTCCGAACGCGCGAACCGTCAAGATCGATTTAGGCTTTCTGGGAAAGCCCAGCTATCAAGGCATGCTGGTCAAAGACCAGTTGAATGAAGCGGCCGCGGTCAGGATTGAGCGCATCAACGCGACTCATAAAGACTCGCTGGCGATAGAAATGCGTACCGGGGGCGGATTTGTGGCGAGATTTTCAACCTGATGCATTGGTGGGTGAAGAGAGCCGGATTCAAGTTTCATGGCTTTTTCGTGTGACTTCATGGATCGTATTGCTGCGGACAAAACTTCGATCCACGAAATCACACGAAAGCTGTGAAGGGGACTGCCACCGGCGACGCGCCGAGAGGGATTCGTTCATTACATGAGAATTCAAAGACTGACACTAGCTACTTGCGCGGGTTTAGCTGTTTCACTTGCCTGGCTGGCATCTCAGCCGACAGTCACCATAGCGGAAAATGCTCAGCGCAGCGCACCGGTTGCCACCTCTTACAGCGTAAAAACCTTTGGCGCCACAGGCGATGGCAAGACACTCGACACCGCCGCAATCAATAGAACGATCGACGCGGCTGACAAAGCTGGTGGCGGCACGGTCTACTTTCCGGCTGGCGACTACCTGTCTGTTTCCATTCATCTAAAAAGTAACATCGCGCTCTATCTCGATCATGGAGCGACTATCATCGCCGCCACACCGTCCGGCAGCACAAAGTATGATCCGCCTGAGCCGAATCAGTGGGACGCGTGGCAGGACTTTGGTCACAGTCACTGGCACAACAGTCTGATCTGGGGAGAGAACCTCGAGAACATCTCGATCCTCGGTCCGGGCCGTATTTGGGGCAAAGGCCTGGTGCGTAGCGGCAGCAATTCGCGGACTAAAGAGCAAAATGACGCTCTGGCGAGAGTTCCTGCGACTCCTAACGCCGGTCCATTCGGATATCCAAACCCGCGTGATGCTGTTGAACCCGGGTGGGCGAACAAATCGATCAGCCTGAAACTCTGCCGCAACGTCCTCATCCGCGACATTTCGATCCTTCATGGCGGGCACTTCGCAATTCTGGCTACCGGTGTTGATAACCTGACTATTGACAACGTGAAAATCGACACGAACCGGGACGGGATCGACATAGACGCCTGCAAGAACGTGCGTGTCTCGAACTGTACCGTCAACTCTCCTTTTGACGACGCCATCTGCCCCAAGAGTTCGTACGCGCTTGGGTATGCGCGCGCGACTGAGAATGTGACCATCACAAACTGCCAGGTGAGCGGCTATGACGAAGGCACTCTGCTGGATGGTACTTTTAAGCGAGAATTCAGGAACCAGAACGGTACCTTCAGTCCCACCGGCCGCATCAAGTTCGGTACCGAATCGAACGGCGGCTTCAAGAACATCACAATCAGTAACTGCGTCTTTGATTATTCCCGGGGGCTGGCGCTGGAAGCAGTCGACGGCGCTCTGCTGGAAGACGTCACGATCAACAACATCACGATGCGCGATATCAGCAACTCTCCTATTTTTATGAGACTCGGATTCCGCGGCCGAGGTCCCAAAGACAAGACCACAGTTGGTGCTTTACGGCGAATTATTATCAGCAACGTCGTCGTCTATAACGCTGATCCTAAGTACTCCTCGATCATCAGCGGAATACCGGGTCACTCGATTGAAGATGTGACGCTGAGCAACATTCGGATTTACTCGCAGGGCGGCGGCACGAAGACCCAAGCTGACCTGGAACCTTCGGAGAAGGAAGACTCTTATCCTGAGCCGACGATGTTTGGCGAGCTGCCCGCTTATGGGTTCTTTATTCGTCACGTCAAAGGTTTGCGGATGAATGATGTCGCAGTTGGTTATTTGAATGATGACGCCCGGCCGCCGTTTGTTCTGAACGACGTGATAAGAGCGGAGTTCTATCTGATTCGGGCTCAGCACGGGGCCGGCGTGCCGACCTTTGCGTTCAGGGATATTGAAGATTTCAGTATTCAATCCAGCCATCCATTACCGGATAAGCGCATCGAGAGCTTAAAGACGGGGAAACTCTAGTCAACAGCAAGCGTTTGGATCACCGCCGCCAATGACCCTTGATAAGCGGCGATTGAGTCTGAGACGAAACGCACTATGAACAAGATGAGTATGGGAGGTAGCGCCCTGATTGGCGCCGCACGGCATGAGGTCAGTACCGGGAGCGGTAGCGACCGGGTCTTCGGCGACAACAAGATCGAGCTGTCCGGTAACCTTACCCGGTCGCTACCGCTCCCGGTACTGACCTCATCCATCAAAGTACGGCGCTACCAGAGTGCGCTCTTCTGTCTGCTTCTAATTAATGCCTTGTGTTCGCTTCAGATTGTTTCTCAAACCCGCGGGTCTGTGGAACAAACATGGCCGCGTCCGATACCTGCCAGAATCGGCGACAGCAGCAACAAGGATCTTCTCATAATGACTCTCGGCGATGTGAATCCATCGGTAGCCGACGGCACGTTCGATCCTGTGAAAGACGAAATGCGGCTCAAGGACGGCCGTGTTCTGACCCACTACTATCGCGACACTCTGAACATTAAGTATTTTCAACCGATAGACAAAACGCACTTTCCACTGCCGCCTTCAGGTTGGTGCTCCTGGTACTTCTATTACCAGGAGATTAATCAGGATGAAGTGAAACTTAATGCCGCCTGGATCGCCGCCAACTTAAAGGACTACGGCGCGGTCTACGTTCAGATTGATGACGGTTGGCAGGGAACCGGACACGGCCTGGGAGAAAACCGCGACTGGACTACGATCGACAAGCGGTTTTCAGACGGCATGGATACGCTGGCCGCCTATATCAAGTCGCTCGGATTGAAACCAGGAATCTGGCTCGCGCCCCATGGGCAGAGCAACGAAATCGTCCAGAGAAACAATCATGGCGTTTTTCTTCTCAAGTCTGACGGCACATCGGCATCGAGCACCTGGGAAGGGAAGTTCCTGATCGATCCTTCGACGCCCGAGTCGCAGAAGTATCTGAAGGATCTATTCACCACTCTATCCAATTGGGGCTATGAGTATTTCAAGATTGATGGCCAGCCGATCGTGATACGCGAATACCGAACTAAGAAATCCGCAATGAAGAATCCCGCCGATGCCGACGCCTTATACCGGCAGACTCTGACGAGCATTCGCGCCGGCATAGGGCCAAACAGTTACCTGCTGGGCTGCTGGGTCGTTCCTTTGGAGGGCGTCGGCTTGATGAACGGCTCGCGGATCGGCGCGGACGTGTTGCCCAATTGGGACGGCTTCAAGTTCGCGCTTCGAGCCACGATGGAATACTACTTCCTCCACGATGTGGCCTGGTACAACGACGCTGATGTTCTGGTCGTGCGGGCGCCATTGCCTCTGGAGCAGGCGCGCGCGTGGGCCACGCTGGCAGGGCTCACCGGGCAAGCAGTTTTGACCAGCGACCGCTTGATGGATTTGTCGGCGGACCGGGTTGAGCTGCTGCGTCGCGTCTACCCCGCCGTTGATATTCGCCCGCTCGACCTTTTCAAATACGACCGTAACAAGCGCATCTGGGATCTCAAGGTCAACCATTTGGGTCGCAACTATGATGTGGTCGGTGTTTTCAATTTTGATGAAGCGAAGTCGGCGACAACCTATGTGAGTTGGAAAGATCTCGGCCTTGCAGACGACCAGCGGGTTCATGTCTTTGATTTTTGGAACAAGGAATATCTTGGCGCCTGGGAGAAGGGAATCAGTGTCGACCTCGGACCGGCGAGTTCTCGCGTGCTCACGCTCTTGCCGGAAGAGGATCACCCGCAGCTAATCTCGACCAGCCGTCACATCACCCAGGGTTGGGTTGACCTCCTGGCTCAGGCATACAACAAAGCGACCAACACTTACGCCGGAAAGAGCAAGGTGATTCGAAATGATCCGTACGAGCTCCGTTTTGTCTTTCCGCGCGGCAAGAATTTCATGATTAAGAATGCCGCGGCGCGTGGCTTATCGGGAAAGCTTCCGGTGACGATTACCAATCATCAGGGATGGTCGACGATAGAGTTTACCTCACCGCAGACTACTGAAGTGAGTTGGAGTGTTTCTTTCACGCCTGGTGATTTCTACCGCTTTCCCGTGCGCGAGCCACAGAATCTGTGGGCCGAGCCAGTGGGAGTTGACGGCGTCAACCTTCACTGGACCGTGCAACATCAACCTGCGGCCGGTTATGAGGTTTGGTTGGACGGCCAATTGAAGGGCGCAACCACGGCCCAGGTATTTGCCCTGCGAAGCCCTGATCCAAACGCTAGGCACAACGCGGAAGTAAGGACCGTGTGGACGGAAAGAATAATAAGAGATAAGAAGGCAGCGTTGAAGTATGTCGTAAAACAATTA
>Ga0134121_10003154_pt1 | contig 13887 bp, 12 predicted proteins | sample KB301_FD_96463 | JGI IMG/M metagenome (GOLD analysis project Ga0134121, IMG submission 96463) | Terrestrial soil microbial communities without Nitrogen fertilizer from Kellogg Biological Station, Michigan, USA - KB3-0-1 | ecosystem: Environmental > Terrestrial > Soil > Unclassified ...
GCGATCATCTGTGGTCGGCATTGTGGAGCGACGACCCGGCCGATCGACTGGCCCGCGACGTCGACCTGCTCGACCGTGGCGCCGGCCGCTCGGCGCACTTACCGATGGCCAAGGTCCACGAGCTCGCGCGCCTGCTGCGCGGCTTCTCCGTGCCGGCGGGACCGGCGATCGCGCGGCCGGCAGACCGCGCCGTGCCGCTCGAGCCCGACGTTGGGGCGCTGGTGTTACGAGGCGAGATCACGCGCATTCTGGCGCGCACCCATCGCGGCGCCACCCACGCTCCCGAGACGGCCGTCGCCCCCGACGCGCAGGCGGCGGCGACCGAACGCCCCACGCTCGGGCTCACGCCCGAACAGGTCGGTCTGACCCTCGCCCCCGACGCCACCTTCATCGACCTCCACGTGCAGCTCGCTGGCTGGGTCACGCGCCTGCAGATCGCCCACGTCCTGGGGGGCGCTGATCCCGACCGCACACCGATCGCGCCCGCGCTCGATCTGAACCCCACGTCCGAACCTGCGCCTTCCGAGGAGCACGCCTGATGACGATCATGGCTCACCTGGCCTTCTGCTCGCGCGACGGGTTCTTCTGCAAGGACGGCCGCGGCTGGTACGGCGCCGCCGGCGGCGCCGGTCATGGCCTCGAATGGCCGTGGCCGTCGACGGTGCGCGGCGCCGTCCGCACCCTGTGGGGGCGCGCCAACGAGGCGATCATCGGCCAGCAGGGTTGGCTCGCTGCGACGACGTCCATCGCGCTCGGTCCGACGCTGGCGATGTGGCGCGGACGTGGTGCCAGCGCCTTCGAGCGTCGCTGGCCGGTTCCGGCCGACGTGGAGTACGTCCGGCCGTCGGACGACACGCCGAGCCACGTGCGCTATCTCCACCCCGCGCCGAGCCCGGTCGCCACGCTCGGTCGCGACGATGACCCGGCCCGCGAACGCTTGTGGATCGCGCCGGCGATCGATCGCGGCAAGCCCGGACCGAGACCTCGATGGTGGACCGAGGCCGAGCTGATCGCGTGGCTCGCCGGTTCCCCCGTGTCCGCTGAACCTGCGGTCGCGGCCGCTCGCCCCGCTCGCCGCCGCGTCACGCGCACCGTCATCGAGCCCACGACGCAGACCGTCGTCGACAGCGCGCTCTTCTCGCACGACGTGGTCGAGACCGTCGAGCCCGATGGCGAGTGGGTGATCGCCGCCGAGATCACGTTGCCCAATGCGCAGTTTGCGACCACGGCGACCCTCGGCTCCGATCGCCGCTTGGCCCGGGTCGAGGCGATCGAGCGCGCCGCTTTCGATCCGCCACCCGCGCTCGCCTCGTTGTCGACCGCCGGCTCGCCCGGGCTGCGCCTGCTCGTGATCACGCCGACGATCTTCGCCCGTGGCTGGCTGCCCGACGGACTCGTTGCGCGCGACGACGAGTACCGCGGCCACCTGGCGGGAATCGCGCCCGAGGTCGTGCTGCGCGCAGCGATCGCGCCGCGCCCCGTGGCCATCTCGGGCTGGGACATGGCGGCCAACGCGCCGCGCGCCACCGACCTCGCGGTCGCGCCCGGGTCCGTCTATTTCCTCCAGCGCGCCGACGGCGGCAGGTTCACCGCCACCGACGTGCGCGGCCTGTGGTTGGCCGCGCTTGGCCGCCGCACCGAGGATGGCTTCGGCCGCGTCGTTGCCGCGCCCTGGACCACAGCCTCCCTGTCCCAGTAATGACCGATCGCCACCCGAGTACCGCGTCGCATCGCTCGCCCGTCTCGCGCCGGCAGTCGCCGGCAGGAGTGTCCGCATGAAGACCCAGCCGTTCTTGCTCCACGCTCTGTCGCCGGTCCACGCCGGCACTGGGCACGCGGTCGACGTCATCGATCTGCCCATCGCGCGCCAGCGCGCCACCGGCATCCCGTTCGTTCCCGGCTCCTCGATCAAGGGCGTGCTCCGCGAGAGCCATCGCACGACGGACTCCACCGACACCCGGCGAGCTATCTTCGGACCCGACACTGCCAATGCCAGCGACCATGCCGGCGCGCTGGTCGTCGGGGATGCGCTGCTCCTGGCGCTGCCGGTGCGGAGCTTCAAGGGCACGTTCGCCTGGGTGACCAGCCCGCTCCTGCTCGAACTCGCCCAGCGCGACCTCGGCGGCAACCTCGCGATTCCCACAATCGCCGCTACCTGCGCGCTCGTGGGACTCGAATCGACGTGCAAGTACGGCGGGGTCCTGCTTCTCGAAGACCTCGACCTGGCGGCCACCGTGGACTCGCTCGCCACCGACTGGGCCACCTGGCTCGGTGCACGCCTCTACCCCGGCAAGAACCTGGTCGAGAAGCGCCTCGCGATCGTCGACGATGAGACCATGACGTTCCTGTGGGAGACCCGGACCCAGCTCGATGCCCGGGTCAGCATCGACGCCACTGGCACCGTCAAGGATGGTGCGCTCTGGCTCGAAGAGAGCCTTCCCGCCGAGTCTGTGCTCATCGGGCTCGCCGCCGCCGAGCCCAGTCGCTTCGACCGGGTGAAGATGAAGGACACCGACGTCCTCGCGCACGCCATCACCGACCGGTGGCTGCAGGTCGGCGGCAAGGCCTCCGTCGGGCGCGGCCGATGTCGGCTCATCCCGGCTCCAGCCGCGGACCGGGTCCCTGCGCCGACTTCATCGTCACCCACGCCTCCGCGCGGCGATGCGCGGCAGGGGGCTCGTCGTGGCTAGCCCCGCGCCCGTCGCCACCCCGCGGCTCCTGCGCGATCAGCGGCGCGCCGCTATCGCCTACCAGTGTGTCGCCGAGGTCCTCAAGCCTGCCAAGGTCGTCATCGACGCCAAGGCGTACAAGAACCTGGTCCTTGCCGTCGGCATCGATATCCGTCGCATGAGCCTGTCCGGAGCGCTGGCTGCCGTCGAGCGTGAGAAAGTCGTCGGCGAGCTCTTGCTGGCCCACCTGCGACGTGCGCCGATGCACGCCGGACCGTCCGAAGATCAGAACCTATCCGCCTGGATCCGCGGCCTCGACCTCACCGCGTACATGCTCGTCACCCGCGAGTTGTTGCAGTTCGTCGTCTGGCTCCGGCGCGCGGTCCAGTCGCTGATCAAGGAGCACTGAGATGCGCGCCTCGATCCGCGATCGCGTCAGCCTCAAGGCCGGCGACTACAAGGCATGCGACCACGTCGGCCTCGCCTATACGACCCTGGCGCCGGTCGCTCAGGGCGGCAAGGTACCCGACGATGACAAGGACCCATGGCTCGCAGCCCTGGCTGCCATCGCGATCGTCCCCGACTACCGCGCGCACGTCGACGCATGGATCGCCTCGTTCGCGCGCACCTCCGCGCGCCTGTTCACGCTCACGCTCGACGCCCGCCTCCTGATCGGCCACGGCAACGCGAGCGGCACCGATGTCGGCCTTACGGTCCACCATACATGGGGCGTCCCGATCGTGCCCGGCTCGTCCCTCAAAGGCACCCTCGCGCACCACGTCGCCACCACCTACGGCCCCGATCCGTCGGTGACCGCCCCGGATCCGGCTCGCGATTCGTGGCGCGGCGTCGGTTGGGCCGGCACCGCCATCGCCCGGGGGCCGGGCGAGTTCTATCGCGCGATCTTCGGCGCCCCCGACGCCAACGACGACCGCGCCACCGGCGCACCCGGTGCCACGCGCGGTTACGTCGTCTTCCACGACGCGCTGTATCTCGGCATCGCATTACCAGTCCGCGAGATCATCTCACCCGCGCCCGAGTCGACGCGACCGTTCGCCGCCGACACACTCACTGTTCACCAGAAACGCTACTACGACGATCGCGGCAAGAGCGAGGCGTGTGATCACGACGATCCCAACCCGGTCGGGTTCCTGACCGTTCGGCCCAAGGCTCAGTTCGTCGTCGTGCTCGAAGGACCACCCGACTGGACCGCCCTCGCGGGCCAATTGCTTCGCGAGTCGCTGGCCCAGCTCGGCGTCGGTGGCAAGACCACCAGCGCCTACGGTCGGGCCACGCTCACCGACGCGCGCGCGCCCGCGCCACCACCGTCCGCTGCGGTCACCGAACTCGGCGCGTGGCTCGACGAGGCACGCGTTGAAAAAGTCCCACAACGCGAGATCCTCGCCCAGATCCGGGACAAGCGGTTCGAACGCCTGCGCGCTCTCTCCGAGGACGATCGGACCGCGGCCGAGAACCTCATCCGGCGCGCGATCAACAGCCCCCGGCTCAAGGAACAACTCGACGCCCTGTGCGCCGAGTTGAAGACCTCCGCTCCATGAGCGGGCTTTATCGAGTCCCGTGCGCGTAGTGCTGCGGCACCGTTGACCAGACGATAGACACAGACGATTGCCCATGCTGGGCACATCGCGGGAGCACACATGGGAATCATCCGAACCTTCATCAGCCACACCCACGATGACAAGCCACGCGTTCACGACATTCTTCGTCGGGTTGCGCCCTATGGCGTGCGGCCATGGATCGATGACCAGGACACCCAGGGCCAAGCCGGCGGTTCTCTGCGCGAGTTGATTCTCTCGGCCATCGCCGATCGATCGTGTCGGTCCCTGTCGCTCTTTCTCAGCACTGCGTCAGTCAAGTCGCAGTGGGTCTCGGACGAGGTCGGGGCGGCGCTGGCGCTGATCCCGGATGGCTGGCGGATCATCCCCATCACACTCGATCCCGTGAAGGATCTCGTGTTGCCGCCGATCCTCGAGACCGCGCTACGGAAGCGAGGGAGCGGATTCGATACGATCTACCTCGCCCCCACACGCGCCGCGTTTGTGACTGACTACGCTGGCGCGGTACTGCATGCTGGGGGCGCCACGGAAGCTGAGGATGTCGTCCTCCACCTGGGGCACCGTGATCCGCTCTGGCGACCGAACCTGCCCACGCCGTGGCGCGAATTGCCAGCGGTGGATCTGCGACTGCAATATCCGGTCGGACACAGCGATTTTTCGCCGACCGAAGCCGAATGGGCGGAGATCCGCGACGGGTTTGCATTTCTGCGACGCTGCCTGCGCGGCGTGCAGACGCTACGCGTCACGGGCCGGGCGCCGCTCGGTACGGCCGTGATCGCGGGGCGCACGTGGGACCGCGGGACGGGGACCGCCATCGAGGGATGGAACAGAAACGAGCGTGGTGGTGAGATCTGGACGGGGGGAGGCGCGATTGCGGCCGACGATTGGACGCCGAGCAGCGGCACGCTACTACCCGCCCGCATCGAGGGGAACCTGTTTACAGGCGCGACCAAACTCACGGTGGCATTCCTCCGGCGCGCAGATCAGGAACCAGCCACGCGGGCATGGAACGCCTCGCGGTCTCCCGAGCCGCCGCTGCTGCTGGTGCGGTGTCCCGAGCGAATCAGCACCGCGGACGAGGCTACCGCCGTGCTCAACGAGGCGCTCGGGGTGTTCTCTTGGGTCCGGCGCACATGCCTCCAGGTGAAGGAGATCGACCTCGTCCTGGGGATACCGCTCGCGCTCGACGCGCTTCTTGCGCATCACCTTCGACAACTGGGCACGATCCACTTCTACGATCAAGTGATCCCGCCGAGCGGCACGGCGTATCGTCTGGCGATCTCGTGGTCGTGAGCAAGGAAGACGCACACCGATCTCGCGCCCGGAGCTGCCCGGCGTGCCGGGGTGTTTGGCTTATGCGCCGCGCCGCCGCATGCTACCTGGAACGACGGGGATCGATGCAATGAAGGGCAGCAGAGAGCGAGACGCGGGTAGCGGTGCACGGAGTGCCGGACCCAGCGGAACCTGCGGGCCAGATCTACGTCGATCTCCCGCAGACCTACTCAGCCCAGCCGGGCACACCGCTCGGCAAGTTCACCATCCGCCGGATCCTCAAGACCGACGGCACCAAGAAGCGCAAGAAATGGCAGACCGTTTGACGCGCGCGCCCGCTGCCTGCCTCGCGACCGTCGGCTTCCTGATCGCCGCGTGCGGGCCCCACGGGACCCAGGCGCAGGCGACCCAGGGACCTGACGAGCCCACCGCTACCAAGCCTGCAACGCCACCGCCTGGAGAGGCCGCCATGGTGTCCACGTCCCTGCAGCTCGCGCCCAACGGTTCGAGCTGGTCGCTGGCCTTCGTGCTCGAGAACACCACCGGCGGCGAGCTTCGCGGCCAGCTGTACGAGCCGTTCGTGGGCTTCAAGCTCGAGGTTACTTCGGCGACCGGCGCGCGCCTCGTGCTCGTGGAGCCGTCGCTCGACATGCCGGTGCGGCCACGGTCGCTCGTCCTCGCCCCGGGTGCGAAGGAGCGGCTGCAGACGCCGATCCGGCTGCACTTCGATCCGGCCGTCCCGCCGTCGGGTGGCGACGATCCGAGGCTGTGGACGATCCGCAGCGCGCCGGTGCCGGTGCGGCTGCGCGCCACGCTCGAGATCACCGGCATGCCACTGCAGGTTGCGGACGCGACTCTCGATCCCGGGTGACCCGTCGCCCGCGGGGAAGCGGCGATTCTGGTTCGCCATGACAGCGCGGTCAAGGGGACGCCCAAACATCCGTGTGTCGTGCACTGGCATTTCATATTTCAGCTAGTTGGGCGTGGCCCACCGCTTGAGTCACCAGGTGTCCCATGCGCAAACGCTTGCTCCCGCTCCTCGTTATCGCCCTCGCAAGAGCCACCGCGGCTGCGCAACCAGATACTTCGGTGCGCGCGGCGGGGGTCGCGCCGGGAGCTACGAACGAAGTCGCGCCCAGGGTCGCGGATGCTCGGCGGGCGTATGCCGTCCGGCTCACCATACAGGCCGTGAGGGCCGCGGGCGCCGGGGACTGCGGGACCGTTCGTACGATCGAGGTCCAGGTTAGCGACTTCGAACCCGAGTATCGCCGCCGTGCGTTTGAACTCGATCCAGCGATCACCCCTTGCCTCCCACCGCCGACCGTGGGGCAGGATCACGAGGTTTGATGTTGGGAGCAGGGATCGGCGTCGGCACCGGCTTGACCGGTGACCTGCGGTTGGGCTGGATGCTCGCCCCCAAATCGCGGTGTTCGCGACCGGCGTGTGGAGCAACTCCCTGCTAGACGCCGGCAGCGATTATCGTCAAGTCTTCTGCGATGTCCGTGTCGGGTACGCACGAGGCCACCATCAATGAGGTCGAGACTCCGGCGATGCGTTACACGGCCGGCGCGGGGGGCATGATCGGGCTCGGTGTCGAGTTCGTCCGGTCAAAGACCTTCGGCTTCGAGCTGAATGCCGCGTTCATGAAGGGTGGCGAATCTGGTGCGCTCGCCGTTGGCATGGGTGTTGCGTTCTACTAGCGCGCACGCTGCTTCACTGGAAACAATCGCCATGGTGCACGTCCGAGCATCGGCCAATTTTGCCCGGCCTGTCCGCAATCCGGACGTGTCTCGGACAACGAACAGCCACTCCTCTTCGCTGCCAAGACCCGATCAGGTCGTCCCCGGGCCGGTTGTCCCTTGGTTGGCTCAACCGACGTAACCCCGGTCCGGATCGATCCGCGGCAAGAGACGCGAATCGATGTCGTGATCGCCCTCGTGGTGTCGCCTACCTTGCGATGACACAGCTGGGCTACTGGAGGTTCAACGCGTGATGCACCAGGCTTCGGGCGAGGGATTGTTGGGGCACTCCGCGACCATGTTTGCGTATGACGCCTTCATCATTCATGCGGCAGCGGATGAGACGTTTGTCCAGGGCTACTTGCTTTGCGCGCTCCGGCTGGCATCCGAGCGCGTGCTCGTTCCCAAGACCTTGGTGCTCGGCCGATTCATCCGCAGCGAGATCGAACGAGGTGTGCGGTCGAGCCGTGTCACCATCGTGGTGCTTTCATCCGCCTATATTACCGACCATTGGGCAGTGTTTGGCGAGCAGATCGCTGCTTATGCGAGCCTTGCCAAAGATGTCCACGGCGTGCTGCTACCGCTGCTACGTGAAGACTGTGAGCTACCGGTGCACATCCGGGCACTTGTCAAGCTCGATTTTCGGGACGCGGCTCGCGATGCGTGGCAGGCTGAAGCCGAGAGGCTCCGCAACTACCTGGGCCGTCCAGCGACACCCGAGCCGGATCTGCCGTGCCCGTACCCGGGCATGCGTCCGTTCAGTCAGGGTGATGCCGGGCGATTCTTCGGGCGCGATACCGAGATCGGCCGCATCATTCGCCGGTTGTGCCGAGGAGAGCGTGAGATCTATGTCATCGGTGCGTCGGGCTCAGGCAAGTCGTCGCTGATCGCGGCGGGGCTGGTGCCACGGCTTAACCGCGGTGTTGCTGGGTTGCCGAGCTTTCATGTACGGATTTTCCGCCCCGGCGAACAACCTCTCGAACGGCTCGCGGCAGCGCTCGAAACCCCGCTGGCCGTGTCAGTCGCCGCGGTCAGTGCGCTATTGGAACGCCACGCACCTGCGACCTCGCTACTCCTAGTCATCGATCAGCTCGAGGAGCTGTTCTCGAGCGCTGGTAGCGACCAGCGCCGCGGGTTCCTCGCGGCATTGCGCGTGCTCCGGGATGACCCGCGTTGCGTGCTGGTGTTCAGCCTACGCGCGGACTTCTACGGTGCGTTCATGGAAAGTCCACTGTGGACCGATCGCAATGGAGGGATCTCACGCATTGATCTCGGGCCTCTGTGCAGCAAGAACTTGCGGATGGTCATCGAGCGCCCAGCGCGCGATCTCGGGGTGTATCTACAGCCCGAGCTCGTGTTGCGTTTGCTCGATGATGCTGTTCGCGAGCCCGGTGCGCTTCCCTTGCTGCAGGAGGCGCTGTTCCAACTCTGGGACAAGCGTCGACATCACCTGCTTACGCTCGCTGACTACCACGCGATGAGCGATGGTATCCGGACCGGCCTGGCGTTCGCCGTCAAAGAACACGCCGACGATGTGCTCTGCACGCTGAACGGTGCACAGAAGATGATCGCGTTCCGGATCCTGCTCCGCCTGGTCAACTTCGGTGAAGGCCGTGCCGACACCCGACGACAACAACCACGGGATGCTCTGCGCTCGGACGGTGAGGTGGTGGCCGACTTCGATACGGTCCTGCAGTGCCTCGTGGACAACCGCCTGGTGACCGTCACCGGCGAAGACCAAGCTGGAAATGTCCGCGCCGATCTCGCCCACGAGATCCTGATCCATGCCTGGCCGACTTTTGCCAGGTGGATCCGGACCTGGCGAACCCACGAACAACGCCGGCGCGCACTCGAGGAAGCTGCCGCAGCGTGGCGCCGGCGGCACAGCGGCGATGGTGGTCTGCTCGATGCCGTCGAGTTCGCAGATGCGGCCGTGTGGCGGATGCGAGCGATGCGGCAACTCGGTTGCACTTCCGATCTCGTAGCGTTTCTCGCGGCCAGCGAGGCAGTGCGGTCCCGCGCGCTCCGCCAGCGACGACGACGGCGTGTGCAGCGCAACCGCTTGCTCGTGCAGTCGTCACAACTCTACCAGGAGACCGGGCGTCAACGACTTGTCGAGGGAGGACGTCCTCTGGAGGCGTTGCCGTTCCTGGTCGCAGCCAGGAAGGCCAGGGAGGCGGCCGGCAGTGCGCCAGGCTCAGCGTTGCGCATGCTATTCGGAGACGCCACAAGGAATCTTCCCGTCACGCCCTCACTTCAGCATCAAGACGCTGTGGTGAGCGTGGCGTTCCATCCTGGCGGCACCCGCGTTGTCACCGCGAGCTTCGACCACACCGCACGTATCTGGGACGCCGCCACGGGAGAGCCCCTCTCACCTCCACTTGAGCATCAGCATGGCGTGGCGAGCGCTGTGTTTAGCCCCGATGGCACACGTATCGTCACGGCTAGCGGCGACAGTACCGCGCGCGTCTGGGATGTTGCCACGGGCGAGGCGCTCTCGCCACCGCTCCGACATCAAGGCTTCGTGGTGAGCGCCTTGTTCAGCCCGGACGGAACACGTATCGTTACGGCCAGCGGCGACAAAACTGCACGCATCTGGGACGCCGCGACCGGCAACGCTTTGTTGCTCCCTCTCCCGCATCAGGATGGCGTGACGAGTGCTGCGTTTAGTCCTGACGGTACACGCATCGTCACTACCAGTTCCGACTGCACCGCACGCATTTGGGACGCCGCCACAGGTATCGCTGTCTCGCCTCCGCTCGCACATCGGGGCTTCGTAATGAACGCCTCGTTCAGCCCCGATGGCGTGCGTGTTGTCACGGCCAGCAGGGACGGGACCGCGCGTGTCTGGGACGCCAATACAGGCAAGAGGCTGTCTCTTCCGCTTTCGCATCAGGATGTCGTGACGAGCGCCGCGTTCAGTTGACGGCACACGCATCATCACGGCTAGCCACGACTGCACTGCGCGTGTCTGGGAGGCTGCGACCGGCATCTTGATGTTACCTCCACTCGCGCATCAGGGTTTTGTGATGAGCGCCGTATTCAGTCCGGACGGACAACGTGCCGTGACAGCCAGTGAGGATAAGACTGCGCGCATCTGGGACGCCGTAAGTGGGAGGCCGCTTTCTCCCCCGCTCGCACATCAGGATAATGTGTTGAGGGCTGCATTCAGTCTCGACGGCACCCGCGTCATCACCGCCAGCGTTGACCGGACCGCACGCGTCTGGGACGCTGCTACCAGTATGCTTTGCTCCCCCACTTCTCCGCAGCGACATTCCGCGGAGGTCGCTGCGTGTGGTGCCGATCGCCTTCATGTCACTCCCCGCTTGCCCACCATCGAACATTACAGCTTCGTGAATCGCGCCGCGTTTAGCCCCAACGGTACGCGCGTCGCCATTGCCTGTGCCGATAACGCCGCGCGTATATGGGACGTCGCAACCCGGCAGCCTCTCTCTCCCCCGCTCGCACATCGCGACCATGTGGTGAGTGCTGCTTTCAGCTCCGATGGCAATCGCGTCATCACCGCCAGCTACGACCAGACTGCGCGTGTCTGGGACGCCGCTACCGGAAAGCCGCTCTCACCTCCACTCGTGCATCGAAACATCGTGGGGAGCGCAGCGTTCAGCCCTGATGGCACCCTCGTTGTTACCGCCAGCTACGACCAGACCGCGCGTGTCTGGGACGCCGCCACAGGCAGGCCGCTTTCGCCTCCGCTTGTGCATCAAGGCAACGTAGTGAACGCTTCGTTTAGCCCTGACGGCACACGTGTCATCACTGCCAGCACTGACAAGACCGCACGCGTCTGGGACGCCACCACCGGTGAGTCTCTTTCTCCCCCATTCGTGCATCAAGAGGCTGTATATAGCGCTGCTTTCAGCCCCGACGGCACGTGCGTTGTCACCTCCAGCTTTGACCACACTGCCCGCGTCTGGGACGCTGCCACCGGCAGGCCGCTCATTATCCCATTGCAGCATCAAGCCTTGGTCCTGAATGCTGTGTTCAGTCCCGATGGCACTCGTGTTGTCACAACCACGGTTGACCAAACTACGCACGTCTGGGACTTGCCGCTTGCCTCGGGAACCCTCGCGGAATGGCGTAAGATCGCGAACCTCGCTAGCCCTTACGTACTCGCAGACGGGGTCCTATCGCCCCGAACGGCCAAGCCACGTCGGCCGCATTGATGACCGTGGTGTCTTCACTTTGAAGACTGTTAAGTCCCTACTAGTTGGCTTTCTCGACGAGGTTTGGGTCGCCGTCCGAGTCGCTACGCGACGCCCAGTGCTTCGCGTAGCGGCCGGCCATCGTTGCGTAGACCTGCTTGAACCGGCGATCGACGTGCGGCCATTCGATGTACATCGCCATGTTGCCGGCGAGCAGATGCGCGAGGTCCGCGCGCTCGAGCTTCTTGCGCTTGTGGTACGCGGCAGTCTCGGGATCGACGTTGGCGTCGTCATCGTCGACCTGCGGCACGTCGTCCTCCTGATCGATGATCAGGTCGCGCACCATCTGCGGCGTCGTCGCGCGGATCGCATCGCGCGAGGCGAACAGGGTCTCGAGCCGCTTCGCGCGGTCCGGCGAGATCTCGATCGCGCCCTTGCACACCGGGCCGGTGTCGCGGAGCGCCTCGAACTTTGTTTCCTGCGCCGCGTGGGCACGGAGCATCGCGGCGTTCGACAGCACGCCGTCGAGCCGCGCGACGTCGCCTTGCTGCGCGATCAGTTTCCGCATCGTGCTCCATCGGCAGTCCGTGCCGCTCCACGCGCCGTTCTCCGAGCGTACGAGCTTCGCTCCGCTGGCGTCGTACCAGGTCTCCTGGCCCAGCGCCTTGGAGATATAGAGCTTCTCCTTGCCGCGCGCGAACAGCTCGAGCGAGAACTCGTTCATCTCGACCTCTTTGCCCGGCGTGCCCTGATGGATCATGTGGCGCACGCCATCGGCACCCGGCATCACCTCGAGTACCGAGCCCTCGCCGCCATTGACGCCGATGTTGTCGTCCTCCCACTGCGTCGGCGTCTCGGTCCACGAGCGCGCGAGCAGCTTGCCCTTGCTGTCGTAGTGGTGCCAGGTGCCGATCACCGAGCCGTCACCGCCGAACCGGCCGACCGCCATCTGCGTCCTCGCCTTGGTGTCGTAGTAGAACTGCCACTTGCCGACGCGCGTGCCGTTGTCGAAGTTACCCTCGGCCGCGAGGTTTCCGCTCTTGTGGTACATGCGCCAGTAGCCCGCGGGCTGGTTCGCGGCGTAGCTGCCCTCGGCGAGCTTCTCGCCGGTCGGGTAGAAGCTGGTCCACGCGCCGTGGCCGCGCTTCAGCTCGCCCTTGCCGATGACGATCGCCTTGCTGTCGCCAGCCGCGCCGAACACCTGCCAGGTGCCGTCCATGTTGCCGCTCTTGAAGTTGCCGCTGCCGTACCGCGTCGACGGCCCATCGACCGGCTTGAACTTCGCGAGGTCCCAGCTGCGCCACTCGTTGACTTGAGGCTCCTCGTACGCGGGCTGGATCGTCTGGATCTCCTCGAGCGTCAGGCCCGAGTCCGCGATCCACTGCTGGACCTCGGGCATCGCCGCGGCGATGTCCTCGATGAAGTCGTAGCGGTGCGCCTTCGCGATCTTCTCGGGCAGCTCGCGCCCGGCCGTGCTCTCGATCAGAAAACCGACCGCGCAGATCGTGCCCTCCTCGTCGATGAACACCGGCGTTCGCCAGGGCAGGTCCATGTTGCGCGGCGTCGTGCCCTTGGCGATGTAGCGTTCGAGCGCCGCGAGGATCGCCGCGCGCTTCGCCGCGAGCTCGGGACGCGTCGCCGGGCGCGATGCGAGCCAGTCGTGCACGTGCTGCAGATGCGTCGTCATCCGCACGCCTTCAGGATCCTGAGCGGTCGGTGGGCGGCCGAACTTCTCGATGAAGCTCTCGTCGCCGATATGGTGGTTCGCGCCCTGCCGGAGCGGACCCTCCGCGCCGGGCGGCAGTGCGTACGCGGTGGTCGATATCAGGGCGGCGATCAGGAACAGAGGGCGGCGCATCGAGGGTGCAACGGCCGATCCCACGCGGCTATTGCCTGTGCCTACCTCGATCCCGAGATCGCGGCACATCGCGAGGAATGTCCGTCACTTGTGCTCTCGAGAGCGATGCTCCAGATCAGGCTCAACGAGGCCTGTTCGGTGTAGTTCCAGCTATGCTTCCGCAATCGCGATGACGACCGCCGCCCGCCCGCTGACATTCCGGATCGCTCGACGCGACGATCTCGAAGCCATCGTCGCGCTGCTCGCTGATGACGAGATCGCGCGCAGCCGATCCGGCTACACACCGGTGGTGACTGCAGAGTTGATCGCGGCGTTTGCCGAGATCGAGCGCGATCCCAGCAACGAGCTGATCGTCGGCGAACAGGACGCGGTGATCGTCGCCACGTTGCAGCTCACCTACATTCCCGGGCTCAGCCGCGGCGGCATGCGCCGCGCACAGGTCGAGGCGGTTCGCGTGCGCTCGGACCTGCGCGGACAGCGGATCGGTGAGCGCTTGATGGAATTCGCGATGGACCGCGCACGCCAGCGCGGCTGCTCGGTCATCCAGCTCACCACAGATCTGCGGCGCGCCGACGCCCACCGGTTCTACCAGCGGCTAGGCTTCGAGGCGAC
>Ga0134121_10003155_pt1 | contig 13885 bp, 11 predicted proteins | sample KB301_FD_96463 | JGI IMG/M metagenome (GOLD analysis project Ga0134121, IMG submission 96463) | Terrestrial soil microbial communities without Nitrogen fertilizer from Kellogg Biological Station, Michigan, USA - KB3-0-1 | ecosystem: Environmental > Terrestrial > Soil > Unclassified ...
AGCATCACGCACACGAGCAGCATCCAGTAGCTGTGCGTCAGGCTCATCAGCGCGTACGGGAAGCCGACCCAGAACAGCGAGATCGCCATCAGGTAGCCCTTCTTCCCGACCATGTCCACGACCATGCCGCCCGGCAGATTCGAAATGGCGCCGACGACGTGCTGCGCCGTCATGATGAGGCCGATCTCGGTGTAGGTGAGGCCGAGCTCCTTGCCGATCAGCGGCAGCAGGATGTAGAAAGTCGCCGTGTACCAGTGCGTGAACGCGTGCCCGGCGGCGATCAGCCAGACGTCCTTGAACGAGCGCGGCGCGGCGGCGGTTGCGGCTACGGTGTTCACGATGCGGTCTTTCGCTTTATTCCAGTTCGGCTGATTTCGCGAATGATAACACTTGCCGTTCGTGGGACCCACGGCAGCCCGTCGATTAACCGTTCCACAATAAGAACTTGGATACGGCAGTCGATTTCCGCGGGCATTGGCTTGCCGCGCCACAAGCCCGCGCCTACCATGATCTAAAACAATTACACGGTCGCCGAGGGGAAATCGCTTGTTGATGCCGCCAAGGGGGAGATCATGAAGAAACGCCATCTCGCATTCGTGCCGGTCGTCGCGGTGTTGCTCGCGTTCGGTTGCACGCAGAACGCGCCGCGCGGCGGCGAGCCGCAAGGCGCGGCAAGCGGTCCGAAGTTCGTCGTCGATCCGTTCTGGCCCAAGCCGCTCAAGGACAACCTGATCATCGGACAGGTAGCCGGTCTTCATGTGGATAGCCGCGATCACGTGTGGATTTACCACCGTCCGCGCACGCAGCTGCCGGACGAGAAGCTCGCGACGCCGGGCGACGCGGCGCGCTGCTGCGTGATGGCGCCGCCGGTCATGGAATTCGACGCCGAGGGCAACTATGTGCAGGGTTGGGGCGGCCCGGGGCAGGGCTACGACTGGCCCAAGAACGAGCACGGCATTTACGTCGATCCCGCGGGCAACGTGTGGGTGGCGGGCAACGACGCCGCGGACAACATGATTCTCAAGTTCACGCGCGAAGGCAAGTTCCTGATGCAGATCGGCAAGCCCGGCAAGTCGGAAGGCAGCAACAGCAAGACTCAGCTCGGGCGTCCGGCGAACATGGAGCTCGACGTTGCCGCGAACGAGCTCTACGTCGCCGACGGCTACGGCAACAAGCGGATCCTGGTGCTCGACGCGACGACCGGCGCCTACAAGCGGCATTGGGGCGCGTACGGCGGCACGCCGAGCGACGACAAGATGCCGGCGTACAGCCCGTCCGCGCCGCCCTCGAAGCAATTCGCCAATGCCGTGCATTGTGTACGGCTGTCGAAGGACGGCCTGGTTTACGTCTGCGATCGCGGCAATACCCGCGTCCAGGTGTTCCGGAAGGACGGCACGTTCGTGACCGAATTCACCGGGCCGGGGATACCCGCGACCGACACCGCCGATCTCGTGTTCTCGCCCGACGCAGCGCAACGCTACGTCGTTCTTGCCGACGGCCAGAGTGGCTACCTCCGCATCCTGTCCCGCAGCGATGGCAAGCACCTCGGCAGCTTCGCGCGCCACGGCCGCATGGCCGGCGAGTTCCGCTCGTTGCATAACCTCGGCACCGACTCCAAGGGCAACTTGTATACCGGCGAAGCGGGCTTCGGGCGGCGGATACAGAAATTCGTCCGGGTCGACTGACGGAACCCGCCGATATCAGGCGCGCTGCGGCGCGCCTGATATGATTGCGCTTTTTCCGCGCGCCGGCCCGGCCGCGGCCCCCAACGCAAGCCTGAAATGCGCACCGACCTCGAACGCTTCTTTAATCCCCGCTCGATCGCGATCATCGGCGCTTCCCAGGACTTCATCACCATCAGCGGCCAGCCGCTGAAGCACCTGCAGTCACACGGCTACAAGGGCAAGCTCTACCCGGTCAACCCGCGCTACCCGGAAGTCGCCGGAGTGAAGTGCTACCCGTCGCTCGCCGAAGTGCCGGAGACGCCGGACCTGGTCCTGATCCTGGTGAATGCGTCGCGCGTCGCCGATATCCTCGAGCAATGCGGCGCGAAGGGCGTGCCGTACGTGATCATCTTCAGTTCCGGTTTCTCGGAGATGGGCGGCGAAGGCGTGAAGATGCAGCAGAAGCTGGCCGAAATCGCGCGCGCCCACGACATCGGGGTGATCGGCCCCAACTGCCAGGGCATGATGAATGTCGCCAACGGCGTGTTTGCCGGCTTCGGCTCGGTGTTCTTCACCGACTACCAGCCGGGCGTGGTCAGCATGGTTTCGCAGTCGGGCGGCTTCGGCTTCTCGGTGATGAACCTATCGTCGAAGGACGGCGGGCTGCCGTTCCGGCAGATGGTGACGACCGGCAACGAGATCGGCATCTCGACCCTCGACTTCATGGAGTACTTCATCCGCGACCCGCACACCGAGATCGTCGCCGGCTACCTCGAGGGCGCGAAGGACGCGTGGCGCCTGCCGGAGATCGGGCAGAAAGCGCTGGCCGCCGGCAAGCCGGTGCTGATGTGGAAAGTCGGCAACACCGAGCAGGGCCAGAAGGCCGCGGCTTCGCACACCGCCAACCTGGGCGGCGCGATGGCGCTCTACAAGGCGGCGTTTCGGCAGAACGGCATCATCCAGGTGGACGATCTCCAGGACCTGGTGGACTACGGGCGGGCGTTCCGCTGCGGCAAGCTGCCGCGCGGCAACCGGCTCGCGATCATCACCATCTCCGGCGGCGCCGGCATCCTGATGACGGACGAATGTATCAACCGCGGCATGCAGCTCGCGCAGCTCGCGCCGGCGACAATTGAGAAGCTGCGCGGCTTCGTGCCGAGCTACGGCTCGCTCAACAACCCGGTGGACGTGACCGCATCGATCTTCAACGATCTCACCCTCATCAACCGCACGTTGCAGGCGATCGTGGACGATCCCGGCGTGGACTGCATCGCCATGATCAACGCGTCGCTGCAGGGCGAGATCGCGGCGAAGATCGCGAGCGAGATCGTGGCGGTCGCAGCGAAAACCGACAAACCGATCTTCCTCACCTGGAGCGCGCGTGACGTGATGGCGCCGGAGGCCTACGCGATGCTCGACGCGGCGCGCCTGCCGCATTACAAGTCGCCGGTACGCTGCGGGCGCGCGATGTCCGCGCTGTCGTGGTACGGCGAGGCGCAGCGCAGATATCAGGAGCATTTGAAGGAACAACCGCTGCGCATGGAGAAAAATGAAATAAAACAAACACTTAAATTAAAAACCGGCGATGTGGCGGAGTTCGAGGCGAAAAAAATGCTCGCCGCCTACGGCATACCGGTGACGCGCGAGGAACTGGCGAAGAGCGCGAAGGATGCGATCGCGATCGCGAAGCGTATCGGTTACCCGGTGGCAATCAAGGTGCAGTCGCCCGACATCTCGCACAAGACCGAAGCCAAAGCAGTGAAACTGGGCGTCGCTTCTGACGGCGCGCTTGCGGCGGCCTATGATGAAGTCTCTGCGAATGCGAAAGCCTACAAGCCGGGCGCGATAATTGAGGGTGTGCTGGTGCAGGAAATGGTCGGCGATGGTGTGGAAGCGATACTCGGGGTCACCAACGACCCCCTGTTCGGCCCGGCGGTGATGTTCGGGCTCGGCGGGATTTTCGCGGAGGTGCTGAAGGACGTCTCGTTCCGGCTCGCGCCGGTGACGCCGTCGGTGGCGCGCGAAATGGTGCAGGAGATCGCCGGCTACAAGGTGCTGGCCGGCGCGCGCGGAAAGCCGCCCGCCGACGTCGACGCGCTGGTGGATGCCATCGTGCGTTTGTCGGCGCTGGCGGTGGATCTCAAGGACCACGTCGCGGAACTCGACATCAATCCGCTGTTCGTGTTCGCAAAGGGCAAGGGCGTGAAGGCTGCCGACGCGCTCATCAAGCCGGTGACGAAGTGACGAGGTGACCATGGCCATCGAACTCTCGCCTGAAGTGAAGCAGTTGTGCCAGGAGGTGCGGCGATTCATCCGCAAGGAAGTGGACTCGCGCTCGCGCTGGATCGAGGAGAACGACCGGTGGCCCGACGATCTCATGCAGAAGACGCGCGAGCTCGGCCTCTTCGGCCTCACCATTCCCGAGGAGTACGGCGGCATCGGCGTCAACCTCGCGGGCAAGTGCGCGATCGAGGAGGAGATGGGGCGGACCAATTACGGCTTCTCCACCGTCATCGCCAATCACACCGGTATCGGCACGACCGGCATCGTCGCGCTCGGCACGGATGCGCAGAAGCGCAAGTACCTGCCGCGCATGGCCACCGGCGAATGGATCGGCTGCTTCGCGCTGACCGAGCCGCACGCCGGCTCCAACCCCGCCGACATCCGCACCACGGCGGTGAAAAAGGGCGATCGCTACATTCTCAACGGCGAGAAGATCTACATCACCAACGGCGGCATCGCCCAGGTGTTCACCGTGATGGTCGTAACCGACAGGAGCAAGGGCATCAAGGGCATTTCCGCATTCATCCTCGAGCGCGGCATGAAGGGATTCGCCATCGGCAAGAACGAGCTCAAGATGGGCATGCACGGCTGCACCACCGTGCCGCTCGCGTTCACCGACTGCGAGGTGCCGGCGGAGAACCTGCTCGGCGGCGAGGGCGTGGGCTACGTGCAGGCACTGAAGACGCTCACCATGGGAAGGGTCACGATCGCGTCGCGTTGCTGCGGCATGATGGACAAGCTGATCGAGCGCTGCGTGGACTACATGAAAACGCGCGAGCAGGGCGGCAAGAAGATCGCCGAGCACCAGGGCCTGCAGTGGATGCTGGCCGACATGGGTGTCGCGCGGGACGCCTCGCGGCTGCTCGCGCACCGCGCGGTCGAGGTCATCCTGCGCGGTGAGCGCGGCACGCTGGAAGCTTCCGCCGCCAAGCTCTTCGCGACGGAATCGCTGGGCAAGGTGGTGGACTGCGCGGTGCAGATTCACGGCGGCATGGGCTACATGCGCGAGGCGGAGATCGAGACCGTGTTCCGCGACGCGCGCATCACCCGCATATACGAGGGCAGCTCGGAAATTCAGCGCAACATAATTGCTGCCCAACTGCTCAGAGATCAGTGACGAGTGACGGGTGACGAGTGACGAGTCGCACTTTTTCTTCCCTCTCCCCCGGAGGCCCGGGGGAGAGGGTTAGGGTGAGGGGGCGTCACACGTCACCCGTCACTCGTCACCAATTGAGGAATCAAGATGGCAAACGTTAAAGAACTGATGAGCCTGCAAGGGCGCGTGAGCGTGGTGACGGGCGGCGCCACCGGGCTCGGCTTGCAGATGGCCACCGCGCTGGCCGAGGCGGGATCGAATATCGTGATCTGCTCGCGCAAGCTGGAGAATTGCGAGGAAGCCGCGCGCGGCATCGAAAAGCTCGGCGTCAAGGCGCTCGGGCTCGCCGCCGATGTGACCAGGCCGGACCAGGTCGAGGCGGTGAAGGATGCCACGCTGAAGAAGTTCGGCCGCGTGGACGTGCTCATCAACAACGCAGGCAAGGCCTGGGTGGCGCCAGCGGAGTCGATGCCGCTCGACCGCTGGCAGCAAATCATGGAGCTCAACGTGGCGGCGCCTTTCCTGTGCTCGCAGGTGTTCGGGCGCGAGATGATCAAGCAGAAACGCGGCAAGATCATCAATATCGCTTCGATTGCGGGGCTGCAGGGCCGCAACCCGAAGGCCTATGACTCGATCGTCTACAGCACCAGCAAGGGCGCGCTGGTCAATTTCACGCGTGACCTGGCGATCAAGTGGGCGAACCACAATATCCAGGTCAACTGCATCTGTCCCGGCTTTTTCGTCACGCCGATCAACCAGAAGCTGTTCGAGCGCAACCCGGAGCCGATCCTGCGCGAGATCCCGCTCGGCCGCACCGGCGGGCCGGATGACCTCAAGGGTATCGCCTTGTTGCTCGCCTCCGACGCCTCCAATTTCATCACCGGGGCGATCATCCCGGTCGACGGCGGGACGATCGCCTGGTAGGCGATTAGAGACAATGGCGGAAGACCGCACGCTGCAGGGCTGCGCCTGGCTGTCGGTCGGCGCGGCAGTCGCGACGATCGCCCTAAAGACCCTTGCCTGGTACGTCACCGGCTCGGTCGGGTTGCTCTCGGATGCCCTGGAGTCGCTGATCAATCTCGTCGCCGCGCTGCTCCTGCTATCGATGCTGCGGGTCGCCGCCGCGCCGCCGGATGAATTGCACCCGTATGGCCGGTTCAAGGCCGAATATTTCGCGAGCGGCATCGAAGGTGCCATGATTGTCATCGCGGCCGCGAGCATCATGTATGCCGCAGCGCCGCGGTTTTTCTCGCCCCAGCCCCTTGAGTCACCCGGGTTGGGGATTGCGTTGTCGGCAGCGGCAACGGCGATCAATCTCGGTGTGGCGCTGCGGCTGTTGTCCATGGGCCGGCGGCTTCACAGCATCGCGATCGAGGCCGACGGCCACCACCTGATGACCGATGTGTGGACTTCGGTGGGCGTCGTGGCGGGGGTCGCCCTGGTCGCCGCCACCGGCTGGCTGATCCTCGACCCGTTAATCGCGTTCGCGGTGGCGGTGCATATCGTGTGGACCGGCGTGGTGTTGATGCGCCGCTCGTTCGCGGGGCTGCTCGACGCCGCGATTCCGGTGCCCGAGCAAGCCGAGATCGAGAAAATCTTCACCGAGTACCGGCGCCGCTACGGCGTCGATTTCCACGCGCTGCTTACCCGCCAGGCGGGCGCCCGGCGCTTCATCTCGTTTCACCTGCTGGTGCCCGACGCCTGGCCGGTGGACCGCGCGCACCAGCTCTCCGAAGAGGTCGAGGAGCGCATCCGCTCGCTCGTGCCGAACGCGATCACGCTCTCCCACATCGAGCCGATATCGCAGCCTTCGTCCTACGACGATATCAAGCTGGAACGCTGACTGCCCTGCGAAATTTTGATCTGCCGCCATCATCCCGATAGATGGCGGCGCCGTGGCCTGGCAGCCGGGGGTTACCTCACCATTGCTCCGTTGGGCAGCGCGTAGAGCGCATCGATGGTCTCGAAGTCGCGCGCCGTCGGTATGACCCGGCCCCCGCCGCGAGGGTACTGGGCGTACATGAGATCGCTCGGCGAGTCGCTGTGCATCAGGCCCAGGGCGTGGCCGAGCTCGTGCGACGCGGTCGCCCTGACCCGATCCAGCGCCGCCGGGTTAATCTCGTGAAACACGGAAATCGTCATGCTGCTGACGGAGTAGCGCAAGCGCTTGCCATCGGGCATTCCGTTGTAGCGGACGTGCCCTACCTGTCCTGAGTCGGACTGGGACTGGATCCAGGTGATGGTGAGATCCGGCGACCCGGAAGTGCGCCTGGAGGATTCGATGGTGAGGGGAAACGGGTGGCCTTCCCACTCCTTGAATCCCTCAATAGTGGCGTCACGAACCGATTCCCACGATTCCGCGTCCAGGAATTCCGGGCGCGGAAGATATATCCGGAGCTTGCCCTTGTCGAGCGGCCAGCGCATGACCTGGAACGACGCGCGCTGGTAGCAGAGGTAGCCGGCGCTCGGGCAGACGTCGGCGGCGTTGAGTGTGACCCCGACACCTTCCTCCAGCTCCGCGTTGGGGCATGCGACCGCGCCGGGGGTGCCGCATTCGCCACCTTTGCCGCGGAAACCGAACCAGTACACGGCAAACACTATTCCGGCCACGAACAGCAACTTTTTCATTGGCTCGCCCGAGATGCCCCGTGGAGGGTGGAGCTATTGTCTGGTGACGGGTGACTCGGCCGGTCGCAACTTCGACTGCAGCAGGCGGAACATCGTGCTGACACCGCGCCAGAGCTTCGGCAGCAGCCAGATGATCAGCGCCAGGAATCCCAGCAGCAGAAGCAGAAAAACCAGCGGATGGGCGAACGCGAACCAGATGCCGCCGAGCACGGCGGCGTCCTCCGCGAACGACGCGCCCCAGTTGGAGAACGGTTCGGGCGAGGCGTTGATGAGCGCGCGCCCGCCGGCCTTGGCGAAATGCGTTCCCGCGGTGATGAAGCCGCCCAGCAATCCGGCTGCGACGGTGAGGGCGGTCATGGAGTCGCCGGTCGCGCCCGCCGCCAGCAGGGCGCCAGCGGGAATCCGGATGAAGGTGTGAAAGGCATCCCACACGCTGTCGAAGCCCGGCACCTTGTCGACGAGAAATTCCGTCACCAGCAGGAATCCGGCGGTGCCGATGACCCACGGATGCTGCAGCACCTTGAGGCCCGCGGGCAGGTCGATGTAGCCGAGGTGGCCGGCGAGCCCCAGCACGAATACCACCAGGTAGAGCCGTATGCCGCTCGCCCATGCGAGCAGCGAGGCAATGGCCACCGTCTGCAATAACTCTAATTCGCTCGCAGTCATGGGTTCAGGACCCTCCTGTGCATTGGTGCGGCGACAGGCGCCGGGGTTCCCGGGGCCGCGCTGCCGGCAGAGAAGATGCACATCGAATTGATTTTATTGGAAAAATCCCCTATCATGCGCGCCGCACCGGAGACGATAATCACCACACTATCATGAGCATCGCCAGTGAAGTCTCGCGCCGCCGCACGTTCGCGATCATCTCGCACCCGGACGCGGGCAAGACCACGCTCACCGAGAAGCTGCTGCTGTACGCCGGCGCGATCCACATCGCCGGCAGCGTGAAGGCGCGCAAGGCCTCGCGCTACGCGACCTCGGACTGGATGGAAATCGAGAAGCAGCGCGGCATCTCGGTGGCAAGCTCGGTGATGCAGATGGAGTACCGCGACTGCGTCATCAACCTGCTCGACACGCCGGGCCACAAGGATTTTTCCGAGGACACCTACCGCGTGCTGACCGCGGTGGACGCCGCGCTGATGGTGATCGACGCCGCCAACGGCATCGAGCCGCAGACGCTGCGCCTGCTGCAGGTGTGCCGCGCGCAGGCGACGCCCATCATCACCTTCATCAACAAGATGGACCGCGAGGTGCGCGACCCGGTCGACCTCGTGGACGAGATCGAGCGCGTGCTCGGGATGCCGGTGGTGCCCTGCACCTGGCCGGTGGGCATGGGGAAGAGCTTCAGGGGCGTCTTCGACTTGCGCAGCGACAGCATGCGCGTGTTCCGGCCCGGCGAGGCCCGCATCGCGGACGATGAAGTCATCCAGGGGATGGACAACCCGGAGTGCGTCGATCGATTCGGCGAGGTCTTCACCCATGCGCGGCAGGCGATGGGCCTGGTGCAGGGTGTGTCGCCTGTCTTCGACCGCGAGGTATTTCTCGCCGGCAAGCAGACGCCGCTGTTCTTCGGCTCGGCAATCAATAATTTCGGCGTGAAGGAAGTGCTCGACGCGCTGGTGGATTTCGCCCCGCCGCCGCGCGCGCGCGCCGCGATCCAGCGCACGATCGACCCGGCGGAACCCAAGTTCTCTGGCGTCGTATTCAAGATCCAGGCCAACATGGACCCGGGCCATCGCGACCGCGTCGCCTTTATCCGCGTGCGTTCGGGCCATTTCGAGCGCGGCATGCGGTTGAAGAACTGCCGCACCGGCAAGGATTTCCGCCCGAACAACGTGGTGTCGTTCCTGTCGCAGCGCCGCGAACTGGTGGAAGACGCGTACGCCGGCGACATCATCGGCATTCCCAACCACGGCGTGCTGCAGCTGGGGGACACGCTGACCGAGGGCGAGGACCTGCAGTTCACCGGGCTGCCGTTCTTCGCGCCCGAGCTGTTCCAGACCGTGGAGATCGCCGACCCGCTGCGCAGCAAGCAGTTGCGTGCCGGGCTCGCCCAACTCGGCGAAGAGGGCGCGATCCAGGTATTCCGGCCGGTCGCCGGCGGCCTGCTACTGCTGGGCGCGGTGGGCCAGCTCCAGTTCGAAGTGGTGGCGCACCGCCTGCGCCACGAGTATGGCAGCGCGGCGCGTCTTGCGCCCGCGCGCTACACGGCTGCCCGATGGGTCACCGCGGACGACGACAAGGAGATGACGCGGTTCATCGAGGCCAACGCGCATCGCATCGCGCACGACGCGGTGGGCGCGCCGGCGTTCCTCGCCGTGCACGACGTCGAGATCAAGGTCGCGATGGAGCAATGGCCGAACATTCGCTTCCATTCCCTGCGCGAGCACGCCGGGCTGGTGTTTCACGCCAATCTCACTGAGGCGTGAAGAACGGCGGGGTGGTAGTTAGTGGAACACTGGAATACTGAGCCGCCAAGACGCGAAGAAAAATAATTAGTTTAATTAGATATCACGCTAACGTTCGCGGCCGCCGGGCCGGCGAGATGAAGATTGCGACAAGGTGCGCCGCTTCAGATGTTCCGGGCGGCCCGCGCGGTTAGAACGCATGATCCCACCGGACATTAGCTCCTCTACCTGTAACAAGAGGCTGAGCCTTTCGGTTTTCGCAACTTCGCGCCACGAGCGATTCGTCAGCGCACCTTCGAGCGCCCACAGCAGATTGAGCGAGGCGTTGCCGCTGCTGCGCTTGACCATTACGTAGGCGCGCACCGCGCCCAACGCACGGAGCTGTTCTTCGGTCCTGATTCCAGCGCGATGCATCATCGCTTCTGACTTCGGTCCAAGATTCGCAAGCCTGGCGATCATGCGTACTCACGTGAAGTAGTTGGACTAAAAGTCCGTTTGTAAACCGGCATTGTGCGCACCGAGTCGGTATCTCTCAAGTTGAACAAAGAGTTACTGCTCAAAGTGTCATAGGTATTCAGGATTGTACAAAACACTCGTCACCCGTCACCCGTCACTCGTTACGCCTCATCAGCTAGGCTGAATGCCGGCGGCGCGGATAACGCGGCGCCACTTCTCTATCTCGGACTGCATGAAGCGCCCGAATTCCTGCGGCGTGCTGCCGGCGGGATCGGCGCCTTCCCGCGCCAACCGCTCGTGGGTGTCGGGCTGCTTGAGGATCGCCGCCACTTCCGCTGAGAGCCTGGTCACGATGTCCTGCGGCGTGCCGGCCGGCGCGACGAGGGCGTACCAGGTCATCGACTCGTAGTTTTTTACTCCCGCTTCCTGCATCGTCGGCAAATCCGGCGCCGCGCGCGTGCGCTTCGTGCCGGTGACCGCCAGCGCGCGGACTCGGCCCGAGCGCACGTGCGGCATTGCCGAGAGGATGCTCGGGAAATTGATCGCGACCTGGCCGCTGATCACGTCCACCATGGCGGGCTGCACGCCCTTGTAGGGAATGTGCAGGATGTCCACGCCCGCGACCTGCCTGAAGAGCTCGCCGGAGAGATGGCTGCCGGTACCGTTGCCGGCGGACGCGAACGAGAGCTTGCCCGGTTGCGACTTCGCGAACCGCACAAGTTCGCTCACGGTTTTAGCCGGCACCGAGGGATGCACGACCAGCATCAGGTTCTGCGTCGCGACGAGGGATATCGGCGCAAAATCGCGGACCGGATCGTACGGCAGTGTTTTCTGGAGCACGACGTTGGTGGCGAGCGAGGAGATGGTGCCGAGCAGCAGCAGGTAGCCGTCCGGCGGGGCTTTCGCGGTCAGCTCGCCGGCGATGGTGCCGCTCGCGCCGGCGCGATTTTCCACGATGAACTGCTGTCCCCAGCGCTCGGACAGCCTGGGCCCGATGGTGCGCGCCAGCGTGTCCACGCTCCCGCCCGGCGTGCTCGGCACGATCAAACGTATCGGCCGATTGGGGTATTGCTGTGCCGCAGCGGGCCATGCGGTGCCAATGCAGATTGCGCACAGCAAAACCAGTGGTGAATGAAGAGTGAAGAGTGATGAACCGCTCATAGGCAATCAAGTATCAAATCACGGCTCACGATTTACGATTCAAGGCTTTCGTGAGGCAGGGTGACTGGCGTTATGATAGACCCTGCACTGGTCTTGGGGAGGAGTAATGTCGCGTTCTCGCGTCGCAACTTGGGCATGCCTGGTTGGCATGCTGATGCTCTGCACGAATGCGGCATGGGGGCAGGATAAATTTCCGAACCGGCTGATCCGCATCGTCACGGCGACGCCCGGCAGCAACCACGATTGGGGCGCGCGCCTGGTTGCGCAGGAGTTGACGCCCCGCATCGGCCAGCGGGTGATCGTGGAAAATCGCGGCACCATCGCGATCGAGTACGTAGCCCGCGAGGCGCAGCCGGATGGCTATACGCTGCTGTTCTACGGCACGACCGTCTGGCTGCAGCCGTACCTGGCGAAAGCGAACTGGGATCCAGTGGAAGATCTCGCGCCGATTACCCTGGCGCTGAGCTCGCCCAACGTGCTCGTCGTGCATCCCTCGCTGCCGGTGAAGTCCGTGAAGGACCTGATCACTCTCGCCCGGGCCAGGCCTGGGCAACTCAACTACAGCGCAGGGGGCGGCGGATCGACGCCGCATATCGCGGCGGAGTTGTTCAATTACATGGCGAAAGTGCGCATCGTTCGCGTCCATTACCGGGGCTCCGGACCGTCGATGCTCGGGTTGCTGGTCGGAGAAGTGCAGATGATGTTCGCCGCCCTGGGCCCCGTCGTGCCTCACGTCAACCAGGGCAAGATGCGGGCCCTGGCGGTGACGACGCCCAAGCGTTCCCGGCTGCTCCCAGACTTGCCCGCGGTCGCGGAAACGCTGCCGGGCTATGTCTCCGAGTCGGCGATCGGATTTTTCGCACCGCGCAAGACTCCCGCGGCCATCGTCAAACTCCTCCACCAGGAGATCGTCCAGTCGCTCAAGGCCGCAAATCCGCAGTTACTGGCCAATGCCGGAGTCGAAGTCGTCGGCAATTCGCCCGAGGAGTTTGCCGGCTTCATCAAGTCCGAAATGGCGCGAATGGGGCAGGTCATCAAGAGCGCGTCGTTCAATAACTAGCCTCGGGGGATCAGCCGATATGCCGGACGACACCAAGCAAAAACCCCGCACGCAACCGCGGAACGACTCGCGGCCGCGCCTCGATTTCCAGGAGCATCTCGCCGACCTCGAGGCGCAGGACCTGCTGGTGCGCATCGACCGGCCGATCAACAAGGACACCGAGCTGCATCCGCTGGTGCGCTGGCAGTTCCTGGGCGGCATTGCCGAGGACAAGCGCCGCGCGTTCCTGTTCACCAACGTCGTGGATGCCAAGGGGCGGCGCTACGACATGCCGGTGGCCGTGGGGGCGCTCGCGTCGTCGAAGCAGATCTACGCGGTGGGCATGGGCAAGCCCGTCGAGGAAATCGGCGCAACGTGGATGCGCGCCATCGCGAATCCGATCGCGCCGGTGAAGGTCGATTCACCGGCATGCCAGCAGGTCGTGATTACCGGTGACGCGCTGCGCAAGCCGGGCGGCGGACTCGCGCGCCTGCCGGTGCCGATCTCGACGCCGGGCTTCGACGCCGCGCCGTACCTGACGGCGACGCTGTGCGTCACGCGCGATCCCGAAAACGGAATCCAGAACATGGGCACCTACCGCGCCGGGCTCAAGGCCACCGACCGGCTCGGCGTGCGCATGGTCGCGCGCGTGGGCGGCGCCGGCGGCTACCTGCACTGGCTCAAGTACCGCGAACGCAAGGAGCCGATGCCGATCGCCATTGTCATCGGCTGCGCGCCGGTGGTGTTCTTCACCGGTCCGCAAAAGCTCGCCGTCGACCGCGACGAGCTCGAGGTGGCCGGCGGGCTCGCCGGCGCGCCGATTCGCAAGACGAAGTGCGTCACCGTCGATCTCGAAGTGCCGGCGGACGCGGAAATCGTCATCGAAGGCGTGATCGATACGTCGGTGCTCGAGCCGGAGGCGCCATTTGGGGAGAGCAACGGCTACGTCGCGCTCGAAGCGTTCAACATGCCGATGCGCGTCACCGCGATCACACACAAGCGCGCCCCGGTGTTCACATCCATCATCAGCCAGGTCACGCCGAGCGAGTCGAGCCTGGTGAAGAAAGTCGCGTACGAGCCGCTGTTCCTCACGCACCTGCGCGAGAGCCTTTCCATCCGGAGCGTGCGCCGCGTGGTGATGCACGAGCCG
>Ga0134121_10003156_pt1 | contig 13881 bp, 10 predicted proteins | sample KB301_FD_96463 | JGI IMG/M metagenome (GOLD analysis project Ga0134121, IMG submission 96463) | Terrestrial soil microbial communities without Nitrogen fertilizer from Kellogg Biological Station, Michigan, USA - KB3-0-1 | ecosystem: Environmental > Terrestrial > Soil > Unclassified ...
GGCGCCACCGAAGCTTCGATCTGGTCGATCTACCACCCGATCGCCGAGGAGGACGGCGCCCCCGGCGTGCGCAGCATCCCGTACGGCAAGCCGATGGCGAACCAGACCTTCCACGTGCTCGACGCCCACTTCCGCCCGCGCCCCACATGGGTGCCGGGGCAGCTCTACATCGGCGGCATCGGCCTCGCCAAGGGCTACTGGCGCGATCCTGAGAAGACGGCGGCGAGCTTCATCACCCATCCGCGCAGCGGTGAGCGCCTCTACCGCACCGGCGACCTCGGCCGCTATCTGCCCGGCGGCGAGATCGAGTTCCTCGGCCGCGAGGACTCGCAGGTCAAGATCCGCGGCTACCGCGTCGAGTTGGGCGAGATCGAGGCCACGCTCGTCAGCCACCCAGGCGTGCGCGACGCGGTGGTGCTGGTGCGCGACGGCGGTGGTCCCGGTATGGCGGGCGCGCCCGGTGAGAAGCGGCTCAACGCCTACGTCGTCTTCGAGCCCGGCGCGGCGGTCGAGATCAGCGATCTGCGGGCCTTCCTGCGCGAGCGCCTGCCGGACTACATGGTGCCCGGCAGCTTCCTGGTGCTCGACGCCCTGCCGCTGAGCTCCAACGGCAAGGTCGACCGCCGCGCGCTGCCCGCCATGGAGCAGGAGGCGCCGGCGAGCCGGCGCGAGTACGTGGCCCCCCGCACCGAGATCGAGGAGACGCTCGCCACCCTCTGCGCCGAGGCCCTCGGCGTCGAGAAGCTGGGCGTTTACGACGACTTCTTTGAGCTGGGAGGCGATTCGCTGATGGCGATTCGCGCTATCTTCCGCATCCGCAAGGTAGTCGGCGTCGAGCTCCACGTGCGCAGCTTCTTCGACTCGCCCACCGTCGCCAACCTCGCTGAAAGCGTCGAGGAGCTGCTCCTGGACCAGATCGAAGAGCTGTCGGACGAGGAAGTCCACGAGCTGCTGTAAAGACTTGAGGGAGAAAGCCGATTTGAACGAGATCGAAGATCGCCGCGCCGTCGGCTCGGCCGCCGGCGGGCTGGGGGTCGACGTCATGCCGGCCCGCGCGGCGGGAGGGTTCTAGGCCCGTGCCGACGGTCGAGGACCGGCGCTCGCGCCTGACGCCCGCGCAGCGGGCGCTGCTGGCCAAGCGGTTGCGCGGCGATCTCAAGGAGACGCCGGCCGAGGAGGCGGACGACGCCTGGAAGATCGCGCCGCGTCCGGACGGCCCCGGCCGGCCGGCGCCGCTCTCCTTCGCCCAAGGCCGGCTGTGGCACTTCGCCGCCAGCCAGCCGGGCATCGCCGCCTACAACGTCTACTACGCCTTGGGCCTGCTGGGGCCGCTCGATCTGCCGGCCCTCGCCCGCAGCGTGCGCGCCGTCGTCGAGCGCCACCACGCGCTGTGGACCCGCTTTCCCCGGCGGAAGGAGGGGCTGGCCGCCGAGGTCTCCGCGGAGCTGCTGCCCGCGATCCTGCCGCTGATCGATCTTTCCGCCCTGGACGAAGGGCGCCGTGGTCCCGAAGCGCAGGCGCTGGCCATCGAGCTGGCGGCGCCCGCCTTCGATCTCGAGCAAGGACCTCTGCTGCGGATCGCGCTGCTGCGCACGGTCCCGGAGGCGCACGCTCTGCTCCTTGCCGTGCACCACATCGTCATCGACGGCTGGACCCTCGCCCTGATGACCCGGGAGATCGCGGCCTTCTACGCCGCCTTCGCCGCCGGCCAGCCGTCCCCTCTGCCGGAGGCGCCGCTGCAGTCCGCGGACTTCACCGTCTGGCAGCGGCGCCGGGTGGCGGAGGGGGCCTTCGCCGCCGATCTCGAATGGTGGCGAACGCACCTCGCGGGCGCTCCGGCGGAGGGCTTAAGCCTGCCCGAGCGGCCCGGCGCGCCGCTCGGGCGCTACACGCTCGCCGTGGCCCCGCCGGTGGTCGAGGCGCTCAAGGCGCTCGCCCAGCGCCAGCGGGTGACCCTCTTCGTCACCCTGCTCGCGGGCCTCAAGGCGCTGCTGCACCTCCACACGGGGGCCACGGACGTCGTCGTCGGCACGCCGGTCGTCCTGCGCGGCCGGCCGGAGGCGGCGGGGATCGCGGGGTTCCTGCTCAACCTCCTGGCATTGCGCACGGACGTGAGCGGCGATCCCACCTTCGCCGACCTTCTGAGCCGGGAGCGCGACAGCTTCCTGGACGCCTTCAGCCATCGCGAGGCGCCGCTCGAGTGGCTGGCCGCGGAGCTGCTGCCCGGCCGCGATCCGGGGGACGTGCCGTGGATCCGGGTGATGTTCAACATGCCGTCGGGCGGCGCCGGCCACCACGAGCCGCTGCTCGCGCACGGCGTCGAGATCGAGCCGCTGCTGACCGGCGAGATGGGCTCCGAGTTTCCGCTCGCGCTCTACGCCCGCGAGATGGGGGAGCGCATCCGTCTGGATCTCGGCTACAAAGCCAACGTGCTGGCGCCAGGGGAGCCTGCCCGCCTGCTCGAAGGATTCGCGGCGCTCCTGGGCGAGGCCGCGGCCCGCCCCGAGCTGCGCCTTTCCGAGCTGGCCGGGCCGGCTGTATTGAGACAGGATTGATGGGGCAATCGATGGAGAAGATTCTCGTTGCGGGCGCCGGTCTGGTGGGTTCGCTGCTGTCCATTTATCTGGCACGGCTCGGGCACCAGGTCCAGATCTTCGACCGCTATCCGGACTTTCGCGAATCCGAGGTGCCCGGGGGAAAGTCGATCAACCTGACCCTCTGCCAGCGGGGCTTCTCCGCCCTCGACCGCGTCGGGGTCGGCGACCGCGTGCGGTCGATCTCGGTGCCCTGTTACGGCCGGGTCATCCACAACGCCGACGGTACGGTGGAGTACCAGCCCTACGGTACGCGCCGCGAGGCCATCTACTCGGTGTCGCGCAACCACCTCAACCGGGTGCTGCTGGGCCTGGCGCTGGAGCAGCCCACCCTGGAGTGTTACTTCAAGAAGAAGATCCTCGAGGTGGACCTCACCCTGCCGTCGCTCACCCTGCGCGACCTGCGCACCGGCGAGCTGACGGAGTACCGGGGCGACCGCCTCTTCGGCGCCGACGGCGCCCACTCGGCCGTGCGCACCCAGATGCAGCGCAGCCGCCGTTTCGATTTCCAGCAGGTCTATCTGGAGCAGGCCTACAAGGAGCTCAGCGTCGCTCCCGGCGCCGACGGCAGTTGGGCGCTCGAAGGCAACGCGATCCACATCTGGCCCCGCAACCACTACATGCTGATCGGCTTTCCCAACCTCGACCACAGCTTCACCCTCTCGCTGCACATGGCCTACGAGGGAGCGGAGCCGGCGTTCTCCTCGGTGCTCACGCCGGACGATCTCCAGGACCTGTTCAGGACCTCGTTCCCCGACGCGGTTCCGCTGCTGCCGAACCTGGTCTCCGACTTCTTCGGGCGGCCCGAGGCGTCGATGATCACCGTCCGCTGCTTCCCCTGGACCTACGAGGACAAGGTGCTGCTGATCGGCGACGCCGCCCACGCCATCGTCCCCTCCTACGGCCAGGGAGCCAACTCCGGCTTCGAGGATTGCTCGGTGCTCGCCGACTGCCTCGCCGAATACGGCGACGACTGGCGGCAGGTTTTCGCCCGTTTCGAGGCCCAGCGCAAGCCCAACGCCGACGCCATCGGCGACCTCGCCCTCGAGCACTTCCACGAGCTGCGCGACCTGGTGGGTGACCGCGAGTTCCAGCTTCGCAAGAAAGTCGAGCGCCGTCTCAACGAGCTCTATCCGGACCGCTACATCCCGCTTTACAACCTGATCTCGTTTACCAACGTCACCTACGTCGAGGCGCTGAAGCGAGAGCGCCGGCAGCGCACCCTCCTCGACCGCCTGATGGCCAACGCCGCCGTCCGCGAGCGCCTGGAGCGCGGCGACTCCGAGGAATCGCTCGATCCGCTGCTGAGCGACCTGACGATGGAGTTCTTCGGCCAGCCCATGGCGCGGGAAAGCGGCAGGTCCGCGGCCTGACCACGCGGCGCCGCCAGGCGCCAGGACGTAAAGGCCGACAAGGTCTCGCGATCCTCCCGAGCCCCAGGGAGTTGCACTCCCCAAGTCTCCGTGATATGGTTTTTTGACATAGACCGTAAGGAGACGCCATGGGCTGGACCCTCAGGTGTGCCGTAGTGCTGGTGCTGTTGAGCTTTACCGCCGCGTCGCCGATGCGGGCGACTGTTTGTGCTCTCGACGAACGGCCTGGGGCGACGTTGCTGTTGCCGTACTTCGAGGTCGATCTCGACCACGCGGACGGCCGGACGACCCTGTTCTCGGTCAACAACGCTTCGGCGACGGCGATACTGGCCAACGTCGTGCTGTGGACCGACCTCGGAGTCCCGAGCTTCACCTTTCCCCTCTACCTGACGGGCTACGACGTCCAGACCTTCAACCTGCGCGACCTGTTCAACGGGGCCATGCTGAAAACGGCCTCGGCTGCTCAGGATCCCCTCGATACCGTCAGCCCCAAGGGAATCTACTCGCAGGACGTCGGCTTCAACTCCTGCGCGGGATTCCTGCCGCAGCCGGACCTGACGCCGATTTTACGCGATCACCTGCGGGCAGCCCACACCGGCCAGTCGTCACCAGTGTGGAGCGCCTGCGGCGGCCAGAGCCGGAGCGACCACGTGGCCCGCGGCTACGTGACGGTCGATACGGTGAGCCGCTGTGCGGTGCTGACGCCGGCCGACGCCGGCTACTTCGGCGCGGGCGGGGTCGCCACCAGCCAGAACGTCCTATGGGGAGACTTCTTCTACGTCGATCCCGCGAAGAACTATGCCGACGGCGACAACCTGATCCGCCTCAAGGCCGATCCGGCGGCCTTGGCCGGCAAGCGGACGTTCTACGGCCGCTATGTGAATGGCTCGGGTACGGACGGTCGCCAGTCGCTGCCGCCTGACTGGGCGGCGCGCTTCATTGCCGCCGGCAGCTTCAGCGAGGGCACGGACCTGATCGTCTGGCGCGACAGCGGCCAGGTCGTCCATCCCTTTCCCTGCGGGATCAAGCCCCCCTGGTATCCGCTGATCGTGACCGAGTACGTCGGCTTCGATGAGCAGGAGCATCCCTTCATCCCGCCGACGATCCCGCTCTCCGACCGGTACCCGGGGCCGAAGGCCGCGCCGCCGCCGCCGCCGATGGACCAGCTTCCGGCGGAGGCCAACCGCCTGCAATTCGGGACGGAACGGCAACCCATACCGTACGAATTCGGCTGGCTCTATCTCTACTTCGCGACGTTCAAGCCGACACCGCCCTTCGCCTACCTCCCCACGCAGGCCTGGGTGGGGGTGACGATGAAGGCCGGCGGCCGGTTCAGTGTCGGCTTCGGCGGCACTCCTCTCTCCACCGGCTGTGCTCCTGCCGAGCAACCTCAATTTCCGTAGGGGAGAGGCCGTGATGAAAACACGTTTCGCCTGCCTGCTGGCCGCCGCCTTCCTGCTGGCTCCCGCCGGGGCCTTCGCCGAGGTCTGCTCGCTCGACAACGCGCCGGCCGCGACGCTGCTGCTGCCCTACTTCGAGGTGGATCTCGACAACCCTGGCGGGCTGACGACCCTGTTCTCGATCAACAACGCGTCGGCCACCGCCATCATCACCAACGTCGTGATCTGGACGGACCTCGGCGTGCCGACCCTCAATTTCCCGGTCTATCTGACCGGCTACGACGTCCAGACCCTCAACCTGCGCGACCTGTTCAACGGTGTCCTGGTGCACACCGCCACGGCAGGGCAGGACCCGTCGGATACCATCAGCCCCAAGGGCCAGTTCTCGCAGGACGTCAACTTTGCCTCCTGCCATGACCTGCTGCCGTTGCCGGCCGCCCTGCCGGCGAGCTTCCTGGCCTCGCTGCGCGCCGCTCATACGGGGAAGAGCTCGGCGGTCCTCGGCGGCTGTGCCGGGCGCGACCTCGGCGACCACGTGGCCCGCGGCTACGTCACCGTCGACACCGTGAACCAGTGCACTTTGCGCACGCCGGATTTTTTGGCAGGATATTTCGGGCCGGACGGTGTCGCGACCGACCAGAACGTCCTATGGGGCGACTTCTTCTACGTGGACCCATCCAACGACTACGCGGACGGCGAGAACCTGGTTCGTATCGAAGCCTCTCCGGGGGCCTTCAAGCAGGGAGATGCCACCTTCTATGGGCGCTACGTGAGCCACTCGGGGATCGACCACCGCGAGCCGCTGGCCACCGTCTGGGCTTCGCGCTTCGTCGCCGGCGGCGAGTTTTCGGGCGGCACCGACCTGATAGCCTGGCGTGACAGCGGCCGGATCGTGAAGCCCTTCGCCTGCGGCACCACACCTTTCGGATTTCCCCTGGTCATGGCTGCCGAGGTGACTTTCGACGAGCAAGAGCACCCGGTGACGCCCATCCCCTGCGATTTCCTGTGTCCGCCCGCCGCGCCGGTCACCATCTTTCCGGCGGAAGCGGGCCGGGCTCACATCGGAGGACCCGACTTTCCGGTGCCGTTCAACTTTGGCTGGGTCTCCCTCGATCTCAAGATTCCAGCAGGAGGTATGGGGACCACCCAGTTCAACCAGGCCTGGGTGGGAACGGTCATGAAAGCCCTCGGCAAGTTCAGCGTCGGGTTCGGCGCCACACCTCTCGACAGCGCCTGCGCTCCGTTGTCTTTCGTCCCATAAGCCCGGATGTCCGCCGCCGGCCTCCTCGCAGGCTTCCTGTTTCCCCTGCTGGGGTTGGCCGCCACGGCCTGGGTGCTGGGCCGCGGCGCCACCCGGGCCCTGGGCCTCGCCTTCTCCGGCCGGCTGGAGAAGGGGGTAATCTCCACCGTCCTCGGGCTCGCCCTCGCCTCGTACCTGCTGCTCCTGCTGGGCCTCGCCGGCCGGCTGCAGCCCGTGCCGGTGCTGCTGGCGGCGGCGCTCGTCCATATCTTCGGCGCTCCGGTCTGGCGGGAAACCTGGGACGACCTTCGCGCCGGAAGTCCCTCACCCGGCTGGATGCCGGGTCTCGCGCTGGTCGCGCTAGTCGTCGTCCCGTTCGCGCTGCCGGCCCTCTATCCTCCCTCGGCTTTCGACGCCACGCTCTACCATCTCCCGTTCGCCCGGGCCTTCGTCGAAACCGGGGGCGTGCCCTATCTCGCGGACCTTCGTTTTCCCGTCTTTCCCCAGGCCAACGAAATTCTCTTCGCGGCCGTGATGCTCTTCGGCCGTGACGTGGCGGCGCAGGGCGTGCAGCTTCTCGCCACACTGCTCACCGCCGCCTTGGTCGCGCTATGGGCTCGGGCGTCCTTCCCGGCCCTCCGGGGGGCAGGAGCGCTGGCCGCCGCCCTCTTTCTCGGCAACCCTCTCGTCTCCTACCTCGCCGGCACTGGCTACATCGAGCCGGGGCTGACCCTCTTCGTCACCGGCGGGCTCTTTGCCGCGGACCGCTGGCGGGAGACGGGGGAGCGCCGCTGGCTGGTGCCCGCCGCGGTACTCCTCGCCACGGCGGCAGACGTCAAGTACCTCGGGCTCTATTTTCTCGGCGCGGCGGGACTGCTGGTGGCTCTTACCGGCAAAAGGCCTCGCTCGATGGGGGAGCGTGGGCTCGACGTCCTGCTCTTCGGCGGCGTCGCCCTCGTTGTTCTGGCGCCGTGGTACCTGCGTCTCGTTCTCCTTACTTGCAACCCTGTGTTCCCCTACGTTCCCCAGGTCTTCGGGGCCAACCCCTGGCAATCGCTGCCGGACCCCAACCGCGAAGGGACCCTCGCGCAGCGTCTGGTCCGCACGGTACGCATCCCCTGGGATACGGTCTTCGCCCGCGCGAGCTATGGCGGCCTCCCCCCGATCTCGCCCGTCTATCTCGCCGCCATCCCGGTGCTGGTCGCCGGGGCGCTGCGCGACTCTCGCCTGCGTCGCTGGCTGGCCGTCTGGCTGCCGGTCGTCGCCGCCTTTGCCCTGGCCTGCTCCTGGCTGCCTCGGGACAGCCGCTATCTCGTCCCGGTTTTACCCCTGCTGAGCCTGATGGTGGTCGGAGCTGTCATGGTTCTCGCCGGCCGCCGGCGCGGCTCGCGTCTCCTCGCCTGGGTGCTCTGCCTGGGCTGCCTGGCACCGGGCTGGCTTTACGGCTTCTACTGGATGGCGCGCAATGGAACGGTGCCGCTGACGCCGGCCCGGCGGGAGGCGTTTCTCGTCCGCAAGATCCCCGCCTATGCCGCCGTCTCCTGGCTCAACCACACGCGGGGAAAGCGCTACACCGTCTGGGCCTTCCACGCCGAGCAAGCCACTTATTTCGCGGACGGCAGGTTCCTGGGCGATTGGACGGGGCTCGCGGGCTATGGCCGCGTGCTGGCGGTCTCCCCCAACCCGGAGGCCCTCCACGCCGAGCTCCGCCGGTTGGGGGCGGATCATCTCCTGGTCTCCGCGGTGGCGGAGAAGGACCTGCCGTTCCCGGAAGACGCCGCCTTCCTGCGCTGGTTCCAGCCCGTCTACCGGGACGCCGGTGCCCAGGTCTACGCTCTGAGGCCCACGCCTACTCTCGCGGCCGGATCTCCGCCATCAGATCCTTGACGTAGAAGCCCGCCCACAGCAGGAAGGGGAGGGAGAACTTGAAGGGCAGGTCGAGCAGGTGCTTGCCTAAGCCCCAGAAGTTGCGGCTGAAGGCGCCGTAGTGCTCGAGGCTCCAGGCCCCGAGCTGGGTGGCGTAGGCGAACTTCACGTAGAAGAAGATCAGCAGGATGTCGAAGAAGATGGTGATGAGCACGGCCCATCCCAGGTTCTCGAGCTTTCGGCGCCAGGGCACCCGCGGCACGGCGAGGAAGAGGACGCCGAGCATCAGCAGGTGGAAGTGGACGTCCGTCACCCGGAAGGAGTGGACGAGGCTCTTGGAAGGCGGAAAGTCCCGCCGCTGCACGTAGGCGAAATGGTCGTCCTTGCGCAGCAGGTTGGTCATGTTGGGGCTCTCCGTGAGCCGCACCAGATTCTCGGCGCTGCCCAGCAGGAAGCGGTTGTAGACCGGCGTCGCGAGCAGCCAGACCAGGGCCACGGGAATTACCCAGAGCAGGGCGTTGAGAACGAGCTGGAGGCCCCAGCTCCGAGGTGAGCTCTTCGCGGTGGTCATCAGGTGGCGGGCTCGCTGGCCGGGGGAGTCGCGAACCGGTTCGCCCAGAAGATCCACAGCAGCACGCCGCAGAGGATGACGATGGTCTGCCAGATCACCGTGTGCGAGGTGTCGAAGATCTTCGGGAAGTAGACGCCGGTGAGGAACAGGGCCACCACTCGCACCAGGTTGACCACCTGGATGGCCAGGATGCCGAGAGCCAGGCCGGTCAGCCGCGACTTCCAGGAGGCGGGGAAGGCGAGCACGGCGGCGATGAAGATGAGCATCGCCTCGACGCCGTTGCAGCCGTTGCGGATGTTGACCGCGAAGCGGGGGTTGCGGATGACCGTGCCGGCCATCGTCACGTTCTGGCCCATGAGGCGCAGCACGCCGCCGCTCATCTTCGCGATGCCGGCCGTGAAGGGCTCGACGGCGTGGTCGTTGACCCAGTTGAGGGAGATCAGGGTGAAGCTGCCCCCGAGGATGACGACGAAGAGGATGAGGAACGTCAGCTCGCGCCGGTTGCGCTGCCAGAAGGAGCCGGTGGCGGGGGAGGGGGACTTCGGAGTACTCGGTTTGTTGGCCATGCTGGTGCAATCCTACCTGTAGGCGCCCCGGATTGAAATCCCGGACGGCGGATCGACTCGCCTCGTCGGCCCCTGCCTGACTCCATGGTACAGTCCCGCCCGGAAAAAATCGTGGGACAACACGACCTCAACTACCGCCGCTTCTTCAACCACCGGCGCATGATCCAGGATCTCCTGCGCGAGATCGTGGGTGAGGGATGGGTGGAGCGTATCGACTTCGAGTCCGGCGAGCGGGTCAATGCCTCCTTCGTCTCAGACCAGGACGAGAATCGCGAGAGCGACGTCATCTGGAAATTCCGGCGCAAGGATGGGGGAGAGCCGGTCTACGTCTACATCCTCCTGGAGTTCCAATCCCGGCCGGACCCCTCCATGCCGGTCCGCTTCATGGGCTATGAGAGCCTCTTCTACCAGACCCTGATGGCCAACCAGCCGGCAGCCGCCTGGAGAAAGCTGCCGCCGGTCATCCCCGTCCTGATCTACAATGGATGGGAGCCGTGGAACGTGGCGACGGACCTCGGTTCCTTGATCGGGGATCTGGACCCGTCGGCGGAGATCTACCGCCCGCAGTTACGATACCGGCTCGTGGACGAGGCAGCCTACCCGCAGGAAGATCTGGCGGCGTTGACTAGTCCGGTGGCTGACCTGTTCCGCATCGAGAAGAGCCGCGATTGGTCGGAGGTCCGTTCGAGCGTTCACCGATTGCGGCAGACCGTGCCGCCGGCCGAGGCATCCTTGCGGCGGGCTTTCGAGAGTTGGCTGCAGAAGACAATCCTGCCGCGCTTTGGATTGTCTCAGAAAGAGGCCGCCGCAACTCTCACTCTGGAGGAGCTTGAAACCATGTTGGCTGAAAGCATCGACCGTTGGAACCGTGAGATCCGTGAAGAGGGTCTCCAAGAGGGTCTCCAAAAGGGTCACCAAAAGGGTCGCCAGGAGGAGGGTGTCCGGATGGTGCTTCGGCTCCTCCGTTTCAAGTTCGGTCCTCTGGAGTCCGAGATCGAGGAGCGGGTGCGTGCTGCTGATGCGGACCGGCTCCTCGAATGGGGTGAGCGCGTTCTGACGGCTGAGAGTCTCCAGGATATTTTTAAGGATTGATTTCAGCTTCCGCCCAATCCCTCACTCCGGAAGCACCTTCTCGATCCGGCGGTCCGGAACGAACCATAGGATCGCGACCAGTACGTAGCAGGTCATGGAGATCCGCGGGTCCACGAAGGCGAGAGGGATCCCGACCGCGTAGAGGATGAGAGAGACCATGCCTTTAGAATCCTTGCCGATGGCCAGGGCCAGCGTCGAGTCCTTGCCGTGGAGTGCCACCAGGAAGCGGGCGAGAATGGTGTAAGCCACAGCGGCCATGATCAGGACGACGCCGTAGATGGCGACCGGCACGGCGGCGAAGTGATTCTCGCCCATCCAGCCGGTGACGAATGGGACAAGCGACAACCAGAACAGCAGGTGCAGGTTCGCCCAGAGGATGCGGCCGTTCACCTTGTGGGTGGCCGTCAGCATGTGGTGATGGTTGTTCCAGTAGATGCCGATGTAGACGAAGCTGAGGACGTAGCTGAGCAGCACGGGGACCAGCGGCCTCAGGGCCGACAGCTCCGCCCCGTGCGGAACCCTCAGCTCCAGCACCATGATGGTAATGATGATGGCGATCACCCCGTCGCTGAACGCTTCCAGACGCCCCTTGCCCATGTCGCCGGTCCCTACCTTTCGCTGGCTTGCAGGGTCTCCGTCACCATCACGCTGATCAGCTTGGGGCTAGCCTTGCCGCCGCCCGCCGCCACCTGCTTCATCACCTGTGCGATGAGGAAGCCGAGAAGCCCGGTCTTGCCCTTCCGGTAGCTCTCGACCTGGGCCGGATGAGCGGCTAGCACGCTCTCGATGACGGGCTGAACCGTGGGCCGAAGCTGCTCCAGAAGCTCCTGCTCCTCGGGGGACAGAGGCTCGGGCTCCTTCGCCTCGGTCTCCTTCGGGGCTTTGGGCGCCTTGGGCTCCGGCGGCTTGACCGCGGCCGCGGCCGGTGCCTGCTTCTGGGCCTCCAGGGCCCACGAGTCGCGTAGCGGCACGATGCGGTTGAAGACCAGATGGCCGGGCTTTGAATCGATGGGATCGCGGAAGAAGTAGCCCTGCCGCTCGAACTGCAGGCGCTCGCCGAGCACCTCGTCCACGGCGCCGGGCTCGATGCGGCTGCCGGTGAGCACTTCGAGGGACTGCGGGTTGAGCAGGGTCTCGAAGGCGCCCTCCTCGAGGTCCGGCCGCTCGACCCGGAACAGGCGGTCATAGATGCGCACCTCGGCCGGCACCGACTGCGCCGCGGACACCCAGTGCAGCGTGCCCGGCACCTTGCGCCCATCCGGCGCCGAGCCGCCCCGGGTGGCGGGGTCGTAGGTGCAAACGAGCTCGACAATCTCCCCCGTCGCGGGGTCTTTCACCACGCTCTCGCAGCGGACGAAGTAGGCGTAGCGCAGCCGTACTTCCTTCCCGGGAGAGAGGCGGTGGAAGCCCTTTGGCGGCACCTCCGCGAAGTCGTCCCGCTCGATGTACAGGGTGCGCGAGAACGGCACCTTGCGGTTGCCCTCCTTGGGCACGTCATGCGGATAGAACGGCGCCTCCAACTCCTCGACCTGATCCTCGGGATAGTTCTCGATCGTCAATTTCAAGGGCCGCAGCACGCAGAGCACGCGGGGGACCTGGGGATTGAGATCCTCGCGTTGGCAGTGTTCCAGGAGAGTCACGTCCACCGTGCTGTTGGCCTTGGCGACGCCGATGCGGTCACAGAAGTCGCGTAGCGCCGAGGGGGTGAAACCGCGGCGGCGCAGGCCGGCGAGGGTCGGCAGGCGCGGATCGTCCCAGCCCGCCACCAGCTTGCGCTCCACGAGCTCCAGCAACTTGCGTTTGCTCATCAGCGTGTAGGTGAGGTTGAGACGGGCGAACTCCGTCTGCCGCGGCGGCTCCGGGAACGGTAAGGTATCCACCAGCCAGTCGTAGATGTCGCGGTTGTTCTCGAACTCCAGGGTGCACAGCGAGTGGGTGATGCCTTCGATGGCGTCCGAGAGCGGGTGGGCGAAGTCGTACATCGGGTAGATCGACCAAGCGTCGCCGCGGTGGTAGTGGTGGGCGCGCTTGATGCGGTAGAACAGCGGGTCCCGCATCTTCATGTTGGCCGCGGCCATGTCGATCTTGCCGCGCAGCACGTGGGCGCCGTCCGCGAACTCCCCGGCCCGCATGCGGGCAAACAGGTCGAGATTCTCCTCGACGGAGCGATCCCGGTACGGGCTGTGGCGGCCCGGTTCGGTGACGGTGCCCCGGTACTCGCGGATCTCGTCCTCGTTCAGGCTGTCCACGTAGGCCTTGCCCAGGCGGATCAGCTCGACGCCGAAGTCGTAAAGCCGCTCGAAGTAGTCCGAGGCGTGAAAGAGGTTCTTCCCCCAGTCGAAGCCCAGCCAGCGCACGTCACGCTGGATCGATTCGACGTACTCCTGATCCTCGGTCTCCGGGTTCGTGTCGTCGTACCGAAGATGGCACTTGCCGCCGTTCTCCAGCGCCAGGCCGAAGTTGAGGCAGATCGACTTGGCGTGGCCGATGTGCAGGTAGCCGTTGGGCTCCGGAGGAAAGCGGGTGACCACCCGTCCCCCATATTTGCCCGCGGCGCGGTCGCGCTCGACCATGTCGCGGATGAAGTCTCTGCCGGGGGCGGTGGGGTTGGTATCGGACATACGGAGATCCTCGATCGATGGACCGGGGAAGGTATCACAAGAGGGGATCTAAGGGCCGCGGCGTCACGACTCAATTTCAGGACACCCGTCTGATACGCTATTGCGCCCTACGGGACAGGGCTGAGGGGTGGAGCGCAGGGCGGTCCGTGGAGAACGACTATGCAAACGTTTCAAGAGCTGATTCTCAAACTTTCTGAATTCTGGGCGCGCGAGGGCTGCGTCTTGCAGCAGCCCCTCGACCTGGAGGTGGGAGCGGGGACCATGCACCCGGACACCTTCCTGCGCGTCCTTGGGCCCGAGCCCTGGCGGGTGGCGTACGTCCAACCGTCGCGCCGGCCCGCCGACGGGCGCTATGGCGACAATCCCTTCCGGCTGGGCAAGCACCACCAGTTCCAGGTGATCCTCAAGCCCTCGCCGCTCGACGTGCAGCGGCTGTACATCCGCAGCCTGGAGGCCATCGGCCTCGACCTCACCCGCCACGACCTCCGCTTCGAGGAGGACAACTGGGAAGCGCCCACCCTCGGCGCCTGGGGCGTCGGCTGGCAGGTGATGCTCGAC
>Ga0134121_10003158_pt1 | contig 13876 bp, 15 predicted proteins | sample KB301_FD_96463 | JGI IMG/M metagenome (GOLD analysis project Ga0134121, IMG submission 96463) | Terrestrial soil microbial communities without Nitrogen fertilizer from Kellogg Biological Station, Michigan, USA - KB3-0-1 | ecosystem: Environmental > Terrestrial > Soil > Unclassified ...
CACCTGAATTTACAAAGTAGACGCTTGACAATTCAGGCGGGAGGATTTCTGAAAGCCTTTGCGCAAGGAGCACTTGCGGCGATTCAATATACTCACCGTATACCATGAGGTGCAGGTAGCGGTCAGCCTGTTTCTTAATGGCAGCAATAATTTTACTGTTCCCGTGGCCGAGATTGCTGACTGCAATTCCTGAAATCAGGTCAATGTATTTTTTTCCTTCCGTGTCAAAAAGGGTTGAACTCTCGGCCCTTTCAAACTCAAGCGCAAGGGGAGACGGACTTGTTTGGGCAAGGTGGTTAAAAAATGCGGCGCGCAAAGACATTCGTGGGACGCTTTTAATAAACGCCGGGCGAAGAACGGAAAAGAAAAATTATTTTCAGAGAATGGTGGAGAGATTGCCGAGGATTTCTGCTTCACTGTTTTCGGCATTCACTTTCTTCATGTAGAAGCGGTTCTTTACCACCAGCCCTGTGATCGTAACCTTCGTATCATGGTTTTCCATTTCCTCGATGATCAGGTCAACGGTAAAAGCAGGTTTTGTCAGGCTGAAGCCACTTACGGCTTTGATGGAACCATCTACAGCATCAGATTTAATAATCTTCATCCCAAGCCTGGAGAGTGCGCCTTTTGTTCTCCTGAAAACCTTCTCGTACGGATAACGGAATACTGAACTTTTCATTTACATCTCTTTTAAGAAATCAGTTTTAAAAAAACCGGGCCAATTAGAAAAAAGTGTTCAGGATTAATCGTGTAGCTAAAGCAAATATATACACTTAATAAGATACAAAGCAAAATTCTTTTTCGAGCTACTGGAAATTGGATTACATTTACGGCACTAAAGAAGTGAGAATGAGTGTGCTGAATAAAATATTATACGCCTGCATGCTGCTGGCTTTTTTTAATTCGTGTAAAGATGACGATCCCAAACCGGAGCGCTCCAATTATGTGGAGGCAAAGGTGAATGGGGCGCTTTGGTCTCCCGGCTCTTTCACCTGCATACTGCTGGTGGATGGCACATACAACTTCAGGATTTTTGACCTTACTGCAACCAGCGGAGGCAAAACAATAACTGTGGAAGCCAGCGACAATGCCACAGGAGGAACTATGAATACTGGCTCGCGCACATTGGCTGTAGGCAGTGCTTTTTTCGGATATCACGTTACCGGCGCGCCATACCATGCCATTTCCGGAACCGTTAACATCTCTGAAGTGGAAGCTTCCGCAAGCCTGGTAACTGGAACCTTCGACTTTACCGTTGAAGACAACAGCGGCAACCAGGTACATGTAAGTGACGGAAAGTTCGTGAAAGTGGGCTATACCGTAAAAAATCAATAGTAAGACCGGTCCCTTTTTGAGTTCCCGGGGCTTCAGTCAGCTTCCTGTTACATCTGTAAGATTTTGAACTTTTCGGTAAAAACTATTTCCCGGCCAGGTTGCTATAAGACCTATATCACACAAGCAGTGTGACTGAAAAGAAAACTTAAGACATACAAAATATTTCGGACGGTTGCCTGGATCAACGCCGCAGCTGCCGATAAAGACTGGTTGTTGAGTAAATTGGTTTTTGGTTAGACGAGGGAGCCCTGTTCCGCTGGAACGGGGTTTTCTTTTTTAGTCCATTTTCAAAAAGCAAGAACCATTTTCCTCTCAATGGTCTGTGTCCTGTCAGGACCAACGGAGATAATACTTACCGGGACCTTTGTTTTTTCCTCGATATAGGAAATGTATTCTGAAAGTTCTTCAGGGAAATCTTTTTCTTTCTGAATCCCGGTGAGGTCAGTATTCCATCCTTTCAGATCTTCAAAAAAAGGAGTTGCTTCTTCATATACGATGTCGTAAGGCATGTAATCGATTTTTTTCCCTCGGTAAGAATAATGCGTGCATACTTTGAGTGATTCAAATCCACTGAGTACGTCACTCTTCATCATGATTAAATCAGTAACACCGTTGATCATGATGGCATAGTTCAATGCAGGGATGTCAAGCCATCCTGTTCTTCGCGGACGGCCCGTCGTAGCGCCGAATTCATTTCCCGCCTTGCGGAGCTTTTCCCCCGTTTCGTCATTCAGTTCAGTAGGGAAGGGACCACTGCCGACGCGGGTGCAATACGCCTTAAAAATTCCGTACACTTTCCCGATATGCCGGGGAGATATGCCGAGGCCTGTACACGCCCCGGCCGTCACAGTGCTCGAAGAAGTAACAAATGGATAGGATCCGAAGTCAATGTCGAGGAGCGAACCCTGTGCCCCTTCAGCAAGAATTCTTTTTCCTTCACTCAGATAACGGTTGAGCAGGTGTTCGCTGTCTACCAGGTTCAGTCCACGCAGCACTTCTACACTGCTGAAAAATTCCTCTTCATATTCTCCCGGGTTGCACGGATGGTTCATGTTTTTCAACAGCTCGCTGTGCTTGTCGCAAAGCCTTTTGTACCTGTCCATGAAATCTTTTGCTTCCACATCGCCCACGCGCAAACCGTTGCGCCCGGTCTTATCCATGTACGTAGGCCCGATGCCGCGCAACGTAGAACCGATTTTCTCTTTTCCCTTGGTAGCTTCCGAGGCTGCATCAAGCAGCCGGTGTGTTGGAATGATCAGGTGGGCCTTGCGGCTGATGAAAAGTTTCCTGCTCACATCTACATTCAGCTTTTTGAGCGCTTCAATTTCTTTTCTCAGCGTCACGGGGTCAATCACAACGCCGTTGCCGACAATATTGATGATGTTGTCGCGGAAGATACCAGACGGAATGGTATGCAGCACGTGCTTGATGCCGTTGAACTCCAAAGTGTGGCCTGCATTGGGTCCGCCCTGGAATCTCGCAACCACGTCATAATGCGGCGTGATAAAGTCAACTATTTTTCCCTTGCCTTCATCGCCCCACTGGAGCCCAAGCAATACATCAACAGGCATGACAGAAATTAAAGGTTAAGCGTGGAAGAAAAATCAATTTTGGAATTGGCGCACTGCTGCAGGAAGGTCGTCAGTAATTGTAAAAACAGTATTCAGCTTTGTAATGATAAGCAGTTCCTTGATCTTGTCATTCACATTGCAGATGGTTGTATCCCCGCCGCTCTTGCGGCTTTTGGTAAGGATGTTAACAAGTACGTTCAGCCCGTTACTGTTGAGGTACTTAAAATTTCCCATGCTGATAACAAAGCTGTTTGTTCCCTTACCGATCAAATCCTGCACCTCATCAAGCAATGGTGAAGCCTGCGTTTTATCGATGAGGTTGCCATTCATCTCAACAATGGCATAGTTTCCCTGAGTGTTTATTTTATAGTTAAAATCCATGCGGTGAAGGTAATGGTTTTTCCTTTCTCAAAATGAGGGGTGCGCAGCAGGAGTTTTGAACAGCCTATTGCTAAAGGAGATCGGAGGTTCAACGTGGAAGATGCTCAGGTCTTATTGGGGCATTTTCCTTTTTCGGCCAGCTCAGTGCATTTTCCGAAAAGGTGCAATGAGTGATGGTCTATTTTGAATTTCAGCAGCTCGCCGATCATGCTTTGTATCTGCTGAATGCGGGGGTCGCAAAATTCAAATACATGCCCGCAATCGTTGCAGATGAGGTGGTCGTGCTGCTTGTAAGCATAGCTGCGCTCGTAAAGGGCCAGGTTCTTTCCAAACTGATGCTTCATCACCAGGTTGGCATCAAGCAACAGTTCAACCGTATTGTAAACAGTTGCAAGGCTTACGTCATATTTTTTCTTTTTCAGAAGCTGGAACAATGATTCAATGTCAAAGTGGTCATTGATGGAATAAATTTCATCAAGAATTGCAAAGCGCTCAGTTGTTTTTCGCTGGGCGTGTTTTTCCAGGTAATCAGTAAAAACCTTTCGAACCGATTTTTTTATTTCATCCGGGTGGGTCATCGTATGCAAAGGTCAATATTATCATCCAATGCGTAAATTTTCATTCTCCCCTCTTAAAGCTATCTTTGCAACCGAAATATAAAATGAGCAAGAGAGGACGTGTTTTAATGGCCATGAGCGGCGGAATAGACAGTTCCGTAGCTGCCATCCTGCTGCATGAGCAAGGATATGAGGTGGTTGGGCTTACCATGAAAACCTGGGACTACGCCAGTTCAGGCGGATCCAAAAAGGAGACCGGCTGCTGTTCCCTGGATTCTATCAACGACGCCCGGGCGATTGCCGTTGAAAAAGGTTTTCCGCATTATATCATTGACATCAGGGAAGAATTCGGGAACCACGTGATCGACAATTTTGTGGATGAATACCTTGCCGGACGCACTCCAAACCCTTGTGTGATGTGCAACACGCATATCAAGTGGGAAGCGCTGCTGAAAAGGGCCGATAAATTAGATTGTGAATTCATTGCCACGGGGCACTATGCGAACATCAGGGAAGAAAATGGACGGTATGTTGTCAGCAAGGGACTGGACGACTGGAAGGATCAGAGCTATGTGCTTTGGGGTGTCAGCCAGGAATGTTTGTCCAGGACCATGTTCCCGGTCGGCCAATTCAATAAGCCGGTGATCCGCCAAATGGCTTTTGACATGGGCTTTAAAGACCTGGCAAATAAAAGTGAATCTTATGAAATCTGTTTCATTCCTGATAATGATTACAGGGGTTTTATCAAACGCCAGGTTCCGGGCCTGGAAGAAAAACTCATGGACGGAAACTTTGTAACGACAAGTGGGAATGTAATTGGCAAACACAAGGGCTATCCGTTCTATACAATCGGCCAGCGCAAAGGGCTGGAAGTCGCAGTAGGTGAACCTTTATATGTAACTGAAATTCAGCCGGAACTAAACACGGTGGTTTTAGGCACTTTTGAGGAACTTAAGCGCCAGGAAATGTGGGTAAGAAATATTAACCTTATCAAATATGCTTCGTTAGAAGGTACAACGCAAGCCGTTACCCGTATACGCTATAAAGATAAAGGAACGCACAGCACCCTCGAGCAGGCAGGCGAGCACATGAAGGTGACTTTTCACAATCCTGTTACCGCAGTTGCGCCAGGTCAGAGTGCAGTGTTCTATGAAGGTGATGATGTAATAGGGGGCGGCTTTATTGCCAGGAATCCGCCAGTAAATGAAGCAGGAAAGTAATCATCCCACTATAAAATCTGCCAGGCAACTTTTAGGTTTCGGCTGCGAGATATTTGCAGCCCTCACCATTTTGGTGGTTTCATTGCTGAGTTCATGCGGAAAAGAAACGCTGGAGTTGCCCCCCGTTTCCTATAATTATTTTCCTACGGCGCAAGGCACCTATGTAATTTATGACGTGGATTCTATCGTTCACAGCACCGACGATAATGACAACGATGACTCTGTTTACTATTTTCATTACCAGGTAAAGGAAGTGATTGACACACCTTTTACCGATGGAGAAGGCGTGGAGCGGCAGGTGGTTGCAAGGTACTACCGCCCGGATTCAACGCAGGCCTGGAACATCAACATCGTCTGGAGCCAGTCGCTTAACTCTACAAGTGCCTACCGTTGGGAGGACAATGTACCTTATCACAAAATGAGCTTTCCTATCAACAACAGCATTGAATGGAACGGGAATGATAAAAACACGTTGGGCGAAGAACTGTATCACTATGAAGACATACATGATTCCAGGACTTACAATACCATCAGCTTTGATTCCACGCTCACGGTGATCCAGCGGGACGATGATAATTTTGTAGAGAAAATTTTCGGGGAAGAAGTGTACGCTGCAGGCATAGGCATGATTTACAAAGAGCGCAACGACCTCCGAAAGAATGCCGGACAGGTTGTTTCAGGAACTGAATTTAAAATGCAGGTGGTTTCCTTTGGAAATTAAACCGGCTCAGACCTCATCTTCCATCAACTGCTTCTCGTACAAATCCATGTAAAGCCCGCGCTTCGCAAGGAGCGTTTCATGTGTTCCGCTTTCAACAATCCTTCCTGCATCGAGCACGATAATATACGCGGCATTTTTTACTGTAGAAACACGGTGGGAAATGATCAATGAAGTCTTCCCGCGCATTTGCTTTTTGAGGTTATTCAGAATTTGTTCTTCAGTATGCGTATCCACTGCGCTTAAGCAGTCGTCAAAGAGCAGGATTTTCGGATTCTTGATCAAGGCACGCGCAATGGAAACGCGCTGCTTCTGCCCGCCGCTCAGCGTAATGCCCCGTTCCCCGATCAGTGTTTCAAACTTTTTTTCGAACTCCATGATGTTGTCGTAGATCACCGCATTTTTCGCAGCTTCTGCAATATCATTTCTTTCTTCCCCGTCCAGGCTTGCTTTCCCGAAGGCAATGTTACTCGCTATCGTATCGGAGAATAGAAAAACATCCTGGGGTACATAACCGATATTTTTCCGGAGCGTGGTTAATGCGATTGTTTCCACGGGGAGGTCATCAACCAGGATCTTGCCCGCATTCACATCGTACATCCTCACTAGGAGATTTGCTATCGTACTTTTCCCCGAGCCTGTCCTGCCAAGCACTGCCAGCGAATCTCCTGGGAATACCGTAAATGAAATATTCTCAAGTGCCTTGATACCGCTTTCCGGGTAGGTGAATGAAACATTCCTGAATTCTATCTTCCCTGCCAGCTCGATTCGATTTGCTTCGTTGCTCAGGATCTCCGGTTCCGTTTCGAGGAACTCGTTGATGCGCACCTGGGAAGCGGCAGCGCGCTGCACGATCGCAGTTACCCATCCGAGGGCAGCCACCGGCCAGGTAAGCATGTTCACATAAATAATAAACTCGGCAATGTTCCCCGTCGTAATATTTCCCGCAATGACTTCTTTGCCTCCGATGTATACAACGAGCAAGGTGGACAAACCCACCAAAAGGAGCATGAGAGGGAAAAACATCGAATTGATTTTCACCAGCTCCATGCTTTTGTTTTTGTAGTCCATGCTCTCCTTTTCAAATTCTTTTTCACTCTGCACTTCTTTCACAAAAGATTTCAAAACCCTGATGCCTGAAAACGCTTCCTGTACAAATGTGCTGAGCCTGCTTTGCTGCGTCTGCACGTCCTCGCTCTTTGCATTCATCCTGGCGCTGACGATATAAATTGAAATGCTCAGGAAAGGAAGGGGCAGCAATACATAAAGCGCCAGCCTTGCATTCACGCTGAACATGATGATGATGATGAGCGTGAAGAGCACAACCAGGTTGATGGTATACATGATGGCAGGTCCGATATACATGCGTACGCGGCTGACGTCCTCTGAAATCCTGTTCACAAGGTCGCCGGTATTGTTCCTCCGGTAAAATGCAAGCGAAAGTTTCTGGTAGTGGGCGTAAATGTCATTTTTGAGATCATACTCGATGAGACGGCTCATCACAATCATGGTTTGCCGCATCATGAACATGATGATGCCGCGGAGGATGCCCACGCCGATGATCCAGAGCAGGAAAATAAATATGGTATGAGTGAGCGCTGAAACAAACTGCGTCCTGTCGTAAAAGTGCGACTGGTAATCTTTCAGCGAACTCACAACGGTGTCAAGAGATTCCCGCACAAGCTGGGCAGGATAAATGGCAAAAAAGTTCTGTGCGATCACAAATATGATCCCCAGGATAAACCGCCATTTGTATTTCAGAAAATATTTATTGAGTTGCGCTAATGACTTCATTTTATGAGATGAGAAGGTATTGAGTCAGTTTGATTTTTTCTAAACTGCCCTTGGCGCACCCAGCCCCTAAAAGGAGTCCGCGCGTTGGTCCCCCTTTGGGGTTATGGGGTAAGCGCAGGAAGAAATTATATATATAAATAATCATTGTTCAAACTGATTCACTTCTGAAGAAAAGTTGGTTTTGCCCGTCGGGAAAATCGGCTACCTTTGCCGACACTTTTCAAATGCTGCTGCGAAAATAGTTCAATTCAACCTCTTCTTTACATTAATCTTGTCAGGATCGTGAATTGGCCCTTCGCAAGCCGGCAAAAATTTAATCACATGCTTGAAGTTAAAGACATAAAGGATACTTCACTTTCACACGACCTTGTTTTCGGCAATAAATCTTTTGCGGGACATGAAGAAGTTGTTTTCTGTTACGACAAAAAAACGGGCCTGAAAGCCATCATCGCCATTCACGACACCACGCTGGGTCCTGCGCTGGGCGGAACGCGCATGTGGATGTACAAAAGCGAAGCTGAAGCGTTGAATGACGTTCTTCGCCTTTCGCGCGGGATGACATTTAAGGCAGCCATCAGCGGCCTGGAATTAGGTGGTGGCAAAGCCGTGATCATCGGGGACTCCAGGAAGGATAAAACGCCTGATATGTTCCGCAAATATGGAGAGTTTATAGATTCCCTGAAGGGCAGGTACATTACGGCAGAAGATGTTGGCACAAGCACAAGTGACATGGTATATGTACATGAGCGCACAAAATTTGTTACCGGGCTTCCCGAGCACATGGGAGGCAGCGGCGATCCTTCCCCGGTCACGGCTTACGGGGTGTATATGGGCATGAAAGCGTCTGCCATGGAACGCTGGGGCGACGATTCATTGAGAGGAAAGAAGATTGCCGTGCAGGGTGTAGGTCACGTGGGGGAAAACCTCGTGAAATATGTGACTGAAGAAGGCGCAAAGGTTTACATTACGGATATCAACAAGGAACAGCTTGACCTCGTCTCAAAGAAATTCGGGGCTGAAATTGTTGCTCCGGAAGCTGTTTACGATCTCGACATTGACATCTATGCACCATGCGCACTCGGGGCCACATTAAATACGGAGCACATCAACCGGTTGAAATGTACCATCGTTGCAGGCGCCGCAAACAACCAGCTTGCTGACGAGCACGTGCATGGAAAAATGGTTGCTGAAAAAGGAATCCTGTACGCACCGGATTTCCTGATCAACGCCGGCGGACTCATCAACGTGTATTCAGAAATCAAAGGGTACGGTCGCGAAGCTTCACTTGAACAGGCAAAAAATATTTATACGACTACCCTGGAGATATTCAAAAAAGCAAAGGCGGAAAATATCACCACTGCTGCGGCCGCGAGAATGATTGCTGAAGAACGGCTGCTTGCGGCACACGGTCAATAATATGACTTGAAGAAAAGTTCTTTTATTAAAGTAACCAGTTGTTTCATTTATAAGCGTTCTGTCTACCTCCAGGTAGGTTCCCGCTCTTATCAATACTAGCCCATCGCTGATCCATGCTCTCCCGCCGACAACTCCGTATCAAGGTTCTTCAATCCCTTTATTCTTTTTTCCAGTCGGGCACGGGCGATCTCAAAGCTGCCGAGAGCGAACTTTTCAGAAGCATCGATAAAATACTGGAACTCTATTACCTTCTCTTGCTATTCATCACGGAGCTGGCCCATGACGACCTCCTGGATTCAGAGGACCTGCAGCGAAAATATTTCCCGAAGGAGGAAGAAGTGCATGCCAGGCGCAGGCTGCACCAGGCAAAGTTTGCTTCAGCATTGGAAAACAACGAGGTCTTTAAAACTGCGGTGAAAAATTACAAATGCTCATGGCAGAACGATCAGGACCTGGTTCGGAAGATCTTCCTGGAAATTAAAAAATCAGACGAGTATAAAAAGTTCATGACGGCAGATGCCACCGAAGAGAAAGAGCTCCTGTTGCAGATCATCAGGGGATTCATTGAAAAGTCGGAAGCACTGCAAAGTGTGTTGCAGGAACGCAGTATTTATTGGGGAGAAGACCTCAGCTTTTGCTGCCACCTGATGATTAAAACGGTGAAGGAATTTTACGACAAGAACAAACTGGAATTCCCGTCGCTGTACAAGGACGAGAAAGACGACAGGCAATTTGTAAAACTTCTCTTTGAAAAAACAATCCTGAACAACAACAGCTACGAGACCTCGATCTCTGCAAAAACAAAAAACTGGGACGTGGAGCGCATTGCCATGATGGACATCCTGCTGATGAAAATGGCGCTTGCCGAGATGATGACCTTCGAAAGCATCCCTGTGAAAGTGAGCATCAACGAGTACATTGACATCAGCAAAGAATACAGCACTCCCAAGAGCAAGCTTTTTATCAACGGCATCATTGACAAGCTGGCGAATGAATACAAGGCGGAAGGCAAAATTGTAAAAAGCGGAAGGGGACTGGTAGAATAATGGTAAAGCATTTTGCATGCTGCCGGAAAACGAATTGATCTGATTATTAAATTTGTCCCTCAAAAAAATCTATGAAACTGTTTCGAATTCTGCTGGCTGCTGCAATCATCGGTTCATTTATTTCCTGCAGGAATAATAAAAAAGATTCTGGTGTTCCCGATAATGCGATCAACCCGGATGTGATCAACAACCCTGCGAGCGCATCAGTGACGCCCGACAAAACCCACATCCCGGTTTTTCAGTTCGAAGAAGAGACCCATGATTTCGGTACCATCACTGAAGGTGAAAAAATTCAGTACGCATTTAAGTTTAAGAATGTCGGCAACGGGGACCTCGTGATCCGTTCTGCCAACGGAAGCTGTGGTTGTACGGTTCCGGAATGGCCGCACGATCCTGTTCCTCCCGGCGGAAGCGGAGTGGTCAATATTACTTTCAACAGCGCGGGCAAAAACGGCATGCAGCACAAAACGGTGACGATTATTTCAAATACAGTTCCCAATAACAAAGTGCTGAATATTACCGGCGAAGTGACCAAGGCTGAAGAAAACGGAGAAAACCCAACAAGCGGGGAACACTGATTCAACCAGACAAAAAAAATATCCAACTTATGTTCATCTCAATTTTATTACAGGGCCAGCCAGGCATAGGACCACAGATCTTTATCCTCGGCGCCATCATCTTTGTATTTTATTTCTTCATGATCCGTCCGCAGATGCGCAAGCAGAAAGCGGAGCAGACCTTCAGGACCACGCTGGAGAAAGGCGCCAAGATTGTGACGATCGGGGGCATCCACGGGCGCATCGTTGAAGTCAGCGACAAAACATTTTTGGTTGAAGTGGACAACAATGTAAAGATGAGGATCGAGAAATCAGCCATTTCAGCTGAAGCCACCAAAGCCCTTGACCAAAGCAAATAATTCAGGGCCCGGAATTGCGCGGTTAGCATTTAATTCTTAATTCTGCGCTGTGGACGCACAGAAAGATTTTTCGCAACCCGCTCCTAAGCTTCCCAAGCTTAAATTCAACAAGCGCATACAGGTGATCCTGGTATGCCTTTTTGTGTCCATAGTATTCTGGTTCCTGATCGCCATATCGAAAACGTATACCGATAAATTTATTTTCCCGGTACGCTATGTCAATTTCCCTGACCAACGCATCGTCGTCAATGACCTTCCGAAAACGATTGCATTGTCGGTAAAGACTTCCGGTTTCAGGATACTTTCTTACCGGTTTTCAAAAGAGCAGGAACCCGTTGTCGTCGACGTGGGCGCTTCCCTGAAAGGAAGTATGGAAATGAAAAATGACATGATTTCTGTCCCGTCCAAAGAACTGGCAGAAGATTTTTCACAACAGCTCGGAAGTGATTACACCATTACCGGATTCACGCCCGACTCTATCCTGTTTTCCTTCAGCAATAAGATCAGTAAACGCGTGCCTGTCATCCTACAGTCGCAGATCAGCCTCGAAAAGCAATTTGATACTACCGGCAGTGCATTGCTGGATCCGGATTCGGTAACCATTTCAGGTCCTGCTGCATCGATTGCAGAGGTCGACTATGTTTATACTTCTCTCCTGCAATTGTCCAATGTAAAAGCCAGCGTCCGGACAACCGTTTCCCTGGTGACACACCACCTCGTTACGGCTGACGTGGAACATGTAACAGTTCTCATTCCTGTAGAGAAGTTTACCGAAGGAACCACTGAAGTTCCCGTGCATGCCATCAACGTAGCTGCAGGTTACACGCTGAAAACATTCCCGGATAAAGTAATGGTGAACTACAGGGTATCCTTAAGCAAATTCAATGACGTGCGCCCGGAAATGTTTGACGCCGTCGTAGATGCCGCGCGTCTTCCTGATGAGCGCACCAAACAGTTGAAAGTAAAAATGGAAACGGTTCCATTTTTTGTACGCTCGGTAACCATTGAGCCTGACAGGACAGATTATATCCTCCACAAATGATGGTGGTGGGTATTACAGGCGGAATCGGAAGCGGCAAGAGCATCGTCTGCTCCGTTTTCAACGCCTTGGGAATACCGGTGTATGATGCCGACACAGAGGCAAAAAAACTTTACGAAATCCCTGAGGTGATTGAAGAGGTGAAAAAAACTTTTGGCGGGAAATTCTTTACGGCCTCCGGGGATCTCGACAAAAAAAAATTCGCCGGTCTCGTATTCAGTGACGAAGTTTCCCTCAAAAAAATCAATGCCATCATTCATCCTTTTGTCAAAAAGAATTTTAAGATATGGAAGAAAGCCAACGGGGGAAATCCTTATATGCTGAAAGAAGCGGCCATTCTTTTTGAGAGCGGCACGAACAAAGGGTGTGACAAAGTAATTACCGTTACGGCTCCTGAAGCTTTGCGGATACAGCGGATACTTGCCCGTGACAACCGCACCAGGGAACAGGTTGAAAAAATAATTCAGCATCAATGGAACGATGCAGAAAAAATAAAACGTTCGGATTTTGTCATCGAGAATGATGAATTGCACCTGGTGCTGCCACAGGTGCTGAAAATCCACGAAGAATTGTTGAAGCTGAAAACTGAATAAAAAGAGATGACAGAGCCAAACCCTAAAGTCCCCGAAAGCACACAGGTCATCAGGTTTCCGGATTGTGATCCCTTCAACCACCTGAACAATGGCCGGTACATTGATTACTTCATCAATGCCAGGGAAGATCACCTGGCGCAGCATTATGATTTTGAGATCTACAAACTTGCCAATAAAACCGGGAAGAGCTGGGTGGTGAGCCAGAACCAGATCGCTTATTTGTCTCCTGCTTTTTTAATGGAGAAAGTGGTGATACAGTCTACCATTTTAGAGTTGAATGAATCCGACATCACTGTGGAAATGAGAATGTGGAACGAACAGAAGACGAAACTTAAATCTTTGTTGTGGACAAAGTTTGTACATTTTGATTTCCGGGAATCAAAAAGAATCAACCATGACAAGCAACTGCTTGATCAGTTTTTACAATACGTAAACCCGTTGGCAAATCCTATTAGCTTTGATCAGCGCGTGGCAGAAATCAAGAGCAGGAAATACGATGAGCTCTAGGCCTTAAAAATGTTCTTTTTGAATTCCCATGAACGGGTAAGTTTATTTGAAAACAGGTTTTTGGTATGGCGAGGTAAAGAAGAAGTTTGCAGGGTAAACGAAACCTTAAAAAACCAGCATGAAAAAACTTCCATTCTTAAATTTTATTTTCTGTTCTTTTTTTTCCTTTTCACAAAACCCGTTGGTAAAACAATGGGATCACATTTATGGAGGCACCGACCTGGAAGTAGTTACCTCTTTCATGCAAACAAAGGATAACGGTTACCTTATCGGCGGATATTCCAAGTCAGTTACCAGTGGAGATAAAACCCAGGACACGTGGGGCGACTGGGATTTCTGGATTGTAAAAACAGATGCGCTTGGTGTGAAGCAATGGGATAAAGATTTCGGAGGAACGATCGTGGACCAGGTATTTTCATTTCAGCATACTTCAGATGGCGGATATATTATTGGCGGCAGGTCAAATTCAGATATCAGCGGAGATAAGTCGCAGTCCTTATGGGGTAATACATTTATGGATTACTGGATTTTAAAAATTGATTCGCTTGGCAACAAGCAATGGGATAAGGACTTTGGAGGCATGGGAGAAGATTATCTCTGCTCAGTACAGCAAACATCAGACGGCGGTTACCTGGCTGGTGGATTTTCAAATTCCGGGATCAGCGGAGATAAAACGCAGGGGATATGGGGAGCATCTGCCGATTTCGATTATTGGATCGTGAAAACCGATGCCGCCGGAAATAAATTGTGGGACAAAGATTTTGGTGGTACCGATCCCGATTA
>Ga0134121_10003159_pt1 | contig 13873 bp, 5 predicted proteins | sample KB301_FD_96463 | JGI IMG/M metagenome (GOLD analysis project Ga0134121, IMG submission 96463) | Terrestrial soil microbial communities without Nitrogen fertilizer from Kellogg Biological Station, Michigan, USA - KB3-0-1 | ecosystem: Environmental > Terrestrial > Soil > Unclassified ...
CGGAGAAAGAATTTATGAGGAAGAAAATTTTGATTGCGGAGTAACTCCAGCAATAAAGAGTTTATCTTCACTCTGAAATCCTGCAGTACTGCAGGACTTCACTTCACTGTTAAATTTTATTGGGATGAAAAAAAGTTTATGTATTCAACGAAGCTTTCCTGTCTCCCTAAGTTTCAACACAGGGAGAAGCGTAGTTGGATTGCTGCTCTTCCTTTTCATTTCCAATTTTTTGTTTGCTCAAAATCCTTTGGTGAAACAGTGGGATTATAGGTTTGGAGGAACGGATGAAGATTATCTTTCTTGCTTTCAGCAAACCTCTGACGGAGGATTTATTTTGGGAGGATATTCTTTATCCGATAGCAGCGGAGATAAAACCCAAACATCGTGGGGAGGATATGATTACTGGATTGTAAAAATAGATTCACTTGGCGTCAAGCAATGGGATAAACGGTTTGGAGGAATTGCCTGGGATTATCTTTATTCCCTGGAGCAAACCACTGACGGAGGATACATTTTGGGAGGTACTTCATATTCCGGAATTGGCGGAGATAAAACCGAGCCATCGTGGGGAGGAAAGGACTACTGGATTGTAAAAATAGATTCAGTCGGGGTTAAGCAATGGGATAAACGCTTTGGAGGAACTGCTAAGGACGAATTTTATTCCTTAGAGCAAACCATTGATGGAGGATATATTTTGGGTGGAAATTCTGAATCTGGTATCAGTGGAGATAAAACCCAGCCATCGTGGGGAGGAAGTGACTACTGGATTGTAAAAACAGATTCACTCGGCGTCAAGCAATGGGATAATAGGTTTGGAGGAACGGAGACTGACGTGCTTACTTCTTTGCAGCAAACCACTGACGGAGGATATATTTTGCAAGGACATTCCTATTCCGGAATCAGCGGAGATAAAACCCAGGGATCGTGGGGTGGAGCTGACTACTGGATTGTAAAAACAGATTCTCTCGGGGTCAAGCAATGGGATAAAAGGTTTGGAGGAGTTGGTGCTGACGGTGATGGATTTTATACCGTACAGCAAACCACTGACGGAGGATATATTTTGGGAGGATTGTCATTATCTGGAATTGGCGGCGATAAAACTGAGCCATCGTGGGGAGAACATGACTACTGGACTGTAAAAACAGATTCACTCGGGGTCAAGCAGTGGGATAAACGCTTTGGAGGAACTGATAATGAATACGAATTTGGAAATATTACGCAAACAAGCGACGACGGCTATTTAATTGCAGGAGCTTCCAACTCTTATATAAGTGGCGATAAAACAGAAAATAATCTTGCCTTATATCAGACATGGGTTGTAAAAACAGATTCTCTTGGAAATAAGCTATGGGATAAGACTCTTTTAATTGATGGTAAGATTAATGGAGGTTATGCGATTCAAACAAAGGATGGGTGCTACGCAATGGCAGATGCTAATAATGGTTCTATTGCAGGAGACAAAACTCAATCTATGTGGGGGGGTGGTGATGATTTCTGGATCATCAAATTTTGTGACACAACCACAATAATTCAACAACCTCCTCAAAGCGCGTTCACTTCAAATGCAAACAGTGGTTGCGCCAATTCCTGTTTTGAGTTTACGAGTACCTCAGTTAATGCAACAGCATATCAATGGTTTTTCGTGGGAGGGAATCCTGCTATTTCTACTCAACAAAACCCAAACAACATCTGCTACAACACATCGGGCTCGTATGATGTCACGCTCATCACAAGCAATGCGTATGGGAGTGATACGCTCACACTCGCAAATTACATCACAGTATATGCGGCGCCTGCGCCACCAATAATCACGCAGAGCAATGACACACTCACAAGTTCTGCCGCTTACAGCTATCAATGGTTCATGAATGGAAGCGTAATTCCTGCCGCTACCAATCAGCTACTCATCATCACACAATCGGGAGATTACAGCGTGACGATCACTGATTCACTTGGCTGTTCAGCGAGTGATACCATTGCTGCGGTGTGGTTGTATCCGCAAAGTGCATTCAACTCCAACACCATCAGCGGCTGCCCGGGAAGCTGTTTTGATTTCACCAATGCTTCATTGAATGCAACAAGCTATCAATGGTTTTTCACAGGAGGAAATCCTGCTTCTTCATTACAACAAAATCCACCGAGCATCTGCTATGCAAATCCCGGCGTGTATGATGTCATGCTGATTGCATCTTCAAACTTTGCATCGGATACGCTTGTACAAGCAGCATACATTACCATCTTCACACCGCTTGTAGTTTCTATTTCACAGAATGGAAATTTTCTCACGTGCAATCCTGCAGCAGCAAGTTATCAATGGTCACTGAATGGAAATCAAATTCCGGGTGCTACATCACAAACTCTTTTCATCAATCAAACAGGAATATTCACCATTGAAGTGATTGACATGAATGGTTGCAATGCATTTGATACACTCGTCGTCAATAATATTCCTTCGCCAAACTTTTCTACCCCTGATACTACGCTCTGCGAAAAGTTCTGTACTGGTTTCTTCGATCAGTCCACCAACAATCCAACAGCTTGGCAATGGATTTTCCCCGGCGGTGATCCCGCTTCTTCCACTTCTCAAAATCCAGTGAACATCTGCTATGACTCACCGGGCACGTATGATGTAACACTCATCACGACCAATGCAAATGGAAATGATACACTCACACTACAGAATTACATCACCGTCTATCCTACTCCGCCATTTCCAACCATCACACAAGTTGATTACACCCTCACATCGAGTCCGGCAAGTTATTATCAATGGCAATTTAACAGCGCAGATATTCCGGGTGCCACCAATCAGTCGTACACCATTTTGCAAACGGGTTATTATACGGTGGTGGTGAGTGACTTGAATGGTTGTATAAATTCTTTTACTGTTTATGTCTTGATCAGCGGGATCAATGATTTGTTGAATGACGGGAACATTTCAGTATATCCCAATCCTTCTTCGGGTGATTTTATTGTTGAATGGCTAAATGGTTTAATGACTAATGAAGTTTCCATTGATGTTGTGAATACACTTGGGCAAATTATTTTTTCATCTGCAGAATCCCGATCAATCGGGTCTTCCCATCTCTCCGAAGGAGTCTCCCAAGGAGTCCTCACGGACCATACGGACAAAAAGGAAATTGATTTGAATGACGCTGCTCGCGGTGTTTATTTCATCGTAATAAAAACCGGGAATGAATTTGTCAGGAAGAAAATTTTGATTGCATACTAACCTGACAAAGAAAGAGTGTAACTTCACTCTGCGATCCCCCGGTATTGCGGGACTTCTCTTCACTGTTGATTTTATTTCGATGAAAAAAAGTTTACTGCTTCTCCTGCTATTCATCTCAAATTTTTCACTGGCCCAAAATCCTTTGATGAAGCAGTGGGATTATCGGTTTGGAGGTATAAGTGATGAGGTCCTCACCTCTTTTCAGCAAACATCTGACGGCGGATATATCCTTGGAGGTTTGTCCGGCTCAGAAATCAGCGGTGATAAAACACAGGATCTATGGGGAGATATTTATGATATTGATTACTGGATTGTAAAAACAGATTCACTCGGTAACAAAGAATGGGATGGTGACTTTGGAGGAATAGATATTGATGTTTTGACTTGCCTGCAACAAACTGCTGATGGCGGGTATATTCTCTGCGGATATTCTTATTCTGTTTCCAGTGGCAATAAGACGCAAACTTTATGGGGAGGAGCGGATTATTGGATTGTCAAAATAGATTCCTTGGGCATCAAGCAATGGGACAAAGATTTTGGAGGAATAGACGACGATACACCTCTTTCAATACAGCAAACTGCTGATGGAGGATACATATTTGGAGGACGATCGCTTTCTCAAATCATCGGGACTAAAACGCAAGCTTCCCGGGGAGGGTGGGATTACTGGATTGTTAAAACTGATGCTGCAGGCACTCAGCAATGGGACAAAGATTTTGGAGGAACAGCCGATGATTTACTTTTTTCAATTGATCAAACTGATGATGGAGGATACATTCTTGGGGGATATTCCAACTCAGACAGCAGTGGAGATAAGACACAACCTACAAAGGGAGTTTTTGATTATTGGATTGTAAAAACTGATTCACTTGGTATCAAGCAATGGGATAAGGATTTTGGAGGAGTATTGGATGATAAGCTTTATTCATTGCAGCAAACAACTGATGGAGGATATATACTTGGAGGAATTTCCTGGAATGACATAAGCGGAGATAAAACATATCCATCGTGGGGTTATAGTGACTACTGGATACTAAAAACTGACTCGTCGGGCAATAAGCAATGGGATAAAGATTTTGGAGGAACATATTATGAAGATGAGTTCGGAAAAATCTGGCAGTCCCCTGACGGAAAATACCTGATGGCCGGAACTTCATATTCACCTGTGAGCGGGGATAAGACAGAAAGTAATCTTGGCAACGAACAAAGCTGGATCATAAAGACAGACGTGTTTGGAAATAAGCAATGGGACAAGACGCTTCGAACCGGTACAAATAGTGACGATGAAATTGGCTTAGCTGTTCAAACAAAAGATGGATGTTATGCCATGGCCAACTCCACTTACGCCGGAATAGGAGGCGACAAAACACAACAAAGTCGTGGAGGTCATGATTATTGGTTCATCAAATTCTGTGATACTTCTTCTTACATTTCATTGATTTCAAGCGATCAGTCTTTTTGTGAAAAATCCTGTATCAATTTCCTCGATCAGTCTAACAATGTCAACAACACTTCATGGCTCTGGCACTTCCCCGGCGGCGATCCCTCTTCATCCACAGATCAAAACCCATCGAACATCTGTTACAACACATCGGGCACGTATGATGTAACACTCATCGCCACGAATGCAAGCGGAACTGAAACGCTGACATTATCAAATTACATTACAGTCTATGCTGCCCCGCCTGTTCCAACCATCACGCAAGCTGGTTACACGCTCACATCGAGTCCGGCAAGTTCGTATCAATGGCAATTCAACTCGGCAGATATTCCGGGAGCCACCAATCAATCGTACACCATTCTGCAAACGGGTTATTATACGGTAGTTGCCGGTGACCCGAATGGTTGTGTAAATTCATTCACCGAGTATGTGTTGATCAGCGGTATCCATGATGTGATGAGTGATGCGAACATTTCTGTATATCCGAATCCTTCTTCAGGAAGTTTCATGGTTGAATGGCTTAATCCCGAAAGAATCGGGACAGGTGGCTTAATGGCTGGTGAAGTTTCTATTGATGTTGTGAATATGCTTGGGCAAAAAGTTTTTTCTTTCTCTGAAAAAATTTCCTCTGCCAACTGGACCAGGCAATTTGATTTAAGTGATGATACTCGTGGTATTTACTTCATTGAAGTAAAAACGAAGAATGAATTTGTGAGGAAGAAAATAGTGATTGCAGATTAACACCGAAACAAAAAGATTGTACTTTCACTCTGCAGTCCCGTCGGACTGCGGGACTTCTCTTCACCGTTAATTTTTCTCCTGCTTTGAAAAAAAAATTATTTATATGCCCGGGCTACAATGCAGTTAAACTCTTTATTATTTTCTGCTGTGTAGTGAATTATAATATATGTGTTGCACAGTCCGGAGAATGGACCTGGATGCATGGCGATGCCGGCGACAATCCACCCGGAGTCTTCGGTACACAGGGTGTACCCGCTTCTTCAAATAAACCTCCCGGCTTGTATGAACCCATTTCATGGACTGATAACCAGCATAATTTCTGGTTGTTTGGTGGTCTGCAGGGTGGCCTTTACGGAGATATGTGGAAGTATGAAGTGGCAACTAATTATTGGACGTGGGTAAAAGGCAATGCCGGTGTCAACGTTCCGGGAGTTTATGGAACCCAGGGAATTCCAAGCCCATCAAATCATCCCGGTGGACGGGGATACGGAGGGTTGGGGTGGGTTGATTCTTTAAACAACTTATGGATGTTTGGAGGCTGGGGATATGATGCCGCCGGTCAGTATGGTCCTTTGAGTGATCTGTGGATGTACAATATATCCACTAATGAATGGACCTGGATGAAAGGCAGTACACAGGGTTATCAGCTCGGAAATTATGGCACCATCCAGGTTTCCAGTCCAGGTAATGAGCCCGGCAACCGCTATGAATTTAATACAGGTTGGACCGGCGAAAATAATGACCTGTGGATGTTTGGGGGCGAAAGCCAGCAAGTAGGCAGTATTAACCTGAGTGATGTTTGGAAATATGATCTGTCATTGAATGAATGGACGTGGATGCAAGGTGCTGCGGCCAGCGCAGGCTATCAGTCTGCTGTTTACGGCACTCAAGGCGTATCTTCTCCGTTGAATACTCCGGGCTCACGTTCCGTTTATTGCGTTTCAAAAGATGTTGCCGGAAAATTCTGGATGTTCGGAGGTTATTACAGTTTTCCTACCCCTGCTTATAATGATATTTGGATGTTCGATCCGGCCTTACTTGAATGGACCTGGATGGGGGGAAGTACATTGCCGGACGATGCTGGTAATTATGTTGCACTTTGCGATACTCTTCCGCAACTCCTCGCTTCCCGCTATGAGAATCGCTCCAATTGGACGGATGCTTGCGGCAACCTCTGGACGTTTGGCGGAGTCAACAATAATTCAGGAGCGCTGACCGATCTATGGGTTCACAAAACCTCTACCGGTAAATGGATCTGGGCCAATGGAAGCAGTTCAGGAAACGTGTCTCCGGTTTATGGTACACAGGGTGTTCCTGATCCCGCCAATATTCCCGGTGGACGATCCGGAACAGGAACATGGACGGATAGCGACGGAAGTCTTTGGTTGTTTGGCGGCTTCACTTTTAATTATGCCTGTAAGAATGATCTGTGGCGATTTGTTCCCGATAGTTTATGCGTTGGAGGAAATTGTATCGAGAGTCAGTCGCAAGTATCTTTTGCTGCCAACGATACCCAGGTTTGCCAAAAGTATTGCATTGACTTTTTTGACTTCTCTTTAAATAATCCCACAGCGTGGCAATGGAATTTTCCGGGCGGAGCTCCGTCTTCTTCGATAGATCAAAACCCTGCCAGTATCTGCTATAACTTACCGGGAGTTTATGATGTAACTCTCACTACCACGAGCGCAAACGGAACCAGTACACTTACGCTGCAGAATTATATTACAGTTTATCCTACACCTCCGTTTCCCACTATAACACAAGTTGGTTACACCCTCACATCGAGTTCGGCAAGTTCTTATCAATGGCAATTGAACAGCACCGATATTCCGGGAGCTACCAATCAATCGTATACTATTTTGCAAACTGGTTATTACACAGTGATTATTAGTGATGCGAATGGCTGTGTGAATTCTACTACATTATATGTGCTGATTAGTGGCATTCAGGAGGCGATGAGTGATGGGAGCATTTTGATTTATCCCAATCCTTCTTCAGGAAGTTTCATTGTTGAATGGCTGAATCCCGAAAGAATCGGGACAGGTGGCTTAATGGCCGGTGAAGTTTCGATTGATGTAGTGAATATACTCGGGCAAAAAGTTTTTTCTTCTGAAGAATCCCAATCAATCGGGACTGCCGCCAATTTCTCCAAAGGAGTCTATACATACAAAAAGGAAATATATCTAAGTGATGTTGCTCGCGGAGTTTACTTTATCGAGATAAAAACAGAAAACATCTTTCTGAAAAAGAAAGTTATCATCACAAACATATCCGATGAGAAATAATCTCTTCACCCGGCAACGATATGATGCTGCCCGGCTTTTCATTTTTCTATCTTCTATCCTCTACCTTCTATCCTCTCCTAAAGCTCATGCCCAGGCCGGCGAGTGGACGTGGATGAAAGGTTCAAACACATCAGGAGCAGGAGGAGTGTACGGAACACAAGGAGTTGCTGATGCTGCGAATAATCCTCCTGCACTCTATGGGGCGGGGCCATTTACTGATCACGCAGGAAACTTCTGGATGTTTGGAGGAGGTTCTTATGCAGCGTTATGGAAATATGAGCCGTCCACAAATAATTGGACGTGGATGAAAGGTCCTATCTCAACATCTCAGTTGGGAGTGTATGGAACGCTTGGTGTTGGTGATGCAAATAATTATCCGGGCTCCCGGGGTTTTGGATTTCTAACCTGGGTTGATACTTCGGGAAGCTTTTGGCTTTATGGGGGAAGAGGCTACTCTGCCAGCCTCCAGGGCTACCTAAGTGATCTGTGGAAATATGATGTCGCCACTAATGAGTGGACCTGGATGAATGGCTCAGACAACAATGTTAGCCTGATGCCAGTATATGGAATTAAAGGAGTTCCTGCTGCTACCAATTCACCCGGAGGAAGATTCGAGGTTACGTGCGGATGGACTGACAGCCATAACCGGCTTTGGTTTTTTGGAGGATTTGATGGCTATGCATCTTATCGCGATGATGTTTGGATGTACGACATCAGCACGAATGAATGGACGTGGATGGGAGGAAGCAACGGACAAGGTCAGATTCCCAATTGGGGAACACAGGGTATTTTCAGTGCTGCCAATACTCCCGGCGCGCGGCTTGCTTATGCTCACTGGAAAGATGCCGATGATAATCTATGGACTTTCGGCGGCGGGTATCCTGATGAATATGCCGATCTGTGGAAGTATGACATCACGCTGAATCAGTGGGTATGGATGAGCGGGGTGAATTATGTGAACTATTCCGGAATACAGGGACCCCGGTGTGATCTTTCCATTTACTCACCCAAGTCGCGTTCAGAAAATCGCGCTGTGTGGACTGACTGCTGCGGGAAGTTTTGGCTCTTCGGCGGTGGCGACTGTAACGGTGATCCAGCTTACAATGATCTTTGGGTTTATGATCCCGCTATAAATAAATGGTCATGGATTAATGGTGATTCCATTGCCAACCCTACAGGATCTTACGGCACCCAGGGAGTTTCATCACCCGCTAATAAGTCACCGGGAAAAGCAGGAAGTGCAACGTGGATTGATGACCAGCAAAACTTGTGGCTATTCGGCGGCATCAGTGTTACATGGACCACTGTTTACAATGACCTGTGGCGCTATGTGCAGGATACGACTTGCCATGGATGTTCACTTTATAGCTGTGCTTCCAATTCTGTTCAGCCGGTTGCATTTAGTTCTTCAGACTCTTTTCTCTGCGAAAAGTTCTGTATAAATTTTTATGATTCTTCTCAAAGCAATCCGGTTGCATGGCAATGGATTTTCCCCGGCGGTTCTCCTTCATCTTCTACTGATCAAAATCCTGTTAATATTTGCTATCAAACACCCGGAGTATTTGACGTTACGCTCATCACCACCAATGCCAACGGAAATGATACGCTCACCTTATACAATTACATTACTGTTTACCCTACTCCGCCATTTCCTTCCATTACGCAAGTTGATTATACGCTCACATCAAGTCCTGCGAGTTCGTATCAATGGCAATTCAACAGCGCAGATATTCCGGGAGCCACCAATCAATCGTACACCATCTTGCAAACCGGCTATTACACAGTGATCATTAGTGATGCGAATGGCTGTGTGAATTCAACTACAGTATATGTACTGATTAGTGACATTGAGGAAGCGATGGGTGATGGGAGTATTTTGATCTATCCCAATCCTTCTTCGGGAAGTTTCATTGTTGAATGGCGTCATGGCTTAATGGCTGGAGAAGTTTCGATTGATATAGTGAATACTCTTGGGCAGAAAGTTTTTTCTTCAGAAGAAAAAATTACTACTACTGATTTCTCCGAAGGAGTCCATTCGGACAAAAAGGAAATTGATTTGAGTGATGTTGCTCGCGGAGTTTATTTCATCGAGATAAAAACAGAGAGTGAATTTTTGAGGAAGAAAATTTTGATTGCAGATTAACATCAGCAATAAAGAGTTTATCTTCACTCTGAAATCCCGCAGAACTGTGGGACTTCTCTACACTGTTAATTTTATTAGAATGAAGAAAAGTTTACTACTGATTTTTTTCTGCTGCGCAGTGAGGTGTGATGTGTGTGTTGCGCAAGCGGGTGAGTGGGCTTGGATGAAGGGAGATAGTATACCCAATTCACTTGGCGTTTTCGGAACCTTGGGAGTTCCGGATTTATTAAACACACCCAAGTCTCTTTATGAGCCTGCAGAATTTAAGGACGCGCAAGGCAGGTTCTGGCTTTTTGGGGGAGTCAACAACTTTTTTACTTCAGTATATAATACCTTTTGGATGTATGACAAAAGCACCAATGAATGGACATGGGAGGGTGGATCGACTACAGCAAATCAGCCGGGTGTTTACGGAACGAAAGGAGTTCCGAGTGTTAATAATCATCCCGGGGCGCGCGGCTGGGGCGTGCTTACTTGGGTTGATAACAATGGGCTACTCTGGTTATTTGGCGGAGTGGCTTATGATTCGCAGGGAGACTATGGGTACATAAACGATTTGTGGAATTATAACATTTCGACTTCTGAATGGACATGGGTAAGCGGATCAAACCTCTGTCACCAATACGGAGTGTACGGTACGCAAGGCGTTCCAGATACAGCGAATCATCCCGGACGCCGAGGAGAAACAAATGCTACTTGGGTAGATGATGACAATGCACTTTGGTTTTTTGGTGGCTTTGACGGCATTTATTCATGGAATGATCTCTGGAGATATAATCCCTCTACAAATGAATGGACATGGATGAATGGTTCTGATACCTGCTGTCAATCGAATAGCTATGGAATATTAGGAGTATCTTCTCCAAGCAATCACCCGGGGCCAAGGTGGACTTACTCAAAGTGGCGTGATTCACAAAACAATTTTTGGCTCTTCGGAGGGTATACAAATTTCGGCGCTGTTAATGACTTGTGGAAATATGATCCGGTAACCAATGAATGGACATGGATGAGTGGAAGTCCCGTAGTTAATGATCTGGGCACTTATACAGCAATCTGCGATTCGAGCGCAGTTAATTTTCCCAAATCACGATATGAGAATCGGGCATGTTGGACAGATTACGAAGGAAAGTTTTGGTTGTTCGGGGGTAGGCACTGGTCATACGGCGAAGTTTACAATGACCTCTGGTATTACGATCCTTCGACAAACGAGTGGACATGGTCGAGTGGAAGCAGTGGCTTTAATGATTCTGGCATTTATGGTACGAAGGGAGTGCCTGATATAAATAACCAACCCGCATCTTCCATAGGAAGTGTCGGTTGGATTGATGACTCCTGCCAACTCTGGATGTTCGGTGGTTTTTACTTATCAGGTTATTATTCTAATGCACTTTGGAAATATATTCCAGGATGCGGCTCTTGCAAAATTCTCCCGCAAACTTCATTTGCTGCGTCAGTCACAACAATTTGTGAGAAGTTTTGTATGGAATTCTTTGACCAAACAAATCATAATCCGACATCATGGCAATGGAATTTCCTTGGCGGCGACCCTTCAACTTCCACGGATCAAAACCCGACTAACATCTGCTACAATTCACCAGGTATGTATGATGTAACACTCATCACCACCAACGCCAACGGAAATGATACGCTCACCTTATATAATTACATTACTGTTTACCCTACTCCGCCATTTCCTTCCATTACGCAAGTTGATTATACGCTCACATCAAGTCCTGCAAGTTCGTATCAATGGCAATTCAACAGCACAGATATTCCGGGAGCCACCAATCAATCGTATACCATTTTGCAAACCGGCTATTACACAGTGATCGTTAGTGATGCGAATGGCTGTGTGAATTCTACTACAGTATATGTACTCATTAGTGACATTGAGGAAGCGATGGGTGATGGGAGTATTTTGATTTATCCCAATCCTTCTTCGGGAAGTTTCATGGTTGAATGGCTTAATGGCTTAATGGCTGGCGAAGTTTCGGTTGAGGTAGTTAATACTCTTGGACAAATTATTTTTTCATCAACAGAAAAAATTTCCTCTACCAATCGAACCAAAGAAATTGAACTGCACAATGCTGCCAATGGTGTTTACTTCCTCAAAATAAAATCTCAAAACATTTCTTTAAAAAAGAAAATCATCATAATAAACTAACGCGATGAAAAACAATCTCCTTACCCAACGAAGCCTTAACGCTTTGGGGCTCTTCATTTTTCTATCTTCTATCTTCTACCTTCTACCCTCTCCCACGGCTCATGCCCAGGCCGGCGAGTGGACATGGATGAAGGGTTCAAACTCATCAGGAGCAACAGGGGTGTTCGGAACCCAGGGAGTTGCTGACGCTGCCAACACACCTCCGGCACTCTATGGGGCGGGACCATTTACTGATCAAGCAGGAAACTTCTGGATGTTCGGTGGATCCGGCTACGATTCTTATGCAGCATTGTGGAAATATGAGCCGGCTACAAATAATTGGACGTGGATGAAAGGACCCAGCACACCGTCTGAATACGGAGTGTATGGAACACTTGGTGTTGCCAATGCAAATAATTATCCGGGCTCAAGGGCTTATGGATTTTTAACCTGGATGGATACCGCGGGAAATTTTTGGCTTTATGGAGGAAGTGGTTATTCGGCCAACAACCAGGGCTACCTAAGCGATCTATGGAAATACGATGTTGCCACTAATGAGTGGACCTGGATGAATGGCTCAAACAATAATGTTAACCTGATGACTGTGTATGGAATCAAGGGAGTTCCTGCTGCTACCAATTCACCCGGGGCACGATTTGAGGTTTCGTGCGGATGGACTGATAGCCAAAACCGGCTCTGGTTTTTCGGAGGATATGATGGCAACACCTCTTATTGTGAAGATGTTTGGATGTATGACATCGCCACAAATGAATGGACCTGGATGGGAGGCAGTAACTTACAAAATCAGTTTCCCAATTGGGGAACACAGGGAGTTTTCAGTGCTACCAATACTCCCGGGGCGCGGCTTGCTTATGCTCACTGGAAGGATGCAGATGATAATCTATGGACTTTCGGCGGCGGCTATCCTGATATGTATGCCGATCTGTGGAAGTATGACATCACGCTGAATCAATGGGCATGGATAAGCGGGGTGAATTACGCGAATTATTACGGGACACTGGGACCCGCGTGTGATCTCTCCGTTTATTCCCCCTTCTCGCGTTCAGAAAATCGCAGTATGTGGACTGACTGCTGCGGGAAGTTTTGGCTCTTCGGTGGTGGCGACTGTAACGGTGATCCATCTTATAATGATCTTTGGTTTTATGATCCCGCCGTGAATAAATGGTCATGGATCAATGGCGACTCTATTGCCAACCCCGCAGGATATTACGGTACCCAAGGAGTTTCATCACCCGCTAACAAGTCACCGGGAAAAATAGGTGCTGCAACGTGGACTGATGACCAGCAAAACCTGTGGCTGTTCGGCGGCGCAAGTGTTTCCTGGACCACTGCGTACAATGATATGTGGCGCTATGTGAGGGACACCACTTGCCACGGGTGTTCCCTTAGTTGTTCTCCCGCCTCGGTTCAGTCAGTAGCATTTAGTTCTTCAGATTCTTTTCTCTGCGAAAAGTTCTGTATAAATTTTTATGATTCTTCTCAAGGCAATCCAATTGCATGGCAATGGATTTTCCCCGGTGGATCTCCTTCATCTTCTACTGATCAAAATCCTGTTAGCATCTGCTACCAGACACCCGGAGTATTTGACGTTACGCTTATCACCACCAACGCAAACGGAAATGATACACTCACTTTATACAATTACGTCACTGTTTATCCTACTCCTCCATTTCCTACTATTACACAGGTTGGTTATACACTCACATCAAGTCCTGCAAATTCTTACCAGTGGCAATTCAACTCTGTAGATATTCCCGGAGCTACCAATCAATCGTATACCATTTTGCAAACCGGTTATTACACAGTGATTATTAGTGATGAGAATGGATGTGTGAATTCTTTAACGGAATATGTGCTGATCAGCGGC
>Ga0134121_10003160_pt1 | contig 13872 bp, 12 predicted proteins | sample KB301_FD_96463 | JGI IMG/M metagenome (GOLD analysis project Ga0134121, IMG submission 96463) | Terrestrial soil microbial communities without Nitrogen fertilizer from Kellogg Biological Station, Michigan, USA - KB3-0-1 | ecosystem: Environmental > Terrestrial > Soil > Unclassified ...
CCCCGGGCGGCGGAAAAGGTAAAGGCGGCGGCGCTCCCAAAGGCGGTCCCGGCGGTGGAGCGAACGCGCTCGCCAGCCTGCCTCCGTTCTGCCGCATCGCAGCCACGCTCGCGCCCACTCCCGATTCCGATATCAAGATCGAAGTCTGGCTGCCCGTGGGCGCCGCCTGGAACGGAAAATATGAAGCCGTCGGCGGCGGCGGATGGGCGGGTGTGATCAGCTACCCGGCTTTGGCGAGCTCGGTGCAGGAAGGCTACGCCACCTCATCCACCGATACCGGCCACGAGGGCGGCAACGCCAACTTCGCCGTCGGCCACCCCGAAAAGATTGTCGATTTCTCCTACCGCGCCGTGCACGAGATGACCGTCAAGGCCAAGGCCATCATGACCGCGTTTTATGGCCGCGGCCCGCGTCTGTCCTACTGGAACGGCTGCTCCACCGGCGGACGCCAGGGATTGATGGAAGCGCAGCGCTATCCCGAGGATTTTGACGGCATCGTGGCCGGCGCTCCGGCCAACTATCAGACCCACTTGCACGCCTGGGACATCTCCCTGCAGACATTCATACGCCAGGGTGGCGCGGCCGTGCCCGCCGCCAAGACCGATCTGGTCGCCAAGGCGGTGCTGGCGGCTTGCGATGCGGCCGACGGCGTCAAAGACGGCCTGCTCAACGACCCTCGCAAATGCAACTTCGATCCCGGCACCCTCCTGTGCAAAGGAGCCGATTCCAACGATTGCCTGACGGCCCTGCAGGTGGATTCGGTGAAGAAGGCCTACGCGCCCCTCAAGACTTCCAAAGGCGATCTGGTCTATCCCGGTTACGCCAAGGGCAGCGAAACAGGCTGGGGCGTGCTGGCGGCCGCTGGTCCCACCCCCACTGCGCTTTCGCTCGGAACCTATCGCGAAGTCCTGCACCAGGACCCGAACTGGGATTGGAAAACCTGGGATGTCGACAAGGACGTGGCCGCAGTCGATGAGAAATACGGCTACATCAACGCCGTCAATCCGGATCTATCCGCCTTCAAGGCCCGCGGCGGCAAGCTGCTGACTTACCACGGCTGGGCCGATACCGCCATTTCCCCCGAGAACAGCATCAACTATCGCGCCAGCGTACTCGCCAAGATGGGCGCGAAGCAGGACAACTGGTACCGGTTATTCATGGTGCCCGGCATGGGGCATTGCGGCAACGGCGCCGGTCCGAACCAGTTCAACTACATGGGCGCGATGGAGCGCTGGCGCGAATCCGGCGTGGCCCCCGAGTTCATGATGGCCGAGCATGTCGCCAACAACAAGGTGGATATGACACGTCCGCTGTGCCCGTATCCGCAGGTGGCCACCTACAAGGGCGTCGGCAGCACCAACGATGCCGCGAACTTCTCTTGCAAAGTTCCGTAATCGAGATGGAGGGCAGGTCTGGAAGGCCCGCCCTGCTACGATTCTAAGGCAGCCCCGCCGGACCCTGCAGGTGCTGCGCGTCCTGCTGGTTCTCCTGGCAGATATACTCCATCAGCTCTTCGCCGGGCCGGAGGGTGGCGGTGAACTTGATCTTGAAGGGCTTGGTGTAGGCGGTGGGGTCGATGATCTGGGTTTCAATGTCGAGCGTCCCCAGATCGGGGCGGTTGAGCCGTTCGATGGTGTGAAGCTGCTCGGAATGCGGGTGCCCGCGGAAATCGAACCAGAATTTATCGTTGAACCCGATGGTGTCGACGACCATCGTATCGCCGTCCCAGCTCCCGATGGAATCGCCGTACCAGGTGGGATCCAGGTCCGCCGGATGTTTGCGGCCGTCGATGAAAATCTGGCGGAAGCTGTGGATGTTGCCCTCGAACAGGTAGAAGATGTGAGTGGAAGTCTGAAGGACCCGCCACGGGTAAGGCGCGATGCGCGGGATGCCGGTTGGCAGGCAATTCGCTTCGGGGTCATCCTTGGACTGGCGCGAATCCATGATCTTTTTGCCCCACGGAGTCAGAGAAATCTCTTCCCCCGGCATTAACCCTTGACCGACATCACCAACGGGTCCGCCGCCGTTCCACAGTCCGGAGAAATCCGGCTTGCCGTCGGCCATGCGAGGCGTGGGGCCAGTGGGGCGCGCTTTGCCCTTGCCTTTTCCCTTAGGGGCGCCTTTGGGAGGAGCTTTGGCGTCCGTGGGCGCTTGAGAATCGGCGGGGCCCTGCAACAGGAGCAGAGCGGCCGCCAGCGCCGCGGCGGTCATGATTCCGCTGGTCAGATTCTTTTTCACGGCTATTGCCCTTCTTTCAGAACTTATTGCCCCTCTTTCAGACTATTGCCCGTCGGCGGTGTTGGATCCGGCGAAGAGGCGCTTGCCATCGGGTCCGATGACGGTTTGAGCATGGCCCAAGCGCGCGCCATCCTTAGCGGCCGAACCCATCACGGTGACCTTGTCGCCCTCTTTCAGGGTGTTCTTGGTCCAGCCGTTGCGTTTCAGCACATTGGGGCTCGCCAATTCGAAATTCCAATTGGTCACGTTCCCCTTTTCGTCCTTCACATCGACGTAGAAGCGCGCATGTGGATTGGTCCACTCCAGCTTCGTCACGGTGACATTTTCGAACTTGAGCGGTTTCTTCTCGTCGTATTCGGACCCGAATGAATGATGCGCCACCACGGGAATCACCAACACACCCAGTGCCGCGGCAAGAACAAAAACTTTGGCTCCCATCGGATAACCTCCAGTACCGTATTCTGCCATAGAAACAGCAACTTTGCATGGGTCCGGGCCCCCGCCCCAGATGAAGGCCCCATTAATGTATGGAACCAGTTCGCATCCAGCCGTGTTCTAACAGATAGGAGATCTCGTACATGAAACGGACGCTAGGAATGGCTGTGATACTCGGAGGACTTTCGCTGGCGGGGTGCGCGGGCGGCGGGTACGCGTATTACGCGTCGACGCCACCGCCGGCTCTGCGAGTCGAGGGACGCGGCGTGGCGCCGGGCCCTGGGTACGTGTGGATCGATGGCTATTGGGGCTATAGCGGAGGGCGGTATGCCTGGGTTGCAGGAAGGTGGGATCGTCCCCCGCGCGCGCGAGCGGTATGGGTGCCGGGACGCTGGGAAACGCGGCGTGGCCGTTATTACTATCGCGCGGGCCGCTGGCGCTAAACCGGATTAGACGGACGCGGCGGGAGGCGCGCCATTGCCTCCAGCCGGGCCTCCCTCGGGCTTGGGCTTCTCTTTCGGCTTAGGGGGGTGCTGCACCGCCGCCGCCTTCACCGGACTCAGCAGGACGTGCGCATTGCGGCCTTCCAGGCGCGGCTGGCTCTCGATGGTGCCCCACTGCGAAAGGTCCGCGGCGAAGCGCAGCAGGAGCTTTCGGCCCAGATCGGTGTGCGCGATTTCACGGCCGCGGAATTGCACCACGGCTTTCACGCGATTTCCTTCCGTCAGGAATCGGATGGCGTGGTTCTTTTTGAAGTCGTAATCGTGATCATCCGTATTGGGGCGAAACTTTAGTTCCTTGACCTGGATGATGTGCTGCTTGCGTTTGGCTTCGTGCTGCTTCTTCTTGTTCTCGTACTGCCACTGCCCATAGTCCATGGCTTTGGCGACGGGCGGCTCGGCCGTGGGGGCAATCAGAATCAGATCGAGACCCAGGTCTTGCGCTTTGCGAATTGCCTGGGGAGTGGGGAGAACCTCTACGGTTCCATCCGGAAAAACAGCGCGGACTTCACGTGCGCGGATCGCCTCGTTGACGTTCTCACGGATTCTGGGACGGCGGGGTGGAAATCCTCTCGGAATCATCGGCACTTCGGCCTGGAGATCGCAGGCGAGACTGTCATGACTTGATGTTATCAGATCCGCAACGGAGCTATTTTTCGGGTCGTTCGTCAGGAGCGCCGGTGCCGGACGATCCGGCGAACAGCTTCTTCCCATCGGGGAAGGTAAGGTCCCGGCCGTTGAGCCGCAGCTCCCCATCCTTGGACTGGTAGCCATCGACGACGATCTGGGTCCCTTCCGGCAGCGAGTTCTTGTTCCAGCCGCGCTTGAGCAGCGCATTCGGCGGGCCTAGCTCGACCATCCAGCTCACTACTTTCCCGTCATCGCCCTTCACATCCATGTGGATCCAGGCGTGGGGGTTGATCCATTCCATTTTGGTGACGCGCCCCACCAGCTTGAGGGGCTTGTTGGCGTCGAATTCGGCGGAGAAAGCATGGTGAGCCCACGCCGGAATCGCCACCATCACTAGAACCAGCAATAGTCTATTTCGCATCGGCAGCCTTCTTCTCAGCTTTTCTCTCTTCCGAGCGCGCCGCCTTGAGGATGTTCTGCAAGCCGTAGTTGCCTTCATGGCAGGAGTATTCAAGCACCGGCTGCGAGTCGTCCATAGTCAGCGGCATCGAGAAGGTCCAGGGTTTGGTCCAGGTCTTAGGATCGTCGACCGTAACAGACCAGCGCACTTTGTCCGGCGCGATGCGTGTGAAGCGTTCGATCAGCCGAAGGGTCGCTCCGTTGGCATTTCGATACGCTCCGTCGTCGCGGAAATTGGTGGTTTCGACCACCAGCGTGTCGCCTTCCCAGTGGCCGCGCGGATCGCCCATGTAAGACCGAATGTCGGAGCCGGCGTGCGGCCGGCCATCGAGAGGAATTAAGCGTGTCTCGTGCACCATTTCATAGCGGATGGAAACGAACCCGGGCGATTGCAGGATCTGATACGAGTTGCCGTAAATCACCGGCATCATGGAGCCGGGCAAACCGCGCGTGATGCAGCGGTCATAAAGCGTCAAGTCTTCCCAGGAATCGGCCGGGCCGCGTCCACTGGCGCGCCGGGCCGCGGCACGGGCGGCGGCTCGATCCTTAGCGTCTTGTGTGAGCGGAGGAATCTTGCCATCAGGCGGGTCGACCACGAACCATGCCTGGCTGCCTTTTTCCAGATGGAGATCGTTCTGCCACCAGTTCTCGGGAGCATGCAGAGGTCCCTGGAAAGTGGTGATGGTCCGCTTCTGCGTGTCGCGCTTGATGGCGGCCAGCTCTTCGCCCTTAATATCATCCAGCGAACGGCCGGCGAATTGATCGGGGCGTTCGAGCGGGGTGCCGTCTTCCTGCAGATTGGTGAACCAGCCCTGCAGGTCGGGATCACCCCAGGCAGTGCGCGGCGGAGTCCATTTTTTCACCGGAGCCGTGGCGGGCTTGGCGGTCTGGGCGGAAACCGCGGTAGCGATCGAAAGCGCGATGAATAATGCGAAATAACGACGGCTCACGTGCCCTCCCCGATCGTTTTCGATCGTACAGTCAAGGAGTTATGAAGTCAACCGGAGGAGCAACCCCGAGGGAGTGGGAAAATGGTGTACCAAACGCTTGCTTACCACCCTGGCGATTTCCAATTACCGGTCGTTGCGGAAGCTGGTGGTCCCGCTCAAGGGGCTGAACCTGATTACGGGCGCCAATGGAAGCGGAAAATCCAGTCTGTATCGAGCCTTGCGGCTGCTGGCCGATACGGCACAAGGCCGCGTGATCCCATCGCTGGCCCGCGAAGGCGGGCTGCAGTCCACGTTGTGGGCGGGACCGGAATCGATTGCGCGCTCGGTCCGCCAGGGCGAGCAAGCGGTGGAGGGCACCAGACGACAGCATCCGGTCAGTCTGCGGCTGGGGTTCGCCAGCGATGATTTTGGATATTTGATCGACCTGGGTCTGCCGAAGCCCAGTAGCTCCGCATTCGGCCTGGATCCCGAGATCAAGCGCGAGTGCATCTGGCAGGGGCCTGTGCTGCGGCCCTCGACGATGCTGGTGGACCGGCACGGTCCCCTGGTGCGCGTTCGGGCGGAGGACGGAAGCTGGAGCGACGTCAGCGAGAGCCTTTCGAGTTTCGACAGCATGATGACGCACGTGGCGGACCCGCGAAACGCTCCGGAGATGCTGCTGCTGCGGGAATCGATTCGTGCGTGGCGCTTTTACGACCACTTCCGGACGGATGCGGACGCGCCGGCGCGCTCGCCGCAGATCGGCACGCATACCCCGGTCCTGGCAAACGACGGATCGGACCTGGCAGCGGCGGTGCAGACGATCCTCGAAATCGGAGAGCGGGAATCGCTGGCGGTCGCTGTCACCGATGCTTTTCCGGGGAGCCGTCTATCGGTGGCCGCCGCAGCCGGCAGATTTGCCTTGATGATGGACCAGCACGGCCTGCTCCGATCCCTGAGTGTGGCGGAACTGTCCGATGGCACGCTGCGGTATTTGCTATGGATCGCGGCGCTTTTGACGCCCCGGCCGCCCGCCTTGATGGTGCTGAACGAGCCGGAGACGAGCCTGCATCCGGACCTGCTTCCGGCCCTGGCGCGGCTGATCGCGGGAGCATCCAAGCGGTCGCAAGTGGTTGTGGTGACTCACGCGCCGGTGCTGCTTGCAGCGCTCTCCCAGCAAGCCGACTGTCATTCCATCGTGCTTGAAAAGGCCTTCGGCGAAACTACCGTCGCCGGCGCTCAGGAAGTGGGTCTTCCAGCCTGGCATTGGCCGGCGCGCTAGCCGGTTTAGAATGGAAGTCCGTGGATCGGATTCTCAAAGGCCTGTCGCGATTCCAGAAGAACGTCTATCCCAAGCATCGCGACCTGTTCCATAAACTCGCGCTGGGGCAGCGGCCGGAAGCGCTGTTTATCACCTGCGCCGATTCCCGCATCGATCCCTGCATGCTCACGCAGACCAAGCCGGGCGAGCTGTTCATCTGCCGCGTGATCGGCAACATTATTCCGCCGTATCCGGACGCCATCGGCGGGGTCTCGGCGACCATCGAATATGCCGTGGGCGTGCTGGGTGTCCCCGACGTGATCGTCTGCGGGCACACCGACTGCGGCGTCATGAAAGGCGTGCTGAGGCCGGATGCCCTGAAACCTTTGACCAGTGTGACTGCCTGGCTGAATTATGCCCAGCCCGCGCTTCAAGCCGTGGCGGAGCTTAAGCAGGTCCATACCGATGCGGAACAACTGCTCGCGCTGGCGGAGTGCAACGTCGTGGAGCAGCTTGGCAACCTGCGCACGCATCCGGCGGTTGCCACGCGCCTGGCGCAGGGCGATCTGCGGCTGCATGGCTGGGTGTATCACATCGGAGAGGGAACAGTCACGTCCTGGGATGCTGGCCGGAGAGATTTCGCCCCGCTGCAGTCCTCCAAATCCAAGCTTCGAGCCGCGAGGTGAGGCTCCTGATAGGATAGTTCTCTTATGAGCACCCCAGTCGCTGCGCACCCGCCTGTCACCGCCGCAGGTCTTACTACCAGCAAGTGGATCTGGCTGGCCGTGGCCATCGTGGTCGGCCTGGTCCTGGCGTTCTCTCCCACGCCCCAGGGGCTAACGCGAACGGGGCAACTGGTGCTGGCGATCACCGCCGGCACGGTGGTCCTGTGGGCCACCGAGGTGATGAACAACGGCGTCGCGTCGGTACTGATGATGGCGCTGCTGATTGCGGTGAAGGTCCCGCCGCCGCGCGCGCTGAGCGGGTTCGCCGATCCAGCCTTCTGGACGCTGCTGGCGGTCCTCTATTATGGATTCGCCATGCGCAAAACCGGCCTGGCAGAACGACTCTCCTATTACATCCTGACGTTGTTCCCAGGGAGCTACGCGGGAATTCTATCGGCCTTCTTCTTCATCGGGTTCGTCCTGGCGCTGGGGATTCCGTCGATGACCGTCCGCACGGCCATCATGGCGCCGATCGCGTGGGCCATGGTGCAGACGCTGGGTCTGGCTCCTCGCAGCAAGGGTTCGGCGCTAATCATGCTTACGGTGGTCGAAATGGCGGTAGTTCCGGGCCTGGCGTTCGAGCTGGGATCGCTGAACGGGCCGGTGGTCCTCAAGATGTTCGCTGATAAGCACCTGCCTATCACCTGGACGGGCTACGCGCAGGTGATGACGGTTCCGACGCTGATTTTTTGCGGGCTGATTCTGGGATTGAACGGGCTGCTGCTGCGGCCGGAGGCTCCTTTGCGCGCGTCCACGGACTTCGCCCGGACTAAACTGGCCGCACTCGGTTCCATCAAGCGTCAGGAAATGATCACCGCCATCGTGGTCGCCGTCTCGATCGTTCTATGGGCCACCAACGGTAAGCTGCATTCCTTCCCGACCTTCGCCGTCGGCATGGTGGCGATGGCGGTGTTCGCCTTATCCGGAATTCTGCAAGACGCGGACATTGCTACCGGCGTTTCCTGGACGCTGCTGCTGTTTCTGGGCGGGATCTTCGGCTTGGGGAACGTGATCGTGGATGCCAAGATCACCGACTGGATGGCCGGGTTGATGTTGCCCCACGTAGGAAGTCTGATCGCGACGCCGATGCTGCTGCTGATCGTGGTTCTGCTGGCGATGCTGGCATTACGATTCCTGGATCCCACGGCGTTCATTGCCATGCCGCTGATCTTCCTGCCGCTGCAGGAACCGCTGGCCAAGGCTGGAATTCCGCCCCTGGTGCTGACCGCCCCGCTGTTGCTGGCTTCGGCGCCGTTCTGGCTCACCTACATGAATTTCTGGATGGCCATGGGTGACAGCATCACGCAGAAGCAGGGCTTCAGCAAAATGCAGCTCTTTAATGTCGCCAATATTTACGCCGTATCGGCGATCGTGGCGTTGATCGCCGGAGTGTTCTACTGGCGAATGATCGGCGTGTTCTAGCTATCGGTGCCAGCGTAACTCGAAGCGTTCGCGGCCCACGGCCGACATCGAGATATCGTTGACGCGATCGCGCCCATTGAGCCGGATCTCCATAGATCCACGGACTCCTCTGCCGGACATGTCCGCGATGATCAGATCGCGGTCAAAGCGCGTAAGCCGCCCGGTGAATGTCGACCGCGAACGGCGATCGTTCTGGAACGTCACCGTGACCTGCCCGCGGCGGTCAATGGTAACTTCACAATCGTACAGCCTGTCATCGGGGCCGCGGAAATTGTTAAAGATGCCGTCGCCGCGTCCCACAAAGTGGACCTCGTCGTCCCAGCGGCCGTCGCGGCCCCTGCGGAATCCTCCGTCATCGCCGGGTCCAGGACCTGGGCCGCCCCGATCGAAGCCGCCACCTGGGCCGCCCCGATCGAAGCCGCCACCGCCTGGGCCGCCCCATTCGATGTCAAACGTGTAGCCTTCGTGTCCGCCCTGAGGATCCTCGATGCGGACGACGGCTACGCCGCGGTTGCTCGACGGGTCGCGCAATAGCGTCTGTCTGCCGCGGCCGTCCACGCCGCTAAAGCGGAAGTCCCGGGGATTCTGAGGAAGCGGCTGGTTGCATTCCATGCGACGCCAGCCTGCGGGATTTCCAGAAAGCGTGCGCATGCGGCCCTGATCGCCTTGAATCTCGATCTCGACTACGCCATCCACATCGACTTCGATAGTGCATTTCCCGCGGTCGCCGCCGCCACCCCTGATCTGGGCACGAAAGGTGGCTACCTGCTGAGCGAACAGGGGCATCCCTAGCGCGAGCCCGCCCGCTACGCTGATCCAGAACGTCTTATTCTTCGATCTCATGTGTAACCCTCCGTCGCAACCTGACCAAATTATATATGCCGGATGGTGCCTGTCCAAAGTGATGCGAGAGGCCACCTAAAGGTTACCAACTACATGGGGCTGTTATCCTGAGGGGTTGATGCTTCGAGTCCGCTTCGCCCCCTCGCCCACGGGGTATCTTCACATCGGCAGCGCCCGAACGTTCATTTTTAACTGGCTGTACGCCCGGCGCAACGGCGGTACCATGATCCTGCGCATCGACGACACCGACGTCGAGCGCAACACCCAGGAGTCGCTGGATTCGATCTTCGAAGGGCTGAAGTGGCTGGATCTGGGCTGGGACGAGTTTTACCGTCAGTCCGAGCGTGGCGAGCTGCACCAAAAGGCGGCGGAAACGATTTTAGCGAAGGGGCTCGCGTATCGGGATTTCCGTTCCTTCACGTTTGACGACCTTGATCTGAACAAGGTCGATGTTCATGCGAAGTTCGATCCCCGGATGCGCGAGATGTCGAAAGAGGAAAGCGACCTGCGTGCAAATGGGCGCGAGCCGTTCGTGCTGCGTTTCAAGGTGCCGCGGGAAACGCGCCAGGAAGTAACGTTCCACGATCTGGTGTACGGCCCGCAAGCGAAAGCCACCGCCGACATCGAGGATTTCGCATTGCTGCGCAGCAGCGGCGTGCCGACCTATCACATGGCTTCCTGCGCCGACGACGCGGATCTGGCCATCAGCCACATCGTCCGCGGCCAGGATCACCTGACGAACACGTTCAAGCACGTGCTGATCTTCGAGGCTCTGGGAGTGACGCCTCCGAACTTCGCGCACCTGCCGCTGCTGATCGCGCCGGACGGGTCCAAGCTGTCCAAACGCAAGCACGGACCGGTGGTGAGCGTCACCACCTATCGCGACGCCGGTTTTCTGCCGCAGGCGTTCATCAATTTTGTGTGCCTGCTGGGTTGGTCGCCCAAGAACGATCGCGAAGTGATGTCGCGCCAGGAGCTGACTGAGGTATTTTCGTTGGAAGGCGTCAATCACAGCAATGCGACGGTCAACTTCACCGAGCAGGATCCGTTCGATCCGAAAGCTGTGTGGCTGAACGCCGAGCATATTCGGACGCTGCCGCCGGAGGAGCTCGCGAAGCAGTTGATGCCGTTCCTGCCGCAAGCGGACGGGGCGAAGATCCGTCAAATTGTTCCGCTGATTCAGGAACGCATTCGATTGCTGAGCGACGTGAAAACCGCGGCCGACTTCTTCTTCCAGGAGAACGAATACGACGGGGCTCTGCTCATCCCTCAGAAGGGAGACGCCGACATGGCCGAGCGCGCCTTAGAGCAGGCCGATACGGTCCTCCGGACGGTCGACTTCAATCACGATAGTTTAGATGCGGGGCTCCGCGCGAGCGCCCAGCACTTGAATATCAAAGCCGGCCAAATGTTCCAGCCGATTCGTGTCGCGGTCTGCGGACGCAAAGACGCTCCACCGTTATTTGAGACGCTGGAGGTGTTGGGCCGCGAGACGGTGCTCAAGAGAATCGACCATGCGCGGCAAATACTTAGGACGACTAGCAAATGACTACGCCAAAAGACGATCCCGGAACAGACCAGGCCGCAGGCGCTGCTCCCGTCCAGTCGCACTTCATCCGGGACATCATCCTCGAGGATCTGAAGACCAACAAGTACGAGGGGCGCGTGCACACGCGCTTTCCTCCCGAGCCAAACGGATATCTGCACGTCGGCCACGCGAAATCGATCACCATTAACTTCGGCCTGGCGCGCGAGTTCGGCGGCAAATGCAACTTGCGGTTCGACGACACCAACCCTTCGAAGGAAGAGACCGAGTACGTCGATTCGATCATCGAAGATGTTCGCTGGCTGGGCGGCGATTTCGAGGATCGGCTGTTTTACGCCTCCGACTATTTCGGCCAGCTTTACGAATGGGCAGTGCAACTGGTGCAGAAGGGCAAAGCCTTCGTCTGTGATCTCACCGCCGACCAGGTTCGCCAGCAGCGCGGCACGTTGACCGAGCCCGGCCAGGAGAGCCCTTACCGCAACCGAACCGTCGAGGAAAATCTGGACCTGTTCAATCGCATGCGCAAGGGTGAGTTTCCGGACGGATCGCGGACCCTGCGGGCCAAGATCGACATGGCTTCGCCCAATCTGAACATGCGCGATCCGGTGCTGTACCGGATTTTGCACATGTCGCATCACCGCACCGGCGACCAGTGGTGCATCTATCCGATGTACGACTTTACTCACGGGCAGTCGGATTCGATCGAACGCATCACGCATTCCATCTGCACTCTGGAGTTCGAAGATCACCGGCCGCTGTATGACTGGTTCATCGACCAGTTGGGCATCTACCATCCCCAGCAGATCGAATTCGACCGGCTCAATCTGACCTATACTCTGTTGAGCAAGCGCAAACTCCTCGCCTTGGTGCAGAACAAGCTGGTGCGCGGCTGGGACGATCCGCGCATGCCGACCATTTCCGGGATGCGCCGCCGCGGGTATACGCCCGAAGCGCTGCAGAACTTCTGCGGAAGAATCGGGGTATCGAAGACCAACGGCATCACGGAGCTGTCGCTGCTTGAATACTTCGTGCGCGAGGATCTGAACCGCCGGGCGGCGCGCGTGATGGCGGTGCTGCGTCCGCTGCGGGTGGTGATCGACAACTATCCGGAAGGGCAGACCGAGCACATGGAGGCGGTCAACAATCCCGAGGATCCGTCCATGGGCACGCGCCAGGTTCCATTTTCCAAAGTGATCTACATCGAGCAGGACGATTTCCGCGAGGATCCGCCCAAGCAATATTTCCGGCTGGCCCCGGGCCGCGAGGTGCGCCTGCGCTACGCCTACTTCATCACCTGCACGGGTGTGGTGAAGGACGCGAGCGGCAACGTGGCCGAGCTGCATTGCACCTACGATCCGGCGACCAAGGGCGGCAACGCGCCCGACGGCCGCAAGGTGAAGTCGACCATCCACTGGGTGTCGGCGGAGCACGCCGTGGACGCTGAGGTTCGCGTGTATGAAACGCTGTTTGCTTGTGAGGATCCCAACATTGTTCCAGAAGGTTTGCCGGAGGGCCAAGATTTTACGGTTAACTTAAATCCGAAGTCGCTTGAGATCGTTTCCGGCGCCAAACTGGAGCCGAGTCTGCGCGACGCCGCGCCCGGCAACCGGTATCAGTTCGAGCGGCTGGGCTACTTCGCGGTAGATCCAGACAGCGCCCCCGACAGCACTGGCGGGAAGCTGGTGTTCAATCGCACCGTCGCCCTGCGCGATACGTGGGCCAAGATCGAGGCGAAATCGAAGTAATGGTGATTCTGGGGCTGGGCGGTCTTTTAGGGGACGCGGCGTCCGCCGTGCTGAAGGACGGTGAACTGAAGGCCGCCATCGAGGAGAACAAGCTCGATCACGTGTGGAAGCCGGGCGGGCTGCCGCAGGCATCGATCGCGGAGTGCCTGCGCCTGGCGGGAACCACGCGCGAGCAGGTGGAGTGCGTGGCGGTGGTGCGGCCGTTCGCGCGTGCGCCCGAGTCGCAGGTTCACAGCATCCTGCGCGATCAGTTCCCCAAAGCGGAGATCGCCGTAGTGGAGCATCACCAGGCCCACGCCGCTTCGGCGTTCTTCGCATCGCCCTTCGAGGAAGCGACGGTGCTCACGCTTGATCATGCCGGCGATTTCCGCTGCGGGGCGCGCTGGCAGGCTAAAGATACGCAGATTCAGGCCGAGCGCGAGTGGTATTATCCGGATTCCCTGGGCCGGCTGTATGGCGCCGTGACGCAGTTATTGGGTTACCGCGCGGGAGCCGAGGAACATAAGGTCCAGTGGCAGTCTGCGTCGGGCGACGAGCGTTATGCGCCTTTGTTCCGCGAGGTGTTGTCGGTTGCGGCGCGCCTGGACTCCTCATTTTTCGACGGACATCGGCAATCGGAAGGCGGCTTCAGCCCGAAATTCTTCGAGCGGCTGGGGTTCCAGGCGGGCAGCCGGATTCCGGCGGACGCGGTTCCTGCGGTTGCGCGAGGACTGCAGAAAACTGTCGAGGAGACGGTGCTGGCGATGGCGGGCGAGGGCGAAAATCTGTGCGTGGCCGGCGGAATGTTCCTGAACGTCATGCTGGTGGAGTTTCTGGAGCGCTGCGGCCGCTGGAAAAACGTTTTCGCGCAGCCGGCCGCCGGGAACGCAGGGACGGCCCTGGGCGCGGTGTATCACGTGTGGCACCAGGTCCGGCGGCATATGCGGCGCCGCGGGATGGAATCGATGTTTCTGGGGCCGGGCTACGGAGCGGAAGAGATCAAGCAGGTGCTGGAGAATTGCAAGCTGCGTTTCCAGTATCTCCGCTCGACGGACGACATGCTGGCGCGGGCGGTCAGGATGCTGGGGGAGCACAAGATTCTGGCCTGGATGCAGGGGCGCATGGAGTTCGGCCCGCGCGCGCTCGGCAACCGCAGCATC
>Ga0134121_10003161_pt1 | contig 13871 bp, 10 predicted proteins | sample KB301_FD_96463 | JGI IMG/M metagenome (GOLD analysis project Ga0134121, IMG submission 96463) | Terrestrial soil microbial communities without Nitrogen fertilizer from Kellogg Biological Station, Michigan, USA - KB3-0-1 | ecosystem: Environmental > Terrestrial > Soil > Unclassified ...
GGTTTAGGACCGAGCGGTGAGAACGCTATCCGGACCTGTAGATGGAATCGTAAATGGTCGGTTGTTCGTTGGCGGTCATCGATTCCCACCCACTTCCGAAATCGCCTATATCCGATTGAAACTACGAATACGCCCGCCCCGGCTCGAACGGGGGACCCCCTGCTTAGAAGGCAGGTGCTCTATCCAGCTGAGCTACGGGCGCATACGAGTTCCCATTAATCAACGATCGCTCGCGTTCTGTCAAAGTGTTTTGTTCGGGACTTGGCGTGAGCTCTTGAAGCGCGGCATTAATCGGCTCACAATCAAATCACGTTTCGAGCGAAAATGGGTCTAAGATCCTTGTTAAGAAACAAGTTACGGGAGGACACATGAAGAGATTCACTCAGCTCACAGCGGCTGTCGCGATCCTGGTGCTCGTGGCAGCGCCGGCATTCGCGGATACGCTGTTACTGAAGACGGGAGCGCGCGTCACCGGATACTTCGAAGGCGGGACGGCGCGCGTAGTGAAATTCAAGGGGGCGGATGGCATAGTAAAGGACTACGACATTCTGCAGGTTCAGCAGATCACTTTCGGAGACCCGACCGCGGCGACTACCCCATCGTCGACCTCCAGCAACACGACGAATAACGCGACGAACAATGCAACGAATAACGCGACAGGACCGCAGCTCCGTGCGCCCAGCGAGCGTCCACCCGCTCAACCGCCATCGACTGTCGCAGCCAATACGGCGTACACAATTCCAACCGGCACAAAGATCACAATCCAGATGGTGGATAGCATCAGCAGCGAAACCAGCAGAGTCGGCGCGACGTTTGTCGCCACTCTCGATGAGCCGCTCATCGCCAACGGTAATGAGGTTGCCCCCAAGGGCGCCGACATTCGTGGCCGAATCGCGAATGTGAGCGATGCGGGTCGCGTCACCGGCTCCGCTCAACTGGGATTGGAACTCACACAAATTTATATAAACGGCATTCCTTATGCAGTGAACACATCGGAATACAGCGAAGTCGGCGAGAGTCGCACCGGACAGACGGCGCGCCGAGTCGGCGTCGGCGCCGGTGTGGGCGCGGTCATTGGTGCCATCGCGGGCGGAGGTAAAGGAGCCGCGATCGGCGCCGGTGTGGGCGGCGGAGCCGGAACAGCCGTTCAAGTCATGACGAAGGGTGAGAAGCTCAACATTCCGGCCGAGACCAAACTCGAGTTCACGCTGAGGACGCCGCTCGTCATTGCCGGACGGTAACGAGTCGGGCGGGAGGCACTCCCAACCATTATCCGGATGGGGCTAATTCGGGGACGGTCACCAAATTCGTACGCGAAACTACTTCGCTCGAGGAATCACGTCGTCCGAATTTGGTGACCGTCCCTGACCGTCCCGAATTTGGTGACCGTCCCGGAATTAGCCCTCCCTGAATTCGCCGGGTCCGTGTAATCCGGCTGAATTCTTCCCGCCTGGAGTTCTTCTAGAAGCCCTGCACCTTTCCCGCCCGCTTGTAGCACTGGAACACAAGATGCCAGCCGATGATGATAATCAGCAACAGGGAAATGTACGCGTAATTGCCGGGGATCCCCAGGTTTCCGCCTGAGAAGAATGTCGTGTGCTGTCCGATCATCGCCCAAACCAGCGGAACGGACATGTAGGTGTTGTGCCGCGAACGCAGTCCCGCCACTTTCACGAGCGCGGCGTCGGGGGCCGTTCCTGCCTTGACCGCTCGAATGATTTTCTGCTGGTTCGGCCAGATCCTGAACCACACATTGAAAGCCATCGTGCTGCCGAAGAGAACGCCGGTGTGGATGAGCGTGCCGCGATAGCTGAACTGTGCGACGTGCCAGTAGAGCGCGACAATCACCGCGAGCAGCACGTACGACGTGATCACTCCGGCACGAAGATTATTTGCGAGGCCGCTGTTCCATATCGCGTCATAGATGAAGGGTGCGGCGAATGTCACGAGGATCATGATGCCTGCGCCCGCGGACCAGTCCGCGCCGGTGGCGAAGGCCTGCTTGCCCATGTAATAGACCATACCCAGGAGGAGTACGCCCGTGATCCACGTCCAGGCGGCGCCCCAGCGGAACCAGTAGAGGGCCCGCGGCATCAGCTCGGGAACCACCAGTTTCTTGGTCGGGCCATCGAGTTTCGCCTGTAAAGGACCATTGACCCAGTTGAAGAAGTAGAGATGTCCTATCCAGATGATTCCTGCAAAGACATGCATCCACCGAAAAATCGCCTCCAGGCCTTCCATGATTCCTCCTATGTTTTGGGGTTTCGGGCGTTCAAAGCGTGGGAGTCTACCATATTCAGACAGGGAACTTTAGCCACGGACCGCAATGACAAATGAACATTGAACAATGACAAAGCATTCTCCGTCTCATTCAGAGGGAGCCGCGTGCTTTGTCATTGTTCATTGTTCAATGTTCATTTGTCATTGCAGTCCGCGGCTAAAGTTCCCCGGCCCATTGGTCGATCCCCCTTCGTATGGCAGAGCCTTTTATCGAACTTGGCCTTCTGAACAAAGAACAGCCCTCAGGTCTGATCGATCGGTTGTTGTCTATTCTTTCCGACGCTGCTGTGGAGGGAGGAACCCTTAAGACACGGGAGTTCCGTTCCCGCCTGCAGACCTACCGCCACTGCCTTGCCGCTTCCGAAGGCAAAAGAGACTTCGCACGCTATTCCTCCGAATGCCTTCATCTCTGCGAGGACTACTTCGAACGATCGCGAAAGTACCTGCTCGAGCGCGAGTCCGAGTTCGCGGAAGTGATTAACTTTTTACGCGAGTCGGTCGGCCGGCTGGCCGGTGAGGCCCATTCGTTTACCACGGAACTAAGCCTCAGGTCAGAGCGGATACAACGGCTTACTGACATTGAAGACATTCGTGAACTCAAGAAGCAGATTTCCAACGAGGTGCTCCAGTTGAAGCGCACCATCGACGAAAAGAAGGAGAACGAGAAGGCCAGTTATTCGCGTTTGTCGAAGCGAATGGAATTGCTGCAGCATAGTCTGGCAGAGAGCCGCGAGGAGGCCTCGCTCGACGGGCTCACGGGTATTGCCAATCGCCGGACGTTCGATCGCACGGTCCAGCAATGGATCGCCGGGCGCAAAACTTCAGGCAGAACGTTCGTACTGGGCATACTGGACCTCGACAATTTCAAGTCGATCAATGACTCGCGGGGCCACCAGGTGGGCGATCGTGTACTGCTTTGCGCTGCGCGCTTCCTGGGTAAATCGATCCGCCAGAACGATTTTCTCGCGCGCTTCGGCGGTGAAGAGTTCGTCCTCCTGATTGACGGGCTTAACGCCCCCCAAGCACACGAGAAGTTCACGAACATGCTGGAGCGGCTCGCAGCGACAAATTATGACTACGAAATTGCGGGCGGTGTCGCGTCGATATCTTTTACCGCAAGCTGCGGCCTGGCCGAGTGCGGATCGGAGGACTCGGTGGAGAGCCTGCTGCGCCGCGCCGACGAAGCTTTGTACGAAGCGAAGAAGACAGGAAAGAACCGCGCCATCCTGTCGCCCCCCGCAAAGAAGACAAGCAAGCTGTGGCGCACGCTGCAGCCACTCGTGCCGTTCTGCAGCGAAAAACCGGTATAATCACGGTTTTAGGAGCGAGTATGAATTACTTGGGGAGCGACGCCATCATGTTGTCTCGTGATGTCGATGTGGTTGCGATTCCAGCCGGAGATACCATCAAATTGCCGAAGGGCACAGAAGTCGCGATCACACAGGCTCTGGGCGGAACTTACACGCTGATGGTGCCGACTCATGGAGGTCTTTTCCGGCTTGCCGACAAGGATGCCGACGCGATCGGCAAGGAAGCCCGCGCCCAGACCGAGGCCAACCAGGCTCCGCTCAGCGCTGAGGATCTCGAGAAGGAAGTGTGGCAACGCCTGAAAACCTGCTATGACCCTGAAATCCCCGTGAATATCGTGGACCTCGGCCTCATCTACACCATGGAGATTTCGCCACTGGCCGAAGGCAATCGCGTGGACATCAAGATGACCCTGACCGCTCAGGGATGCGGTATGGGAGGCTCCATTGCGGCCGACGCGATGGGCAAACTCCTCGGCATCCCCGGCATCAAGGAAGCCGACGTCCAGGTAGTGTGGGATCCGGTATGGACTCCGGAAAAGATTTCTCCGGAAGGCCGAACTCTGCTGGGGATGAACTAAACGCGTCCAGCAGCCGCTGGCCTTTGAGGACAGCTTCCTCGAATTCCGCTTCGGGATCGGAGAGCGCGACAATCGCGCCTCCGACTCCAATGGAAACCTGACTTGCGCAAAACACCGCCGTTCGGATCACAATATTGAGATCGGCGGTCCCATTCAGTGACAGAAATCCGATGGTTCCCGAATAGACGCCTCTCTCCGATCGCTCCAGCCTGCCGATGATCTCCATGGTCCGGATCTTGGGCGCTCCAGTCATCGATCCACCGGGGAAGGCGCTGCGTATGCAATCCATAACCGTCACGTCGTCGCGCAATCGGCCGCGAACCGTGCTGACGAGTTGATGCAGGTTCGCATAGGTTTCCACTTCCATCATCTGCGGCACGTGCACGCTCCCGATTTCGCAGACGCGTCCGAGGTCGTTGCGCAGCAGGTCCACGATCATGAGATTCTCGGCCCTTGTCTTGGTCGCTGTCCGCAGAGATTCGCGCAGCCGCGCATCTTCGATGGGATCGATACTTCGTCGCGCTGTGCCCTTGATGGGCCGGGATTCGACGTTGTGGATGCGATCAATCCTCAGAAAACGTTCAGGAGAAGAGCACGCCACAGATAGCTCCGGGAAACGCAGAAACGCGGAATAGGACGCCGGGTTCAAACGCCGTAGCACCCGATAGTAGTCGAGCGGGTCCACCGAGCTCTCACCCTTGAGCCGGTTTGTGAGGCAGATCTCGTAGCTCTCTCCTTCTTTGATGAGCCGGAGGCATTCGACGATGTCTGCCAGGTAGCCGCTCTTGTCCCTTTCGAAATCGAAGGGCGCTCCGTTTGACGCTGTTACCGGCGGTGAAGCGGCCGGAACACCACTCTTTAGCGTGAGCTCCATTTCCTCCAGCCATTTGTTTGCCATTGCGGAATCGGCCAGGGGTGCGGCATAGACGAGATAGACGCAGCCCTCCTGATGATCGAACGCCAGAAAGCGGTCCACAAAAATGAAGCCAGACTGAAGTTCGTACCCGAGATATCCCACAAATCCGCCGACGAAATCGAACGGCAGCTCGGGCGCGGAGCAGTATCGATCGCGAAGTTCATTTTTAAGGTAATCCCATATGGGAGCATTCGGAATCCGTGTGCCGCTGCCCATGAAAGAAAACCTGGAGCGGCTGCGGTCGTTCTCACTGGAATCGAGCCAAAACGACGGCGCCGTATCGCCGAAGAGCGCACAGAACGTATCTTCCGGCGATGGCTGAATATCGAGCCGCCTGGCGAAAACCCTCCACGTGTTGTGGATAGCGGGTAACGCCGTCGATCTGGCCTTTACATGGGTTGAATACGCGCCAAGAAAATTGCGAAGCAGGTGTTCGCCGTGTTCCGTGGCAATCGATTCCGGGTGAAACTGCACTCCCCACAGAGGACGCTCGCGATGTGCGAGTCCCATCACAAGGTTGTCTTCAGTCCACGCGATTAACCGAAGGACATCGGGAATGGGTTGCTCCACCATGAGCGAGTGGTAGCGGACGGCTTGAAACGTCTCAGGGATGCCTTCAAAGATGCTGGATCCATCGTGGCAAATGACGCTCGACCGGCCATGCATCGGTTCAGGCGCAGGCACGATCTTGCCGCCAAAAACATGTGCCATTCCCTGGAGGCCAAGGCACACACCCAGCACCGGCACTTGAGACTCGAGAAGAATCTGGCGGCAGATTCCAAAGTCGCGTTCATTCTCGGGTCGTCCGGGGCCGGGCGAGAGAATGACGCGATCAGGTGAGAGTTCCTGGAATTCCGGCCATGTTAGTTTGTCGTTGTAGGCAACGATCGGCGGTGAGCCGGTGATCTGTCCGACAAGCTGATAGAGGTTATACGTGAACGAGTCGTAGTTATCGACGATGAGGGTCTTCATGGGAATCGGGGGAATTTATGATTGGTGATTGACGAATTGTGCTTTGTGATCAAGTGCTGCTTTTCGATCACAAATCACAATTCGTCAATCACCAATCATAAATTCCCCGTCTTATCTCTGGCGCCTGGGCGGTTTTGCCCGTTCCCAGCCGTCAAGGACTAGTGGGCTTGAATCGCAGTTCCCTTGGCCGCAGCGTGGACGAGGAATGCCTTCCAATCGGCACCGTCTTTTTTGAAGACGATGGTGGCGATTCCGTCCATCTGGTTGGGGGTTCCCGACGTCTGGCCTCGGGGCGTGACCGTTTCCTTGAGGCTGTAGTTGAACGCGGCGTAGGCAATATCGCCCATTTCGGTAACTTTCAGCGGAGTAGGCGCCGTGAGAACTGTCAGCGTCTTCGCCCCGCTGGATGTCAATCTCCCGATCCATGCGGAAGCGGGCGGAAAGTGTCCGTCCTCATCGACCCAGACGGCATCCGGAGTCACCAGCGTATTCAATGTCGCAGCATCCGATTTATTGATGGCGTCGGTAATCTTGGCGACCATATCGGCGATCGGACCGGTTGCCGGCGCTGCTGGAGCGCCACGTCCACCACCGCCGCCACGACCCTGGCCACCGCCACCGCCGCGACCGCCGCCCCCACCTGGCGCTCCGCCTTGCGGGGCCTGACCAAATAGTGCGACGCACATTACGGCCATCAGGCCGGGTAAAACCAGGACACTCAATCTCTTCATAAGGCTCCTTTTCAAATCAGACCAAACCAAGTTGTTTCACTGTACAGGGATGGTATGGATAGCCGGAGCCAAATGCAAGCAAGTCCCCGTCCCCTCCTCTTGAGGGCAATAACATATATGACGCATCGCCACCCCGAAGGGGTGAAGGACGGTAGCCGGGGGGTAAGCGCGAACGCGCGCAACCCCCGGTTAAGGGACATTCCTATCCTGGCACCCCTGAAAGGGGTGCCAGGACTTCTTGGTACCGCCATCCGGAGGTGGCTCGCTCGCGCTCGCTCACCTCCGGCTAATCTCCTTTCACCCCTGCGAGGTGAGGACGCGTTAAGCATGTTATTGCCCTCAGGCGGAGGGGATGCTTGCCTTCGACAGCTGCAGCGCCGTCTCTCGAATCTTGCGCAGGTCCATTTTACCGGTTCCCAGATACGGAATCGTCTCAACCTTGAAGAAGGCCTGCGGCCGCGGAACCCACAGATTAGGCAATCCCGACTCGTCGAGCCGATCCAGACACGCCTTCAGCTCTTTTTCGTCGAGCGTGTGCAACACGAGCAGGCGTTCGCCTTTCTTTTCGTCAGGACCGCCGGTCACGGCGAACACCTGTTCCTGTGAGCCCACCAGGTCTTGCAGTTTCTCTTCAACCTTGATGTGAGGCACCATCTCGCCACCGATTTTGCTGAAGCGGCTGAGGCGGTCGGTGATTTCGACAAAGCCATCCTCATCGACCCTCGCAATATCGCCGGTTACGTACCAGCCGTCGCGGATTGCTTTTGCGGTTTCGGCAGGACGCCCGAGATATCCCTTCATCACGTTCGGTCCGCGGACGAGCATCAGGCCCGGGGAACCCAGCGGGAGCGGCTGGAACGACTCGGGATCGACGATATGAATGCTGATTCCGGGAAGCGCGTGGCCGATTGTGCCGCGTTTCGCGCCAACCTGACGGAATCCCGCAGCGCGAAAGTCTCGCGTATTCACGGTTACTGCTGGAGAGCATTCGGTGCAGCCATACGCTTCCAGCGGGCGGATGCCGAACTTGTCTTCGAAGGCCTGGGCTGTCCGCTCCTGAAGTTTTTCGGCGCCAACCAGAACCAGCCTCAGACTTCCAAACTGCGCCGCGTCGCAACGGCGGATGTAGCCCTGAAGAAAAGTCGGCGTCGCCAGCAGGAACGTTACGGCGTACTTCGCGACCAGCGCGCCGATCGTTCTCGCGTCGAACGGATTCGGATGAAGAACCACTCCGCGTCCTCCGGTCAGCGGCAATGCCAGGGTGCCTGTAAATCCAAAGGAATGAAAAAACGGCAGAATGCCCAGGATGCGATCGCGGCGGTCAAAGCCGAAACATTGCTCGAGCTGAGCGATGTTGGAAACGACGTTGTCGTGGGTGAGCATGACGCCCTTGGGATCACCCGTGCTTCCACTGGAGAAAATGATCGTTGCCAGATCCTCTGGCTTGACCTTCCGGCGCACCAGAGTGGACACCGGCAGGATCCATGCGCCCACGAGCGCTCGCAGCTTTTCTACTCCAGAGGGTTTCGCGGCCGCCTCTTCAAGGAGGATCGTTTTTCCCGGAACTTGAATCTTCACTCGCTCGAGGAACGCTTTCGACGTGATCACCGTCTGGATCGAACATTGCTGTGCGCACGAAGCAAGGCCTTCGCTCGACAGGGTGTAATTCAGATTGACGGGTATTTTCCCGTTCAGCAGAGCTGCAAAGTTGACGAGGGCGCCCGGGATCGATGGAGGAAGCAGGATCCCGACCATTTCCTGTCCTTCCCATGAGGGCGCCAGCCGGTTCGCCAGGAACACCGTGCGCATGAGCGCAGCACCGAACCGAAGGCTGGTGTTGGCGTCGGCCACAGCCATTCGAAACGGATGCCGGCGCGCCGCTTTTACGAACGCATACGGAAGGGGCTTCAGATGTCGGCCGTGTTCGCGGTAAGCATCCGTTTGAAGTTCCTGTACAACCTGTCGAACCTCAACTGCGGTCGACGTGGACGGCATTGCGGCGCCATAGCTGACAGTGATGGGATGCAGCAAACGCTTCGGCAGCTTCCAGACATAACGACCGCGCTCGAAGCTGAAGATGCTGCCCCATATTCCGTCGAGATGAACGGGAATGATCGGCGCCTCGACGCCCTTCATGATGCGTTCGAAGCCTCGCCGGAAGGGAAGCAACTGGCCGATACGCGTCATCTGTCCTTCGGCAAAGATGCACACCACTTCGCCTTCCCGAATCGCATCGCTGGCCGTGCGAAGGGAGCGGATCATGTCGCGCGGCCTCTGTTCCGAAGAGATCGGAATCGCGCGGGCTGCCCTGGCGAACAAACCGATCAGGGGACGGTCGTAGAAGCCCTTGTAGATCAGGAATCGGATGTGACGTTCCGTTGAGCCCGCCAGCAGCATGGCATCTACCAGCGAGAGGTGGTTGCAGACAAACAGGGCTCCACCTTTGGCAGGGATGTTGTCCCGGCCCTTTACGCGCATGCGATAGATCGAGTGGACAAGGACCCAGACGATCAATCGCAACACGGAGTCCGGCATGAGCGTCACGGCGTATATCGTTGCGCCAAGTGTCATCAGGCCGCCGGCGAGGAAGACAGCCGGAACGGAAAGATGCAGCACTCCGGTGAGGACTCCATAGAGAACAGCCGCTACGCCGATACCAATGAACGACAGTTGGTTGGAAGCCGCGATGACCCCGCCCTTCTTTTGGGAATCGGGGCGATGCTGGATGATCGCCATGATGGGGACCGCAAAGAAGCCGCCCGAGAAACCGAGCAGACCGAGCAGAATGGCCACCGTTGTAAACGACAGGCCGTTGAGTGAGAGAAGAACGGCAAGCCCTGTAAGCCCGGCCGACCCCAGGGGAATCAGTCCATATTCAATTTTTCCGCCGGAGAGATAACCCGCCGCAAAGCTGCCGACTCCAATCCCGATGCCGATAGCGGCCTGCAGGTATCCCGTCTGAGTCTGCGTGATGTGAAGGACGTCTTTACCGTAGTACTCCACGGCATATTGCAGCAGCGCCGCCAGCATGAAGAAGTACGTACTCCCGAGCACGGCGAGAAACAGCGTGCGATCCTTGCGAATCGATACCCATTGTTCAAGAAGTTCGCCGAACGGGTTGACTCGCAGAGGCTTCGTCGACCCGGCGGCGCGCACGCGCGGCAAGGTGCTCGATATTGCCAGGCCCATGAGTGTCGCAGCGAACAGAATGACGCCCGCATATCCGAGCCGGCCTTCGAATTTCGAATACAGCGACGTGCCCACAACCGTCCCGAAGATGATGGCCGCGAAGGAGCCTAGTTCGATCAGGCCGTTGCCCCAGGACAGCCGGTCTTCGGGAAGGATTTCGGGAAGCATGCCAAACTTCGATGGGCTGTAGCAGGAACTTTGAATACCGCGCAGAAACAGCGCCACCAGCATCACCGGCAGGTTGCCGAGCGATAGTCCGATTAGGGCGACTGCCATGACGACGATCTCGCCGAACTTCGTGCCCAGGATGACCGCGCGTTTGCTGAACCGGTCGGCAAGGTACCCGCCAGTTGGGGAGAAGAGGACGAACGGGGCCGCGAACAGAATGCCGGCGACAGTGTTCAGCAGTTCCCGCTGCGATCCCTCCAATACCATGTGGGCGACGAAGGAAATCACGATCCAGCGGTAGGCGTTGTCGCTGAAGGATTCCTGAAACTGCGTCGCCCAGACGCTCCAGAAATCGCGTTTCCATTCCCTGGCTGAGTCTGCTAGAGGCATGTCGAGTGATTGTGCGTCCATATCGTGCTCCTTCAAATATTCGTTGTCACGATAAAGGTTGGAAGAGGTTCGAGCGGCCGGTGGGGTGACAGTTTGTGGAGTGTCATGACGGCTGTGCGTACAATAAGCCCCTGAAAATGGATATCCGCATAGACAGCTCGAACGACGTTCCCATTCACCGTCAGTTGACCGAGCAGATCATTTTCCTGATCGCGATCGAGCGGCTGAAGGACGGCGAACTCATGCCCAGCGTTCGCGAACTCGCGCGGCGTTTGAAAATCCATCACAACACTGTCAGCGAGGCCTATCAGGATCTTGTTCGAAGGGAGTGGCTGGAACGCCGCCGGGGCAGCCGGCTCATGGTGATCTCGCGCGAAAAACCCAGGACTGGAACCTCGCTCGACGACCTCATCAACCAGACCATCGCGAGCGCACGAGAGAACGGATATTCCATGCAGGCGCTTCGTGAGCGCGTTCGGCAGAGGCTTCTTGCTGAAGCCCCGGACCATATTCTCGTTGTCGAACAGGATGAAGGATTGCGGGAACTGATAAGGGAAGAGCTGCGTGCGGAAGTGCCGTGGAATGTCGAAGGATGTTCGCGCGAGGATCTGGCGGCCAATCCCGGTCTTGCGATCGGCGCTCTTGCCGTGGCGCCCCAACATGCAATCCGCGCCGTGAGTCCTTTATTCCCGAGGGAGCGCCCGGTCGTGCCCGCGCGTTATTCCCACGCTGATGACCACCTGAAAGAAATCCGCGCTTTACGCGGACCCTCGGTGGTGGCCGTTGTTTCAGCGAGCCGGTTGTTTCTCGAAGTGGCCCGAAGCGTGTTGGCGCCGGCGATTGGAAATCGCCACGAACTACTGGAGATTTTTCTGCCGGATGCCAGCCCCGCCGCCGCGCGAGCGGCGGACCTCGTTTTCTGCGATTCCATCGCCAGGAAACGGGCTCGCTTGCCCAGGGCGATTCACTATCGCCTGCTGCTGCCGGAATCGATCGAATATTTGAAGACGGCGATGAAGTCGTATATGGAATAAGGCGATGACGTACTCGGGCGGGTGTCCCCTCCTCTTGAGGAGGGGTGGCTGCGCGAAGCGCAAACGGGGTGGTCACGTATGCCGAAACGTTTCGGTGTGCCTGACCACCCCGGCGCACCGCGCCACCCCTCCTCAAGAGGAGGGGACACCCGCCCGAATACGTTCCGCATTACTCCCAATAGAAAAACCACGTCAGCGCTCGGGCCGCCAGCGCGAGAAACGCCGTTCGAGCCGCTCCGTAAGAAACGTCAACAGCATGCCGGAGACCGCAATGATAATCACGCCGACAAAAACCGTGTCTGTCTGAAACGTCTGGCCGCCGTAAGCCACGAAGAAGCCCACGCCTTCGCTTCCACCAAACATTTCTCCGACGACGACGCCAATCAGGCCAAGCGCAACTCCCTGGCGGATTCCTGTCAAAATGAACGGCACCGAACCGGGAACGGCGAGCGTCTTGAAAATCTGCCAGTCGGTGGCGCAGAAGGCGCGCGCAGCTTTGAGCAGATCGGGATCGAGGTTGCGGACTCCCGAGACCGTGTTGACCAGGACGGGGAAGAACGCCGACATGAACACAATGAAGACCTTCGACTTCACATCAATGCCGAACCAGATAATGATCAACGGGATCATCGCGATGCGCGGCGTGGCATACAAGGCGCTGAGAAAGGGGTCGAGAACCAGTCGAATGCGGCGATACCATCCGACGATGACGCCGAGGATGACGCCGGAAACCACGGCAAGCGCCAGGCCCAGCGCAAAATTCTTGCCGCTGAAGGCCATGTCGGATAGGAGGGTTCCTTCTTTGAGAAGATACCAGAATTGTTTTGCGATCGCCGAGGGCCCGCTGAAGAAGAGGGGAGAAACCCATTCCTTTTTCCAGGCGTACTCCCAGAACGCGAGGACAACCACGACGGCAAGTCCGCCAAGGATCAGCCCCTCGTATTTAGAGTAGACGGTGTCGCGTTTCATGGGTGCAGGCAGAAAGTGCGACGAAGCGTGTTGGAACAGGGTGTCCCCTCCTGAGTCAGGAGGGGTGGCTGCGCTAGTAAGAGAATTCTAAGTTCCTTAGCGGCGCAGACGGGGTGGTTCCAAAGCCGAAGTGCTTCAAGATTGCATTCTGAAGCGGGGCGGCTTTGGAACCACCCCGCCTGCGCCGCTAAGGAGCTAGCGCGCCTTTTTCTTGATGCCGCAGCCACCCCTCCTAACTTAGGAGGGGACGCCCGCCCGAACCCATCGTCGCGGCTTGCGGCCCTAAACACTTACACCGCCTACAAAAGGAGTGATCGGTTTCTCGTTGCTTTCTTCCGACCCCATCCCCAGGTTACCCGCCTCTTCTTCGATCAGCTTCCAGATCGAATCTTCCAATTCCAGGAACTTCGGATCCCGCTTCAGCACAAGCCCGCGAGGTCTGCCGAAAGGAATATCGAACACGCCCTTCACCCGCCCCGGCCGCGCGCTCATCACGATCACGCGGTCCGCAAGATACACGGCTTCATTGATCTGATGTGTGATGAACAGCACCGTCTTCTGCGCTTTTGTCCAGATCTTCAAAAGTTCGGCCTGCATGAACTCGCGCGTTTGCGCGTCCAGCGCCGCGAAGGGTTCGTCCATCAACAGGACCACGGGATCGGCCGCCAGTGCGCGTGCGAGGTTGACGCGCTGCTGCATGCCGCCGGAGAGCTCCGAAGGGTAGTGGTTTTCGAATCCGGTCAGCCCCACCAGCCTGATGAAACGCTCGGTGCGTTCCTTCATCGTCGCAGCATCGAAGCGTCGCTGCATTTCCATGCCATAGCGGACGTTGCCCGCGATCGTTCGCCACGGGAGCAGACTGGAATGTTGAAAGACGACGGCGCGGTCCACGCCGGGGCCATGGACCTGTTTACCATCGATGCTGACTGAACCCTCGTCGTAAGGCAGGAGGCCGGCAACGATATTCATCAATGAAGTTTTGCCGCAACCGCTGGGACCGACGACAGCGACAAATTCGCCGTCCTGAACGGAAAGGCTCACGTCCACAAGGGCCGGAATCTCCCGCGCTTCCCGTTCAAACCAGTACCGCTTGGAAAGGCGGTCAATTGCGAGCTTGGTCGGCCCTTTCATCCAGTTGCGCTTACCTCATCGCCTGTTTGGACCGGTTCTCCTGCTCGGATTTGATGGACGATCCAAATGCCTTCTCGAAGAAGCCTTCCTTGACGAGCCGGTCCACGACGCTGTTGTCGATGACGACCTTGAAGTCAATGGCGCGCATCTGCGTGGCCTGCTCCGCATCAGCCTGGGTAACGACAGATTTCACGGCGTTGGCA
>Ga0134121_10003163_pt1 | contig 13867 bp, 13 predicted proteins | sample KB301_FD_96463 | JGI IMG/M metagenome (GOLD analysis project Ga0134121, IMG submission 96463) | Terrestrial soil microbial communities without Nitrogen fertilizer from Kellogg Biological Station, Michigan, USA - KB3-0-1 | ecosystem: Environmental > Terrestrial > Soil > Unclassified ...
GCGGCGAGTGCTGCGGCGGCCGGTGGAACCGCACGACGCACGATGTCCATCAACCGCCCTTAATCGCGGTGTCGAGCAGCGCGCCGAGATCGCGAGTCCTGTAGCGCCCCGTGACCCGTTGCCACAGCCGCGGCCGTCGCGCCTGCCAGACGATGGCTGTGCCGCCCTCGTCGCCGATGAGCGTCACGCCATCGAGAGATCCCGCGACAAGTGCGTCGCGCGCCGGCGCCGCCCACCCGCGCTCCAGCGTCGAGAGGTCGAGTGCGCGATCGAGCACGACGACGATCGAGTCCGCGTTGCCGGCCTCGCTGCGTGCGCGATGGAGATCACGGGGCACGGAGTGCAGAGGCGTGCCTGAATGCGCGGCAAGCGCGCACGCCACTCCCGACGCTGCGAACGTCGCGATGGATGGCGCGGGCACCGGCCGCGACGGCAGCGTCCCGCCCTCGTAAAACCAGAGAGTGTTCGCGGGCGGCCGTCCTGCCCGCTCGCGCTCGACATTGACGGGATGCTCGTGCAGCAGCATCTCGATCTCCGACTGATAGCGGCGCCACGCTGCGGCGTCGGAGCCTTGCGGCAGCAGCCCGCGCAACGGTCGGCGCATCGCAGCGGCGGGTGGCGACGTCGAGAGTCGAATCCCGGCCGCGACGCGGACGAAGAACCCATCGGGCCGAGGTGCGGCGAAGGTGAGCTCGTCGTTCGCGAAATGCGAATTCAGCGTCGCGAGCAGGGCGTCGGCGGCAGCGCGATCGAAATCGTCCACGACGCGCGCGAGCTCCACATCGACCCTGCCGACTTCGAGCGTCACGGGGTCGGCGGCGAGCCAATAATCCGTCCCGGGATCGACGCCGAGCGCCGCGAGGCGTATCGGCGCGAGCGGCCAATCCGTCTGGCGGACGACGCCGTAGCGCGACGCCAGCGCCGCGGACACGCCGCCGCTCTCGCGAACGGGCAACCCCGCCATCGCGAGCAGATGTGCAAGCGCGGGCGCCTGCGGCGCCGCGCTCTTGTCGGCGCGTTCTTCGAGGAGGGGCGGCAGTGCGAGGATGAATTGCATGGTTGCTGACGCAGTGCGCGTCGTGTGCGCCGCCGCACGGTCGCGCAAGTCTAGCAGGCGGACGATGCGCCTTGCGTGCGATAATCCGCCGCGCCGCCGCCGCCCGATGCCATTTCGCCCCGTGGCGTCCCTCGATTCACGCACACCGCCTTGTCACCGTACGAACTTGCCGTTGGTCTTCGCTACACGCGCGCGCGCCGGGGCTCGGGACGCAACACGTTCATCTCGTTCATCGCGCTCACTTCGATGGCCGGCATCGCGCTCGGGGTGATGGCGCTCATCGTCGTGCTGTCGGTGATGAACGGTTTCCAGGAGGAGCTGCGCAACCGCATCCTGGCCGTGGCGTCGCACATCGAGATCCGCGGAAATCCGACGATCGCCGACGATGCCGCGGTCGCCAAGATGGCAATGTCCAACCCGCACGTCAAGGCGGCGGCGCCCTACGTGATGGGACAGGCGATGCTTTCGGCGGGCGAAGCGAATCGCGGCGCGATCATCCGCGGCGTCGACCCTGTGCGCGAAGCCACGGTCGCGGACATCGGAGCGCACATGCGCGCCGGCGCGCTCACCGACCTGAAGCCCGGCGAGTTCGGGATCGTGCTCGGCGCGGACCTGGCGCGCGCTCTCGGCGTGCGGATGGGCGACCCGGTCGTCGTCATCACGCCGCAGGGCACGATGACGCCGGCCGGCACGCTTCCTCGTCTCAAGACGTTCCGGGTGGTCGGCGTGTTCGAGATCGGCATGTTCGAGTTCGACAGCGGCCTCGCGCTGATCGATCTCGAGGACGCGAAGAAGCTCTATCGCCAGGACGGCGCTTCGGGGGTCCGGCTCAAGCTCGACGACATGTTCGCGGCGCCGGAGGTGGCGCGCGAGCTTGCCGGGGCACTCCGGATCAGCGGCGAAATCCGCGACTGGACGCGGAGCCACGCGAATTTCTTTCGCGCCGTTCAAATCGAAAAGCGCGTGATGTTCATCATCCTGACGCTGATCATCGCCGTGGCGGCGTTCAACATCGTGTCGGCGCAGGTGATGACGGTCACCGACAAGCAGGCCGACATCGCGATCCTGCGCACGCTGGGGGCGGCGCCGTCGTCGATCACCGCGATCTTCATGATCCAGGGCGCGCTCATCGGTCTCATCGGGACCCTGATCGGAGTGGTGCTGGGCGTGCTTCTCGCGCTCAACGTCGGCACCGTGCTGCCGGCGGTGGAGCGCCTCTTCAACGTGCAGCTCCTCGACAAGACCGTCTACTACATCAGTGAGCTGCCGTCCGACCTGCAGCGCGCGGACGTCATCACGATTGCCGCCATCGCGCTGGTGCTGGCGCTCGTGGCGACGGTCTATCCGGCATGGCGCGCCGCGAAGGTGAACCCCGCGGAGGCGCTGCGCTATGAGTGAGGCCGGCGCCGCTCCCGCGCCGGTGCTCGAATGCCGTGGGCTGCGCAAGACCTACGCGAGCGGCCCGCTCGACGTGCCCGTGCTGCTCGGCGTGGATCTCGCCATCGCGCGCGGCGAACGGGTGGCGATCGTCGGCGCGTCGGGGTCCGGAAAGAGCACGCTCCTGCATCTCCTTGGCGGCCTCGATGCCCCGACCGCGGGCTCGGTGCGCGTCGACGGCGTGGATTTCACTCGCCTTTCGGAAAAGGAGCGAGGCGCAGTGCGCAACCGCGCGCTCGGCTTCATCTACCAGTTTCATCATCTGCTCCCGGAATTCACGGCGCTCGAGAACGTGGCGATGCCGCTCTTCATCCGCAGGACGCCGCCCGCTGCGGCGCGCGCCGCCGCGAACGAGATGCTGAAGCGCGTGGGCCTCGATCATCGCGCGCGCCATCTGCCGGGCGAGCTCTCGGGCGGCGAGCGGCAGCGCGTCGCACTGGCGCGCGCACTCGTCACGGAGCCGCGATGCGTGCTTGCCGATGAGCCCACCGGCAATCTGGATCGCCGCACCGCGGGGCAGGTGTTCGACTTGATGCTCGAATTGAATCGCGCCGTCGGCACGAGTCTCGTCATCGTCACGCACGATCCCGATCTCGCGGCGCGGACGGATCGGACGCTGCATCTCGTCGACGGCGTGCTGCGGGTGGAATGAAGCATAGCCGTCAGTCTGCGCCACCGCGGCGAGAGCTGCCCGGCTTCGCATTTCAGGCGCCCGCGCCGCGATAGCGCATCCCGTCAGAGCGTGAACGTCCCCGGAAACACCCATAGCAGCGCGGCGGTCATCGTCACATAGCGCGCGAACTTGCCTATCGCCATGTAAAGGACGCATGGCCAGAACGGCAACCGAAGCCATCCTGCCACTGCGCAAAGCGGGTCGCCGACGACAGGCAGCCACGAGAGCAGGCACGCCTTCGCTCCGAATCGTTCGAGCCAGCGCAACGCGTGCGGATGCGCAGCGCTCGGATGCTTCGTCATGTGCTCGTAGGCGCGCAAGGCGCCATAGCCCATCCACCAGGTCAGCGCGCCGCCGAGCGTATTGCCCGCGGTGCCGACCAGCACCGCAGGCCAGAAGAGGTCGGGGTTGAGCTTCACGAGGCCGAAGACGGCAGGCTCCGAGCCCATCGGCAGCAGCGTGGCCGACACGAAGGCAATGACGAACACCGTGCTGAGCCCGTAACGCGGCAGTGCCAACGCGGCCAGGAGCGGCGCGATCCACTCGTCCATGGCGCCATGTTACGGGGATCCGGGCCGCGATCGCGGCTGTTCCGTCGGCTACAGCTTGTCGTGCATAGGAATCAAGGCGCGACCCGCGAAATGCGCATCTTGCACGCGTGCTGGCATAAACGGGCACGCGCTCCCGGCGAGCGGCGCTCGCGACCCATCTATTGGGCGGCCCAATGCTTTAAACTCGCGCGGCTTCCGGGGAATGATTCGATGATGACGACAACGGAGACTGGGTTCGGCGATGTTCGCGCGACGCCGCCGGCCGCCCGTTCGGCCAACGAACGGCGCGCGCACGATCTGGCGAAGCGCGCTCCGTACGAGTGGCATCTCTATCCCGCGAGCGAGTTCCGCGCGCACGCCAAGGCATGGCAGGGGCTGCGGAAGTGCACGTCCCGCCCGCCGGTGCTCGACGCCATTTTCATCGAGACGCTGCTCGAACATTTCGGGCACGGCGACGAGATGCTGGCGATCTGCGGCGCGACGCACGCTCCGCACGCGATGGCCATTCTGCGACAGCGCCGCCCCGGCGTGTGGGAAACGTTCCAGGCGTCGCAGGGACCGCTCAGCCCGTGGATTTTCGACAGCCACACCTCGTACGAGAAAGTCCTGCCGAGTCTCATGCGCGCGCTGCCGGGTCTGCCGCTGATTGTTGCGGTCACTCAGAAGGACCCCGCCATCCATCCGCGCCCCGCGACCAACGGAAGACTGATCGTGCTCGACCATTTTCGGACGGGGCGCATCTTCGTGGACCGGTCGCACGAGGAATACTGGCAATCCCGGCACAAGAAGATCCGGTACGAGATGGGGCGCCGGCTGCGGCGTCTGTCCGAGCTCGGCATCGAGCCCGCTCTCGACGTGATCCGCGATCGCGCGGATGTCGCCGCGGCGATCGACACCTACGCCGACATCGAATCGCGTGGCTGGAAGGCCGCGATCGGCACGGCGGTGCGCGGTGACGACCGCCAGCGCCGGTTCTACGACGATCTCCTGCAGAAGCTCGCCGCGGCCGGTGCCGCGCGAATCTATCGCTACCGCTTCGGCGATCGAGTCGTGGCAATGCAGCTCTGCGTCGAGAGCGACGATACCCTCGTGTTCCTGAAGACGACGTATCTCGAGGAGTACGGACGCTACAGCCCCGGCCTCCTGATGAAGCGCGCCATTCTCGAAGACATCTTCCGCCGGGCCACGATCAAGCGCATCGAGTTCTACGGACCGCTGCTTCCGTGGCAGGAACACTGGGTCGACGACGTCAGGACGCTCTACCACGTCAACTATTACCGCTGGCCCTGGCTCGCCAGGATGCACAGCGCGCACGGTGCGGTTCGCCTGAAGGTCAAGCGCGTCGAGAACTGATCCGCGCGGAGCGCGAGCTCGATCCGAGCGGCGGCTCGTCCAGTCCTGGGTGCTCTCGCGTTCCTGAGGATGGGGTATCTCGAGGACGACGGCCGCAGAAGACCGAATTCGCTTTGCACGACGTGGTGCGCATTGCGCGTACCGGAACGGGCGGAAGCCATGTCCTCCGGGGCATCCGCGTGCTAGCATTTCTTCCTGGAGAGATTCGGCCTTTCCCCGTGCGTACGCGCATTGTCTCCGCCGACCCGCTGGCACCGCTTGCGGAGGACACGTTGCGCGAGATTGCATCGTCCGGCGTCGTCCGTCAATTCCCGAAGAATACGGTGCTCATCAACGAGGGTGACCAGGGCGATTCGCTGTTCATCGTGGTGTCGGGAAAGGTGAAAGTGTTCGCGAGCAGCGCGGCCGGCAAGGAAGTGGTCATCGATTTCCACGGCCCAGGCGAATATGTCGGCGAGATGGCACTGGACGGCGCTTCCCGGTCAGCTTCGGTGATCACCGTCGAAGAGACCACCTGTGCGGTCGTCACCCGTGCACATTTCCGCGATTTCGTGCTCGCGCATCCGGATTTTGCGCTGCATCTCATCGAGCAGCTGATCAAACGCCTGCGGGTCACGACCGAAAACGTCAAGAGCCTCGCGCTTTCCGATGTCTACGGTCGCCTGGCACGGTTGCTTCTGTCGCTGGCGCAGGAGCGCGAGGGTCAACTGGTCATCCCGGAGAAGCTGACACAGCAGGACATCGCCCAGCGTATCGGCGCGTCGCGCGACATGATCAGCCGACTGTTGAAGGACCTCGTCGGAGGCGGCTATCTCGCGATCGAGGATCACGCCATCAAGATCCTGAAAAAGCTCCCGCGGGCCTGGTAGCCGGCCAGAGGTTCGCCCGATGCTCGCCGGGTAACGCCCCGGGCGAGCGTACTGCTCCGCCTCCGGCGGACAATTTCCGGGCCATGCCCGGTGTGAATTTTCTGCACGCGCGGTGCCGAATCGTCTCCTCCCACGTCTTTCGCAGCCGTCTACATTGGGGGCGTCGGTCGCACCTGTTCCAAGTCTCGTCAACGGGATGGAATGCGCGGTTTCACCGACCCAGCCCCGCTGGTCGTCCATCCGATAGGAAAGGAGGTACTCATGGGCAGACTCGATCGATTCAAGAAAGAGGCGAACTTCACGGATGCCGCGAAGGTCGTGTCCGTGTTCTTCATCATCGGCGTGGTCTTGTTACTGGTGGCGCAGCCGACCGAGAGGCCGGGTGAGCAGGCCAGCGCTGCGGCGCCCGTGTTTGCATTCTGGCGGGCGCGGTAAGACTTGCCACACATTTCTGCGTTGGCAGGACGGCCGGTGCGATGTCGATGCTTCTTCAGCACCGCGCCGCAGTTTCATCGACCCATGACTGTGCGGAGGTTCGAATGAGCAACCAGGAACGTTTCGCAGGGAAATCACATTTCACGATGAGCGCGAAGGCCGTGTCCGTCGTGCTTACGGCCGGATTCGTCGCGTTGTTGGTGTCGCGGGCACCGTCGCACTTGACCGAGGAGCACCTGGCGCCCGCACCGACGGCGGTCGAGCAGCCGGCTGCGCAAGCGGGAATCGCTGGATCGACGCTGTCGGCGGAGCAATACGAGTCCGCCGCCCGGGCCGCGAGGCAGGATGATCCTCCGATCTCCTCGTTTTGAAGTCACGCGAAGCCGGGTAGCTCGAGGCAGGGGCCCCCGGATTTCGCCGATGGACCACTGCTTCGCGATCAGCTCGATCCGAGCGGCGGCTCGTCCATCAGCGCGACCTGCTCGCGCAGCTCGAGGATGCGATCCTGCCAGTAACGTTGCGTGTTGAACCACGGAAACGCTGCGGGAAAGGCAGGGTCATCCCAGCGCTCTCCGAGCCACGCCGAGTAGTGGAGGAGGCGCAGCGTGCGCAGCGCCTCGACGAGGTGAAGCTCGCGCGAGTCGAACGCGAAGAAATCGTCGTATCCGGCCAGCACGTGCCCGAGCTGGCGGGACATCTCCGCGCGATCGCCCGACAGCAGCATCCAGAGATCCTGCACTCCCGGCCCCGTGCACGCGTCGTCGAAATCGACGAAGTGCGGCCCGCGAGCGTCGCCGTGCTCGATCCACAGCACATTGCCGGCGTGACAATCGCCGTGGAGCCGCAGCGTTCGCACCTCGCCGGCGCGGTCGTAGCAGCGCCGCACGCCGTCGAGCGCCTGCTCCGCGATGGCTCGCCACGCATCGCGAATGTCGGGCGGCACGAACTCGTGGTCGAGGAGGAAATCGCGCGGCTCGGTCCCGAACGTCCGGATGTCGAGCGGGAGGCGGTGCGAGAACGGTTTCAAGGCGCCGACCGCGTGGATGCGCCCCAGGAAGCGTCCCATCCATTCGAGCGTTTCCTTCCGGTCGAGCTCGGGCGGGCGGCCGCCGCACTTGGGGTAGATCGCGAAGCGAAAGGTCTTCGTCGCGTGCAGCGTGCGGCCGGCGAGCGTCATCGGCGCCACGACAGGAATCTCGCGCTCGGCCAACTCGGCGACAAAGCCTTGTTCCTCGGCGATCGCGGCATCCGTCCAGCGCCCGGGGCGGTAGAACTTCGCGACCACAGCGTGGGCGTCCTCGATGCCGACCAAGTACACGCGATTCTCGTAGCTGCCCAGCGCCTGCAATCGCCCGTCTCCGCGGAGCCCGACGCTGTCCAGCGCGTCGAGGACGCGGTCGGGGGTCAGCTCGACGTAGGGATGCCGAGCATTTTCCGCGGCAGGCATCGAGTGCCCCGGCGTCAATATTCGACCGGCACCGGGTCGAGCGAGCGCCAGAGGTACCACGTGGCCACGCTGCGATACGGCCGCCATGCGTGCGCCAGGTCGCGCATCGCCTCGGCCGTGGGGCGCTCGCCGTCGTGGTAATGCAGCGCGATTGCGTTCTGCAGGCCGATGTCGCCGACAGGCAGCACGTCGGCGCGCAGCTCGTGGAACATCAGGAACATCTCCGCGGTCCACCGGCCGATGCCCTTGACTTCCACCAATGCTTCGATGAGCGCCTCGTCTTCCATCTTGCGCCACGCCTTCGGATCGAGCGCGCCGGAGGCGAAGTGCGATGCGAGGTCGCGCAGGTATTCGACCTTGCGCCCGGACAGCCCGCATTGGCGCAGCAGCAACACTTCGGCGGCGGCGACGATGTGCGGGTCGAGGCGCGAGCGACCCGTGAACCTGGTGCCCGGAGCAACGGTCGCGACAAACCGCTGCCATACCGACTCCGCGGCCTTGACCGAGATCTGCTGGCCGACGATCGCGCGGGCGAGCGTCGTGAAGGGATCGTTGCGCCGCGTCAAGTGAATTTCCGGGTGCGCCCGGATCAGCTTGCGGAGGACGCGATCGCGCCGGCCGAGCGTCTTCGTCGCCTCGTCCCAAAATGCAGGTTTCAGTACCCGGCTCATCGGGAATCGTCAACGACCGCACTGCGCCGGGCGTGGCGGCGATCCTCACCTGGCGAAAGAGTTGCGGACGGCGGCGACGATCGGTCGATTTTCATAGGGCGACGGCGTCGCGTGGGAAGGGGGTGAAATGGTACATTACGCCCGCTTTCATTTCCCGGGACTCGAATGCTTCGCAGGAGCGCCTTCCTTCTCACCGCGTGCGCGGCGCTGATCGGCGCCGCTCTCTCGGTCGTTCCGGCGCCTGCCGCTGCCGCAGCGGACCCCAACAAGGTCGTCCGCTGGTTCTTTCCCACCGGCGAGAACGGCTTCGATCCCGTCCGCATCTCGGATCTTTATTCCGCGACCATCCTCGAGGCCATCTTCGAGCGGCTGCTCACGTACGACTACCTCGCGCGGCCCTCGAAGGTCGTGCCGATGGCCGCCGAAGCGATGCCCGTCGTCACCGACAACGGCAAGACGTGGACGTTCAAGATCACCAAGGGCATCTACTTCGCGCCCGATCCCGCGTTCAAGGGAAAGAAGCGCGAGCTCACGGCCCAGGACTTCATCTACTCGTACATGCGGTTCATGGATCCGAAGAACCGCTCGCCCTACGCGTTTCTCCTCGAAGGCAAGATCGTCGGCTTGGACGAGCTCGCCGCCAAGGCGAAGCAGACGGGCAAATTCGACTACGACGCCAAAGTCCCGGGGATGGAAGCGGTCGATCGGCACACGCTGCGCTTCCGCCTGAAGGAGACCGACTACAACTTCGTGTACGTCGCCGCGCACGCGTCTCTCGGCGCCGTGGCGCGCGAAGTGATCGAAGCGTACGGCGAAGACACGATGGGGCATCCCGTCGGCACGGGCGCCTACCAGCTCAAGAGCTGGACGCGGCGCTCGAAGATCGTGCTCGAAGCCAATCCCGAGTATCGCGGCTTCGTCTGGGACTTCCAGCCGACCGACGACCCCTGGGACAAGGCGCTCTTCGCGACGATGAAGGGGCGGCGGATGCCGCAGGTCGGGCGCGTCGAGATCACGATCATCGAGGAGGCCCAGTCGCGCTGGCTCGCGTTCCAGCAGAAGGAAATCGACTACATGAACGTGCCGGAGACGTTCGCGCCGAACGTCTTGGACGGCGACAAGCTCAAGCCGGAGCTCGCGAAGGAAGGCATCCTGCTGTACCGCGTCGCCGATCCCGACCTCCTCTACACCGCGTTCAACATCCGCGATCCCGTCATTGGGGGCTTCGCCCTGGAGAAGATTGCGCTTCGCCGTGCGATGGCCATGGCGTACAACGTCGAAGACCAGATCGCTGTCATCCGCAAGGGCCAGGCCATCCATCTGCAGATGCCGATCCCTCCCGGAGTCGTGGGACACGACCCGCATTACCGCAGCATCATCCAGTACGACCCCGACACGGCGAACAAGCTGCTCGACTATTTCGGCTACAAGAAAGGTGCGGACGGCTGGCGAACCCTGCCGGACGGCAAGCCGCTCGTGCTGCAGCTCGCGTCGCAACCGAGCAGCCAGAGCCGCGAGCTCGATGAGCTGTGGCACAAGTCGCTGGAGAGGATCGGCATCCGCATCGACGTCAGGATCGCGCCGCTCGTCGACAACATCCAGGCGGCGAAGGCCTGCAAGCTCCAGATGTGGGGCCAGGCGTGGATCGCCGACTATCCGGACGGCGACAACTTCATGCAGCTTCTCTACGGTCCCAACACGGGGCAGAGCAACAACGGCTGCTACGAGTCGAAGGCGTTCGACCGCTTCTACGAAAAGGCGCGGCTCCTGCCCGATTCGGCGGAGCGCAACCGGCTGTTCCTCGAAATGACGCGACAGATGGAAGTGGACGGCGCCTGGAGCCTGCAGACTTCGCGCCTGCGGAACCAGCTGATCCGCCCCTGGGTCCAGGGATTCAAGAAGCACCCGATCCTGCAGGCCGACTTCATGTACCTCGACATCGAACCGCACAAATGACCACGAGATCCCCCGCCGCTTCGCTTCCGCCGATGTCGCGCCCCTGGAGCGCGGTGCGCGGCATTGCCGCCGCCGTGTTCGCGGCGCTCTTCCTGGCGGCGCCGGCCGCCTCCGCCGCGGACATGAAAAAGGTCATCCGGCACGTGTTTCCGGCGGGCGAGGAGGGCTTCGACCCCGCGGCGGCGCACGATCTGTACTCGGGCACCGTCGAGCAGATGATCTTCGAGACACTGTTCACCTACGACTATCTCGCGCGCCCGGCGAAGCTCGTGCCGCTCACTGCCGAAGCGATGCCGCAAGTCACGGACAACGGGCTCACGTACACGATCAAGCTCAGGAAGGGGATCTACTTCACGCCGTATCCCGCGTTCAAGGGTGTGAAGCGCGAGCTCGTTGCCGACGACTACGTCTTTTCGATCAAGCGCTTCATGGACCCGAAGCTCCGCTCGCCCTGGACATGGCTCGTCGACGGCAAGATCGTCGGTCTCGACGAACAGGCGGCGAAGGCGAAGGAGATGGGAAGCTTCGACTACAGCGCGAAGATTCCCGGCCTCGAGGCCGTCGACCGCTACACGCTGCGGATCAAGCTGAAGCAGCCGGACTACAACCTGCCCTACGTGCTCGCGCACGAGCCGATGGGCGCCGTGGCCAAGGAAGTCGTCGCTGCGTACGCCGACACGGGCGGCCGCGTGATGAGCAATCCGGTCGGCACGGGTCCGTACAAGCTCGCGAGCTGGACGCGATCGTCGAAGATCGTCCTGGAAGCGAATCCGGATTTTCGCGGGTTCGTCTGGGACTTCAAGGCGGGCTCCGATCCGGGCGATGGAGAGCTCGTGAAGGAGATGAAGGGCAAGAAGATGCCCCAGATCGGCCGCATCGAGATCAGCATCATGGAGGAGGACCAGGCGCGGCTCCTCGCCTTCCAGAACGGCGAGCTCGATCTCATGAACATGGAGGGCCCGCTCGCGCCCAAGGTCCTTTCCGGCGGGACGCTCACCCCCGACATGCAGAAGAAGGGGATCAAGCTCTCGCGCTTCGTCGACCCCGAGATCTCCTATCACTACTGGAACCTGCAGGATCCGGTCGTCGGAGGGCTCACCAAGGAGAAGATCGCGCTCCGCCGTGCGATGGCGATGGCATATCCGATCGACGAGGAGATCAAGGTCATCCGCAACGGCCAGGCGATCGAGGCGCAGTTCCCGATTCCGCCGGGCGTCGTCGGCCACGACCCCGCGTACAAGTCGAGCGTGAAATACGACGTTGCCGGCGCGAACGCGCTCCTCGACAAGTTCGGCTACAAGAAGGGCGCGGACGGCTTTCGCACGCTGCCCGACGGCAAGCCGCTCGTGATCCGCTACGCATCGCGGCCGGATTCGCTGTGGCGGCAGATGGACGAGATGTGGAAGAAGACGTTCGACTCGATCGGCATCCGGATGGAAGTGCAGAAGGACAAGTTCGCCGAGCTCCTGAAGCTCGAGAAGCAGTGCAAGCTGATGATGCGCACCGCCTCGTGGATCGCCGATTACCCCGATGCCGACAACTTCATGCAGCTCCTGTACGGTCGCAACATCTACCAGAGCAACAACGCCTGCGCGGCGATTCCCGAGTACGACAAGCTCTACGAGCAGACGCTCAAGATGACGGATTCGCCGGAGCGCAACCGGCTGTACCACGAGATGGCGAAGATCATCGAAGCCTATGCGCCGTGGCGCCTCGACATCAGCCGCTACCGGAACATGCTGGTGCAGCCGTGGGTGCTGGGGTACAAGAAGCATCCGATACTTCGCGCGGAGTGGCAGTACATCGACGTGGCGGCGGCGAAATAGCCGCATTGCGGCAGGGGGAGTAGGATGGACGCGACGCTTGGCGAGGCGCGATCGGACCTGAAGCAATCCGTGCGGCGGGGGTGGGGGCAAGGGAGGGTCCGGCGTGGCGGCGCGCCCCCGGGGGGAGGGCACCTTAAATGACCGCATACATCATCCGGCGGCTCTGGCAGATGGTCCCGACGATGCTCGGGGTCATCGTGCTCGTGTTCATCCTGTTCAACTGGGTCGGCGGCGATCCCGCGTACGTGCTCGCCGGAAAGATCTCGAACCAGGAGCAGATCGACAACATCCGCCGCCAACTGGGCGTCGACCAGCCCGCGTGGGTGCAGCTCTGGATCTTCATCAAGCAGGTGCTCACCGGCGACTTCGGCGCCTCGTGGAGCACCAACGAGAAGGTATCGAACATCCTTGCGACGCGCCTCGGTCCTTCGCTGACGGTGCTCGTGCCGCTTCTCATCATCGACACGTTCCTCGCCATCGGGCTGGCGCTCGCGGTCGCGTACGTGCGCGGCTCGCTGACGGACCGCACGGTGATGATCGTGTGCACCGTCGGCCTGTCGATCTCCGTCCTCGTCTACATCATCGTCTTCCAGTACTTCTTCGCCTACAAGCTCGGCTGGTTCCCGGTGCAGGGGTGGGGCAACGGCTTCTGGGAAAACCTGTGGAACTATGCGAGGTTGCCGATCCTGATCGGCCTCGTCGTCAGCATCGCGCCCAACCTGCGCCTCTACCGCACGTTCTTCCTGGATGAGATCAACCAGGATTACGTCCGCACCGCGCGCGCGAAAGGGCTCTCCGAAAACCGGATCATGTGGATCCACGTGCTGCGCAATGCCTCGGTGCCCATCATCACCCATCTGATGGCGGGGTTGCCGGGGCTCCTGCTGGGCGCGTTCCTGATCGAGCGCTTCTTCTCGATACCGGGCATCGGGCGTGAGGTGATCCTCGCCGTCGAGCGCTCCGACTTCCCGGTGATCAAGGCGCTCACCGTCTACGTCGCGTTCGCGACGATGGCGTCGAACCTCCTGGCCGACCTCATGTACAAGGCCGCCGACCCGAGAGTGCAGCTCAAATGACCAGCGCATCGATGACGAACGGCACGGCGCCCAAGGCATCCGGGCGGATCGTGCGCGAGATTCCCCATACCGTATCGCCCGGACTCTGGGCGCTCGCCTGGAAGCGCCTCAAGTCCGACAACGTCGGCATGGTCTCGCTCGTGATCGTCGCGGTATTCATCCTGATGATGATCGCGTCGGCGACCGGCCTCATTGCCCGCAACTGGGCCAAGGAGACGGGCGTCAATTACGCTCCACCCTCGTTCATCGGCGCCGACATCGAGGGCGGTGCGCCTGCCGCCCCGGTGACGCCGCCCGGTTCCGCGGCGCCTGCCGTGGAATTCAAGTCGGAAGTCGTCGATCCGCTCGCCGACGTGCTGGCGGAGATCCGCGGCGAGAAGAAGGCGGCGACGGCAGAAGCCGCCACGCCCGGCGCGGAGTCCGGGAAATCCGTCGATCCTCTCGCCGACGTGATGGCCGACATTCGCAAGGACGCGAAGTCGGCGCCCGCCGATGTCGCGGAAGCGCGCGCGTCGA
>Ga0134121_10003164_pt1 | contig 13864 bp, 10 predicted proteins | sample KB301_FD_96463 | JGI IMG/M metagenome (GOLD analysis project Ga0134121, IMG submission 96463) | Terrestrial soil microbial communities without Nitrogen fertilizer from Kellogg Biological Station, Michigan, USA - KB3-0-1 | ecosystem: Environmental > Terrestrial > Soil > Unclassified ...
GCGCCGAAGAAGCCTGAAGACATCCAATGTCCTCGCGGCTGGATCGTGGACTCCATCGATCCCAAAACAATGACCATCCGCGAAATTGCCCGAGGACCGGCTGCTCCGCCGTACACGGGAACCGCGACTGCAATACCTGTCGGAGACACTCTTTGGCTGAGCTCGTTCACTGCCGATCGCGTGGCGTATCGCGCACTCACGAAATAAGGTGAGGCTTCCAATTGCTACCGGCCCCCCGATGCTGGGAGCAGCAGACCGCAGTGACCGCAAGAAGAAGAAAAGGGCCTGAATAATCCCGCGCAGAGGTCACGACCATGGGGAGTCATTCCGGCAGGAAATTGGTGGACCGGTTTGATGGGCGCAGACGATCCATCCGCGTTGAACAGGGAGGAACGGGTGGTGCAGTGCTTCAGGTCATCAAGGTTGACTGCGTCGATATGCTCCCCTAAGGACGGGAATTGTGTAATATTGCGCCAGTCCATACTTTCTAATCGCAGGTAACCGCCTATGATCATCCGAATTGTCCCTCCCCGAGAAACCCTTCTTCTCGTCACGCTGCCGCTGGCAGGAGTCCTGCTGGCGCTGAGCGCTTTGGCGCAAACCACCGCCACGCCCGCGCCGGTCATCGAAAGGTTGCCGGGCGGCGCGTCAGTTTCAATCACCAGCGATGGCCGCTACTACATCTTGTCCAACGGCATTGTCACCGCGCGGATCAACATGCGCACCGGAGATCTGGAAGCCGTGGTTTACAAGGGTGTGGACCGCGCGGGCCACGACCAGGGCGCCGTGGGGCCGTGGGAACAGAATCCTTCCGCCACTGCATCGGTGGGTGGGTTGACGCAATCCATCACCATTGACCCGGCCAAAAACGGCGGCGCCCGGGGGGAAGTTTCCATCAAGGGAGTTACCGGCGGCAAAGTGGCGTTGGACGCCTCGCCGGGTTCTGCCAACGGCACACCCAACCTTGATCTGGAGATTCGCTACACGATGGGCCGCGGTGAGAGTGGCGTGTATACGTACGCAATATTTTCCCACCCGGCCGCGTATCCCGCCGGAAGTCTGGGCGCGGAGAGCCGCTTTATTCTGCGGCTGAACCAATCCTTCGACTGGATCTCGGTGGACAAAGACCGCAACATGCTCGCGGTCGGGCCGCGGAATTGGGGTACCGGCGTCGTGGTCAACGCCAAAGAGCAGCGCATCATGAGCGAGGGGCCCTACAAAAATTCCGTCGAGCACAAGTACAGTTACAACGCCATCCAGTACAAGATTCCCGCGTATGGCTGGTCCAGCACGCAGGAACACGTTGGCGTCTGGTTCATTAACCCGACCATTGAATACCTCAGCGGCGGCGCCTCGAAACAGGAATTGGTTTGCCACTATGGCGACAATGACAACCCGGACCCCATCATCCTCAATTATTGGAAGGGCAGTCATTACGGCGGCACCGGCACGCTGAGTGCCGCCGCCGGCGAGGAGTGGAACAAGGTCGTCGGTCCGATTTTTGTTTACGTCAATTCACTGTCGAGTTTCAAAACGCCGTCTCAGGCCGACCTCGACACGCTGGCGGCCACCGCCGGCAACCCCACCGTGCCGGCCGCCTGGAAGGAAAACCAGACAGCCTTATGGCAGGACGCACTGGCGCAGGCAAAAAAAGAAAAGGCCGCGTGGCCCTACGACTGGGTGCAGGGCGTGGATTACCCGCACAAAAACGAGCGCGGCAACGTCACCGGACAAATTGTGCTGAGCGACCCGCTCGCGCCCACGCCGATAACCACGATGCCGAATCTCACCGTTGGCCTGGCCCGCCCGGATGGCGCCGGAGGCGCGCGCGACTTTCTCCACGACGCCAAGTACTACCAGTTCTGGAATGACGGCAGCGGCGACGGCAAGTTCACCGTCACCAATGCCCGCCCCGGCGTTTACACACTGCACGCGTGGGCCGACGGGGTGCTCGGCGATTTTGCGCAAGCGAATGTCACGGTTGTGGCCGGCAAAACGGTGGACCTCGGCAAGTTGGAGTGGAAGCCCATCCGGAACGGCAAGCAACTGTGGGAAATCGGCTACCCCAACCGCAACGCCAGCGAACTATTCAAGGGAGATGGCGACAACTACTGGCTGTGGGGCTGGTCGCTGCGTTACCCGCTGCTGTTCCCGGACGATCTGACATACACCGTCGGACAGAGTGACTTTCACAAGGACTGGTTCTTCGAGCAGGTTCCGCACGCCACCAATTTGTCATTCGTCAATCCCAATGCGAAGGATCCCGCCAACCAACGCTTTGGCTGGGTCAAGGCCGAGTCGCGGAACCAGTATCCCGACACGGCCAACGGGCCGGGCCCGTGGCGCATCTATGGCCGCGGCCGCGACACCACCTGGAGGATTAAATTCAACCTGGACAGCCAACCAGAAGGCTTTGCGGCGTTTCGCGTGGCGCTGGCCGGCGCAGATGGCGCGGCCCGCGTGCCCGTCGCAGTCAACGGTCAGAGTGCCGGCGCTGTTGGCGGAGGGCCAGCCGGATCGGCCAACAGCCCGATCACAAGCACCAACGCGCTTCGTTACAACACCGACAAAGGCATCTGGCAGGAACGCACGCTGACTTTCGACGCCGCACTCCTGAAAAAAGGCGAAAACGTGCTCACGCTCACCGTGCCCGCCGGCGACGTGAACTCCGGCCTCGTGTACGACTACCTGCGCCTCGAACTCAACGAGAACAGCAAAGGCGGCACACCCATCCAGCCACCGGCGCCCGGCGAATAATGGAGGCTTCTTATGCAGTATCCGTGGCGCCATTGAAGTATTCGAGAATCAACGCCGCCGAACACGGATCAGATCCCTTTTCCCCTTTTATGAGCAATGTATGTTAGTTCCGCGAATCACGTTCGCGAGTCTATGAGGAGGCGCGTATGACCAGAAACTCTCTTCTTGGGATTTTGATTCTCACGATATTTTGCTGGGCCGTTTCGGCTCAGGCCCCCGGCGGGCAGACTTCGCCAGCGTTGCCTGCGGGCGACGGCAAGGCGCTTGTCGAGAACGCGTGCACATCGTGTCACGCGGCAACCATGATTACCAACGCCGGACATACTGCTGCGGATTGGCAGCTTCTGGTCGAGCGCATGGTTGCCGCGGGCGCAGAAGTCGCTCCCGCCCAGACCTCGATGGTCACGGACTATCTGACTAAGAATTTTCCGGAGAGGAATGTGCCCAAGGCCGTGACGGTCCCCGGACCTTTGAAGGTAACCTTCAAAGAATGGAAAGCGCCGACTGTGGGTTCGCGGCCGCACGATCCACTAGCAACTCACGACGGCTATCTCTGGTATACGGGCCAGTACTCGAACGTGCTTGGACGCGTGGATACCAAGTCGGGCGAGATCAAAGAATTTCGGCCCACCACTCCGCGATCCGGACCGCACGGTCTTGTCGAAGACAAAGACGGGAATATCTGGTTCACCGCAAACTCCAAGGGATACATCGGCAAGCTCGATCCCAAAACGAACAAATTTACCGAGTACAAGCTGCCGGCAGACGCGGCCGATCCGCACACGCCGCTGTTCGATCAGAAGGGCACGCTGTGGTTCACCGTCCAGCAAGCCAATAAAGTGGGCCGGCTGGATCCGAAGACGGGCGCGATCAAACTTGTCGATTCGCCCACGCCGCGGTCGTTGCCGTACGGCATGGTCGTCGATTCGAAAGGAACTCCGTATTACTGCGAGTTCGGCGCGCCGAAAATCGCCGCGATCGATCCCAATACCATGGCCATCAAAGAATGGACTTTGAAGGATCCCGAAGCGAGACCACGCCGCATTGCGATCACGAACGACGACATTATTTACTACGCCGACTACGCGCGGGGTTACCTGGGACGATTGAACCCGAAGAGCGGCGAGATGAAGGAGTGGGCGTCGCCGAGCGGACCAAGGTCGCAGCCTTATGGGATCACGTTCCTCAATGGCGCGATCTGGTACAACGAATCTGCGGTGAAGCCGAACACTCTGGTCCGCTTCGACCCAAAAACGGAAAAGTTCCAGAGCTGGGAAATCCCCGCGGGCGGCGGTGTTGTACGCAACATGATGACCACGCGAGATGGAAACATCGTGATTGCCGAGAGTGCGCTGAATATCGTCGGACTCGTCGTCGTCGGCAAGTAGGACTGCAATGAGGCGATTTGGCGCACGCATGTTCGGCTTCGTCTTTGCCGCACTTTGTCTTTCCGCCCAGGCAATTACCGAAACTCCCGATGCGCTGTTCCAAACGCGTTGCGCGCAATGCCATAGCACCAACAACTCGGTGGCGGCGCCATTACCGGAGAGCCTGCGGCAAATGTCGTGGCAAAACATCCTCACGGCTCTGGAAACGGGCAGGATGAAGGGTGTGGGCGACAGTTTGAATCCGCTGCAGCGCGAGGCGATTGCCAAGTATCTCGGCACATCGGCGTCGCCGCCGATGCCGTCAACTGCCACATGTTCCCGCGCTCCACAACGTGGCGCTGCGTGGAACGGATGGGCCGACCCTGGGAATACCCGCTTCCAGGGTGCGCGGCAAGCCGGACTGTCCAGCCAAACTGCTCCACGGTTGAAACTCAAATGGGCTTTCGGATTTCCTGGCGTCACGACAGCATTCGGAACCCCGACTCTGGTCGGCGGAAGGATCTTTATCGGTTCCGCTGACGGCACTGTTTATTCGCTCGATGCAAACACCGGGTGCGCGTTTTGGATTTACACCGCAGTGGCCGGTGTGCGCGTGTCACCCGTGATCTCCGGCGGAACCGCCTATTTCGGTGATCTGCGAGGGAACATGTATGCGGTGAATACCAACACCGGCGCGTTAGTTTGGAAAACGCGCGCCGATGATCATCCACTCGCTGTCATCACCGGCTCTCCGAAACTGATAGCCGGCCGGCTGTACGTTCCGATATCCGGCAGAGACGAATCCATTGCCGCAACGAATCCGGCATATGAGTGCTGTACATTTCGCGGCAGCATCGTGGCGCTCGACGCCAAAACCGGTGCGCGCATCTGGCAAGCATTTACGGTGCGTGAGGTTGCGAAGCCCATAGGACAAAACAAAGCCGGAGCCAAAACCTGGGGGCCGTCGGGTGTCGCGGTGTGGTCTTCGCCCACGATCGATCTACAAAAGAAAATCATTTACGCCGGCACCGGCGTGAACTATTCCCAGCCGCCAACCGACGCCAGCGACGCCATTGTCGCATTCGACATGGACTCCGGCCGCCTTCTATGGACTCGCCAGTTCACTGAAAGCGATGCATATAACTTCGCCTGCGTCGGGCAAGACAAGACGAATTGCCCCCGCGATCCCTTCATCGATGCCGATCTCGGCAATTCCGGAATCCTGGCATCGATAGGCGGCGGCAAGCGTGTCCTGGTGGTAAGCGACAAGGCCGGCATGGTGTATGGGCTGGATCCCGACGCGAGCGGCAAGATTCTTTGGAAACAGAAAATCGCCGCGGGAGGTGTGAATGGCGGAACGATGTGGGGCGGAGCCGGCGACGATCGAGGAATCGCGTACATCGGCATCTCCGATTTCACTGCGGGCAAACCCGAAGTTGGAGGCGGGCTGGTAGCCATGCGCATGGCGACTGGCGAGAAGCTCTGGCTGACACCTGCCCCAAAGCCTTCATGTATCGGTACGCCCGGCTGTAGCGCCGCCCAGCCCGCGCCCGTCACGGTCATTCCAGGCGTTGCATTTCTCGGATCCTGGGATGGTCACATTCGCGCTTACGAAACAAAGTCCGGCAAGATCATCTGGGACTTTGACACCGTTCAAGATTTCCAAACTGTCAATGGCGTCAAGGCTCGCGGCGGCTCGATCAACAGCATGGGGCCTGTGGTTGTCGACGGAGCGCTGTACATCACGTCCGGCTATTCGGGGAATGGGATGCCGGGGAATGTGTTATTGGCATTTTCCGTGGATGGAAAATAGAAACGGGACATCCCCACGTGGGGTAACAACTACTTCACATTTTTCGCGATCCAGTCATCAAAGTACGCGGCAATGCCGTCGCTGTTTTTCTCCAGCATCATTTCGTGACCGTTGCCCGGCAAGCCTACATCCTCGAGCTTGACGTAATCCGTCTTGACGCCTGCCTGATTCAGCCATTTCGCATCGCATGAATCGAACACACGATGGTAACTGGCTTCGCCGGACACATCGAGCACGCGAATCTGCGTCAAGTTCACCAGCTTGCGTGGAGTTCCTTTCTGCAAATAACACGGGACGAGCGCAGGCCCGTCGGATTTCGCCTCCATTTCGATCTGTAATTCAGAGGCCTCCTGGATGGGTGGGTCGTAACGCATCGGCAAGCTAGTCACGCCCCACGGAAGATTGGGGCGGCCGTTGTATACCTGCTTGGCCGTATCGACGCTCTGAATCGGAGGGCCCGCCGGCTCCGACGTGATGATCGCTTTCACAAGCTTTGGTCTCGCATCGGCGATTTCCCAACCAAAGGCGCCACCCTGCGAATGCGTGATCAGAATTACCGAAGTACCGATCATGTCCAGCAACGCGGTGCCGGCATCGAGGACGAGTTTGTCCTGGCCGCCTCCCCCCAGGTATTGAACCTGGGTTTTTGCGAAATTGTCGAAGACCGGGTCTCCCATCTTGCCTTTGTTGGGTCCGGTGCCCGGCCACTGCGTGTACTTCTTCGCTTGAGGCCAGTCGCCCAGTTCCGTGAGTGCCGTCCAGATCTGCGACAACTGAGGCGCGGTGCGAATGGTGAGAGGCCCGTCCACGTTGGGCACATACGTGGATCGGCCTCGAGCCGGGTAATCCACCATGTAAACGGTGTAACCCTTTTTGATGAAGAAATACGCCCAACCTGGCCGTCCGTCCGGCGTTTGGAGCCAGTCGGTGCCGGTTTGGCCGGCGCCGTGAAGAAAGACGATGGGATAGGCATGACGAATCCTCTTAGGCACCATCACTTCAACGTACATCGCGCCGCCCATAGTTTCGTTGCCGCGCTCGCCCACGTATTTTCCACCGGCATAAAAGAAACCGTGCCGCGCGACGTCTTCCGTCGAAAAGGTCGGTATCGATGGCCCCGGAGCGGCCTTGGAAAAGTCCTGCGCGCCGGCCGCAACGGAAACTCCAGGGACGATGATCGGCATCGTTGCCAGCACGGCGGCCAGCATCGCGGCGGCTTGCGAGGTTCTGATGTTCATCATTTCTTTTGCCCTCTCGTTCTTTCCGTTTCGTAACGCACTAAAGATGTTGCTTTGGCGGTTTGGCTTTCTTAGATTGGTTTTACCATTGACGGTGAACACCAATGCCTGACCGCAGGGATTTCTTGAAAAGTCTCGCTGGCGCGACACTATCACTTCAGGCCGTTCCAGCCAAACGTCGGGAAGTGTTGATCGGGAAGCGACGCGTCAAGGTCGTTGACCTTCACGGCCACTGCGCAGCGCCCGAGGAACTGGACGTTATTCAGAATACGAAATGAAGTTGCTTCGAATTGCTGCTTAGGAGGCGTCATGCGAAAGTTTTCGACCTTGTCGTTCGTCATGCTGGCGATCGCGATTATCCTATTGGCTAATACCTATCGCTCGCATCAGGTCCAAGCCCAGGGCCAGTCGCAGTCGAGAGCCGGTGCCGGTTTCGCGGCGATTCCGGGAACGAAGGGCGGGCAGGACATGTTTGGTGCGTACGAGGTCGTCAAGGGATGGCCGAAAGACATCAGCACCTTGCCCGGAAATGAAAAGTGGACCTACGGCGCCGGACAGAGTGTGTATGCCGAGAGTCCGAACCGCGTGTTCATGCTGTACCGTGGAGAGCTGCCCAACATTCCCCGGCCCGCAACCAAGCTGCTTCCCGAATTTGGCCCGAGCGTTCAATTCCCCATCGGGCGGCTGCCCTGGCGCGACGCAACGGTGGCATCATTGCCCGGCGGCGGAGGCGCAGGAGCGCTTCCGGGCGCTCCCACGGATGGATGGTCGGGAACACTTGGAGTCGATGCCAAGTGGGAGAATTGTATTGTCGTTGCCGACGCGAACGGCAATATCGTCGAACGCTGGACTCAATGGGACAAGATTCTGCAGCGCCCCCATTTTGTCGCAATCAATCCGTACGATCCGGAGAAACACGTCTGGATCGTCGACGACCACATGCATGCGATTTACAAGTTCTCGCACGACGGACAAAAACTGGTGCAGACCATCGGTACGCCCAGGATGCCTGGCGCCGACGGCACGCATTTCAATCGTCCGACATTCCTGGCATGGCTTCCCGACAGCACGCTGTTCGTAGCCGATGGTTACAACGGAACACGGGTTGCCAAGTTCGATAAGAACGGCAAGTTCCTTCTGGACTGGGGTCAAAAAGGAACTCCGCCGGACAAACGACCCGGATACTTCAATAACGTCCATGGCGTCGCCGTCGATCCCCAGACACGGCGAGTGTTTGTGAACGACCGAGGGAACAAGCGCATCCAGGTGTTCGACGAGAACGGAAAGTATCTTTTCGAGTGGAGCCCCGGCGAGGACCCGTCCGACATTCACCTCCTCTATATTGGCGCGGACCGGAGCCTCTGGGCGTTCGATCGCGGAACTTCCAAAATGTTGAAGTACGATCTTGATGGCCACTTCCTCTATTCATGGGGCGTGTGGGGCGACTTTGCCGGCGGCTTCTGGGGTGTCCACGGTTTCAGCGTGGATCAGGAAGGAAACTTCTACGTCGCCGAAGTGGACAGCGGGCGCGTGCAGAAATTTCGGCCGAAGGCAGGAGCGAATCCCGGGTTTCTCGTCAGCAAGCCGGTTTACGCGGCGTGGAAGTGAGGAAGGGGATCCGTCGAAGGCCACGCGTTACGGCGATGAGTATGGCAGCGGGAACCATTGACTGAAGCCAGCAAGTTGGAGTGCCGCCGCTCGTTTCGACACGTTTATTGCGTTTTTGCTGCGCAGTGAACTATACAATGTGAACGTCCCGGAGGTGAGCATGCGATCCAGACTTCTGCCCGCAGTTCTTCTTTTGACGCTTTCAGCAATGACGGTTTCCGTGCGGGTAACGGCGCAGGACAGCGTGAAAGCACGCGTCGTGACGTTCAATCGCGACGTGCTTCCGATTCTTCAAAAAAATTGCCAGACCTGTCATCGGCCGGGCGAGATCGCGCCCATGTCTTTCTTGACCTATGACAGCACACGACCGTGGGCGAAAGCCATCAAGACGGCGGTGCTGACGCGGCAGATGCCGCCCTGGTTTGCGGATCCCAATTACGGCCACTTCAAGTTCGAGCGCCGGCTTAGCGAATCCGAGATCAAAATATTTACCGATTGGGCCGACAACGGCTCGCCCGAAGGCGACCCGAAAGACAAGCCGCCCACCATCGCCTTCCAGGATGGATGGAACATCAAGCCGGACATGATTATCGAGATGCCGAAAGACTTCAATGTTCCGGCAACCGGTACGGTCGCCTATCAGAACATTCTCGTGAAGGTCAACTTCCCGGAAGACGTGTGGGTCGTCGCGGCCGAAATGCGCGCGGGCAACCGTCAGGTGGTGCATCACGGGCGAGTCCTTGTGCGCCGGCCCGGAATGACGTTCATGCAGGACGCCGTCCCGGGAGAGGCTTATGAAACCGGCAGTCTCGAAATGCAAAAGGCGGGAGCGCCCGACACGCTCGGAAAATTCAATCCCGGCCTGGGACCGCAGGACTTCAGCCTCTTCGAATCGGCTAAGTTCATCCCCAAAGGTTCCGATCTTGTTTTCAACATGCATTACACGTCCGTCGGCAAGGCCGCAACGGACCGGTCGCGTGTGGGTTTGGTTTTTGCGAAGAGCGCGCCGAAACTCCGCTACTTCATGCACAACGGCCCGACGGGTTCGAATCTCGCGATCCCTGCCGGCGCGACGAATGCAGAAGTCGTCTCGGAAATGACCGCACAAGTCGACGCGCAACTCGTCTATGTGCAGCCGCATATGCACCTGCGTGGTAAAGACTACGAACTGCGCCTCGTCTTCCCGAACGGCAGGACGGAGACGGTCTTCAAAGCCAAGTGGGACTTCAATTGGCAAATCGGCTACGATCTCGCCCAGCCCATCGCGCTGCCTAAGGGAACGCGAATCATCGGCCTCGCGCACTACGACAACTCGGCGAACAACAAGTTCAACCCGGATCCGAAGCAGCTTGTCGTTTGGGGCGATCAGAACTGGGAAGAAATGCAAAATTGCTTCCTGGGAATTCTCATCGATCCGAAGATCGATCCCACGAGCGTCTTCACACCGTCGGGACCAAGCCTGCTGCCGCGGGGAGACTCCGGCCCGGCTTTCGCGAGCCTGAAGGAGTAGCCCAACCGCAACAAGCGGACTCCCGTTCAACTTGCACATACGCCGGCCGATCGTGGGCTCACCTACCAAGACGTCGATATCCACCCGTCGGATCAGGCGATCACGATTCGGGGATGGTGGATTCCAGCCGACAAGCCCCAAGCTGCGGTACTGTTCGTTCACGGCGGCAACGCGAATCGCGAGGATTTCTATTTCGGCGCACTCGACTACTACAGCGCACTGCATGAGCGGAACTTCGATGTTTTGACAATCGCCTTGCGGAGCCACGGCGCGTCCGACCGCTCAATTCTATGACCGACTCGGTCCGCTCGCACTTTCGGAGACTTACAGCGCAGCAGGGACTACAATACGGCAAATGAAATCTGGAAGTTTCTGGTCTCGCGCGCCTGCCTGGATGATTCTGATTCCCGCCCTGTTTGTTCTACTCGTACCAACGCTTCAGTCTGTTTCTCAAGTTTCTACCGCTTGGATCACACCCGAAGAGCAGGCGAAGCTGGTTCGCGATGTCTCCGCTCACTTACCTGCAGGTTGGGTGGTAGTCCGGCAAGAGTTAAATCGAACTCCCAGCGGCTGGTACACGACGGACACCCGCGGTTTTGAAATCGAGGGAAGAAACGGCGATCAAGCTTTCCATGTTTGGATACTTCCCAACGATTGGATCGGAATCCGCCGGGCGAAACCAATTCGCGGGCGCTGGGGAGCCGAAGTATTTGGCACACCGAACTTCAAAGCAATCGTCGATGCGGACTATCCTGTCTATCACGCGCTGGAACCACTCCAGAAGAGTTCCGTCTCGCTTGTCAATGGTGGTCAATTGACCCAAACTTTCAGAGATCGTATGGATGAGGTCGAAAAGAAGACGCAGGAACTCATAAACCGCTACTGCAACGACCAGACCTGCCGGGACGAAGCCGCCTATTCCCTAATCGTTCTCGGGGTGCCCGCACGGAAGATATTTCTGGACTGTGCGGAACATGGCTCTGGCGAACCGCAGGAGGTTTGCGCGGAGGCCTTGGGGCCTATGAAAGATGCAGCGTCGCGGCAGGTGCTCGAACGGGTTGTTTCTTCTCCCGCAACGTCTTCCGCCACGCGTCGAGCCGCAGCATATTCACTGCAACAAATCGGCAATGCGTCGTCAGGGCCCGCGTTGCTGGAAGGGCTACGCAACGCGCCTTGGTCGGATGCCATGACAGCCATTGTGAGCGCCCTGGAAGATCTGCAGTACGAGCCCGCCGCACCGGAAATTCTCCGGCGAATGGAAAGCGATCCCGAGCCCAGTGTTTTCGAATGGTGGTTTATTCGAGCCTTGGCGAGCCTGCGTTACACCCCGGCGATACCGGCCATCCAGATGAGATGCCGGACGACGGAACTTTCATCGGAATGGATATTGGAGGAGGCCAGGGTTCGGAAGAGCGTAGACCTTGACGTGCCGGAGATTTCTCTTCTGCGCCTCACGGCAGCATGGGGCCGGCCTTCGGAGGGTATCCGTATTCTGCTCGTTGCGCCGGCAACATTGCCAGAGACAGGTCGAATACAAGTAGCCGTCCTCATGGAAAATGGAGGCAGCTACACAAATAACAGTCTTCTTATGGCATTTTTTTCCGGCTCGGTAATCGTAGATGGCGTACTTTTCTATTCGGTCGTGGCCATGATGCTGGCCGTTTTGTTGATTGTGTTCCGTGAGCGGTCGCTGATGGGTGTGAGTCCGCAGGCATTATCGAATGCCTGCGAGAACCTCGTGCTGATTGCGGTTGCTTTTGCGGTGTGGATGCAGCGGAAGTAGCCGTCCGGCACGCCCTGCGCGTCGATCGAAATTGGAAAAGGCAAAGCGGCGAGGTTGCCTCCAAGCACCAGCGTTTCTCCGAGGCTCTTCACAAGCCGTGGGGCCGCGTCGGAGGTCTCGAGCGTCAGCTTGAGGTGGAGCGGGCCTTGCGAGGTGTCGGAAACGGGATTCGTCTGGGCGAGCCAATCCATCGAGGGAAGCGTCTGGTCCGCGACGATGCGATCCGTGCGGAACGCCAGCGACTGGCCGAACGCCGTCGTGGCAGGCGTTTGCGCGGACGAATGCAACTGCAAAGCGAGCAGGCACAGGAACGCGATTGCGAGCACTGCGCGGAGAGCGATTCCCGCTCCCGAAGGGAAAGGACGGTCCGAAGGATCAGGTGAGTGGTGAGGAACTATCTTTACTCGTGAGCAGCCGATTTGCGGCTTCCTCTCCCTTCGGGAGGGAAGCGTCAGGGACGCATATAAACCAGGGAGTGGGAGGGAAGTATCGCTCCGACACCGGCACCTCCTCGGGAAAGAATCGGAAGTGCAACAAGACCATAGTAGGTATTATCTCCACTTTCTCCAGAGAGCATGACAGCACCAACACCCGCTCCAATTCCCGCAGCTATCAGGATATTCTTGACCTTGCTTTTCTTCTTATCCACCTTTTGAATTTCGGCTCGTTTGATAACAACCAGTTGCGTCTTGATTTCGATGGATATTTCTTCCGGCGAGAACTTCTTCATCTTCCCACTGACTACCGCGTGGTTCATTTTGTCAACCCGGATTTCCTGCCCTTCCTTGAGCTTCGCCAGATTTTCCCAGAGGTTCGGGTTCGACTTGGCGAAGCTCACAGTTGTCAGCAGTCCCATAATCAGTATCCCCCCATGATTTTCTTCACATGAACCTCCAGATTTAGTGCGACGTTTCAGTCGTGAACTGATCTTCAGTTCGCCATCATGCAAGGATCTTCAACAGGCATCAATGGTCCAGGCCTAGCCGGGCAACACTGCGGATGTTACCTGATCCTGAAAATCTTCGGGCCCAATGGTCCGATCTGATGAATCGATCGCCTGCAGCCCCAACGATTGCATCAATTGGAAGCTGCCTCGGCAGCAGAACCAACAGCGGCCACTGCTATGAGGCCAACCACCACCAAAATGGGAATCTTCACCCATTTAGACATTGGCTTCGACACGGTTTTCACATCGCTGTAGTTCACGGTCACAATCTTGCCGCTCTTGGAATCCACGACGCCAAATGTCGAGCCGCCAGCCTGGCTGATCTGACCTTTCAGACGTGTTTTGTCTCGAAGTTTAACGTCGACGCGAGGACCGTCCGGTCTACCGTACGTCAGGACGTGTACTTTTACTCTCTTGAGATCCATATCCGACTTCGAACCGGTTTGTGCCCATGCCGATTCTTCAACGTAGATGTTTGCGAGGAACATGATGAGTCCAATGGCAATCCATTTTCTATTCATAATGAGTCTCCATTTCAGTGATATGAGTGCGCTTCCGATTCAAAATCGAAATGCTAAGACAACGCCCTTTGTTTCCCTGGAAAGCTTGGGCGAGACACGGATTCGTTTCGGGGTTGCCTGAGTCGCCTCGAAAACCGTCTTGAGGCTCTGCTTCCTCGCACCGATGAACCCAATGCCCGCGCCGTACATTCCGCCGATCACACCACCAACCGCCGCACCTTGGCCTTGTTGGTTGCCACAGCCATCGCAGAAGGCGTCTGAAATCCCCGCCCCAATAAGCGCGCCAGCGATCCCTCCAATTGCCGCTCCAATCCACGCTCC